>Ga0210404_10000035_pt1 | contig 166896 bp, 134 predicted proteins | sample IncBWH28MmetaG_FD_155455 | JGI IMG/M metagenome (GOLD analysis project Ga0210404, IMG submission 155455) | Forest soil microbial communities from Barre Woods Harvard Forest LTER site, Petersham, Massachusetts, United States - Inc-BW-H-28-M | ecosystem: Environmental > Terrestrial > Soil >... | reverse complement strand
GAGAGCGAAAAACCCGTCGTGGAACTGGGCAAACTGCAACTCAACGTTGCCGAACGCATGTAAGCTTCTCCGCGCCTGGGGCCGGTACTCCCGGCCCCAGTCCGCGAAGATTTCACACCATCTGCCCAGCCTGCCATGTGTTTCATTCCCTCCAAAACGCCCGCCCTGTCACTCGCGGTGCTGGCTCTCTTGTTGGTTGGGGGAGCCAGCGCCACCTCTGGCGATGAAGTTCCTGCTTATGCCATGGTGTCGGCCCCTCCTCTCAGTATTATCGAAACCCTGGCTGGAGGCGGCCACGTAGGCGACGGTGGAGCGGCAAGATCCGCGCGCCTCAGTTTGCCGGGCGGCATCAGCGAAGCGCCGAACGGCGATCTGATCGTGGTGGATTTCGGCAATCACCGCGTGCGGCGCATCGACCATCGTACGCACATCATTGAGACGCTGGCTGGCACGGGAGAGGCGGGCTACAACGGAGACGGCATTCCCGCTGCGCAAGCGCAACTGTCACGCCCGGAGTACGCAGTCTTCGACCCAAGCGGTGATCTCTTCATCGCCGATTCTTATAACAACCGCGTTCGCAAAGTCGATCACCTGACCGGCCTGATCAGCACGGTAGCCGGAACCGGAGAGCGCGGATACTCAGGCGATGGCGGCCTGGCAACGTCCGCGAAGCTGCACTTCCCCGAAGGAATCGCGCTCGATCGCAACGGCAACCTGTTCATCTCCGACACGGTGAACCGGCTTATCCGACGAGTGGACGCCCGCACAGGCATCATCACGTCCTTTGCGGGAACGGGCGAAGTGGGAGTAAATCCGGAGGGCACTCCGGCTGCACAAGCGAAATTCCTGCGGCTTGCTCGCATCGCGATCGACCACGCGGGCAACCTGTACGTGGCCGACAGTCCCTCGCACCGTATCCTGGTGATCGAAGCACGCACCCATTTGCTGCGCACGTTCGCCGGCATGGGCAAACTTGGTTTCAGTGGGGACGGCGGCGCGGCGGTCGACGCTGAAATCAGCTATGCCGAGGGCATGGTGTTGGCTCCAAATCAGGATCTCTATTTCGCCGATGTGGGCAACCACCGCGTGCGAAAAATTGACGCCAAAACTGGAGTCATCAGCACGGTCGCGGGATCGGGGGAAAAAGGTTTTTCAGGAGACGGCGGGCCCGCCATCAAGGCGCGATTGTGGAGTCCCGGTCGAGTGTGGGTAGATCATCAAGGCAACATTCTGATTGCCGACATTCTCAACGCCAGGATCAGACGTGTAGATGCTCGCACGCAGATCATCGACACCATTGCCGGTACGGGCGATTGGGGAGACGGGGGAGCGGCTCGCGATGCCTTGCTTTCGGTCCCGGGCGATATCGCCTACGCGAACGGCAAAGTCTACATCGCCGATTACGGCACACGACGCATACGATGCGTGGATCTGGTCACGGGAATCATTTCAACGGTCGCCGGCGGAGGAACGCAAACGGGGGAAGGAATTCTTGCCACCGATGCGGATTTTCTTCTGCCGGAAGGAATCGCAGTCGACGGCCGCCGCCAGGCGCTCTACATTGCGGATAACATCTCCAACAAAGTCTGGGTGGTGGATCTAAGAACGGGCATTCTTCACACCCTGGCCGGCGCGGCAGCCGACTCGAATACTGACGAGCCAGGCAAAGCGCGGTCGACTCATCTCAGCCTGCCTTCGGCGCTCACAGTCGCGCCCGATGGGCAGCTCTACATAGGAGACTTCGGGCATCACCGGGTGTTGTCGGTAGATCCATCTTCCGGCAACATGCAAGTGCTGCATGGCGGCGGTGGAGAGAAAGACCCACTCGATATCGCCGTGACCAGCCTTGATGCCGATGCGCAGGGACTGTTCGTGCTCACTCACGGCAGTTCGGAGGTGCGCTTGCTCGATCCCCGGGGCGGAAAGTTCAGGCCCATTCCGCGAATCGACCACGTCGCAGCTGCGCCCTCGGGCGATTCGCAGATCATCGACATTGCAGCACACGGCTCCTTTATCTATCTGGCGGATGCTCTTGCGCACCGGGTGCTGCGTCTCGATCTGAAAACTTCAACGGTAAGCGTGGTGGCCGGAAGCGGCATCCAGGGTTTTTCTGGCGATGGCGGCCCCGCTGCCCGTGCCTCTTTATTTCAACCCGGCGGAATCGCGGTCAGCGACGACGGCCGCGAACTCTTTATCGCCGACACCAAGAACCACCGCATACGCCGCGTGCGATTCCTCGACGGTGAGGCAGCAACCAAGGAGGCAGTGAAATGATGCGCGCGACGCAACGCGGACTTGCGGCTTGCCTCACGATTCTTCTTCTGGGGTTCGCCGCCTCAGCACAGACAGGAGATATCACGCGCGGAATTCGAAATTTCACGTTGCCCAACGGTCTGCAGTTAGTGGTCGCCGTCCGGCCGGAGTTGCAACTCTCAGCGGTCAACCTGACGGTGAATATCGGTTCGATTGACGATCCTCCCGGGCAGTCAGGCATGGCTCACATTCTGGAGCACGTTACGCTTTCCGGCTCGACATCGGTGGGGACGCTCGATACGGAAACGGAGGCGAATGCTCTCGAGGAGCTTGATCGTGCATATCAGGCTCTTGATCGTGAACGCCGACGGCAGGAACCCGAGCCGGCGATTCTGGTCGGACTGGAGCGCTGGTTCGAGCAGGCCCAGGAAGCTACCAAGCGCGCCTGTGAGACCGGTGAAATTCTGGGTGGGCGCCTGGAAGCTCATGGCGCCATCGGGCTTAACGCGACAACCACCGCGGACGCTACTCAATTCTTCACGTCGATCCCCAACGAGGAAGTTGAGCTATGGCTTTCGCTCGAGGCGGAGCGATTGCAACATCCGATTCTGCGTCGCTTCTACAGCGAACGAAACGTCGTGTTGCGCGAGGTGGCTGGGTTAACCGGCGGAAGGCCTACGATGCAGGAACGATTTCTGCAAGAGATCTTCCCGGGGGCCCCTGCGGCTCAGGCTCTGGCGGGCGATCCTGAGCAAATCAAGAGCATCGATCGCCCAGCCGCTTTTGCATATTTCCGCCGTTTCTACCGGCCGGAGAACATCACGATCGCGGTAGTTGGCAACGTCGATCCGGAGAAAGTCTATCAACTCGCCCTGCACTATTTCGCAAAGTGGCAACCGCCGGGAACCGCAGAATGGCCCCGCTCCCGGCGCGAACAACCGCCCCTTCCGGCGTCCCCGGCGATACGGACTTTCAACAGCGCCGCTGGGCCGGCGATCTTCTTCGCTTTTCCAGAGCCGGCGTCGGCGCCCGCCCACACTGCGGCGGTTGAGGCAGTCGCCGAATTGATCAACTCTGCCGATCTTTCTCCGCTGCATCGGAGGCTCGTGCAGGAACAATCCGTCGCCTGGAGCGTGGCAGCGAGGGCAAATTATCCTTCGCAAAAGCAGCCGGCAATTTTTCTGGTGCATGTCTATGGCACTTCCGGCACTGAGCCGCAGCAGTTAGCGCAGGACGCCTCCGCCTTGCTTAAATCCCTGAGCAAGTCTTCCGACGAAGATATCGCCGGTGCCGCTCTGGGTGCGGAGATGCACATCGCCGCCGGCCTGGATGATCCTCCTACTCTTGCTTCCTTACTCGCACTTCATCAGGCTATCAACGGCGACTGGAGGACTCCCTTCGTCCTCTTGCAAGCTCTGCGCACTTTGACAGGCAACGACGTACGCGCCGCAGCCAACGATCTTCCCGGCTCGGTTCCGTCAGCGAGAGTCTCGACAGGTGCAAAGTGAACTCCTCTCGTTTCGTCGCAGCGGTTCTGTTCGGGATCCTGATGTTCGGTGGCACAGCGGGAGCCGCGACCGGCCCGAGTCCCCCGGCGCCGGGCTTCCAGAGTCTCGAACGAGTCGATCTCGACAATGGCCTCCGAACACTGCTGGGAAAACCGCAGCGAGAGGCGCTGTTCTCTGAGGTTTTACTCGTCGTGCGAGCGGGCACGGCGGCACCCACTTCGCACCAGGAGGAGATCGCGAGAATTACCGCGGAGGCATTTCTCTCGGGCCGCCGGTCCCCCGATGCTCCCTCACTCGGACTGGAGCTGGCACGCATGGGCGTCACTCCGGACTTCACGGTGGGCCGCGACGTTGCGGTCTTTCGCTTCGCAGTGCCGACCGCGAATACCATCCACTTTCTGCATGTTCTGGCCGAGCTACTGAATCGCCCCGCTCTTTCGAACGAAGTCTGGAATGATGCGATCACGCGCCGCGGCCAGGAATTGTCGCAAGAACAAAATGATCCCTGGCAGCACGCGACTTCCGAATTAACCAGCCTCGTGTGGACACGGGGATCTGATGAAGAGGGCCGCCCCGACGCGCGCCCCATTGCATCGTCTGCGATCAATCCGACTGCACTGGCTCTTTTTTGGCAGCAAGCCTATGCCCCCGGAAACATGGTTCTCTCAGTCTGGGGGGAGTTGCCGGTCAGCGAACTGGCGGGCAGCGTGCGCAGCGAATTCGGACGCCTTGCTCCGCGCCAAGCGTTGCCGCAACCGTCGCCAGTTCCGGCACCCGTATTGAGCAAAGTTGGTTCCGTGCGTTGCTTGCAGCAAGAAGGAGCTGTTCCTGCCGCACTGCTTGTGGGTGCAGGAGCCAGAATCGAAAGCGATCGCGATTTTTACGCGTGGCAGATCGCGGTCCACATCCTGGGAGCGAGCTACAACTCGCGCCTTCAGCGCAGATTGCGAACCGAATCGCAGGTGGTCTACACCGTGGAAGCAGCCGTTCTGCCCGTCGGACCCAAGGGCTTGATCCTTCGAGTGGCCTGCCAGACAGATCAAGTGGAGGCCACGCGCCGGATCATTCTTGAAGAGCTGCGCACCTTAACACAACAACCAGTGACCCAGCCGGAACTGGACCTCGCACGAGCCATTCTCAGGAGCCGCTTGAAACTCGATGGCGCTTCATTTCGCGATCAGTTCTACCGCCGTTCCCTGGCCTTGCTTTCAACGCAGGAAGTGCGCGACCCGATCAGGGCTGAAGCAATTATTTCCGCGTTCACGCCGAAGACTCTTCTCAACGCGCTGAGTTCCACGCTCCAGCCAGAAGAGGCGTCAACCGTGGTTGTATCCATTCATTCCGAACCGTTATGCGGGAGCAGTCATGAAAATAAACGCTAGCCGAAAAATTTTCTGGATCGTCGTTAGCCTGGGAGCCGTTCTTTCGATCGCGCCAGCCATCTCCGGGATCAAACAGATGAACTCTCTGCCTCCGGTGCCGGCGGGTTTGCCTCCGGTTCCAACTCCAGCCAACAATCCACTCACGCCAGCCAAAGTACAACTGGGGGAGAAGCTTTTCTTCGAGCGCGGTCTTTCGGCAGATCACACCATCAGTTGCGCCAGCTGCCACAAGCCCGAACACTTCTTCGCGGACCCGGCAGCTTTGTCCACTGGAATTGACTCGCAGTTGGGAGATCGCAATGCCGTATCGATCCTCAACGCGGCCTATGCCCCGCATCTTCTGTGGGATGGGCGATCCATGAGCCTGGAGGATCAAGTCCGCTATCCCGTCACACATCCGCGGGAGATGAAGAATACGCAGGAGGGCGTTGTAAAGTTTTTGGCCAGCGACTCAACGTATGCCTCGCTGTTCAAGGAAGCTTTCGGTGATCCCGCCATCACCTGGGATCGCGTGACTAAGTCCATTGCGTCATTTGAACGTACACTGCTGACCGGCAATTCCGCATTCGATCGCTATATGGCGGGCAACGAAGGCGCACTTTCCGATTCCGCCAAGAGAGGTTATGCACTTTTTCGTGGCGAGGCCGGCTGTATCAATTGCCATACCTATACCAAAGAGAGCCCATTCCTCTCCGATTACGAGTTCCACAACACCGGCGTGGGTTGGGCTGCATCTCCCGATCTCGGGCGCTACGAAATCACCAAGGCACGTGAGGACAAGGGCGGATTTCGCACTCCCAGTCTGCGCAATGTGGTGAAAACAGGGCCTTATATGCATGATGGCCGCATGAAATCGCTGCAGGAAGTGGTCGACTACTATGCCAAGGGCGCGGAGAAGAATCCATTTTTGGATGAAAAAATTCATGCCCTCAATTTGACTGCCGAGAATAAGACAGACCTGGTTGCATTCCTGGAATCACTCACTGGCGAAGTGTCGTATACCGCTCCGGCAAACTCGGACGACAAAGGTCAGGTCAATGGGAAACCCGCAGTTCCCGGGTCGAAGAAAGAAGACAGGAAAGAGGAGAAGAGAGAACTATCCGGTGTAGAAGCTGATCCTGCCGAACTGCTTCCCCAAAGCCACGCCCCGTTCGGGCGGGTGGAAGTTGTTGCGGGAAGCCGCGATTTTGGAGATGGCGGCCCCGCGATCGGCGCGCTTTTTGTGGGTGTCGGTGGTCTTGCCGTTGATGCCGCAGGAAACCTCTATATCGCCGACACTGGCGGGAATCGCGTGCGCAAGATCGATGCGCGGAGCGGCACCATTTCTACCGTGGCAGGAAACGGGCTGCTCACGGGAGTGACCGATCCCAAGAATGCAACCGAACAGGCTCTTCATGGACCGGCTCCTCTTGCGCTTGACTCCGAGGGGCGCTACCTGTTCATCGGAGAAATCATCGGACGCCGCGTGCAGCGCGTGAACCTCAGCACCGGCGTCATGGAGGACATGGGGGCGCCGCCGGGTAGTGGTTTTGGAAAACCGGGAGGCCTCGCCTGGACTACGCTCGGACTGTTGGTTGCAGACGCGCCCCGCGGGCAAATATGGAAGCTGGGACAAGATGGCCAGTGGACGGGACTGCTGCCGGACGCGGCCAGAATGCGGGGTGCAATTCGTTCCATAGCCGAAGACGCTTTCGGCCGCATCTACCTTGTCGAATATTTCACGCATCGCATATTGCGCTTTGATCCTTCAACCGGCCGCGTCGACGTAGCGGCGGGAACGGGCGAAGCAGGAAGAGTTGCGGACGGGGCCAAGGCCCAGCAATCGCCTCTGCGCACTCCCGACGGCATCGCCTTCGATCCCAAGGGCAACCTTATCGTTGCCGATAAGGGCAACCATCGCGTCTGCCGTATCGACGAGTTCAACGAACGCATGAAGACCGTGGTGGAAGCCGGCCACCAGGGCAGCCAGGATCGCTGGACTCCGGGCCCGATCGCGCTCGGCAAGGATGGTGTGCTCTGGATTGGCGATATCCATCTGAATCGTGTCTTGCGCTACGCACCGGGCGCGGCGTCTCCTGTGGTGGTCGCAGGAAATGGGATCATTGGCGATGGCGGGCCGGCCCTCACCGCTCGCCTTGCTCATCCGGGCGCAGTAACAACGGATGCACGCGGGAACGTGTACGTGTCAGACACACTGCATCACCGGGTGCGCATCATCGATGCCGTCAGCAAACGAATTCGAACCGTCGCCGGCACAGGCGTGCCGGGATACAACGGCGATGGGATCGCCGCCAAGCAAGCATGGCTCAGCTATCCGGGCAAATTGCAGATAGATGGCACCGGGCGGCTTTACATCGGCGACTACTATAACAACCGCGTGCGGCGAGTCGATCTGCGCAGCGGGGTGATCTCCACAATCGCGGGGAACGGCGTGGCAGGGGAGGAAGGAGACGATGGGCCCGCCACGAAAGCTCCTCTTATTAATCCCCACGCGTTGCTGCTGGAAGCTGACAAGTCGCTCGTCATCGCCAGCGCGGTTTCGTCCAAACTCCGGCGAGTCGACCTGGGGAGGGGACAGATTCATGCCGTGCCCCTGGGCAGCGGTGTTCCAGACACGCTGGTCTTTTATGGAGTCACGCATTGGAACGGAGGCCTTGCGCTCGCCTCGCCCCGCCCCGGCTCCATTGAATTTCTGAAGGATGGAAAACTTTCGAGGCTGCTGGGCAAACCGGATGTAGTGTTCCCGCAAGATGTTGCCGTTTCTCCGCAAGGGGAGCTTTATATCTGTGAAACCGGACGCAATCGCGTTTTGAAATGGGATGGTTCCAGCTTGCAGGTCGTGGTTGAAAACCTGGGCCGGCCCCGCTCCATCAGTTTTGATGCCCAAGGCAATCTGCTCATTGCCGACACGTTTCATAACCGTGTGCTGCGGGTATGGGCGCAACATCCGTACCAGAAGCCAGAATCCAAGCACGCAAATACGGCATCGGCACGAAAGATTGGGTCGCCACATTCTGCTGCGGGCAAGGCGGAGTAAATGTCGTCCTACTATTCAGTAGATTCCTAAAGTTGCGGCTTAGGACACTATCGGCGTTATTCACGGAAAAGGCTCACTCCCTGGCCCTCGCCGCGCTCAATGTCTTGACAAAGTGAATCTGGGAACTCCGAACCGCTCTGTGAACTAGCCGCGGTTCGGTGCGATTACTGCGATTACTTTTCATCAACTTCGAAACCCAACTCCTGGCCGGCATCTTAGCAAACAAGAAGAAGCCGCACAGGCGGCCCCAGATGTAGTTTTGCCAAAGCGTGGATGCGAGAAGTCAGCGCCTGATTCTCTTGCTACACGCCAGGCTCGAAGACGGAGATTCTAAGGTGCCAGCAGCGGCCAGGAAAACCGACTCCAGTTCGCTTCAAATGCAAACGCTGATTGCGGCGACGCCGGAGGCGGTTTGGGCGGCGTTTACAGATCCAATCCATCTGGTCCGCTGGTTTCCATTGCAGGCCTCGGTTGTGCCCGGTGTGGGAGGGGAGCTCCGGCTATTTTGGGGAGACACTGGCTCGGTTTGGGCGATATCGGCCTGGCAGCCCGGCCAGCTTCTCGAGGTTGAGGAGTTGCACCCTTTCGCCTCGAAAACTGAGGAGATCGGCGGCAGCGAGTTGCGGGACACTTCGTCAAGCTGGAGAATCTCGATCGAACAAGTTTCCCGCCTTCAGTCGCGCGTGGTCCTGGAGCATTTCGATCTGGATGGTTCCTCGAGTGTCCGCTCCATCGTGTCGCGCGGCTGGCAGTTCGAACTTCTCAGCTTGCGTTATTACCTGGAGCGTCACTTCGGAAGAGACCGGTCAACGGTCTGGGTCAGGAAGAACGTCAGATGTGGAGCCGGGCGTGAAGCGGAGATTTGGAAGTCACTGCTTGAAGAGGAATCTACGCTTCCGAGCGCGGTCATTTTGGAACAGGCAGAGATCGTGGACTCGCCCTGGCAGTTCGCCGCCACTCTTACGACTCCTGCCAGCAGCCTGTTCCGCGTCAAGGTGCAGCGCGTCGATCAACGGGAAGTCGAGGTCAATCTTTGGTTGGCGGCTTACGATCCCTCGCCAAACGGACTTCGGGATGCGCAAGCGGACTTTGAACAACGGATCAGCCGTTTGGAAAATGTCGCGTCCGGTACTTCGAAACGTCTCGCGGTCGACGAGGCGGGTTTGCGCTCCTGGTCAACCGGGACTTGCGAAATCGGACCTCTGTTTCATCTACCGTCAAGGATTACAGGGACGCCCGTCGATTGCTCGATGCAGCGGCGTGCACCAGGTATCGAAAGGAGGGGCGACGTATTTTGAAGAAACGTTTGGCTTTACTTTCGACATCATCGAGCAGCGATGATTCTTTTGCGGGCGCCGTCACCTGCGTTCGCCGACAATTACCGGCTTCCAGCAACACCGAACAGCCTACCTTGTTAACTATGGAGGATAAGAAAAAGCTATGAAAAAAACAGACAGCAACCCTAACGAGCCCGAACTGAACTTGGGCGGAGACCCAGGGACGATTGTCCAGGAGAACAAATATGACGCCCCTGTGGACAAAATCTGGCAGTCTCTCACCGACCCAAACCATTTGAACAATTGGTTTGGCGTGGACAATACCGTAACTCCGGGGCCCGGCGGTACCATGCGGCACTCCTGGGGAGATCCGGTGGTCGCGGAGTCCAAAATTCAGACCTGGGAGCCGAATTCGCGGCTGAAGGTGCTGGAAACCACGCCTTTTGGATCGACCTTTCAGCCACCCGACGGCCCCAGCAAACCGAGAACCATAGACTACCAACTCACTCCCTCCGGCAATCAAACCAGTGTGAAAAAGACCTGGTCCGGCTTCGGTACCACTCCAGAATGGCAGCGCTTCCAATCTGCCTCCGCCGGGTGCGGTGCATTTCAGGCCTCCGCTGTGGGTCATTACGCCAAGGGTCACTTCGGCGAGAAGCGAACCGTATCTTGGGCTCGCATGCCGTCCAACAAGAGCTTCGGCGAAATGTGGGGTCAACTCACCGGTCCGAACGGCATTATCTCCGACGGCTCACTTGATGGACTGGAAACGGGCGATAAGTATTCGTTTAAGACCGTTACCGGAGACTTGTTTCAGGGGGTCGTCGTCTCACACATTCCGTACAAGCAGTTCGCCGGAACCGTGGAGAACCTGAACAACTCCTTGCTCCGGATCGTGCTGGATCGCCCTGGACCGAATCAAGCCGGAATCTGGCTGGCCAGTTGGGGAGAGCAACCCGCCGCCAATCAGACATTCGAATGGCGTTGGATCCATGCCCTGCAAAAGGCGTTGATGTAGCGTCTTTCTCCTGGGGGGAGGAGGCCACACGGATTCACGGCTGGCGCCGTAAATCGTGTGGCTTCCTCATGCCAGAAGTTTCTTAGCTTGGTTATTATTCGAGCGTTTCCCACCTTCCTCAGAAAGCTGGCCCGGATCGAGTGTCTGTGCAACCGCGGCGCATCACCGCCTGCGGTTGAAATACGATTTCTGCACGTTCAAGCCCAAACGCGCCGCCTTGTTTGCAGGCGGTCTTGCAGGTCTGTCCATGCCAGAACAAATTCCGCTCTTGCCGTCTTCCCCGTGGATCGAGCTTCGCAGCACTAAACAGGATTGGGATCGTGCTGATCCGAAGATGCTGAATACGATGCTCTGTCAGATGCACCTGATTCGTGCGTTCGAAGAGACTGTCTTTGAACTTTGGGGGCTGGGCCTTGGGCATGGACCCAGGCATTTGAGCCCTGGTCAAGAGGGCACAGCGGTGGGCTCCATCTTTCCGTTGAATTCCCGCGACTTAATCACCGGCGCACATCGCGGGCATCATCAATTTTTAGCCAAGGCGCTAGCTTATATTGCTCCGGAGGGCCTCGATCCACGCAGTGTGGTTACCCCGGAGGTCCAGGGCATTTTGCAACGAACGCTGGCCGAGGTATTAGGACTGGCGCAAGGCTTTTGCGGCGGGCGTGGAGGCTCCATGCACTTGCGCTGGAAAGAAGCCGGCGCGCTGGGTACAAACGCCGTGGTTGGCGGAGGCGTACCTCTGGCCGCGGGTGCTGCATGGGCGCAGAAACAGGCACGCACGAACGGCGTCGCAGTAGCCTACTTTGGCGACGGCGGCGCAAATATCGGCTCGGTTCCGGAAACCATGAACCTTGCCGGTGCGTGGAAACTGCCGGTCTGCTTCTTTATTGAAAATAATCTGTATGCGGCGTCGACCTCGGTCAGCGAATCCACCGCCGAGCCTCGTCTTTCGGCGCGCGGTCTTGGATTTAGAATTCCCGCCTGGCGCGTCGATGGTATGGATCCGCTGGCGGTTTATCTCGCCATGCTCGAGGCGCTCGACCACATGCGAGCTGGCCGAGGGCCAACTTTGATCGAAGTTGAAACTTACAACTACATCTCTCCTTATTCCGGAACCGCATTTGCCTTTAGACCCAAAGAGGAAGAGGACGCGTGGCGCGCCCGCGATCCGCTGGATCGCATGGCACGTGAGATGCAAGAACGCCAATTGATAGATGCGGTTCAACTCGCAAGCCTTCGTGAACAAGCCAGGTTTGCAATGAGAGCCGCAGCCGGTGAACTCACCGAGACGGAAGGAAGCAATGACTCCAGAAAGATTCGCATCCGTCCGGCGCTTTGGCCGTCGCCGGACTTCCGCGATGTCGGCTTGCGCGGCGATCTCAGCGAACTGAGAACAGTCCGGACCGCGGAGCTCCGCACGTTTGCAGGAAGACTTGAAGAGCGCAAGTTCATCGACGTCGTAGCCGATGTGATGGCACATCGCATGGAAGCCGACTCTGGAATTGTGGTTCTGGGAGAAGATATCCACAAACTGAATGGAGGCACCAATGGAGCCACCCGCGGTTTGAAAGCCCGCTTTCCCGACCGTGTGCTTGGGACACCCATTTGCGAAAACACATTTGCCGGCCTGGCAGGTGGAATTGCATTGGACGGCCGATTCCGGCCGGTGGTCGAATTCATGTTTCCGGATTTTATCTGGATTGCCGCCGACCAGCTTTTCAACCAGATCGCCAAATCGCGTCATATGTTCGGTGGCGGGAGCGATATTTCTCTCGTCCTTCGTACCAAGGTCTCCATGGGGATGGGGTATGGATCACAGCACTCGCTGGATCCTGCTGGAATCTTCGTTACTGCTCCGGGCTGGCGAATTGTGGCGCCTTCAACCCCATTCGACTATGTGGGACTGATGAATTTTGCTCTGGCCTGCAACGATCCGGTCCTCTTGATCGAGCATGTCGATCTCTACGCTTCGTCGGGCGACGCTCCGGTCGATGATTGGGACTACCATCTACCGTTTGGCAAAGCCTGCGTCCGTCGCACTGGTTCGCAACTGACGACTCTGACCTATCTCTCCATGGTTGCTCATTGTTTGGAAGCGAGCGAGCGGACTGGGATCGACGCCGAGGTGATTGATTTGCGTTGGCTCGACAAAGCGAGCCTGGATTGGGAGACCATCGAAGCAAGTATCCGCAAGACACATAACGTGTTGATCGTGGAACAGGGCGCTCGCGGCACGTCTTACGGAGGCTGGCTCGCAGATGAGCTACAGAGACGATTCTTCGAGGAGCTCGACCACCCCATTCAACGGATCACTGGAGGAGAGGCCTCAGCTTCCATTTCAAGAGTACTTGAGCGTGCGGCGATCGCGGGAGTGGAAGAGGTGGTCGATGGCATGCTCCAAGCGACCGCACAAAAACATGCCAAGTCTGTAACGGCGTGAAGGCTTCCTCCGACGCTTCTACTGAATCGCTCTATTAATGATGATCTTGGTCCACCCGCAGCAAAATCCTGTTCTGGCACTGCTTCGCCGCCAACAGCAGCTCGCTGAACTCGGGGGCCCCCCGGAGCTTCACCAGCATTGGGTCGGATTGCAAAGGCTGGTAGGCACAATAGTTCTGTTCAATGGCTCTTTTCAGTAAGCGAAGAGCGGCATCTTTTGGTCCGCAATACCCAATCAGCGCCCCCGCGTGGTACGAAGCCTCGGGGTCGGGACTCATCATCGCCGCTGATTCCGTCTCCCGTACGATCCTGTCCATGTCGGCGGGTTTTTGTGCTTGCGTACATGCGACGAGCAAGTCGCGAGCGAAGTACGTATTATTTGATATGTTCGCCAAGCCGTTCGCGCTCTCCCGTGCTTGCGCCATATTCCCCGAGGCCAGGTACACATAGGGCGTCGCCTCCAACGCCCATTCCGAGCCCGAATCCAGATGTACAAAATCCATCGCGTGGCCGGCCTTGCCCAGTTCCACAAACACCCACGTACACGAACGGAACTTGAAATTGCCTGGATCGAGAGCTCGGGCGGTGTCGCACTGCTGCGCCGCCTCTTCCTGCATGCCCGCATAGCGCAGCACGTAGCTCAGCGCGAAATGGGCATCGGCGCTTTGCGGACGCCGCTGCACCAGATCCGTCGCTGCTTCATAGGCCTGGCGCAGTTCTCCCCGGTCCACGCGGTTGGTGATCAGGCTGCTCGCCGCTGACACGAGGTTCGGATCCAGAGAAATCGCTCGCTCGTAGGCCGCGTTCGAGCGCCGGAACATCTCTTCGCCCCCGCCAGAATAAGAACCGAAATAGTACCGTCGCCCGAGCGCTTCCCAGGCCGGTGCATATCCCGAATCAATCCCGACCGTCCTCTCCAGCATCGCAATCGCGTCCTTGTTGGAATTGGAGTCATGGGGCAGGGCGAGGCTTCGCAAGTAGAGATCGTAAGCTTCCTCGCTCCTGGGCCGAGTTCCTGCGTCCGGGGCCGACGATCCTCCAAGCACGGGAACAAGGCCCTGCCGAACTTTCGATGCAACTTGTTCACGCATGGCAATCTTGTCCGCCGCCGCGACGCTGATAGTGTTTCGCCAGATGCTGCGGTTACTTGCAACATCCACCGCTTCCACCGTGACCTCCAGTTGGTTCCCATCCGTGAGATAGTGCCCCGTTACGATAGAAGTCACCCTCATCTCGCGGCCGGCTTGTTGCAAGTCGAGGGCTGGTCCCTTGTACTTGCTAGTCGTGGCGAAAGGCCGGATCGAGAACGACTGCACATAGCTCAGGGTGTTCGCAATTTCATCGGGCAAGGCGAGTTGGAGAAAATCAGTGCCTTTGTCGGATCCCGCATTCTGGAACGGCAACACCGCGATCGATCTGGGGCTTGCGGAATCAACCGGGGAGACTGCCGGATGCCGAGATTGCCAAAGCCAGAGGAAGAGAACGGCCACGACTACGGCGACAAGGCCAGTACCGACCGCGGCAACCCACGGGAGGCGTCTCTTGCGAGAAATGCGCGCTGGCTCAATCACAGCGCCTGATTTGCGGGAGTCCGTGTCCCGCTTCAGCCGTTGCAGGTCCGCTCGCATTTCGGCCGCACTCTGATAGCGCAGATTGAGATCTTTCTCCAGGGCTTTGTTGATGATGGTTTCCAGTTCGGCCGGCACTTCCGGGTTCAGCCGCAACGCCGACGTGGGCGTGCTATCCAGAATGGCTTTGAACACTACCCCAGAACTTTCCCCCCGAAAGGGCAATGTCCCCGTTGCCATCTCGTACAGTACGGCGCCGAAGGAGAACAAATCCGTCCGGGCGTCCGTTTCCTTGGCACGGACCTGCTCCGGAGACATGTAGGGTACTGTTCCCAGCGTTGTCCCCGGGCTGGTCAAGTCATCCATGGCAAGAGTCGACTGGGTTGGCAACTCATCGGGCCGCACCTTGCCGAGCGCCGATGTCAGCTTAGCCAACCCGAAGTCGAGAATCTTGGCGTGCCCGCGCTCAGTGACAAAAATATTTGCGGGTTTGATGTCGCGATGGACGATTCCCTTGGCGTGCGCCGCGTCGAGCGCGTCGGCAATCTCACTGCCCAGGGAGAGAACCATTTCCGTCTCCAGCGGGTGCCCTGAAATCCTGTGTTTCAGTGTCTCGCCCTCCAGAAATTCCATGGCGATGTAGGACTGCTCGCCTTCCTTGCCGATTTCATAAATCGTACAAATGTTGGGATGGTTGAGGGAGGAGGCGGCGCGGGCTTCCCGCCGGAAGCGTTCCAGGGTGCGCGGATCTTGGGCTATTTCATCGGGCAGGAATTTCAGGGCGACGAAGCGTCCCAGAGAAGTATCTTCGGCCTTGTAGACGACACCCATCCCACCACCGCCCACTTTCTCCACGATGCGGTAGTGCGAGACAGTTTGGCCGATCATATCAAGTCCAATACATTCCACTCGCAGGAATTCGGAATATCGCTGTAGCCCAGACCATTTACGGCGAATACAGGTTCAATAACTCGTTCAGCAGCAAACAACTTTGCCGTCGTCGCAGATTCCTGGCCAATCCTAGCCCGGTGAAAGCCGCAATCGCCGGAAAAGCGAAGACGGACCGCCCGACATATATGCAATATCGCGTCTGACACAATCCACAAGCATACTATGATGCCCTTCGTGACATTTGCTATTGTTATCCCAGAGTGCGAAAGGATAAGTCATGCGTCCTTGGCAGTACGGCTTTATTCTGGCGACTATCTTAGCAGCCGCGTGTGGCTCCCGCCGCCCCGTGCCAAGCGAGTCACCATCGCTGACGGCTGCGCAGACCGCCACGGTGCAGGCGAATGTGCGAACATTCGCTCAGGCCGTTGCTCACGATGTTACTCAAGATGGCCCGGGGGCCTGGCGTAAGCACTTCTCTCAGAGTCCTTCCTTCTTCATGGTGGTGGAAGGTCACATGGCGTTTCCGAATAGCGAATCCGCAACCGCGGGAATACGCGATTTTGCGCGCACTGTCCAGCGAATCGAGCTGATGTGGGGCGATGATTTGCGAGTCGATCCGCTTGCCTCAGATCTCGCCGTATTCGCGTCGTCTTATCACGAAGTCCGGATAAACACGGCCGGAAGCCGCGTCGATGAGGACGGGTTCTTTACCGGGATCGCAGAATATCGAGAAGGACATTGGCAGTTTCGGAATGCGCACTGGTCGTCGCCTGTCTCCGCCCCGCGCGTCCAGTAGTTTGCCGCCTCCGGCGCTGAGATCTTCCAACCCTTGGCTTTCGAGCGAGTACATGGCATTAAGACCCGCGAGAGACCCTCTAATCGCGCGCCTACCTCGAGTTATAGTTACGCGAGTGAGCAGAACACGACAAAGATACTCCGGTTACAAACCTGAAACCATTTTATTGAATGTTCGGGGTGAAAGCACGCAAGCGGGTGTGCAAATCCAACTATAATGGGACGTTGCGAATCGTGCAGCCGCACTCGGAGAGGCATATGGCAAATACATTTGGCACCGATATCTTGATTCAAGCGGAAGATCCAATGAAGGCCGCCAACTTCTACGTCACGGAACTAGGCTTTAAAGTAACGGACAAGAAACCAAATATGATCAGCCTGCACGGGGAAAATATTAATTTCTTCATTGAGCGTGGCCCTGCTCTCGGACCCGTTTTGGAAGTCACTGTCAAAAGTGTGAAGGAAGCCAAAGCAAGGCTCACGAAAAAGGGTTGTCAGATTGTGAAAGATGAGCCTGACTTTCCGAGATGCTACGTCAAAGATCCCAATGGCCTGATCTACAATCTGACGGAGTAGCGAAAGTTTTCTGCGACAAAGCGGTTTCCGGATCTCACCGATGTAAAGACGATTCCGTAGCAGGGCGTACAGGGTGCCCCGGGCGAACGCAACACCTCCTAGGCGGGCTCCTGTTCTGGTTAGCCAAACTTTGCTTCTGACCTTCTCCCGATCCAGTTGTACTGCCAACTTCGAAACGCATCCAGTTTCAGATACAGGGAAAAGATCTTGCAGACGAGTTCAGATTCCTTCGAGTGTGGAACCAGCTTTCGTCCTTCGAGGTCATAGCCGAGTGTTACGAGGCCTCCCATCCACATCCCTTTCTTCTTCGAAGCGGCAATCTTGTCCCGAATTCTCTCTCCCGTAACTTCTCTTTCGAACTGTGCAAACGAGAGCAGAATGTTGAGGGTGAGCCGGCCCGCTTTCCTGAACTCGTTACGAGTCCTGAACCGTTGCCTCTAATCAGGGTTCAATTTGTTGATGTTGAAGCGCCGTCAGGCGCGAAGCCCAGTACCGAAAAAGGTTAGCTCCTGGCCTGCTAGTTCTCTCGGCGCGCTCACCGATCTGGGGAAGAGATAGTCGCGAACGAGTCTCTGGCCTGCTAAGATCAATGACCGAGGGGGATCGCACATGCGAAGTCTGTCACAGATAGTGATTGAACTGGAAGGACAACGAGATCGAGCCCAACGAGAACTTAATCGCCTCAATGCTGCCATCGGCGCACTCCGCGGCGCGAACACAGTAGACAAATCAAAGACGATCCGAAGCGGACCTTCGAAGGCGCGGCGCACGATGTCGGCTTCGGCTCGAAAGAAAATCGCCGCCGCCCAGAGGGCGCGCTGGGCAGCCTGGAAAGCAAAGCAGAAAAAGGCCGCCTAGCTGCCACTCAATTTGCGGTTGCGAGCGAATGGAACCACTTTCCCGGTGGTTCCATTCGCTCTTTCCGGCGAGCCCGGTCGAACTCGTCTGCTCTTTACTCCTTTTCCTCCGTATCGCTGCTTTCCGTCCACCACTACTTCAAGAGCAGCAATAGCTCGATCCATGTGACGACATTGAGTTAACTCAGATCTGCCCCGCGCTACCTGATCGCGTCGGAGACAGGCCTCATGGCTTAGACCAAGTGACACCACTAGCGAGTCATGACCTTTTCTTTCTCGTACGCAGTCAGGAGGCGGTTGATCTCATCTACTAGGGACTGGAACATCGTCGGGTCTTTTTCAGTTCGGAGCTTCGCACGCAGCTCGCTCCAACCGGGTGGTTCTTGTTCTTGGGCATGGAGCGCCGCCACCCCTCCATTTGAGTGTGCAGAGGATACTCCTCCGTCAAAGGGATTTCTACCATCTTGAGTTCACTTGATTCTCCGATCTTCCCCTGCTCAAGAGCCCACCCTTCTCTCGGGTGTTTAAGTATTGACCAGGGATAATTATTGTTTTGAGTCTTGAGGTTGCTTTCTGCGGCCAAATCGGTTCACATGCGACTGCGCGCAGGGCGTTCCCCTCATGACGAACTCAAAAGATGTTCCCGAATCGCCACGACCCGCTTGTCCAAACGCTCCGTCGCTGGTAGTCCGGGTTTGGCGTTCTCGTACCAGCGAACAATATCGGTGCGCCCGAGGGAGCGATACTTCTCGATTTCAAAATCGAGCATACCGAAGTAGTGTGCGTATTGCGGTCCGATCACGTGGAAAACTTTCATCCGCGTGCAGAGCAGGCCTCGCAATCGCCTCTGGGCAAGTCTGTGCTTCATCGTTCCTCCCAGCGGCAAGTAGCGAGTTCGGGGTATGGTTCGGACCAACTGCAGGCAAGAGCGCCGGTAAATGGCAAACCAGCCATCGATCGGTCCTTCGTAAAGACCGTGTTCCGCGTCGAACACTTGATAGTGCGCCATCTCGGGTCGGGCGCCGGTAGTGAATTCATCTTGCCAGACGTCGGCGGTTAGCATCCCCACGACTGGGAATCGCCGGAAGATTTCGTGGGCAGTCTCGGCGATCCGCGGCGAGACACAAACGACGTCGTCGTCGATCTGCACCACCATGTCGTACTGGCTGGCGTCAAACAGTTCGGCATAGGCAGCCATGCCAATATTGGTTGGAGTGGAGCCGACAATCTTCACTGGAGCACCTTCGCGCTGGTGCGCATGCAGGCAGTCCTCGAACTCTTTCGACTCTATGTTCAGCCATACCAAGATCTCGAAGGGAACAGACGTCTTGGTGATCAAATCCGCTATGAGCAGTGAGGCATAGCGCGGCCGGTAACAGGCGATGCAATACGAAATCATGGCAGTGCAGCGACGATGTTCGGGTACTTATCCAGACGGAAAACGAACGTGAGGCGATCCACGTGTTTCCAGCGCGTGCCTTTGCGTATCAATTGTTCGATCATGCGCCAGTCCCACGCCGCTTCGGTGAACGGCAGCCCACCTCCGAAGTGCGCGTCCAGCACCTCTTTGCGAAAGACCGGCTGGCCCAGGTCAATACCCCCAAAGCGGGGCGGAGACCGCCTTAGAATTGCACGTGCCGCGTACATACACGAGCTGTAGGCAAATCCCAGGCCAGGATCGCGTTCGAGCACCTCTAACAAAGGCTCAAAATGATCGGAAAGGTAGCCATTGTCATCCGAAAGGAATGCAACATATTTGCCCGAGGCCATCGCCAGTCCAGCCGCGGCGGGTGCGATGCCCCAATTATTGTGCCTTGCGCGCAGATTGGCGAGCATTCGCTGCCGCGCTCCCCCGCGACGGTCTACGATATTCTTCATCTTCTCCACAACGTCGGACGGCGGCGAATCAGCTACCACAATATGTTCGTAATCCTGGAACGTGAGCGCGTTGACTGACCGCAAACAGCGGTCGAGGCATTCGGCTCGGTCATACACTGTTGTAACAATGCTCACAAGGGGTTTTTCTTGAGGGGGCGAGCCTGCTAGCACCGTGGATGGCGGCGCTGACAAACGACCTACTCCAACGTCCCCGAGTTTTGCGTCGGAAACCGTGATACCGCGCAGGCGGACTCGGCCTCCTTTTATCCCGAGGAAGCAATAGCCTTCGGGCAACGTGCCATCGTGCGTCGAACACAGCACTTCGCCGTCGATACGCACCACCAGACGGCTCTGACGGAAAATCATCTTCACCTTGATCCAGGAATTCTGCGGCATCGCAAACCGGCTGAAAATGTGATGATGCCGGGCCACGATGGCGCCGCCGTCAGATGCAAACAGATGATAGGAATTGCTCGATTGATTCCGAGATTCCTGCTGATGGATCTTGGCGAGGAATCTCGCTCCCGGTTCCAGGAAGACCTCGAATTCCAGTGCGACATCGCGGCGAGCTTCGACTCCAGCCAGCCCTTCTTCCGAACCTGCGCCATCGTTATTCTCCTTCTCCAGAATGAGACCGCCGTCCGCCAGCGTGCACATGACACTTTCGCTCAGTTCCCACCCCTCAATGGCAGGTTGCACCGATTTCGACACAACGACGTGAGGAGCGGATGCCGAACGCGCCTCGAGGGTCAACAGCATCGCCGAGTTGAGCCGGGCGGCATAAGTATGCCCGCGCAGGCTGCGAACTCCCGATCTCAGCAATCGTTCGATTTTTGCTGGGTCATCACGCAGATCGGTGAGCAAGCTTTCCAGCTGCTCAGCGCCGCGAAACACTGGCGCTTCCGGCCAAAGGCGCGACAACTCCGGCCGCGGCTCTGATATAGGCAGTGCGCCGCAGCCGGCGGCTTCGTACACTCGCGGATTGAGCGAGAACGGCGATGTGTGCTCGTGGTCAAAATGATGCTGGGTGCGAAATATGTTCAGGACGATTTTGGTCTCGCGATATAGCGCCGTCGTTCGCTCCGCGGGAATGTTGGGAGCGAGGTTCAAGCTCCGAAGCGCCGCAGTATGCCAGGGCCCTCCCACAACATACGAAAGCAATCCCCGGCTCGCGAGCTCGGAGAGAACTTTCTCCCGCTCAGGGTTCGCGCCGCCGATGAAGCCGACGCGATGAGGTCGTGCACCCCCAGCAGGGTACGAACAAGCGTGCGGGTCGTAGCATACGGGTAGATAATGCGCGTTCTGATGGCGGTGCCGCGTGCTTGGATCGTTCACGAAAACAGTGCGGAAGCTCTTTGAAATTCGGCTGGTATCGTCTACTTCATAAGGCTCATCGAGGAGCCAAACCGCCGAATTGTAGTTCGCGAACTCGCTTCTCCATCGTTGCTGGAAGCGGCGGCCGTGCACTACGAACAGCAACTCAGGTGAGAATTGCCTCACCTTCTCGGGAAGCTCTGCGTCATCCCAATTGGTACTCTGATATTCGACGCGGAGATCCTTCGCCGCGGCTTCCAGACCGTTGCGAAATACTTCCCCGCAACTTAGAAAGCGGTAGTGAACGAAGAACACACGGCGTCCCACCCAGTGCGAAACCTGCTCCCGATCTGCGAGGCTTGAAACAGCGAACTGCTCCGGAGTGACCTTCGGAAATGCAGAAAGCCGGCTCTCAGCACTGAGATTCACCACCTCGATTCCGCGCCGGGCGCACTCGTCCCCGAGCCGCTTATATTCTCGGTCAATCTGCTCAAACTCGCCCATCAGCGAATGCTGGCCCGTGGAAGCAAAGAAATGATGATCGGTGAAATCGACCCCGATCAATCCAATTCGTCGTGCACCCATGTGCATGGCCAGGCAAGTCGCGAGGTACGGCGAATTGCGCGTGTAGTGCAAAACGTCAGGGTCGATATTATCCACGCCCCCACGCCGTCCCAGCCGAACTGGAATTACCGGAGAGCTGGGCAATCGCAAGCCCATCTGGCTGAACACTGCGGTCGCGCGGCTCTCTTCCACGTAACGATAGCGGTCGCCTGAGAACTGATGCTTCGGGTTCAAGACTACGAGGTAGTCGGGCTGAAACAGGCGCCCGACATCGTTTACGCCAATGGTTACGAAGCGATGTGGGGCCACAAGTTGTGTGAGCGAAGAGCCACAACCGCACACCACAATGGTGTCATCCGCGTGATAGTTGCGGAATCCCTTCAGGTCGTCTGGCAGGGGCCGCGTTCTCGTCTCTGTCTCAACTCCACCAATCGTCGCCAACATCCGCCACCATGATAGGAATTCGTCCAATCTGTACCAGCGGGAGTTGCTCCCCTTGAATTGTTCCGAAAACGCTCAGCGATAGCACTAGCAGTGCGTTGGCCGAAGATGGTTGAACGCGCATGTGCCAGTCGCCCAGTTGCTCCGCCAGTTCCCTCGCAATCGAGGGTACTGGCGAACCGGATTCGCCCAGCCTCACGCCATCGGCCAGCAGAACTGCCATTGACGCCGATATCCCTTGCTGCGCCGGTGCAAGGGGAGGTGCCAATTGATACTCGAAGGTCGCGCCAATCCGCAGGTAGGGATTCATGTTGAACGCAAGCCGCACCATCGGAGCCAAGATCATCTCGATTTGTAGCGAGAGCTTTTGGGCAGCCGCCATGGGAGTCAATGCCGCACGCTGAATCAAGGGGACAATCGGACTGGCAAATTCCACGGTTGCGGTTTGATAGACAAACGCGGGATTGGTCGGATTCGATGCATCGAGCAACAGATTTGCGTTACGAACCACGTACGCGCTGAGGGTTGCGGTTTGCCTCTCCAGAACGTCGAGACGATCCCACTCCAGCAGCAGCAACTTGAAATCAGCGCCCTTTGTGAAAGCATGCTCCAGCATCCACCAGGAGCCCGGAGATCCCGAAGGCTGAGCCTTTTCGCGGTCAGGCGACCACCCAGCACTATGCTCCGGCGTTAGCCTTGGCCAATATTTTGGATTTTCGCCCTCGGTCGTCCGGCCGAAGAACATCACCGTGTATGTCTCGAAATCGATGGCAAGGTAGAATTCATCCTTAATCACGTTAGACGAACCCCAGGCAAGGAAGGCCTTGTTTTGCGGCAGCCAATGGCGGTCCCACGCGTTCGCAACCCGTTCGGCGGCATGGGTAAACGCCGCGATCACATCTCCGGCACGTCCGGGAGATCCGCCGGTTGAACCTGGGTAAGCCTCGGCTGGGATGCTCGCCAGCTCGGCCGAGATCGCAGGATATTCCTCGATGAAGAACGAAAGCGCATCGAAGAGCGTCTCTTGTTCGCCAACCATCATGCGCTGCGAGGCCTGCTTCACCGGCAAATTGAACGCGGCAGTAAAGTAGAGTTGGTCTTGCGCGGCCCAGTCGTGGCCGATCTGTACCGAATAATTCCAGCGCAACGCTTCCGCAATTTCGCCCTCTACTCCTCCGGGGCTGAACACAGGCGTGGGCGAGATCAACGGCGCAGCCGAAGCGGTCTGCGACACAAGCCGTGGCAGGCCAGGATAGAACGGCAGTGGGAGCGGGATATGCACATCGCTTCCGCCCGCAACCGGCATCAGCAATGGAGCCTGTCCTGCCAGGATGAACTTGATCCAGGACGAAGGCACATAGCCATCGACTTCCTTCTGGAAGTTGTGCTGCATGTACGAAACCTGGTACCACAGCGGAAGTACAAGGTCTGATTGGTCCTTCGCCTGTGCCACCGAAACCAGGATGGTGCTCCACCGCTCTCCAGGAAGGATGTCGAGCTCAGCGTTCGAGAGTGTGTACTGGCGGGCGCCGCTGGCTGGTGATCCTTCAATCGGCGGCCCCATCGTACCCCACAGGCTCGCCGGTTGTGTTCCCGGGCTGCCCTGCGATTCCGGCGCGGCGGCGACAACGTCGGCCCGCGCCTGGATGATCGTCGAAACCGTGAACGCGCTCGAGAGCGCAGTCAGCAGCGCCTGTTCAAGCCTCTCGCGCGCCGCAGTCTCGTCGCCTTCGCTAGCCTGGTTCACCAGCACATTTGCTGTTCCACGAGGGATGCTCTTCGCCAGGGAAGCCTTTGCTTTCATCAATCGATCAAAGTAGTCCGTGTCGTTCTTTCGATCGAGAATCGCAACCGCAACGGCGTTACGCGGCAAGAGGAACGAATCATAGGCCCGCAGGAAGTCGTAGGCCCAGCTATCGAGGTCGACATTGGAATACATCAGACCAGTCGCCGTGCTCTTTTGATTGATTAGACTGATGTTCAAGGGCCGCAGCGCAAAATAGACGGGCTCCGTCGAGTCGAAGTTTACCGAGATGCCGGCGGACCGGCTCCATCGCACCGCCCAAAGCGGAGCGAGATCGGATGCGCTTGACGAAACTTGGATACCTGAACTCTGCGCGAGTTTGAGCATGCCGCGGCCGCCGTCGAAGCCAGCAAAGGCAAATTCAAAATTGCTGGCAAAAGCGCCCAAACCGCCACCGCCAGGTGATCCGGATTCGATATCGGGCCCAGGTGAGTAAGAAACCGAGCCCACGGAAGGCAACCTTCGCAGAACTTCTGGGTCGATGTAGTTCGGGTCGCGCTCTGTCCTTACCGAAACCGAGAGCTGAATTATGTCTCGCGGCAGCGTCCGAACGGCCTGGAAAGGTATGTCTGTATGAAACGACCTCGTCACCATCTGCGCGCCACCCGGCGTATCGGGCGGCGGCGATGCTATCGCCATCGCAACACGTACCTGAACTTCGATGTCCTCGGCGAACTTTTCCAGTTCGGATTGTGGATGGGAGAAGTTGCTGCCGTTTCCATCCACAAGGCTGCAGTGGATGCTCACCTTTGTATGCGGATCGCGCAACTGATCGAGAATCAGATCATATCGATCGAGCACGGCTTGCCATTGCTGTAGACTTGCGTCTCCTGAACCATTTGACGGTAATCCCGGGGGACTTGAAACCTGCGGATTCAATGACTCGGGATCGAACACCGCCAACAAAACGAGCGCCGCCTTTTCTCCCGGTTGCGGCTGAATTTCGTAGTGGACCTGAACCCCGGGCCACTCGCCAAAAGCAATGAGCGGATCGTTATACAGCGGATTGACCACAGATTGATGTGATCCCGGCAGCGCGTTGCCGTAAATGTCATCGAGCCGAAAACCCGTGGAGACCGGATTGCCAATTACCGAATACCGATTGGGGTCCGGTGGAGATGGCTGTCCATAGAAGCTTGCGATTGGAAGAGTGACGGTGTAGGTCCAAACATCACTTGCTCGAACCGCTTTCGAAAGGGGATTTTGCGAGGGCTGTACCGGACCCGCCGGTAGACTCCAGTTCGATCCGAAATAGCCGCCCGTGGGGAGCACGGCCGCCTGTAACATCTGGTACAGTTCATCCACATTGATCGGCGGTGGAGGGCTCGGAATGGTCTGGCTCCATTCCACCAGAAAGCCGATCGTCCCCGCGGGATAGGTCGGTCCCCATTGCGGAACCGGATCGCCGTCGTTATTTCTCACCGCGCCAAACAAAGTGGTCTTCGGGGCTGCTTGAGGAATCCACACACAATTCTGCGAGGCATTGAGTTGCGGCTGTGGGAGTGGCTGGCCGAAGCTCACAAGAATCTGGAACTGCCCCGTATTGCCCTCAGTTCCCTCGTTCGCGAAGAGCCAGCCCGGCAGGTCCTGCCCCGCAGCCGATTCATAAAACAAGAAGTAGCCCGGAGCATTCACCACGCTCACTTCCCATAGCAGTCGCAGAAAATTCTTCACGTCGGTGATGGGCGCGAAGTCTCCCTGAGGTCCTTGAAGCGCGATTGCCCGCAACAAGTGCACTGGGCCGGCAGATTCCGCCAGGTTCAGCGTCGATAGATTCGTCTTCGCAATCAGTGTGCCGGGCGACAGAGCTTCTGATTGCAGGATGCTCGATCCGGTGGAGGATACATACAGCAATTGCAGCGACGCATGGCAGAGATCGGAGTTGATCGCCGCATAGATCAAGTCACGCGTCTGTTCGTCGGTTCCGCCCATCTGATAAACGAATGGAAGGAACTTCGGCGTAGTTCCACTGGCTGGCGATGCGGTTGAGGGCGAGCCACTTGCGCCCACACGCCCCATCGTCTCGGCGGGAACTTGCTCAAGAGTAATGCGAATCAACAAGCCCGGCGCGCAATCGATCTCCGAGGTTGCCGCGTGGGCCGCCAACTTGCTCAAGTGCGCGTCCGGTTGATCAGTCGTAACTGCCAGCCGGATATTTCCTCCGCTAAGGCGGCTCATCAGTTGTGGCGGGAGCGGCAGAATCGTCCGGCTGCCGCCGTCGTCCAAAGGAACCCATGCAGTCTGGTTCTTGAGGCCGAAATACAACGCGTGCGCGCTGAGCGGTGGCAGCGGCGAAACCGTTATCACGTCTCCAGAAAGTTGTAGCGGTGCTGTCTGTAAGACATTCCACTCCGGATCAGGCATCGGAGGAACTGTGCCCGGAATCCCAATCCGCGCTGTCGCGTTTGTACCAGCGGCGGCTGTGAAGCGAATAGATCGACGGCTGCGGCCCGCCGAGAACGACAGCGTTGCCGTCACTTCAGTTGCGCCCGGAATCGCAGGGAACTGCTGACCCGTCAACGTGTACAACCCGCTGGTGGGAACGCTCCGCATGTTGTCCGGCGTGGGATGGGCGGGAATTTTATCGGGATCGGGCAATTGCAGGCCATGCAGCAGATATCGCGATCCCAGCCCCGCCGCGGACGAATAATCGAAGTCGTCGAGCAGGGCGCGCAGACCAACACCCCCTGTAATCCGCGTCACAAAACTCATTCCCGCCGACATGATGAGGCCAGGATCCGAGCCTGCCGCCTCAAGCTCCATGAAATAAGCTTGCTCTTCCACCTCTTCATAGGCCCCGGCACTGGGAATCAATCCATTGATAGCCTGGCGCGAGAGCAGCAAGAAATAGTCGTACAGCAGATATGACGCCATGCTTTGTGTCGCCATGAAACTGTCCGAAATCGCGGGCGCCCCGCCGCTCAATCCCAAAGACTCGAAGTAGATCCTGACTGCGTCCGGATAGTTGAGCGGAGTCAGATTGTAGGTCGCGAAATCGATCACCGTCTCGCTCGGACTGCCGGGGCTCGCATAAGAAAGAGTCAGAGTGTCGAGCATCGGCAGAATAGCCGACGGTCCCGTGAACGGCGGCGGCCCCGAGCCATTCACGCCGTGAATGTTGAGCACCACATTGTTTTGCAGGAAGCCACGGATTGCCGAAGAGAAGCCCGCCCAGCCTCCAAAAATCGGACCGGGAGCTTGCGCGCCGGTTCCCAGTTCGTTCGAGACCTCACTTAACCGCTCGGACCAGGATTTTCCTGGCGTTGAGTAATGATCGACCAACCACTGGACGAGCGTGTCCACCAAGACCTCGAATGCCGTGTTTCCCGTGGGTGAACCGCCAGGGGCTTCCAGGAACAGCGTGGCGCTGAGTTCGATCCCAGGAGGCGATGACGAATACACCGCCGTCGGCTGCAGGAAGAAATACAGATTGATCGCAGGCGCGGAAGCCGCTGCGATTGCCGCACGCCCTCCGCGATAAGCGGCCACCGGGCCCTGCAGCGCGGCGACGCTTTCCATGAGCATTTCTGCCGCGGCCCGTGCCTGCAACCGCCGGGCGCTGATAGCCGGCGGCACAAACGGAGCCAGATCCGGATCGATTGGCCCGTTGATGGAAGCGTTCGGCCCGCTGCCGATCAAGAATTGATGGCTGATCGACGCCGAGAAACTCAAAGTGATGGTGAAGAATATGATCTTCACGCTAACTGAAACCGAAACCGCCGCGTAAACCGCCAATACAGTCGTGCACCCGGTTTCGAAGGCAACGGTCACTGTCGCTTGGAGGCTGATCGTGACCGAAGCCTTTAGAATCGCAAAGTCGATCGCGCCTTGAATCAGGACCGACAATCCCGCCGTTCCCGCGAACCAGTAGTGATCAGGAGGGCCGCTGGTGCCGCCGTCCGCTTTCCACGCCAGCAAACCCTGCAGAATCGATGTAACGCTGACCGCGATCGTTGCGCTGAAGATACTGGCATTAAAACTCTGCTTCACGTAGATCGACATGCCAATGCCGAACAGCAGGATCGGGTTGTAGTCCACGCCGGGCTGTGCGCCCGGATTGTCTCCGCTGCGGAGTTTGGCGAAATAGAAACCGGCGATGCCCACCAGCACGCTCACCTGAATGCCGATTGACGAATCGCCCAGCGGCCAGCCGACGTTAATGCGGAAATCGCCGTTGGTATAAATCCAGATCGAGAATCCCGGCAGGATCAGGATGATCCCGCTGAGCGGGATCCGGCGCATCAGGTACGGCAGCGTCAGCGCTCCGTAATAAACCCCGAGGTTGGGACTCAACTTCTGATAAAGGATCTCGAAGAGCAATCCCGCGAATGGCGTTTTCTGCGTCAAGGGCACGCTGATGCGCAGGCCGTACATCGCAGGGTCGTTGAACAGGAGCTTGATGTCCCACCCGACGATGATGACGTGCGCCGCAACGAACCAGTCGCGGTCGGGATGATAAAAGTTCTCTGCGAGATCCTTAATAATGGTGGTGGGGTCCGTGGCCGTGAACTGCGTCTCCAGCTGATGGAAAATAACTTCCATCGGATCGTCCACGTTAAAGACCGGGTTCGGTCCTACTCTTTGACCAAGGCCCAGATACTTAAACTCGAACGCCTTGGTGTCGTCGCTGGATTGCGCAGGAACCGGGAAGGGGTAAGTGACGATCTGATATTTGTCGGGCCCCGGAACCGGCGCCGCGCCCAGTGTTCCGTCCGTTAGGCCCGTCGTGGTTGGAGTCGAGATTTTTAGTTTGAAATCAAGACCGTTGTCGTAGGTCAGGTAAAGCGCGTGAATTGTTATTTGGGGCGTGACCGTGATCGTGAAGGGCCCGTACTGATAGGTTGTGTGCTTCGGGATTGTGATGGCCGGAGAAAGATCGATACCGAGGGACGCGGTAGTCTTGCCAGCGGGTTTGGCTGTGCCATCTGTGAGCTTGCCCGAACCGCCGTTGCCATTCGTGGTCGCCGGCCCGATGTAGATGGTCGGTGTGGCCAGGGTGCCAGGTTTGATCCCCATGACCGCTCCCCACGGGCCATTGGAAAGATCGGGCAGGCTGATGCCGATCCCTTCGTACAACTTCGCGCTGAGCGCATTCCAAACGTCGGTTAGATTGAGGCCCTCCTGCGTAGCAATCCGGATGGAGTACGGTCCTCCCAAGATCTGAATCGTCAGCTCTACGGGAACACCAAACACTTTTCCGAGTATCTGCAGAAAGGCTTCAGTCATGGCTCAGAGCTAGGTGTTAAATCAGGCCGTGAGGACACCAGCTTTATTGACGGCAATCCCGATCGAATCGAACTGGATGACGCCGAAGAAATCGATCGGCGGATTCAGATCGAGCGTCACGCTGAGCATGTACGAATAGCTCGTCTTTGTGCGGTTAATTGACAGCACCAGGATTTTGATGATGCCGTTGTAAAACGATAGGAACCCACCGTAGAGAGACGACAGCAGTGGATTATCTTTGATCTCGTCTTTGAGAGCGAGAACCTCGGCGTTGATGTCCGGGAACCCGAAGCGATCGGTCAGCCACTGAACGAAATCGCTCACCGATCCCAGGACGACTGGCTCGGTAATCGCGAAGCTGACAATCCCATTCTTGAGATCGGTAATGTTGCCGCTGTTGATGGTGATGGGCGTGCCATTGCTGAAGGTAAACGTAGCCGCAATTGAAACGTCGGCTACTTCGGGTGAGCCGGCTGCATTGCCGGCGGCGAGTGCTCGGTTGGTCATATTCGTTTTCCTTTCCTTTGAGACTTTCGATCTGGACTTCCAAAATCTTTCGCCTCCACAAGAATGGTGGCGTTCACAGACAGAGTGTTGCCCTCGGGCAGCAGGCCCTCGAAATTGCCTTCCACGTCGATGCGCCAGGGCAGCGGCTGCTTCGGATCGGGCAACGGTCCTGCGACAAACTTTCGCCATAGATTCCTAAAAAACTCTGGCCAGCCAGAAAGTGGCAGCAACGGAATGCGCAATCCAAAAAGTGAATTCAGCCACTCCATCACGCTGTTCACCGTTTCGCTGGGACTGCCGAAGCTCACTCGAACACCTCATTTTGCGAAGATGCTGGAACCGGTTGTGCCGCAAGGAACCATGCGATGTTGCTGCCGGCCGCGGACTGACCCTTACCCGGCTTTCCGGCAAAGATCACGAAATCGATGAGCAATCCGGGTGGGAACGAATAGCCGAGAACGCCGAACTTAATGTTGCTGAAGAGAATGGCGTACACGGGCCCGTCGTTGTCCACCATTAACAAATTGGCGTCCCCGAACGTTGTGCGCAGAAGACCTTCCAGACTGAAGCCGCCCGCGCCCGCGAACACCTCGGGGAGTTGGACCAATAGTGCCGCGGCATCGTTATCCGGGACCACGCTCGACGGACCCCATGCCAGAAGCAATTTGGCCGTGATCCCGACGGTTACTTCCGAAAGCGAGCCCAGCGAACCGAGCGGAAGATCATATTCGAGGGCGTAGTGCGGCGATGTCGCGACCGCCGGGAACGGTCCCCTTTGATCGGGAGAGGAGACGGTGCCTTGTCCTTCCAGTTGCAGGCACTGGACGGGAACCGCGCCGAGCTTGCCCGGGGTCAAACCTTCCGGCGCATACCAGAACTTCGAAAACTGCAGCGGCAAACTGTTCAGCAAACTGCCTGAGCGAATGCTGGTAAACGCGGGCGCGAAGGCCAGCAGTTGCGGCTGCAATGTGATGGTTGGGCGGGCCGCGAGCTTGCCCTGCGCGTCGAGCATGAAATCGATAAAGACGGTGAGAGATGAAAATGCCAGCCCACCCGAATCGTTTCCGTAGGAAAACAAATCCAGACCTTCCGAATTCGGAAAAGGATTGCTGGCGAAGAATAATTCGCCTGACATACTGAAACTGGCGAGCATGTGCGTGCCCTGGGAAGGACTTCCCAAGGCCTCGGTCTTAATTGGACTCAGCGACGCGTGAGTGATCTCCACGCGATCGATGACTCGCGTGGAACCATCCGGCACGGGAAACTTGTAAACGAATGCCGAGCCGGAGGAGAACAACAACGATCCCACAGATCCCTGGCTCTGATACTGTCCCCGGATCACCATCGTGTTGGGAATGATCGGGGATTCGATTGCGCCGCTGGTGAGTTCCACCTTGCGCTCAAGCAGTGAATTCATGGTCAAGCCGACGCTTGCGGCAAGCTGCTCGATCTTCGAATTGCTGAAGACCGCCGTCAGTGACTCGACGTTGTAGTCGAACTGCGCTCCCGAAGAAGGCGCCGCGCCCCCTTGATAGTGGATGACGCCAAACAGAGAACTCTTCCCCACGATCAACTCTCCCGTTTTCGGATCCCGGTCGACGTGATTGGTTTCGATACCCAAGTGATGGGCGCGCAATTGCCCGTCGATTCCGCCCAGCAGCATCTGCAAATCGGGAGGCATGCCATTGCCGTCGATTGGGGAGTGAAACGCCAAGATTCCCGTCCATGCCGGGTCCTGAGCAATTTTGTTGAAGTAGTTGAAGGGACCACCCGGCGCGCCGGCTTCACTCTCAGCCACAGAGATGGCGTCGAGAACCACTTGCTGCGCGACGCTTATGGCCTCCGCGTTACCCACGAATGTCGCCGGATTCGCCCACAACGAAGAGCTCGCCACCAGCGCAGCCAGCGAGAGCGAAGTATTGTATTTGAAGACCAGAACCGTATTGCCTGGTCCGACGGCAAGGTTGAAATGAAACCCGTCCAAACTCAAAGCGCTGTCAAATTGCCCGAGCGGCTCAGGCGTGGCCGCTACCATAAACAACTGGTTCTGCATCAGCGTGCTCGAAAGCTCGGTCGAGACCAGGGAAGGCGATCCCCCCAGGCCCCGAAACTGGAGCAACTCCGGCGGACTAGACGGAGGGGTATCGGGGCTGCTCGCCAGAACAATGCTTTCCCATTCGCCCTCCGTGTTCAGGTTCGTCACCAGACCCTGCGGCGTAAGAGCCGTTGCACTCGGGGAACTCGCCACCAGAGACTTTCCCAACCTGCGTTTCTTATTCGCAGGCATCTTGACGCCTGCCAGCGCCTGAGGCGGTGAAGATCGAAAAATTGGACCCCTGCCCGGAATCGCCAATTGTGCGTGGCGGACGCTGCTCAGCACCGCCGCTTCGAAAGCGGCATAAACCTCGCTCGCGGCGAGCGTGCCCTGTTGGTTTGGCGCGAAAATCCCGGCATAGGGAACGGCTGGAAAAATCACAGGCCGGTCTAAACCCGAGAGCAGCGCGTCTACCGCCATGGGGAAGTTTTCCTGGGGCGTGGCGGCATAAAAAACGGAGGCGCTCGGCTGCGCGAAATAACCTGGTTGGCTTGCAGCCAGCACTGGGTACTTTACCCACGAGGTCGTGAAGGTATCTACGAGCGTATTGCCCGCATCGGCGTCGTGCGCCGGCAAGCCCGAAAATGCGGGCGAAAACGCTGCCTGGCCGGATACAAACTCGATCACGTCGCCGGTCGACATCTGCACAAATTCCTGTCCGAATAATCCGCACATCCAGCGCACTTGTTTTCCCGGTGGAAGGTTTCTGCGGCTCCCCCCCAGATTGCCCGCGACAGTTTTGAGAATGAACTCTCCCACAGGTGCCAGGTAGTAGGCGGTGGCCGGAGGCGATGAGACGGTCGTACCCGGCGCAGGCCCCATGCAGAAGGCGAATCCCGCGTCAGTCTGCGGGACCATGGTCATAGCCGCGCCGTTGATCGCCCGGAAATAAGTAGAATTCAGCTTGAGACTGTTTTTCGAGGGCTGCGTCTTGCCCGATAAATCAAGTGCCAGCCGGCTTCGTGATGAATCAAGATGATTTAGAGGATCCAATCGAAAGTCGAATCCCGGATAGGTCTCATACTGGCCCGACGGCGCGACGGGAGTAAATAGGGGATAGGTCAGGATTGAATACCCGGCTGGGCCGGGACAAAAATACGTCTGGGTGCATCTGAAATTGCTTTGCAGAGTTCCAAGATCAAGACCCACCTGGAAGCTCATCATTCCCGCCCCTGCTCCCGTCAGTGGCAGCAATATATTCCAGGGAAGATTATCCGGATCGTAATACGCGCACTTCTGATTCACTTGGTTATAGAGAATCTCGACTTGAGCAGAGTCGGTGCTGCTGAAAATGATCTGAGAGCTTGCGGAATCAAAGGCCACATTAAGCTGAGTCAACATTTGCAGCCCAAAGGCCGACCACTCGAAGGTGTGGGCAACGGCAATTGGGCGAAGTTTATTCGGACCGGGGCTATTCTGTCTGCAAACGAGAGAGTCGGTGAAGTCAGCCGGATGCTCAGGGTCAGGAAGCCACACGAAACCACGAGGCAGCAGGTTTTCCTTCCAGGTTGAAAGATCGGGAAAACTTAGCCGTGCCTGTAATTTGAACGCCTCATCGTCCGTAATTTTGTGTTTAGTAAAGACATACCAACCGAGTAGGTTGACCTGATTGAACAGTTCATCGAGACTAGGTCGTGGAATATTCTGATCTCTTTTTAGCAGGTAGTAGACGTAAACTGCAGACGCAGAATCAGGGGCCTGAATTTCATATAGGCCTTCCGCGAGGTCTGGGCTGGCGCTCATGGTTTTTACTGCCAATAGTGCGAGGATTCGAACAATTCTTGGTGCCTGGTTGCGTGTTACAACATGGGAACGTCCCCAGCTAAATTCATCTGTTGAGTGATCGGCTTACCGTCAACGACTGCCAGCCAACTGCAACTTTGTACGGTCGCAAAAAAAACGTAGATTTGGACCGATCCCACCGGCTGGCCAGCCGGAATCGCAAATTGAAAAGGCATGCCGCCGACCGGAACGCCGGCGATTTTGGCCGCGAGAACGTTGACGCCCGCGTTTCCGATCACGTTTGGCGCAGGAAAGCCGGGGGCATATTCTGGTCCTAGATCAGGGTCCTGATTTTGCGGTGCCCAATCCAGGCTCGCACCCGTCGGAGGAACAGCGATTTGTGGACCTTGATTCACACTGATCGCGATCACGAGTGAACTCGCGTTGAAAAGCATCACTGAAACAGCCATAATGGCCTCCTTCCCGTCGCGGTAGGGCGCTCTTTGCATCTCTAGTCGTACAGGCACACTCCACCCTTTGCCTGTACGAAGAGCTCCAAGCAACACCGATTCAACTTAGACTATGACCCGGGACTATGACCCGGCTTTTTTTCCGCCCTTGGGGAGTTCGTCCACGGCAACCGGACCAGAGCCCATTTGCTGGGCACAAATCATCCCGTCCGTCAGGATTAACCAGCTTGCGCTCTGGACACTTGCGAAGAACAGGTACATCTGAACTGAGTTCACCGGATAGCTACTGGGCAACGAAAATGAAAATGGCCCCCCGCCGATTGGCGAGCCTTTCACAAAAGCTTGCACTTGATTCACTCCAAGATTTCCCACCACGTTTGGCGCCGGGTAACCGGGACTGTAAGTCGGTCCAGTACCTGAAGCCTGGGTCTGGGGCTGCCAGTTAAGCGATGGTCCGGTCCCGGATACCGCTACTTGCGCTCCCTGGTTGACGGTAAAGGTTACTGACTGGGAACTTGCATTGAATAGACTTACGGGGACTGCATTTGCAGCTGCCATACCAACTCCTTACTTTGCGAGTTATACGCTTGCTCTTCGTCCCGAACTCATGTGGGCAAATAGAGAGACGAATTGTATGACCAAACCCATACCGCGTCAACATTTTATTATCATGCTTGTTCACAGTGCTGCCGCACTAAGACAAACGTGCTGGCTCTCCTAATTTGCTCCCAACGAGCGCTCTCGCTTAACCTTCACACATGTCGCCACAGTTACCCGAACCTCAGAGTGCCTCCACAAGCGGCGGCGTTAACGTCGCGGCCTTCAATTGCTCGCCATGGCCGATTACGCTGCTGACGATCAATGGACAAAAAGTATCGTCAAGCATCCCTGCAATCTCATCGGATAGTGCGACGTCGGTGTCGCTAAGTATGTCGCTCGGATCTTCCAACATCTCCATCGCCTTTAATGGAAACCCATCAGCATGGAGCCAGTATGTCAGCCTGCCGCAAGCGACGCCTTCGAGCAGTTATTCACTGTGGCTTTATTATGATGGCTATATATTGACGGTCGATGGTATTATCCGCGGCATCTATTGGCAAAGGCTGCAATTAATGATCGACGATTCTGTTGGCGGCGGGCATTGAAGTATGTTATAGATTCTGCGAGCAAGAACAGAGGCGTCGTCCATTCAGATGGATAAAATGGTGCTTTGAGCATCTGAGTAGTGTCAAACGTAAGTCTTATGCGCCGCTCAGGAAGCCTGATAGTGTTTCGTCTGGCGGTGGTGTGTGTGTTTTTTTCGAATTCAGCTCGCCGAAGAAATGGGAGGACTTTATGACCAACCTACACAGGACGAACAAAACCTGGACGAAAGGACTGGTGGCCTTTGTCATCACGCTGGCGGTGTTCATGCCCTCGGGATGCAGCACACGGCACGCCAAGGCTCCCGCGCCAGCTGCCACGAAAGTGGCCCTCTTCGATGTCGATATTTATCGCGGGGTTGACGCCAATCCGAATAGCGGATTGGCCTCGCTTGCTCCGGGCCAGTTTCGCTTCAATCCAACACTGTCGACCTTTCTCTTGCCCGCACAAGCGCCGGTACTGAAGGCCTGCAATTACCGCTTCCACCTCACCGACGTCGCCCACGACCCCCCACAGCCCAACGACACAGGCAACGTCACGGGACTTCCGGGGTATATTGCTACTTACGACGACAATCCCCCAGGACATTGGGGCATTCAGCAGCCGAACGGAGTGACTCCTGACGAAGCCAAAGCGGCGGTTTCGGCGTACGCGCTGCTAAATCGCGGAAATGTGGTAAACGGAACGCAAAATAATTGCAATTGACATCGGCGCGACTCACCACGCCGATGTACCGAGCTGCGGCGAACCGCCAGGAGCGTGCAGATGGCGATACGGCACCACGCATACGGCTTCGCTCCGGAAGCCTACCTGGCGGCGCTCCGCACCGCGTGCGTGGCCGGCGGCGCTGCCCATCCCGAGGCCCTGCGAGCGCATGCAGCGGCGATTGTGCAGGGTGCGGACGCCGCGGCGCGCATGATTCTCGAATACCTTCGATACGACGACGAATGGTGGCATCCGCAAACGATTGGATCCGGCGTGCCGCAGTGGCTTGAAATTTCTCTCATTCCGCACCTGCGCCCTCTCCCATCGCTCAGCCATCTCGAACCTCACAGCTACTTCGTCCTCGACCGGGTCCTTCCCACCACGGGGTGGCCAAAAGCGGACGTGGACCTGCTGATCCGAGGCGAAAGCCTCGAGAGCTTGCCCCGGACCTTGGGAGATCCCTTGTTGGCTCCATGGTTTCGTCACTTTCGGCAGCACACTGGTTGGATGGATCGAGCCTCAGTGAGCCGGCTGGCCGCCGCGCTGGACGGGGTCGAAGATAGTTTTCGCCATCCCAGCACTCTCCAGATCGGCGCGCTGGCGGACTGGCAGGCCAGATCTCTTACGGATCGCGAGCGGGCAATCAGCGAGGCGTTCGCCGATGCCACCGAAATGTTGCGGCGTGCCGAGAAAGAAGCTCTGGCAGTGCTCTTGTTGTTTGAGTAGGCCTCACGAATACTCCCCGTCGCTGACAAAAGTCATCCTGCGACTCGCCATCGCTTTGATCTCTCCCGCAGTTGATTTCCCAGCCAGCCCGCTGGTAGTAACGGTCACTTGCCATTGCTACTCGCCAGTTCGCCGCAGCATTCGGGTCGCTCTGGCAGACTCGATCTATCCCATCCGCCGCCGAGGGCCTGAATGAGCAAGACCGTGTTCGCCATCCGGCGTCCCAGGATATTGACCGCAGTGACCTCATTCGCGAGAGCGGCGCTTTGCGCAGTGATCACCTCGAGATAACTTGTAACGCCACCCTTGTACCGTGTGACGGAAAGGTCCAGCGATTTCTGTGCGGCCACCACCGCCTCATCCTGGACCTTGGCCTCGTTTTCCAGAATTCTCACCGCTGCCAGATTGTCTTCTACCTGCTGGAATCCCGTGAGCACGTCCTCTCGATAGGCAGCGACTTGATAGTCATACGCCTCCCGCGCCTGGTCGTTGAGCGAACGGCGTCTTCCGCCGTCGAAAACAGTTTCTACAGCGGCCAGTCCAACAGACCATAGCCCGCTTGGACCGCTTATCAAAGTCGTGATGGCGGAGCTTTCAAATCCTCCGGAAGCGCCCAAACTGATCAGCGGGTAGTATGCGGACTTCGCGACTCCAATCTGGGCGTTGGCGGATGCGACCCGCCGCTCCGCAGCCGCGATGTCCGGGCGTCTTTCAAGCAATTCTGATGGCAGGGAGACAGGAACGTGCGGAGGCGGTGCGGTGAGCGGAAGCGGAGGAAGACTGAACTCGGCGGGAGGTTTCCCAATCAGGATTGCAACCGCGTGTTCGTATTGCGCGCGCAGAACGCCCACATCAATCGCGGCGGCCCGCGTGGTCTGAAGTTGAGTCTTCGCCTGCTCGACTTCTACCTCTGAACCAATCCCTCCCTCGAAGCGGCTTTCATTTAATTGCAGGGCCTGCTCGTACTGCTTCACGGTGGAGTTTAGAAGTTGTTCCTCAGCGTCGAGGCTGCGGGCTTGAAAGTAATCAACTGCTAGGTCCGCGTGCATGCTCAGATTAACCGTGGCCAGGTCGGCCGCGCTGGCCTGCGCTTGCTCCCGATAAGACTCCACGTTCTTTCGGACCCGTCCCCAGACGTCGGCCTGATAAGAAACGTCGAACGGCAGCACATAGTCGTTGTAGGTGGCGCCACTTATGGCGGAAGAATGGCTGGGACTATTGGCCGAGACCCGCGTTCGAGTCGCCGACGGCCCGGCCGTCACGGTTGGATAGTAGTCAGCCCGATAGTAGCGCAGGACTGCCCGTGCTTGCTGAAACTGCGCCTCTGCTGCTTTCAGATTCTGATTACCTACATTAATTTGCTGTTCGAGCTCATTCAGCTGTGGATCCTGAAAAATCGTCCACCACTCGCCACCAAGGTTCCGGTCATTGGGCTGGGCGGGCTTCCAATCGCCCATCTCTTTATAGGCGGGAGGCGCCGGTACCACCGGAGCGTGGTACTTGGGTCCAACCGCGCATCCAGTCAACTGCATTACCGCTAGCGACAGCAGGCCGTAGATCCACGGCGCTCGCAGCGGGTTCTCGAATAGGACTATTTTGTGAAGGCTTTTCATTTCGTATCTCCCGGCAACGTTGCCTGAACGATTTGGACTGCCTGTCCGGAAACGATTGAATCGGGCGGGTTGATAATGACTTGATCGTCCGGCTTAAGTCCTGCGACGATCTCGATCTGATTGCCGAAATCGTGTCCTGGAGTCACTGTCGTGAGCACGGCTTTGCCATCGTTTACCGTGGCGACGTGTAATCCCTCTGAGCGGAATATCAACGTATTCACCGGAAGCAGAACGGTGGAAGCGTGCGTCGGCACTGCCATGTGAACCTCGGCATAAGAGCCCGAGAGAAGCGTGCCGGTAGGATTCTCCACATCGACTTCGACCAGCAGGGTGCGGGTGGTCACAGTGATAGCTTCGGCAGTCCGCACCAGCTTTCCCTGAAACTTGCGGCCTGGAAATTCAGCGAGAGTGAGATCCGCGATCATCCCGGTTTTGATCCCTTGCGAGTATTCCTCCGGGACGTTTACGTACACGCGCAATTTTCCCGGTTGCGCGATGTGGAATAGATCGGTTTTCACTCCCGTACCGCTTCCGGAACTAATGAGGTCGCCGATGTCGGTATTGCGCGCCGTAATCACACCGTCGAACGGCGCGTAGATCTTCTCGAAAGACGCCAGGGCCGAGTACTGCTCCACGGCTGCTTTGTCTGCTTCGACGATGGATTTATTCGCGTTGTAGGTACCGACTGCGTTGTCGACGTCCTGTTGGGATACAGCGTTGCTCTTCAAAAGTCCCTGATAGCGATTTTTGGTAACGGAAGCGAGCTCCAGATTTGCCTGCGCGGTTAAGAGGTTACTGCGCGCCTGCTGCAGTTGCTGGTCGACCTCCGGCGTTTCGATGACGGCAAGAAGTTGGCCCTTCTTGACGTGCGCTCCAATGTCGAAATACCACTTCTTCAGATAGCCATTCGTACGGGAGTAAATGGGAGATGTGATGAAGGGTTGCACGTTTCCGGGCAGGATGATTTCGTCGGCCGGCGCTATTTGTTTCGGCGACACAACCGACACGGCAGTGAGAGCGGCCTGAGCCGTCTCTGCGTGTAGAGTTGTGCTTGCTTTGACGCGCGACCAGATGCCGGAACCCAGGACGGCAGCAACTACAATCGCTGCAATCGCGAGAACCAGCGATGATTTGCGCGAACGCCTTGCTGTCGCCACCTCAACCGGCGTGAGTGTTTGTGCGGCGGTTTGTTGTCTCTCTTCACTTCGAACTTCAGTTTGAATCATAAATAACTCCATACGCCTTGCTGTCTAGCGCCCTTGTTCCTGAGCCGAATGGCGGCGTGAACCTTGTAGGACGCTGAAAAATGCCGGAACAAAAAGTAGTGTCGAAGCCGTTGCGAAAATCAGTCCACCGATGACCGCCCGGCCAAGGGGAGCATTTTGTTCACCGCCGTCGCCGAGTCCGAGAGCCATGGGCACCATGCCGATGATCATGGCCAACGCGGTCATCAGCACGGGACGAAAACGTGTAACGCCCGCCGCCAGTGCCGCGTTCACAGAATCCATCCCTTCCGCCATTTTCTCCGTGGCGAAGCTCACCACCAGGATGCTGTTCGAGGTTGCGACGCCCATGCACATGATGGCTCCCATCAGCGCCGGCACGCTCAGATTTGTGTGCGTCATAAATAGGATCCAGGCGATTCCGGCAAGTGCCGCGGGCAGCGCGGAAATCATGATGAAAGGATCGAGCCACGACTGAAAGTTGACCACGATCAGCAGGTATACCAGGACGATCGAAAACACCAGTCCGCCAAGGAGGCCGACATAGGAGGCACGCATGGTCTGGACCTGCCCGCGGACAACGACGCGAGAGCCCCGCGGCAACTGCGTACGTGTGGCGTTAATGATTTTGTTGATGTCGCCAGCCACGCCGCCGAGGTCGCGCCCGTCGACGGAGCCAAATATGTCAATGACCGGCGCAACGTTGTAGTCAGAAACCACCGCCATTCCTGCTCCACGCTGCGTGGATACCAGGCTGGCCATGAGCGATGGAGGTGCATTCGGGTCTGTGCCTGTGATCGGAATATTCTCTACATCCTGCAAGGTGTCGGTGCGATATTGCGGCGTCTGGGTCGCGATTTGATAGCTGACATGATTCTTTGGGTCAAGCCAGAACGAGGGCGAAGTCTGGAAGCTGCCGCTCAGCGACACCAGCAGGTTCTGCGCAACGTCGTGGGCCGTGAAACCAAGTTGTTCTGCTTTGGTGCGTTCCACCCTTAAACGCAGATAAGGTTGATCGAAGGGCTGCTGAATTCGCAGATCGGTCGCTCCGGAAACGTATCTCATTTTTGCGAGCAGTGCGTCTGCATAGGCCCGGTTTCCCTGCAAGTCGTTTCCCACCACCTGAACATCGATGGGGGCTGGCAGTCCAAAGTTGAGAATCTGCGCCACCATGTCGGCGGGCAGGAAGGAGAAGGTGACACCCGGAAACTGTTTTGGCAGCGCCAGACGAAGCTGGTGAATGTAGTTCTCCGTGGGATGGTGCTTGGCGGATAGCGTCACAAGAATGTCAGCGTCCGACGTGCCCACCGGCGCCGAATTGCTGTAAGAGAGATTGATGCCACTGTAGGGCAGGCCAATGTTGTCGATGACGCTTTGCACTTCGGCTGCCGGAATCTCTTTTCGAATCGACTGCTCGACCTGATCGCTAAGGTTGGCGGTCTCTTCAATCCGCATTCCCGTGGGAGCGCGCATGTGAAGCTTGAACGTACCGCTATCCACGCTGGGAAAGAAATCCTGGCCCAGCCACGGAATCAGAATCGCCAGCGAGCCGAGACAAAATACGAAGAACGCGATCAAGAAAACCGCTCTGTGCTGCAGGCAACTTTCCAGTAGACCGCGATAGCTGTGGTGAAATTTCTCGAAGGCCGCCTCAAACCGTTTTTGAAGGCGTACCAGGGGATTGCGGCTGGGGGCGTCTTCCGCATCTTTCTCTTCTCCCCGCAACAGGTATTTGGCCATAGTCGGAACGATGGTCCGAGAAAGGAAATAGGAGGCCAGCATCGCGAACACTACTGCTTCGGCGAGCGGCACAAACAAGTATCGTGCCACGCCTGACAGCAAGAACATTGGGGCAAACACGATGCAGATCGAAAGCGTAGAGACAAACGCCGGGGTTGCAATTTGCGATGCACTGTCCAGAACAACCTCGTCCAGATTCTTCTCCGGTTCTGCCTCCCGGTTGCGATTGATGTTCTCGACCTCGACGGTGGCGTCGTCAACCAATATGCCGACCGCCAGAGCCAGTCCACCCAGGGTCATAATGTTGATCGTTTGTCCGATCGCGCTGAGCACAATGATCGATGTCAGGATCGCTAATGGAATCGAGGTTGCGATGATCACGGTGCTCCGCCAACTGCCCAGGAACATGAGGATCATGAAGGCGGTCAGGCACGCGGCAATCAACGTTTCACGGACCACTCCGCTGATCGCACCACGGACAAAAATTGATTGGTCAGCCAGCGGTGTTATCTGTAGGGCAGGTGGAACCGTTGCCTTGATTTGAGGCAGCATTGATTTGATGCCCGAAATCACGTTCAGTGTTGACGCATTCCCAGCCTTTTGGATGGTTAACAACACGGAGCGCTGCCCGTTGACGCGGACGATATTAGTCTGTGGCGGGAAGCCATCGCGTACCCAGGCAACGTCCTTGACGTAGATCGTAGTATCGCCAATCGTTTTGATCGGGATTCGGTTCAGGTCCGCAATCGTCTGCGGCGCTGCGTTGGGAATGGAGACATCGTATTCTTTGGAACCGATCTTGGACGTTCCCGTCGGCAGGACTAGGTTTTGCACGCTGATCGCATTGACTACGTCCAGCGCAGACAAGCCCTTCGACTGCAGCGCAGTCGTATTCAGATCGACCTGCACCTGGCGTTGTTTGCCGCCATAGGGATAGGGCACGGATGCTCCGGGCACGGTGATGAGCTGTGTCCGAATGAAATTTAGTCCGTAGTCATTGAGCTGCTGCTCCGAAAGATTTTGCCCCGATAGAGCCAACTGGAGGACGGGCACGCTGGATGCACTATAAGCAAGGATCAGCGGTGGCGTCGTTCCCGCGGGCAATTGCCTGAGTTGAGTCTGTGAGACTGCCGTGATCTGTGCAATACCCTGTTGAATGTTCGCGGTAGGTTGGAAGAACACTTTAACCACCGCGATTCCGCTGAGCGACTGCGACTCGATGTGTTCGATGTTGTCGACGGTCGTGGTGAGCGATCGCTCGGTAATGCTCACGATCCGGTCGCTCATGTCTTGTGGCACGAGACCGTTATAGTTCCAGATGATGCTGACGACGGGAATGTCGATCGTCGGGAAAATGTCGGTTGGAGTGCGGACAATCGCAAGTCCGCCCATGATCAGGATCAATATGGACATCACTACGAAGGTGTAGGGACGGCGTAATGCTAGTCGAACAATCCACATAAGGGTTCTCTTCGCTCGACAGGGAGAAGGCACGCCGCATACCAATCGACGGCCCGGGATCAAGGTCTGTATTTTCAGCAACCTCGAATCAAATGCCAGGTTCGCGCACCTGATGAGCCTCAGATAAGAAGTCCCGCGATTGACACCGCGTCCGCATTTCGACAGAACCTCTTGTGTCCACTCATCCTGCAACTGCGGGTGAGCGGCAAGTTGCGCAGAATGAGTGTGGGCGCGGGTGGCGACAGAAATGCACTTCGCTTGGAATGGAGGTGCACAGTGTTACGGTATTTAGCGGACGTTTTTCTGCTGGTAGTTATTTGCTCCATCCCGTATCTGATGTTGCGTCTGCGGTTGCAGAGTAGCCGCTCGCGGAAGACCATGTACGAGTTTGCGAGGCATACCACCGGAATGCCCAAAGATCGAGTTTGAATTCCGATGTCGCAGGTCCGAGTTCCCCGGCACATTAGGATCGGGTGCCATCCCGACGGCACCCGGCTACGGCTTATCGTCGGCCGGGATAGGAAGCTTATCTTCGATCCTCAGAAGTTTCTTCGGTGCGTGTTTACGGAAGAGGCGCTTCATATCCGGAGTGAATTCGCGAAGAAGATTCCCGATCGCATCCGAGCTCAGGGCGCCGGTAAAGCGACTCATGGTGTCCCCGAACGTGCGGTCATGTCCCGGGTAATAGCTGTTTTGGAGCGAACTGGTAAACAAAGCGCCCAGAATCTCGGACGTGTTGAATGTGTTATAGCCGCCGTCACTCCGGGTGATCACCACTCTGGTAGCCGCATACCAAGCGCGTGAAATAGGAGTTCGCCTGTGCGACGGAAAATACCGAGGATCCTGACGCAAGATCGTCGATAGAGCAAACGTCTGGATGAACCTCCGCGATTCTGTATCCGCCAGCGTCGCCCCAAACCGCTTCCCCCAGCCTTGCATTCCTCCGCCATAGTGGGGCCACTGTCCCTGGGCTTGGTCCAACGTCGCCTGAAAGGCCGCAGAAACAAATGTGTACGGCGAGCGTGTGGTCGTCAAAAAGATGTGGAACTTGCAGTGAGCGGACAAAGGGCTGTACGCCCAAGGACTGCTGGTCGTTGTAGCCTGTTCCCCTCTCACCACCGATTCAGGAATGGCGTCGGGCAGTCGTAAGGCGCACGGGCTGGTCGCAACCTCATCCCACGGTCCGTACTGGCGCGATGACAACTGGTTGTCTCCCAACTCCTCCTGCGCGGTCGAAGATGGTGGCATCGTTTCTTGCCGCCCGAATGATGCCTGCCCATTGGCCAGGCCTTGCATCATCGCAATTAACATCGGTACCAGCAAGACATGTGTTCGGTTCCGCGAGCTACCAAAGCGGGCGAATTGAACGGAAGGACGCGTCGTCATCATTTGTTCCACCTTTCGCAAGTTCGAGGGGAGGAGCCGGGCCGCCATCGCCTCTGGCGAGCTATGGAACCTCACTAAGCAATCCTGCTGCCGAGGATCGCACCGCTTAAGTTGTTCGCTGGAATAGCAGTAGGAGCACTCTGAACTTATCGAAGCGTCCACAGGCGGACACTCCGTCGGCGTATTGACGGTGTTAACCCTAAGCTGCCTCGGCGTCCCACACCTGCAAAGCCGTGAACCGGAAGAACTAAACGGCGTTTTTTCCTGTGACGAATATTTGGAAACGCAAATGCGTTCCTGTCATCAGAAAAGGAGATCCACGTGAACCAGATAAGTCGTACAGCAATCTGCACTTTGTTTACCTTGGCGGTGGTGGGAGCAGCGCTCGCCCAGCACGTCAAAACCGATTTTGATCATCACGCCAATTTCAACCAGTACAAAATCTATTCATGGCAGGAAATCAAACCTGCGAACTCGTTGTGGGATGAGCGCATCCGGAGTGCCGTGGATGCGCAACTAGCAGCCAAAGGCTGGACCAAGGTGGCGAGCGGCGGCGATGTTGCCGTTGTCGCAATCAAGACAACGCAGACCCAACGAACGCTTCAGACTTTCTATGACGGCTTCGGTGGGGGATGGCGTTGGCGGGGATTCGGAGGTATGGGCGAAGCCACGACCACGGAGCAGGACTACAAGGAAGGCACGCTGGTTGTCGACCTGTATGACGCAAAGACCAAGGAGTTGATCTGGCGTGGCAGTGCGGAAGACACGCTCTCCGACAAGGAAGCCAAGAATGAAAAGAACCTGGACAAAGGTGTAGAGAAGATGTTTAAGAAGTTCCCTCCGGATGCTGCTAAAGGTTAAGCAATTTCGCCATGCGGAAGTCGCTCGGTTGTAACTTCAGGTAGTGTCTGAAGACATTTCAGACACTACCAAATTTCAAAGGAGATTGAAATGCAAACTCGCAAACTTGGCAACTCAGATATTTACATCACTCCCGTCGGTTACGGCGCCTGGGCTGTCGGCGGTTCAGGCTGGCAGTTCGGCTGGGGCTCGCAGGACGACAGCGACTCTATTGCCGCGATTCATCGATCCCTGGAACTTGGCGTTAACTGGATCGACACCGCCGCCGTTTACGGCATGGGACACTCCGAGGAAGTCGTCGCCCGCGCCCTCAAGAGCTGGCACGGTCCGCGTCCGTATGTCTTCACCAAGTGTGGCTTGCGCTGGGATGGGCAGGGCCAGGTGCAAAAAGTATTGAACGCTGATTCGATCCGACGCGAAGTCGAGGACAGTTTGCGCCGTCTTTCTATCGAGGTGATTGATCTCTATCAGATCCACTGGCCTCCGGATCCCGATTCACCGCAACTCGAAGAAGGTTGGTCCACGCTGGCCGACCTAAGACGCGAGGGCAAGGTACGGTGGATTGGGGCTTCGAACTTTAATGTCGATCAACTGCGTCGCGCGCAGGCTATCGCCCCAGTCACATCGTTGCAGCCCCGGTATTCATTGGTCCACCGGGAAGTGGAAGATGAGGTTCTACCCTATTGCCTAAACGAAGGAATCGGAGTCATCGTCTATTCCCCAATGGCTTCCGGCCTGCTGACTGGCGCCATGACCCGCGAGCGAGCGGCCAAGCTTCCCGCCGACGATTGGCGCAGGAATCATGCCGACTTTACCGAGCCGGATCTCTCTCGCAACCTGGCGCTGGTTGAACGCTTGCGGCAGCTTGCCACACGCTACGACCGATCGGTCGGCGAAGTGGCAATCGCCTGGACGCTGCACAATCCAGCGGTCACCGGCGCCATTGTCGGGGCCCGTAACCCGCGTCAGGCCGAGGGAGTCATGCGCGCCGGCGACCTGCACCTCAGCAATGAAGTAGTGAATGAGATCGCACCCTTTTTTGCCGAAACCACAGCGTGAAGGCAGAATCAGCACAGCCAGGAGCCCCGGTGGTCGAGAGAGTTGACACTCTCTCGACCATTGCGATCTCGTGCCACGAGCGGGTTCTCAGTAGTACAGATCGGGTGGGCCTTTGTACTCCCGGATGGAATTACCGTCGTCAACGATCATCAGTTGGCCGGTGATATAGGAGGCGAATTCGGCGGCGAGAAACGCAGGCGCAGCCGCCTCCTCAGTCCGGCCGCGGCGGCGCACGGGAGTATTCTCACCCGCCAATGATTTTGTGTTAGGTCGAGGACGCGGTTTGATCCATTCCATCGAACTCGGCGACGCGGGAGCCCTGATCACAGGCTTTTACTCAGGAAGCCAGCGCGGCGACCCCATTGAGCTCGAGAGATTCTTCCTCACTTAATTGCAGTGATGCCGCCTGCACATTCTCCTCAAGATGCGCAATCGACGAGGTTCCGGGGATGGGCAGCATGATTGGAGAACGCCTCAGCAACCACGCCAGTGCAATCTGGATGGGTTTGACCTTGCGAGCATGCGCAACTCTCTCCAGCAACCTGCCGGCGACTCTCCCAGCCCCCAGCGGGAACCATGGGATGAACGCGATGCCGTTGTGCTCGCAATAATCCACGACGTTGTCCCACTCACGATCGGCAAAACTGTAACGGTTCTGCACCGACACGATAGGTACGATCTTCCGTGCGCGCTCAATGTGTTCAACCACGACATTGGACAATCCGACCAGGCGGATCTTGCCCTCTGATCGCATGTTGCAGAGAGTTTCAAGCGATGCATCGAGAGGCACCACCGGATCGGGCACGTGCAGTTGGTAGACGTCGATCCGGTCGAGGCGCAGTCTCTTCAGGCTGCCTTCCACCGCCTGCCGCAAGTGGGCAGGGCTAGCGTCGTGGGTCCACTGATTCGGCCCAGGGCGATTCCATCCACCTTTGGTCGCGATGACCAAGTCCTTCGGGTACGGAGCCAGCGCCTCCGCGATCAACTCTTCGTTGACATGAGGACCATACGAATCGGCCGTGTCGATAAAGTTGACGCCAAGCTCAACGGCGCGGCGAAGAACGGCGACTGCGGCCGCACGATCCTTCGGGGGACCCCAGATTCCGTCGCCTGTAAGGCGCATGGCTCCGAAGCCAAGACGGTTGACGGTAAGTTCACCACCGAGTGTGATCGCTCTGGCACTGGCGGTCGACAAACTTGTTACTTCCTTAAGATTCCGTTTCACAGTTCACCTCCAAGATGCTTTCTGTTTTTTAGATGGCCGAAATCTTATTCGGCCTCAATTTACTGGTTCGAGAACCGTCCATACGCGCCTTACTCCGCGACCCGCCAATCAGGAGGGCGCGATTTTAAGCTTTGCGCTGCATTCGTTGTGTCGGGGCCCAGGTCTTTCTCGAAAACGATGTCATTTTGAGTGACGATGAAAGTCTTGACCCCAGACGCCCGGTATTTCACGGGGTAAGCAACCAGGGTTACGCCACTCTTCTTATGGTGGCCAGAAACATAGCTGTCTCCTCCAGAGTCATTCACTACTCGAAAGTAGTATCCCTGGAAGGGAGCAAGGCTGTTGCTGCCGGCGTTCGTCGTACCGGCCGACGCGAGTTCTTGAGCGAATTGCGTAATCGGATCAAAGCTAGCTGGCTTCACGTCCTGCTCCTTCTTTGCGATGGCAAACTCCTCGCAGACCTGAATCGCTACGGCCTCATCTTCTCCAATTCTTCGGAACAGGATTTCCTGCGTGCCGGTGTCGGAATCGAAGTACCATGCACCGTTCTTTGAAACCAGCGGGATTGGAAAGGGCCAGTTCTCCGCGCCGATATACAGGACCGCGCTACCGTCACCCTCCTGAACCAGGCGATGCATTTCCTGATATTTCTGGCTGAAATGCTCGCGTTCGAGCTTGTCCTCTATCTCGTCGCTCGAAGACGCCACTTCCTTTCCTGCTCCGAGGATTGCTTCCAAAGCCGCCTCATCTTCCTTCTGCGCGGCCTGAAACAGAGCGTTACTCGCTTCCATAGGAGTTGAGTACATCTTTGGTTGTGCGTCCTGAGAAAAGCTGGATCCGGCCAGGCCGGACACCAGCAGTACCAATCCAACCAGCAGCAGCAAAACAACGCCGGATGTGAACCCGCAGGCAAATCTCACCGCAAATGTTTCAAGCCTAGAATTATTTGTGTGCATAAGTTTCCTCTCCATATCATTAATCTCGTTTCTGGGAATCAGAACGAATCAGCGGTGACCGCCTCCTCCTCCGTGGCCCCCTCCTCCTCCGTGGCCCCCTCCTCCTCCGTGAAAGCCTCCGCCTCCATGGAAGCCTCCGCCAAAGCTCGACCGCCCTCGGGACGAGAAGCCTCTCGTCACTCCTCCATGATTAAAGCCGCTGAAGGCGCCGGAGTGAGTGCCAGCCTGGCCGCGTGGGGCAGCAAATCCATGCTGGCCACCGGCGAATCCTCTGGCGCCTCCGCCATGAAAACCGCTAGCGCTGTGAAATCCGCCGGCTCGATTGAACGTGTTGTGATTGACGAAAATTCTGCTGTGGGAGATGTAGGTATTGTGGTTGTAAATAATCCCGCGGCTGTGCCAATCGTATCCCCAGTGGTGCCAGCCCCAGCCAAAGCCGCCGAAGAAGCCGACCCCAAAACCAAAGCCAAACGTAATCCCGGGATAGCCAAGGTAGAGTCCTGGATACGAATACCAACCCGGCCAGATCCCGATAGGCTCTCCATACACGAGCCACGGGTCATATTCAGGAACGTAAACAATCTCAGGATCGGCTGGCTCGATCACAATGGTTTTTCCCTGTTTGCTCACCTTCTCTTGTGCTGTGTTCTTTAAGTTGCCCGCCTTCTCCGCGCGATCGCGCATCACTTGAACGGCGTTCATTACGTCCTGTTGCTGGTTGACGTAAGCGTCGCCCAGAGAAGACGTCCACGAGAGATTCTTATCCATGTTCGCGAGCACGGAAGGAAACTCCACGAGGGCCTTCACACTCGGATCCCAGGGTTGCTTGTCGACTTCTTTGCCGAGTTGTTCACCCTTAAGATTGGTATGTTGCTGCAGCCACCGGTCCGCTTCCACAATTTGGTCGGGATAAGTAGCCGCCGCGAGGATTTGTGCCACCAGCGCATCTGGATACAATGTGATCGGGGCGACGAGTTGCTGCAACTGTTCCGGCGACTGTTGCGCGGCCTGGACCGGGGTTGGTGCGGCCTGAACGGGCGGCGGTGCGGCGGGTTGGCCCGCCTGAGCAGCGAACGCTCCGGGCGCTGTAACCAGCACAAGGCACCCGGAAAGCAAAAGCGACAGACTCTGTTTTAGGACTTTCACAATCAATTCTCCTTTGGCGCAGACGCAAGTGCTTTTGGCTCCGCCAGATTTGTTTGTTATCAGCCAGCCAAGTCAACGGCACTTTGAGACGCGAAGTGCCGAAATGTGAGTGGACACAACGCATGGTCGCAATGACATGCGATTTCCACGTTGTCACTGCCTGCGTCGCGACACGCTTGTCCGCAGTATTCGTCCCCATTTGCTACAGGGCAAAGACATGGAATGTGTGCGCACAGTTTTGTCTTTTGAATCGTCATTTCAATTCCGTCCCTTCGACTACGCCCGCACTCTCCCGATTACTCGGGAAACGAGCCTCTGGACGTAGTGCCGTCCCTTGCATCGGCCCGAGTGAGTTTGAAGGGAAGTCACTCCAGGCCAGCAGGTTTCGGCAACTACGTCATCTCGAGGAAATGCATGCAGCTCTCCAAACGTCGTGTTGCCGCTAAGCCCCTGCGTTCTTAGGTAGTTGGGTCAGTGGCGCGAAAAAGATTAACTGTCCTCTGTGTCGACAGGTGGATAGTGCTGTCCGCATTTGAACGGTAACAACGGTGTTTCTGGACCTCTGCGCCTGCGCTATCATGTCTTCCAACGTAGGTTGAGAATGCGCTCGATGGAAGCGCAACAAAGCAGATATGGCCCTGCATAGACGGCGTGTCGTCGTTCCGTCACGAAGCGGCAATAGCTTTCGCCTCACCCTACCCATCAAAGCCGAGGCGCGCGAATGACGCCCGCAGCCACCCCCACCGTGTTCGTTGTGGACGACGATGACTTGGTGCGCGCTTCTATCCAAGGCATGCTGAAGTCGGTCGGCTTGCGGTCCGAGACCTTCGGGACGCCGCAAGAATTTCTGCGCAGCAAGCGGTCGGACGGGCCAAGCTGCCTGGTATTGGATATAAGACTTCCTGGAGTTAACGGCCTCGATTTCCAGCACCAACTGGTTGACGCAGGCATACTCATTCCTGTCATCTTTATCACCGGTCACGGAGATATTCCGATGACGGTGAAGGCCATGAAATCCGGCGCAGTGGAGTTCCTGACCAAGCCGTTCCGCGACCAGGACTTGCTGGACGCGATCCAACAGGCTTTGGATCGCGATCGAGTGTTGCGCCAACAGCGGGGCGAGTTGGGCGAGTTGCGAAAGCGCTACGAGCTTCTCACCCCGCGCGAGCGTGAGGTGATGGGCCTGGTGGTCTCGGGAATGCTCAATAAGCAAATAGCGTTTGACCTTGGGACCAGTGAAATCACCGTGAAGATCCAGCGCGGGCAAGTGATGCGGAAGATGCAGGCCGAGTCCCTGGCTGAATTGGTCAGAATGGCGGCGAAGTTGGATCTTCCGCCCGCAAAGAAGTAGTCAATGCCTACGGAAGTCTTTATTGAAAGACTAAGAGACCCGACCGATGGGATATCCGGACAAAGCGAAATGGAGTGCGCGGCCAGCCCTCAGCTATGGCTTGGCTTTGGTCTCGGTCGCAGCGGCTGCGGGCCTGACCAAAGTTTTTCTATACTTTCATTTGCCCTTGGCGTTTAACGCATTTGCGTTAACGGCGATCGCTGTAACCTTTTGGTACGGAGGAACCAGGCCCGGCATTCTCTCAGCCGTGCTTTCAGCGCTTGTTCGCAGCTATGTCTTCGACCCTGGAATCGACAGCATGGCTCGCGTTCTTTATGACCTCGTCTTCCTGGTCTTCGCGCTGCTGATGACCGGGGCTACGCGAACCCGCGATGAGCTTGAAGTGCGAGTCGCCGAGCGAACGGCGGCGCTGACTCGATCGAACGAAGACCTGAAACTTGAGATCGCCGAGCGCAACCGGGCTGAGGCAAAACTGCGCGAGAGCGAGGCATACCTGGCGGAAGCGCAAAGACTCAGCCATACGGGCAGTTGGGCATCAACACCTGCCCTGGGCGAGATCAGGTTCTTTTCCGAGGAATGCTACCGCGTGCTGGGTTTTGATCCGCACGCTGGGCCACCGCGATACGAGACATTCTTTCGGCGCATCCATCCCGATGATCAAGCCAAATTTAAGGAAACGGTCGAGACAGCAGGCCGCGAGAAAGCTGAGTTCGAGCTGGATTATCGAATCATTCATCCCGGTGGAGAAATCAGGGACATCCACGCAATTGGACATCCCATTTTCAACCCGTCCAGCGACCTTGTTGAGTTCGTTGGCACCGTGATCGATGTTACTGAGCGCAAACTGGCGGAGGAACAACGCGAGAGATTGCGCGAGGCGCGTGCCGATCTGGCGCGCATAAACCGCGTGACCGCTATGGGCGAGCTGACGGCTTCACTGGCCCACGAAGCCAATCAACCGATAGCCGCTGCCGTCACCGATGCCAACACCTGCTTGCGATGGCTTACCCGGGATGAACCTGATTTGGTAGAAGCGCGCGAGGCTGCATCAAGAATGGTCAAGGACGCTGCCCGGGCCGCCGAGATCATCGCCCGGATCCGTTCGTTCTTCACCAAAGGAATTTCGGAACGAGAGTTGGTGAATGTAAACGAACTCATTCAAGGGATGATCGCCCTGTTGCGCGGCGAGGCAGCGCGACATTCCATATCGATTCGGACGGAACTGTCAGAGGGCCTTCCCCAGATCATGGGAGATCGCGTCCAATTGCAGCAGGTGCTAATGAATCTCATGATCAACAGCATTGAAGCGATGAAGGATGTCGACGGTCCACGCGAGCTATCGATCAAGTCGCAGCGGGTCGAGGACGAGCAACTGATGGTCTCGGTCAGCGATACCGGTGTGGGACTGCCGCCGCAGCAAGCCGACCAGATCTTTAATGCCTTCTTTACCACCAAGCCTGACGGCACCGGCATGGGACTTCGAATCAGCCGCTCCATCGTGGAATCGAACGGCGGCCGCTTGTGGGCGTCTGGCAATTCCCCGCGCGGCGCGAGTTTCCATCTCACTCTACCCAGCAAGGTAGAAAGTCACGACTGACCCTCGCGTTCTTCATACCAAAGTATGATTGCGCAAGCTCGAATGCGCTGCTAGCTTTTTGTTATGGCCATCCAAAGAAAGACGAAACTCGTGGCAATCGTCGATGACGATGACTTGATGCGCAGCGCATTACAAGGCATGCTCAAATCGGTTGGATTGCCCTCACAAGCTTTTGCGTCAGCCGAAGAATTCCTGACCTCCGGGCAACAGCACCAAACCGCATGTCTGATTACTGACATCCGCATGCCGGGGATGTCCGGTCTGGAATTGCAGGCCAAGCTGAATGCTGAGCATTGCCGAATCCCAACTATCTTCATCACGGCGCACGGCGACACAAGAATGCGGATGCAGGCGTTGCGGGCAGGCGCAGTGGAGTTCCTGGCAAAACCATTCGACGATGAAGCCCTGCTCGGCAGCGTTCGGGCAGCTCTGGAGAGTTGAGTCCCGAAAATGAAGTGTGCACCCGCGCGCCAGGAGGTTCTCTGTGGCAGCTTTCGCAAAATTTGAGAGTGGTGATCAAGTTTCTTACGAGCGCAGATTCGAGCAGATTATAGGCAACAGTTCTGCTCTGGAAGCTGTGCTCGAGCAAGTCGAACGTGTCGCGCCTACGGATTCCACCGTCATTATCCAGGGCGAGACGGGCACCGGCAAGGAGCTGATCGCGCACGCGATTCACAACCTCAGTTCGCGGTGCGGGCGCCCCTTCGTAAGGCTGAATTGCGCCGCCATTCCGTTGGATCTGCTCGAGAGTGAACTCTTCGGCCACGAAAAGGGTGCGTTCACCGGAGCCATCGCGCAAAAGATTGGCCGTTTCGAGCTTGCTGACAAGGGCACACTCTTTCTGGACGAGATCGGCGATATTCCGCCGGCGTTGCAGCCTAAACTGTTGCGTGTCCTGCAAGAACAGGAATTTGAGCGTTTGGGCAGCACTCGAACTCATCAGGTGGACGTCCGGCTGGTTGCTGCAACGAATCGGGATCTGGAGGAGATGGTGAATCACGGCCAATTCCGCAGCGACCTCTACTATCGTCTGAATGTTTTTCCGGTCCAGCTGCCGCCGTTGCGCGAACGCCGCGAAGACATTCCAGCCCTAGTGACGCACTTTGTCGAACGCTTTGGCCGGCGGATGGGCCGGGAGATTGACAAGATTCCTTCAGAAACTATGTCTGCGCTGAGCTCGTATCAGTGGCCGGGAAATATCCGCGAACTACAGAACCTGATCGAACGCGCCGTAATTCTTTCCAACCATGGTGTGCTTCCCAATCCTTTGCCGCCGGCAGGTACTCGAGGTATTGCCACTGCCTCGGCTTCACCTGTCACCACCCTGAAGGACTCCGAACGCACCCTGATTCGACGCACGCTCGAAGAAGTTCGTTGGGTCATCGGTGGCCCGAAAGGCGCCGCTGCGAAACTTGGATTGAAGCGCACCACTTTGATCCACAAGATGCAGAAGCTGGGGATTTCGCGTCCCGGCCTACAAAGCAGCTCGGGCGGGATTGAGCCGGAACCGCAAGAATCGGACCCGCTTTCACAATTGTAGCAACCCCGCCCAAAAACTCTTCGCTTCAGTCCGACGTCAGTTGGCGACGGTCAAAAAAAGATCACCGTCCAAATACAGACTCCCTGTCCACCGATGGACTGTCACCGCAAAGCTACCAACCTTCAACTCCTATCGGGTGCTCTGCTAATTGCTTCCACACAAAGAAGATCCCGCGCAGCAAGCGGCCGGGAACCAGACGATTTCGTTTGGCCAGCCTCGTGCATTAGAAGGATTACACGGCGGCGATAGTCAGCAGCGCGAGCGAAACGATGCCAGCCTATAAAGAGACATCGAGGTAGATTCGCGGCTCGGGCCTTATATGCGAAATATCCAACATTCACGAAAACAACGGAGACCCTTTATGACAAGTCTTACTGCAAATCAGGTGAAGCTCGGGTTCATTGGCTTAGGCAACATGGGAAGCCGGATCGCACAACGGCTGCTTGATCACGGATACCATCTCGAAGTATACGATCGAGATTCTGCCAAGGCGGAAGCAATTGCTGCAAACGGCGGCGTCGTTGCGAACAATAGATTTGAATTGGCGCGCACTGCAGACGTGATTCTTTCGTGCCTGACCAACGATGAAGCAGTTCGGAGCGTTTACATCGAACCATCGGGAGTTCTTGATGGCGCACGGCCGGGAACCACTGTGCTTGAGATGAGCACAATCTCTCCGGAGAGTTCGCGGGAACTGCATAGACTAAGCGCCCAACGAGGCATCGAAATGCTGGATGTCGCCATCTCAGGCAGCACTCCTGCCGCGGAGCAAGGCATGCTAACGCTACTGGTAGGCGGCAGCCAGGATTCGTTCCGTGCGGCTGAGCCAATATTCCAATCCGTCGCAAAGCAATACTTTTTTCTGGGCGGTCCTGGCTCAGGGACAACCATGAAGTTGGTCGTCAACACTCTGTTGGGTCTTGGGATGCAGGCGATAGCTGAAGCTGTCGTCCTTGGGGAGAAAACGGGCCTTGATCGCAAACGGCTGCTCGAGGTCTTATCCAAAACGGCTGTGGTCGCTCCGGCCCATGTTGGAAAGTTGCCGAGGATCGCGATCAACGATTACACGCCGCAATTTCCGCTGCGCCTTATGAACAAAGACTTTGATTTGATTCTCAACGCGGCGGCAAAAGCCCAGGTGCGCATGCCTGCGACAGAAGCTGCATTTTACGTCAGCTCCGAAGAATTGGCCGGGGAGAACGAAGAGGATTTCTCCGCCGTGTTGCGGCGAATGGAAGAAGTTGCAGGTATTCCAAACCTACTCGTCTCGCACACCCTTTGATCCTATTGGTGATCGCATTTGAGACACTCCGCTGTCCGGATGAGCCGTCGTCTAACTCCGTAACGTCCAGCGAGGTGAAAATGCGAATTCGAGGGATTCGAACCCTCGGTATAGGTCTGAATGGCGCAAGAGCCGACTTTGCGTAGGGTGCAGCACTTAACCAGAGAATCATCGGGCAGTGACTGGCCGCGGATCGACAAAAAACAGTCCATCTTTTCGTCCCCTCATTAAGGCGAACGGCATACGATAGTGTGGCTGAAAGTGGTCACCTTCGTGCCTCGACAAGGGCCGACATTGGGTCGCAATGACTACTTGCTTGGGCGCGCAGTCCCCATAGAAAACATCTTATCGCATGGGTTCACGGCCTTGGTCATGAAAACAAGAGATTCCCTTCCCCGAGCGACCGATCGAAACGTGAAGATCGATGCTATGCCAGGGCGATGAATTCCACTCCAAGCTCAGCCAAGGCGATGTCTTCCGTCGATGATAGTCCGCTGACTGAAACAGCTCCAATCACTTCACTGTTCTTTCGAACCGGTATCCCACCACCCCATCCTACATAATTTGGATCGCCATAGTAGGCAATGTCGTGGCCCTTTTCTGGATGTTTAACCTTCTCGCCGATTTCTTTGGTTGATTTTCGCTCGCGAGCAGCGGTCCAAGCCTTGTTCATGGCGACACGAATGGAGGAGACGGGAGCGCCGTCCATTCGCGCGAAGCAGATTAGGTCGCCGTGCGCATCGGCAACCGCAACCACCACAGCCTTTTTCATCTGCAAAGCTTTTTCGACGATTAGGTCCACAGCTTGACGGGCCTCGGAATAGTCGAGGGTTTGAATTGTTCTCATACTTGGAAAGGATACAACGTTTGACGGGGGGAACTTGGGCAGCGTGCATTTCACTGATTGGCGGAACAGCCAGGCGTACTGCTGGTCGGGGAAGAAAGACCGAGCCGGAAAGCGAAACTTTCCGGCTCGGAGGATACGGTCTTTCAAGTTCAGAAGTTGAACTTCAATCCGAACTGAATGAGACGGGGAAGGTTGACCGTGTTGGTCACGACCCCGAAGTTCGCATTGTTGTCGGAGCAACAGGTTCCATTCGGCGGTCCAAATTGGGGATGGTTAAAGAGATTGAAGAACTCCGTCCGGAATTCGACATTAAACCTCTCGGTGATGGAGGTCTTCTTGAACACTGCGAAGTCGAAGTTGACGACACCTTGCTGTCGCAATGTGGCATCGACACGAGACTCGTCGCCAAAACTATATCCGGTGGCATGCGAGAAGCAATTTGTGTTGAACCATCCGGAGATCCTTGCGGCGGAACTTCCGGAGGTCGATTTGTGGCAGCCTGGCACATAGTCAGGCCTCAGAGTACCGGTTCCGAGGCTCAGCGCGGTGAGGGAGTTGCCCTTGCCGTCGCTGATCTTGATGGGGAACCCACGTTGCAGAGAGGTGACGCCATCGAGGCCCCAGCCGGAGACTACTCCGCCGGCAAAGCCGCGCACATCCGAGAGATATTTCTTGCCGTGCCCGAATGGCAAATCCAGCACGTAGCTGATCACCATCCGCTGCGAAATATCCTGCGACGAGAGCGAACGCTCTCCTTTCAGGTTGTTCCAATCCTGGATAGATCCGACGCCGCCTGTCGTACCACCCTCTAACCAGGAGGTCAGCGTGTCGGTGTTGGACATCAGCTTGGCGTTGGTGTAGGCGACCAGCATCGTGCCTCCGCCTTTGAACCTCCGCGTAACCGTTGCCTGAAGGGCGTTGTAGTTGCTGCTGCAACAGCCGTAGCCGTTGAGGTTCACGCCAGCATACTGTGGGTACGGTCGATCCAACTGGCCTTGGATCAGATTCGCCGGCCCTAACGCCCCCGGCAGGTTCTGGCTGAAGGGATAGACCGCGACTGGCTGGGCAATCGTAACCGGCTGACCGGCGGCGGCCTCCTGCTGAGCCTGAGCGATAAAACTGTCCGGTATCTGGTTGATATTGGTGTTGAACTGCTCCAGATGCACTCCGTGCGAACCAGCGTAAGCTACATCGGCAAAGAACCCGCCAGGCAGTTCACGCTGAATGTCAATGTTGTACTGCTGGAGATATCCATACTTCTGAACCGTATAACCGGTTGCCGAAAAATTGTTTTGAGTCAAAATATACTGCGATACGTTTGGCTGCGGGTTGCGGCCAGCGACCGCGACTAGAGTGTTTGCACCGGTTCCAGGCGTGGCTCCCTGATTAAACGGCCCCTGCCCGAGGCAGGAAAAATTGGCAGCGCCGCCTGGAGACGCCAAAGTGCAGGTGTTTTGATTTAGCGTAGCACTTGGCGTCAAACCGCTGTCATTGCTGGCAAAAAAGTTCGACGTAGCGCTGCTGACGGGGTCGACGTAAGGATTCGTCCCGAACGATACGTAGTTCGGGATGAAGAATATCCCGTATCCGCCTCGAATTACAGTCTTGGAGTCCAAGGAATAGGCAAATCCGAATCGAGGCAGAATTTCCTTCTTCGAAAGCGGCAGATTGTTTCTGCTGCTGTTAACTCCCGTTTTGACCAAGAATAGATCGCCCAGACAGGGGCTTCCCGCCCCGCCACTGCAGCCGGTCACTGAGGCATTCGTGGCCTTCGGGTTAAAGTAAGTCATTTTGTCGTACCGCTCCGACCACGGACCTTGCAGTTCGTAACGCACGCCCAAGTTCAAAGTCAACTTAGGAGTGACGTGCCAAGTGTCGCCAAAGAAGAAGGCACGGTAGGTCTGCTTTCCCGATACCGGGCCAGAAATAACGAGCGACCCAGTGGTCTGATTGCCAAAGGCTGCGCCGGCGCCCAAGCCATATCCGAGGAGGAAGTCAGCGAAGTCGACTCCGCCAGTGGCTCCGTTGAAATTGCGAGCCAGACTCTGCGTCCAGGAACCGTTGAACGAGATTAGCCCTCCACCGGTATTCGTTTGCAGGTAGTTGTCATAGCCTTCTTCGAGCTGACCGCCGAAGGAAAAAGTATGGCGGCCACGAACCATCGTCACCTGTGGGGAAATATTGAACTGCGTATTGTAGTCCGCGATGGCGCTCTGCCCCTGGCTGCAGGTTACGGTAGGGTCACTGATTGCGAAGCAGGGAGTCAGTGGCGTTCGCTCCTGGCTGGGCACAAGGGGGTTATACGCAGCTGGCCATCCTTCCGTTGTTACGTCAAAGCCTGAATTGATTGGGGTTCGCAGGTACTGGAAGCGGCTAATGCTCAAGTTGATGTTGGCTGTAGTGTTCGAACCGATGATGCGGTTATAGCCGATCGCCAAACTCTTGCTCTTGCTGTTTTCCGCGCAGCGATCTTTGCAGAGGCCGGTGCCGAACGGATCCTGGGCTAAGCTCAACAGCTTCCAGAATGTAAACCGGCCGAATATTGTGCTCTTGCTGTTGATCGTTTGGTCTACGCGCGCCACATACTCGTCGATGTTGCCGCCCGTACTTGTCGCCTTGACAAAGTTGTCGGCAGCGGACGTGCTGTTTGGAAGAGGAATGTATTTCAGCAGATACATCGCGGTGGGATTGATTCGAGCCGTCGGAATAATGTTACCGGCGAACGCGGTACGGGGACAGGCGACCAACGGGTTGGTACACGTGGAAGGATCTACCGACAGCGGATCATATATTGTAGGAACGCCCGCTGCGCTGAAATCGAAGGCACCCGGATTGACGGTGCCTGTGCCTCTTTCGGCCGCAGTGGGCACGTTGGTCGAGAAGACGGTGCCCGACCGCAGCCGGAACGCTTCCCAACTGCCGAAAACAAAAGTCTTGTTCTTAATCACCGCTCCGCCAATGGTGACGCCATATTGATTCTGCGTGAAGGGCGGTGGCGTGTTCGACAGGCCGCTTGAGAGTTCTAACTTTTTGTTGAAATAGTCATTGGAATTGAAAACTTTGTTACGCAGATATTCGTAGGCGGAGCCGTGCCACGTGTTGGTTCCCGACTTGGTGCTCAGGTTGATGACGCCTCCGGCGAACTTGCCCCACTCCGGGCCAAGATTGTTGTATTGGACCTTAAACTCTCCGATCGAGTCCTGGCTCGGAACTTCGAGGGGAAGGTTGATATATCCGATGTTCAGGGGTTGACCGTCGAGATACTCCGCCGCCTCGTTTGCGAATGCTCCGCCGATTTGGTAGTTGGCAAAGTCAAAGGGGTTCTTGCCCACGATAGTGCCGGTGGTATTGCCCTGGGGAACTACCGAGGGCGTAATCGTCGTCAGATTGAAAATGTTTCGGCCGTTGAGCGGCAGTTCGTTTGCCTCTCGTGTGTCCACGACTGTACCCAGCGACGAAGTCTCCGATTGCAGCAGCGGCACTTCCGACGTCACTTCGACTACCTGGCTGACTTCGCCAACTTGAAGGGCGACATCGATATGCGCGCTTTGCTGCACTTCGACCGTAACTGGAGTTCGGACGAAGTGCTTGAACCCCTGCTTCTCCACGTCGATCTTGTATTGACCGGGGAATAGGTTCACGAATGTGAAGAGCCCGTCGCTGCCACTGGATTGCGTGCGCTTTTCCGCCGTGCCCAGGTTGGTCAACGTCACATTGGCGTCGGTAACTGTGGCTCCAGAAGTATCTGTCACCGACCCTGCGATCGAGCCATAGGTGGACTGCGCGTATGCAGATAAACATGCTCCTACTATCGCGAAATTCAGCGCCAGAACAATTGTCCAGAACCTGCGAGCATCCATGTCGTTCCCTCGTTGGTGTACGTTGGAGAATGAGTTGCAATACCGGACACGCGTACACGAATACCGCGTATCTAGTCTCTCTACACTATTACGAGGCTGCGACGGGATATGTACCACGTGTGAGCTGCAGAACGTATCAAAGAGGAGAAGGCGGCGAGTAAACGAATTGAATACCCGAGGGTTTCAAGCCGCGCGACTTATGACCCACACTAAGGATGGTTCGCTTCTTTCCGCAGAAGTGCGTATAGAAATGGCTTGCCGGTTGGCTTGGGACTGCCGACGTACGGTTCTACGGTTACGAAAACCGCGTCGATCGCGGCGATCTCTTTCGGATCATCGAGGCGTAAAACCCAGCGGCGGTTCGACTCGCTGTCCATATATAGAATGCCAAGGTTCATCGCGCGAGGCTTCTCGCCTTGTTCCGCATCTTTTTGTCCCCATACCTGGAAGATGCTGGCCGCCTTCACTCCGGCCTGATGGTCAAGATCGAAGGCGTAAAAAATCAGTGATTTGTTCTGAGTGTAGAAGATTCGTCCAAAGGGCTTCCGGGTCCGGCTACCGCTGTCGACATCGAACACGTCGGCGATGTAGAGTTTGCGCGCCCCCATGAGTTCACGGATGTCGCGGTCAGAAGCAAGAAAACGCTCATCCTCTCCCAGCTTTTGTTCCTGCTCTCGATTGGCGACCGTAAGGTCATTGATCTTCGATTCGAGGGACACCGTGTGCAAAAGCCCCCGATCACGTTCGGCACGGAGGCTCACGAGTTCGGCTTTCATGCTCTCGGACAACTGTTCAGCCTGCTGAAGTTGGAGCGTCAACCGCTCACGTTGTTCTATGACCGCTCGCAATTCCTCCTTGGTTTTGTGGTCTGCCGCTCCGAGTTCCCGGGAGCGATCTTCCAGCGCTCGCAGATTGGTTCGTAGTCTGCCGATTTCCTGCTCTTGCCTTGCGTTCTGTTCCTGAATCTGAGAGATTCTTGCGGCCGACGCGACTAGTTGGTCGTTTGTCTGCTTCTCTGCTGTAAGCTTTTGCGTCTGTTGCTGCGATGAGGACAATTTCTGATCCTCGCCATTGCGCGTGCGACTGCCAGCCTCGTAAGCACCCAGCGCAACCGCAATTCCCAGGCAAGCTGCAAGCCCCACCCTCATCCATTGGTTCGCCGCGAGGTTCGACAGCAAGTGAGGAGGGGTGGTGCGATGGGCTGGAATTACTAATGCGTCGCTTGGGGGCGCTTCTGCCTCAATGCGAGCCAGCAACTTCTCCCGCGCGAACGAGTCGTCCAAATGTTCCAGTTCTGGCAAATCACCGTAAGCCGCGGCAAGAAACGGCATTCCAACGTCGTTCAGGAGTTGATACTGGTTATGGATCTCGCGGCAATCTTGACAAATCCGCAGATGATGCTTCAGTTCCAGCCATTCATTCGCGCTGAGCGTACCAGAATTCGCCAAAGCAGCAAGTTCTCTGAATCTTTCATGGCCATCAAAACGATTGTTTCCGTTCGGCATCAGTGCTTTCCCCGGAGCCTCTGTACAGATGGGCTCTTCCGTAACCGCTCCAGGCCACGATAAAAATGGTGGCGCACGTTACCAAAAGGTTCGTGTAGTCTTTCGCTAATTTCCTTCAACTCCATCCCTTCAAAATAAAACAGCTCAATCGTTCGTCGCTGCATCTCGGTCAAATTTTCAAAAGCCTGCTTCAAGTGGGCGAAGTTGATTTTCGCCCCGATCTCTCGTTCCACGTCGGTCTTCCCTACCAAAGTATCAGACAGAGAGTCGATTTCTGTACCACCATAAAACCCCCTGCGCATTAAATGAGCTCTCCTGTCCAGCGCCCGGCTGTAGGCGACTTGTACGATCCAGGCTTTGGCTCCCCCCTTGCTCTCGTCAAATAGCGAGGCGTGCTGGTAAACGTAGAAAAAGGCTTCCTGGACAACTTCTTCCGCCTCGCTGTAGTCATGCAGAATCCGGAATGCGATGCTGTTTACCAGTCGGGAATATCGGCCAAACAGCGTCTCGACAGCTTCTGCATCTTTTGCCTGCAGGCTAGCCATCAACTCTTCGTCGCTGGGACACCGGACCGGTTCCGTTTCCGGTAGCGCTACAGAATAGCCTTGGCTCCTGGTCCAAGCCAAGGGAAAAGCAAGCGCGCGTCCATTTGGGGGAGAACTCATAATGGGACGGGTTTCGGGAAACATACATCAACGCCTAATCGGTTTTCCAGATAAAAGCGCATCAAAATAAAGCAAACAAAAGTTGGTACATATGGGCGATGGCCGCCGTATACACGCCTTGGAGATGTTTCCCGATCCGGCGTCCTGGTGGGAACATCTTTCCAGTCCGGAGAGCCCAAGACTTGCGCAGCAGAGTACATTAATATTCCTTATGCGCAGAGTGGTCCGAGCCGTGCTCCTAAGCGCCCTACTCTTACGCATCCTTTACGCGCAGTCCACAAACGCATCATTGACCGGCCGAATTACCGACCCGAATAAAGCAGTGATCAGCGGCGCCAGGGTTACAGCCATCAACACGGGCACTGACATTCACTACCAGGGCCTCACCAACGACACCGGGACCTACTACATCTCAAACTTACTTCCTGGAAGATACCGCATTGAGGTTGAAAAGCTGGGATTCAAAGCCGTGATTCAATCAGGCGTCACTCTGCACGTGCAAGATGCGGTGGAAGTGAATTTTGAAATGGTCCTGGGGTCGGCATCAGAAAGCGTGACTGTCGAAGGAAGCACGCCTCCTCTCGATACTGAATCTTCCACCATTGGCACGATAGTGGAACAGCGGAAGGCGAACGAGTTACCGCTCAACGGACGCAACGTATTCAATCTGATCGTTCTGGCACCGTCCGTGATTCCGCAGGGTAGTTCCACCGGTACGCCCGTCGGCGTAAATCCGTTCGGCTGGAATAATTACCAAGTCAACGGTTCGTTCGGGAACCAGAGCGCCGAGTATCTCGATGGACAGCCTCTCAACATCGGGTATATCAATTTGCCCGTCCTGATTCCGACGCAAGATTCGATTCAAGAGTTCAAGGTCCAGACCAGCAATCTGGAAGCGGAATGGGGAAAATTCTCCGGTGGTGTAACCAGCCTTAGTACGAAGAGTGGAACCAATTCGTTACATGGTGAAGCCTACGAATACTTGCGCAACCGAATATTTAATGCGAATGATTTCTTCCTCAACCGTTCTGGAAAGGCGCGCCCCCCCTGGGTGCAGAACCAGTTTGGAGTGGAAGCCGGCGGTCCGCTGCGTCTTCCGCACTCGGAAGGGCGCAATCGAACCTTCTGGTTCGCGAGTTTTGAGGGATTCCGGCTCCGCACCGGAGAACCATTTACGACAACCGTTCCCACGACGGCAGAACGGTCGGGCGATTTTTCATCCATCAGTACGCAGATTGTGGATCCTTGCGCCGGTGTTGTGAATGCCCAGGGAGCGTGCCCGGGCAGCAATGCAACTCCCTCGCCGTGGCCCAGCAATCGCATTGCCCCCGACCGGATCAATCCCAGTTCAAAGGCCTTGCTCTATCTTTGGCCGGCGCCCAACGCTCCCGGCGTGGTGACACCGTCAGGAACTATCAACAACTTCAACACCGTCGCCAGAACAGGTGGCGACCAGAACCAGATTGTCGCGCGCATCGACCAGGACATCACCAGCAAACAGCGGCTGTTTCTGCGATTCAGCCATTGGAATGTGATGGACCTTCCCATCGATCCATTCGGCAATGGCTTGTGTGTCGATCGTTGCTCGGAGAAATATTCCACCCACGCATTTGCCGCTGGATACAATTACAACGTCACCTCCACGGCAGTCTTCGATTTCAACGCCAGCGTCAGCCGCTTCAAATACAATCGCAATCCCACAAATGCCGGATTCGATCTGACTTCGATCGGCTGGCCGGCGAGCTACAACAGCGTGGTTCCGGCGGTCATGCGCACGCCGCCTACGCCATGCGTGGCCAACATCAGCGACAACATCATGTGCACGCAGGGACAAAGTTTTATTCAGGATCACGATACCCAGTTTAATTTGTCCCCCAGCCTCACGCTCATTCGCGGGCGCCACCGCTATCATTTAGGCATGCAGTTCGAAACAGGTTACGAGAACTACGCGCAGACCAACGTAGCCAGTGGCGCCTTTGACTTTTGCGCTCCGAGCCAAGCCTGCTTCACCGGATTTTCCTTTGCCGACTTCCTGATGGGATACGCTGACAACTTCAGCAACTTCGAAAATCATTTTTTTGCTCAGGCGGTTGTACCCGCCTTCACTGCCAGCAAGGAAGTTTACCGGGCTTTCTATTTCAATGACACGTGGCATGTAAGCAGCGCACTGACTGTTAGTCTTGGCATTCGCTACGATCTGCAAGGGCCGTGGTCGGAACGATTCAACCGGCTCTCGTATTTCGATCCGCAAGCGAAAAGCTATCTCAACCAATTTCTTCCGACCGGTTCATCGCTCGTCTTGGGTGATGTATTTCTGGTACCGCCGGGGAACCGAACCAACATTCCACTGGATAAAGACGACCTCGCGCCAAGGGTTGGTTTTGCCTACAGCGTTGCCCGCAAAATGGAGGTCCGCGGTGGATATGGGATCTTCTGGGCTCCCAACTACGTTTCGTTCGCTCTCAACCCCGCAAACGATATGGTGAACGCCCCGGGTACCACCTACACCGGCACGGTCGATGGCACTCACCCATTCAATTCGATTTCACTTCCTTTCCCCAGCGGTATTTCAGCGCCTCCCGGCCGCTATCTTGGAGCGCAGGGCACGCAGCAATTCCTCACCCAGACGGTGCAATCCATCACCGAAGTGGACCGCCGAAACCATCCCTCTGCATATGTGCAGCAGTGGAATTTGAGTATTGAAAGAGAGCTTCCCGCAGGATTTCTTGTGTCCGCCGCATACGTAGGTTCGAAAGGCACGCACCTCGAACAATACTCACAGCAAGTCAATCAAATCTCGGACACCCTGCTCACTGAAGCTGCCGCGCAGTTCGCTACAGGAGGAAAGCCGGCGGTAACACTGCTGCAATCCACGCCCAATCCTTTTTTTGTGAACGGGCAGGCCCTGGCGCTTGCCGCGCCCACCACGACGGAGGGTCAACTGCTTCGCCCATTTCCTCAATACACGAGTGTTGAACTTGCCGGTCAGGGCTCTTTTGCCAGCATTTATCACTCGTTGCAGGTCACGGCACAAAGGCGGTTCGCGGGCGGCGGTTCGCTGCTGGTCGCTTACACTAATTCCAAACTGATCAGCAATACCGACACTCTTACTTCGTGGCTGGAAACAGGCGTGGGCGCCATTCAGGACAACAACAATCTTCAGCGCGAACGTTCCTTGTCATCGCAGGATGTTCCTCAGCGCCTCGTGATTAGTTACGTTCTTGATTTGCCGTTCGGACAGGGCCGAAGATTTCTTTCGGGTGTTGGCAATTCATTGAACAAAGTTGTGGGAGGATGGGGCGTTGACGGTGTCACTACTTTTCAACGAGGGTTTCCTTTGGTCTTCAGCAATGGCCAAACCAATGACGCCACGCTGTTTGGAACGGGGTCGCGCCCGAATGTCGTACCCGGGTGTAAGGACTCAAGGTCCGGGGGAGACGTCACGCGATTAACAGGTTGGTTCAATGCCGCGTGTTTCACCGCTCCTGCGAACTTTACCTTCGGCAGCGAGCCGCGAGTCGATCCCAGGCTGCGCTCCGACGGCGTGGACAACTTCGATTTTGCGCTCTTCAAGAAAATTCTATTTGATCCTTACGAGCGCTTCGGCGCTGAATTCCGCACGGAGGTTTTTAATCTTTTCAACCGCACGCAATTCGCTCCGCCGAATACCATATGCTGTACCACCAACAACGCTAACTTTAGTGTGGTGACCGCCACCGCACCGGGAACGAACCCCAGGCTTATTCAATTCGCATTGAAGTTGTTTTTCTAGTGAATCGCCTCCTTCAAATCGCCCGTGCCGCGGCTCTGATAACGCTGGTCCCTGCGATTGGGGTGTCAATGCTCGAACTGAAGCAGCCGCGCGGAGTGGACTTCACGCTGCAAAATTCTCCTACGCCCCAGAAGTATCTAATTGAAACCATGCCCGGAGGCGTCGCTCTCCTCGACTACAACAATGACGGATTGCTCGATGTTTTTCTGGTCAACGGCGGCCACGTAGACCCGAAGCATCCTGAAAACTTCGATCGCCATGACCCTCGCTATTGGAACCGCCTCTACCGGCAAAATAAAGACGGCGGCTTCACCGATGTGACCGAGCAAGCGGGCCTGGCGAATGCCGGCGACGGAAACTATGGCATGGGTGTGGCCGTCGGCGACTACGACAATGACGGTTATCCCGATCTCTACGTAACCAGCTACGGAAAAAACATTCTCTATCACAACAACGGAGATGGCACGTTCACCGACGTTACCGCCAAGGCAGGCGTTGCGGGCGGCGGTTGGTCGGTTTCAGCCGGATTTTTTGACTACGACAACGACGGCAAGCTGGACCTCTTTGTAACCCGATACATGGACTGGGACATGCAACACAGCAAAGATTGCGGGGGCACTTTTCATACCTACTGTCCTCCCGGTGAATTCCCGCGCACAACAAACATTCTTTATCACAATCGCGGAGATGGCACTTTTGAGGATGTGAGCCAACGCTCCGGAATTGCAGCCAAGAAAGGGCACGGCCTGGGCGTGGCTTTTGCCGACTACGATGGCGATGGATTTACCGACATCTATGTGGCCAATGATGGCATGCAACAATATCTGTTTCACAATAACCGTAACGGCACGTTTACCGAAGTCGCGCTGCAAGCGGGCGCGGCATTGAATCTGGATGGAGGGCCGTTGTCCGGCATGGGCGTGGTGTTTCAGGACTACGATAACGATGGCAAGCCTGACGTGATCGTCACCACCTTGCCGCGCCAGACTTATGCCGTCTTTCATAACGATGGCAGCGGGGCGTTCAGCGATCGCGGTTTGCAAACGGGAGTGACCATGCTTTCGGGAGCGACGTCGGGCTGGGGTGTTGGCCTGGAGGATTTCGACAATGACGGACAGAAAGACTTGTTCATCACCCAGGGACATGTCCTCGACAATGTGGAACTTATCGATCCTTCGTTGCATTATCTGGAGCCGACTTTGCTGGCCCTGAATCACAATGGCCGATTCGAGCGAACCGATCCTGGTACAGATGCTCTGGTTTCGGGACGAGGGGCGGCATTTGGCGATCTCAATAACGATGGCTGGGTCGACGCGGTCACTACGGTGTTAGGAGCGCATCCCCAGTTCTTTTTCAATCGCGGGGGAAGCTCGCACTGGTTGACGATTACGCTGCGCGGTACGCGCAGCAATCGTGACGGGCTGGGCGCGCGGGTGCAAGTGAACGGGCAGACGCGCTTCGCCACGACTGCGGGAAGCTACGCGTCCGCGAACGATAAGCGGTTGCATTTCGGTCTGGGCAGCGCCAAGTCCGCGAAGATTGAAGTGTTTTGGCCCTCAGGGACGCATCAAGTGCTGAACGACATTTCAGCAGACCAATTCCTCGATGTACGTGAACCGGAGAAACCGTGATCAGAACCGTTCTTGCGCTGTGGCTCGCAATGCAGGCAGCCTCCCCTGAGGTGATGCAACACTTCGAGGCTGGCCGCAAGGCTGAAAGTGAACGGCATTTCGACACTGCGGCCGCTGAGTTCCGCAAAGTGACGGAACTCGATCCGGCTTTCGCCGCAGGTTTTGTGAGCCTTGGGCAAGTTTACATGGAGCAGCGTGATTACGCCGCAGCAGTTGCGCCTCTAAAACATGCGCTGGAGTTGGATCCAAACTTTGCTCCCGCCCACCAGTTGCTGGGATATGCGCTGCTAGCGCAGGGATATGCCGCTGAAGCGATCCCCCATCTCGCACGCGTGCAGGAGCAAAGCGCGCTAGGCATCGCGGAGATTGAAACGGGACAATTCATCGACGCCATCGCCAACTTGCAGGCCGCGTTGCAGAAGCGTCCGAATGACCCGGATCTTCTTTACTACCTGGGCCGTGCCAGCGGTTTGCTGTCGAAACAATCGATTGATACGCTTCAAGCCACAGCTCCTGACTCTCCCCGCGCCCATCAGTCGATGGGAGAAAACTACTTCGTCCTGCGACGGATGCCCGAGGCCGAAAAGGAATATCGCGAAGCCTTGCGCTTGCGCCCTGATGTTCCCGAGGTTCACCTTGAACTGGGCGTTGTGTATGCCACCTCTTCCCAATGGGCTAAGGCGGAACAGGAGTTTCGGGCGCAAGCCAAGCTGCAACCCGGTGACGCCGAGGCCGCCTATCGTTTTGGAACGGCGCTATTGGAACAAGGTAAGGTTCATGAGGCGCGGGTAGAGTTCGTGCGCGCGGACCGCTTAATGCCCGATATGCCGGAGACCCTCTATTCACTAGGCAAAACGGCCTCCCTCGAAGGTGACACCGCGGTGGCAGAGAGAGCATGGATCAAACTTCTTTCGATTGAAAAGCAAAGCTCACTCGCGGCGCAGGCACATTTCGGATTGGCAGGCCTCTATCGTAAGCTAGGAAAAGCTGCGGAGGCGCAGCATGAAATGCAAGAGTTCGAAAACTTGCAGAACACGCCTCAACCTGAGAAACAGAAATAACACCGTTAGGTGCACTCGCAATCTGAAAGCATTGTGTTGAACTTCCTTGCGCGATCCGAGACCGAAAAGCGAAATGAGCGGCGATTAGAGGCTGCGAGCGAGGTACGTTGAGGGGAATCAACTGGTTCACAAATTCTCCGGAGACCGCCCGCTTTCAATCCGATCAGCAAAACAGTGCGTTTCACCGAGCTTCTAAAGGCGAAGGCCTGGCGATCATCTGGCGCGAAGGTGCTCTAGTCGAGCAGCGCGGGCTCTTAAAATGGTTAGCAGAGACTGCCTGCTAACCGGACAGACGGAACGGCAGACAATTCTCTCCCACTCCAGGCACAGCCGGAGCATGGTTTCGAGCGAATTTCTTGCATAGTTGCTTCCGCTTTTCTAGGTGACTTCGTGGAATCACGCGCGGCACGGTTCAGCTATGGAGCAACTCTATTGGGGCCCGAGTCGGCGGTCCTTCGGGCGGAACTGGTCAACCTACCGCGCGGCTGACCTGAATGTAGCAGCTCTTGGTCGAAGGATGGCAATCGGTCTCCTCAGACGTGGATTCCCAAGAACAATCGCAAGCCAGCGCTGTAGCCGCGGCTGCAGGAGAGTTCCTGCCCATCTTTCAAAACGACGATGTATTCGCCGCTGTTGCAGGGCTGCAGCTCTTTGACACGCTGCACATTGACAAGGATGGAACGGTGGACGCGGACAAACCTTCCAGCATCAAGTCTTTCCGAAATGCGGGTGATTCCCTCCCGCACTAAATAAGCCTGTTTGCCCGAGTGTAGGCGCACATAGTTCGCCGACGCTTCGATCCAGTCGATCTCGTCCGCCTCCACGAATCGGATGCGGCCACCAGTCTTGATCACCAGGCGCTCGTCTCTGGTACTTTGACTATGCCGAGCCAGCCACGCCCACAGCCTCCCGGTCAACTCGCTTCGATCGCTCTTGAACAATTCCGATCGTGCCCGCTCGGCAGCGGAATGAAGCCGTTCCTGATCAAAGGGCTTCAGCAGATAGTCGACTGCATGTGCTTCAAAGGCACGGATCGCGTACTGGTCGTACGCGGTAGTGAGAATTACGACCGGCCTGGACTCGACTGGTAAGGAGTCCAGCACCTCGAAGCCATCCGCTTCCGGCATCTGAATGTCGAGAAATAGCAGATCGGGTTTGATGCTCCGCAATGCGGTGATCGCCTGTCCACCGCTGGTGCATTCTCCGACAACTTGAAATCCCCGCTCGGCTCCTAACAAAACACGCAACTTTGTTATCGCCAACGGCTCGTCGTCGGCAATGAGAGTCCGGATAGCAGGGGTTATCATCGGTTCATCCTGGTTCAGGATTAGGTCGGTCGTTTCATATACCCATAGATGCTGCTAACTGGAAAAGGGTATCCGGACACAAACTTCCACGCCACCTTCCGACGTATTTCTGATTTCGATGCTCTGATTGTCCCCATAGAGCGTTTGTAATCGCTCCCGCGTTGCCTCCAAACCCAGCCCCCTCTTAGGCGGATGCTCATTCAATCCCGGACCATCGTCTTTCACACGCAGATAAAGATGGTGATCATCATGGCTGACGGCGATGCAAACTTCCCCGTCTGTCGACCGCTTAGCGACTCCGTGCCGAACAGCGTTTTCCACCAAAGGCTGCAAAATTAGGTGTGGCACATGCGCACCCAACGTATCGGAAGAGACATCTGTCACAACTCTCAACCGGTCTCCAAATCGTACCTTTTCGATGGCCAGGTAACTGTCCAGGAATTCCAGTTCGCAGTTCAATGTGGTCACCTGGACACCGGTTTTCTCCAGGCTCATACGGAGCAGGTCGCACAGGAGAGTCATCATTTTGTCTGCGGCGGCCACGTCGGTGTGCATTAGAGCAGAAATCGAGTGCATGGTGTTGAACAAGAAGTGCGGCTGCAACCGGCTCTTCAAAGCCTGCAAGTGGGCCTTTGCCAGTTGTCCTTCGAGCTGTGTTGCACGAAGCTCCCGCTCCCGGAATCGCTGGTAGTAACCAATGGCAAACGCGATGACCGCAATGGGCAGGTACACCGAATAAATGTCATCCACGGCGTTGTAAAGGAAGAGCCGCTCGAATAGGGCCCATTTTATTCTCAGCGCGTGGGACTGCGGATCTCGCAGGGCCCAGGCATAGCCACGGACATCTGGGTCCCAGACGGGATAGACCGAACCCCGTATAAGAACGTGAGTCGCAGCGAAAGCCATGCTTGCGGCTAGGTGCAACCAGGAACGGCTTACCCAATTCTCTCGTTGCACCGGATGGCGAATAGCAAAGTTAAAGACAAAAGGAGTGAGGAAAGCAAAGATGAGGCTCTGGATAAGCGGCAGTGTCAGCTCCGCTCTGAAAGTTGTGGACCTGCCTAAGGAGCGCTGGAACTCGTACATGGAAAGGGCCGAGGCAAAGGCGATAAAGATCCACAGTCCAAAGCTCACTACCCAAATCACCCAGGCGCGTTCTCTGCCCAGAGTTGGGGGTTCGTGTTTTGCCGCTGGCGGGAGGGACGTTTTCCGGCGGGGCCGGCGGATCAGCTCTCCTCCGCAGTGCGTGCAAGGGCTTTGCCCTTGCACGGCACAGGCAGGACAGAAAGTACATTCGTACGAACAGATGTAGGCTTCACCATCGGTGGCGAGCGGCGCCCCGCAACTCTCGCACCGCATTTTCATTTCAAGTTGCACAGCTGCCACCGGTCTTTCGCCAGCTTGTCCGCTGGCGTGTTCTCCAAGAATATTTTCCAGGAAAGCATATTCCTCTTTTGCGAGATACGCGAAATAGAATGCAGGACGCTATTTTTTGCGCCTGCGGTCCGAACTGGCCTCGACCATTTGGTGTGCTCATAACGATCCCGGTACAGTTCGTCCCCTCCATATCGACTACTGATCCCTCACCGTGGAAATCTTACGGCTGCCGGACACAGGCTTGCTTCTGAAGTCTTTGGCGAGGGAGTCTCGAAGTGCCCCTCATGCCAAACCAATGTAGAGAGGTGGATATGAAAACCGTACGAGCACTCGTAATCGAGCTAGTTGCGTTGCTGATGTTGGCAGCGCTGGCTGGCGCACAAACATGGACCCCACTCACTCATCAACCTAGTTTTCACGCCAGCACTGCTCTGCTGCTTACGGACGGCACGGTCATGGTGCATCAGTCCGACGGTTCCGTCGCCGGCAGCACCGGCAACTGGTGGCGTCTCAAGCCCGACAACACGGGAAGCTACATCAACGGCACCTGGTCGCAACTCGCCAGCATGCCTTTTGGATACACACCTCTCTTCTTTGCCTCGGCCGTTCTCGCCGACGGACGTGTAGTCGTAGAGGGAGGAGAATACAACGGAACCGCTTTTGGCGGCGGAGAGACCTCGATGGGAGCGATCTACGATCCTTCGACCAACTCCTGGAACAGTATCTCGCCTCCTCCAGGTTGGAGCCACATCGGAGATGCGCAGAGCGTAGTACTGGGCAATGGCACCTTCATGCTCGGGAACTGCGGTTTCACTGGTTCTATTTGTACCCCTAACCAGTTCCAGCAAGCTCTGCTCACCGCGTCCAATTTGACCTGGAGCATCACCGGCACGAACAAAGCCGACCAAAACTCCGAGGAAGGCTGGACCTTGCTGCCCGGCGACCCCTCTGGTCCCAATTATCCCAACAATGGGAAGGTGCTGACGGTAGATGTATGGAACGGTACACAGTCCGAACTCTATGATCCGAACACCGGAAGTTGGTCGTCCGCAGGCAGTACAGGCGTAGCGCTGGTGGCGTGCAACGAGATCGGTCCCGCCGTGCTGCGGCCCGACGGCACGGTATTCGTGACCGGAGCAACCGGCAACACCGCCATCTATAACAGTAGCCCCTTTTCGCCCGGTTGGAGAGCAGGTCCGATCTTCCCGCCTGGATTGGGAGTCCCAGATGGTCCGGCTGCCCTACTTCCGAACGGTAAAGTGCTTGTGCAAGCCGGCCCCAATAACCCGTGCTATAGCGCGGGCAGCAAGTTCTACGAATTCGACGGCACGACACTTACTCATGTTGCTGACCCACCTCGAGCCAGCGTCGATCCGTCCTTCGTGGGACGCATGCTCGTGCTGCCCACCGGTCAGATCCTCTTCACTGACTATTCGCAAGACGTAGAAGTTTACACGCCCAGCGGGACCTACAACTTTGTCTGGCAGCCCACGATCAATAGCTATCCCGGCAACATCACTCTCGGCGCTTCCTGGTATCAGATCACGGGCACACAGCTCAATGGCTTGTCGCAGGGTGCGATGTACGGAGATGACGCCCAGTCTGCGACGAACTATCCATTGGTACGCATCACCAACTACACAACTGGACACGTTTTCTACATGTTCACGCACAGCCACAGTTCCATGGGAGTGGCGACCGCCGGAGTTAACGTGTCCACGCTGTTTGATCCTCCGCTCAACATGGAACGGGGCTGGAGCTATCTAGTCGTGGTCGCGAACGGAATTCCGTCCGCTCCCGTAAACCTCAATGTGAATTGAGAAGTTGTCGCGACCTCAGCCTGTGCAGGCACCACTAACGCGCGGGCTGAAAAAAGGGCGTGGCCCGGTGCCACGCCCTGGTTTTTCGTAAGTTGTACGCCGCCTTAGCGAACAGTTTGGTGGCAATCAACCTGTCTTTTGCCTCAGTCTGCTCTTACGGCTATCTTGATGCTATATCCAGTCGCATCCTGGTAGGGAGAATTCTACCGACACTCCGCCCAAGCCGAACTCAGACACGGCGCCCTCGCAAGTCAAACTGTTTGCCCGCCTGCCCCTCAGGGGGTTACGCCTCCTGTGGGCTCGACAGCAACCGGCTTTCCCTGATAAGAAGATTGGTTCTAACTGCCTCGAACGATTCCGAGGACCGCCGCAAAAGGGGGGAACACATGACAAAGCTTAGGATCTTGTCGGGTGCCGGAGCACTGATTGGGGTGCTATCAATCTTTAACGCATGGGCGCAAGGCGGACAGACTGGATCGGCTCCCATGGCGCGCTCCATCGGGGGTGATTCCGCTCGGATGCAGGCAGAATCGGACCAGAGAAAAAAGTCAACGCCGGCGGCCGTCGTCGCCGCGTCGGAGCCCGTTGTCACCATTCATGGGCTTTGCCAGGACCAATCAATCCAGGCAGACACCGCGGCGAATTCGTGTACAACCATCGTGACCCGGGAGGCGTTTGAGAAGCTTCTGGATTCCATGAATGTCACGGGCAAGACGCTTACTCCGGAGACTCGGCGAAACCTCGCCGAGACTTATGCGCAATATCTTGCTTTGGAGCGCCCAGCAACAAAGGCAGGGCTGGAAACTACCCAGCGGTTCGCAGACATTATGCGTTGGTGGCGGCTGAGGACCCTGGCGGACTTGTATCGCGGCAGTCTGCAGGAACAGTTCAAGAGCCCCTCCAGGGATGAGGTCCATGCCTACTACGTTGAACATCTCTCGTCCTACCAGCGCATCAAAGCATCTCGCATTTTGATCCCTCGAACAATGGGCGATACGAACGAAGCGCAGCGCTCCGACAAGAAGGCTCTTGAAATAGCGAATATCGCTCGGGAGCGCGCTGCCAAGGGAAAAGATCCTGAACTTCTGCAGAAGGATGCCTATTCTGCCCTGGGAATAGCATCCCCTCCCATCACGGATTTGGGAGCCCATCCCAGGTCAAGTTTCCCCACAGAAGAAACGGATGAACTCTTCTCGCTGGAGCCGGGCCAAGTCAGCAAAGTGGAGGCTGAGGGTGCATCGTATGTGATTTATAAGATTGCATCGAAGGAGACTTTGTCGGAGGACTCAGTAATCGATGAAATCTCACGCCAGATTGCTCAGAACAAGTACGACGAAACCATCCGGTCCGCAAGGGAGTCCGCGAAGCCAGAGTTCAACCAGACTTACTTTGGGCCGCCCGGTCCGGCGTCCCCGGCGGTGCATTCCAGTCCTTTGGGGAGTCCACATCCGTAGCCGCCAGGAATCTGACGGGGGGTTGTGTAACGACTTCGCCTCACGTGCGGGGAGCCCTTCTGAGCATCATGCCCCACAGCAGTATCCCCGACAAGACAAGAATACCTGTTACCACAATCATCTGATATCCAACAAAGCGCGAGCCCGCCCGTGTAGGGGTTGCGTTCGTTCCGATAGATTCGCCGTGGGGCGATGGCGCACTGAGCGCCTTAGGCCTCGCTGCCAGCGAAGGCTCACCAGGATTCAACGGCTGAAAATACTGAGACAAGACACCCGCGCCCGACAGCTCGAATGCCAACAGATCATTTGCGTCGATGCCGTCCAACACCTGCTCCATGGTTCCCGGTTGGCCTGCGGTCGGATGAAACAATCTCGTACCGAGCGACTGAAAGTGCATCGAGTCGGGCACGATGAGGCCGATCCGCCTCATCGGATACTGCGCCCGTCTGCGAAACACCAACTTGCCGTCGTAAGGCACCTGATAGTTGATGGCGTACTTTGTCAGGCCTGGCTTCAAGGGGAAGTCAATCCTATATTTGCCATTTTGCCCAGATATCGGAATGAGAGGTAACTTAAGCTTCCCGCCGTCAGGCGCAGAGATGGTTGCGGGCTGCACTTGGGCACCTTCGGGAATAGACAGCACCAAATTGTCGGGACTAACTCTTGTGAGGGGAGGACTTGAGCCGTTGTTGAACGCGTGCAGCTCCGTGACCTGCAACAGCTTTCCCTTGACCTGAAATTGCAAGATGCTCAGGTAGCCGCTTATCCCGCTAACTTGGCTGGACGAGTCATACACCTTGACACTGATGAACTGGCCTGAATTTACAGCCTGGAAATATTCCACCCCATCGTGGATTACTTTCAGGATTGCCAACGAACGCGGGGCCAGGTTTCCACTCAGCTCGATCCGAAACATCCCATTGTCGCCTGTTGTCGCAGAGGCCAGTTCACCTGATGCGGTGAACAGTTTGACTTGCCCCGGCTCCGGCTTGCCTGTGGTGCCATTCTGCACGTTGCCCTGAATTGTCTGCGCGGAACATGCGAGGGAGACAAAAACGAATAGGAGAAGTGTTCGTGAGCGATTCATGACTGCCATTGGTACCTGTAGTAGGCAGGACTTGCAGAACCATCAAGTAGTGTAAGTATCTGTGAGGCACTTGATGGTCATAATGTGTAGCTGAGCACTTTCGCAATGTCACAAGCGATGTGTTCCCGTTACGAAAGACGAACTGCCTGAGCCTAAGATACGGAGATTACGGGTCTTGTCGACCACCTAGGCATGGACTCCTTTGTTTCTGCGATGTGGCGCCGTTACAAACCACGAACACGCTGCTCAACGTATAACACTGTCTTTACTCATAGACCGCTCGCATAAGGCAATCGACCTACGACCAATGCACGTCAGTGTCACGTGAATGTTACAGGCTGTGCAAAAGAAACTCTTGACAACAACAATTGGTCGGATGCATTGTTCCCCGATCACCAGTCAGTAAGTGGAGGCAATGGTCATGAAAGCTCAATCTCCCCGCTCAATCCCTCTTTCACTTCACTTTGTCATCGTGACGCTCATTCTGGTGAGCGCGCTAGCGATGCATGGCCAGTCGACGAACAACGGAGCGGTTGACATCGGTCCCCGCAATCCGGGCAATGCACCCTTTAACATCATCTGTCCGGTGCCAACTCCAGTTAAGTTTCCAAATCCGGTGTCGCCGCAAAACTGCATTGATCTGGACCAGCCACCCAGCCAATCCCCGCAACCTCCGGCTGCCGGTGCGGGCAACTTGGTCGGGGGAGGTCCGCTGGCTGGGATGTGGTTTGAGTCAATCAATGTTTTTGAAGCGGTTGCTAGTGTGCAAGGAACCGCAGGAGCGCTCACTGAGCCCATCGTCGGCCTTGGGCCGGCATTCAATTCCAATAGCTGTGTATCATGCCACGAGGCGCCGGTGGTGGGCGGCAGCAGCGGGGGCGTCGTCAGCATCATTCAAAGCAACGGTAGCGCGCAAACTTTCACGATGCCTTTCTCATTTACCACGAATCCCGAACTCATCGCCATGGCAGATGACAACAATACGTTCAACACGAATCCACTCTTCCCGTCGCAGTTTAATCCGAATGGACCGCCCTTTAACGATGTTCCGCCTGAGGGTCCATCCCTGGAAGTGAGGTCAGTCAATGGCGGGGGGAGCGGCGGATTTGTTGTCCAACAGGGCAGTGTGGCAGAATTATTCACCATCGAGAGCCGCACAGATGCGCCCGGTTGTAATCTCGCCCAGTTCAATTTCTTGGGTTTAGGGAATAACTCGATTAGCTTCCGCATCCCGACACCCACGTTTGGATTGGGTCTTGTGGAAGCCACGCCGGACCAAACATTGGTGAACAATCTTGCGATCAACAACCCAGCCACTGCCGGTGCGGCTGCAGCACTCGGTATTTCGGGTACCTTCAACCGAAACGGCAACGACGGGACCATTACCCGCTTTGGTTGGAAGGCGCAGAACAAGTCGTTGCTGATATTCGCCGGCGAAGCATCGAACGTGGAAATGGGCGTCACCAACGAACTGTTCCCTAACGAGAAGACTACGGTGACGGTTGGGTCGACGACCTGCCCCTTATTTACCTCACCCACAGGCAATCAACCCGAGGATGAGATCCTGCCGGCTACCTTCCCCGCAGGTACTGGCGCCGCTAACATCGCCTCGATAATCTCCTCCAACACCGAAAACAACGCCGTGTTCATGCGGATGAACGCCCCTCCTTCACAATGTGATGCCGTTACCCTCCTCACAACAGACCCCTACGGCACCCCGGGACCTGCACAGTGCCCCCCCTTTAATCAGTCCGTTATATCGCCTGTGCTCGCTGGACAGTCCTTGTTTAACAACAACTCCCAAACCGGCTGTGCCCTGTGTCACAACCCAACCCTTGTCTCAGGGCTCTCGCAAAACTCCGGCCTGAGTAACCAAACGTTCCATCCCTATTCGGATTTTGCCATCCATGACATGGGTCCCATCTCTAACGGTCTGGCAGACGGGATCACCCAAGGTGCGGCCACTTCCGAGTTTTTCCGGACAGCGCCGTTATGGGGAGTGGGGCAACGCATTTTCTTCTTACATGACGGCCGCGCACACGATCTAGCCACTGCAATCGCAGACCACTGTCCAAGTCCAGCGTCTGCCGGTACCAACGAGTCCTGTGGGTCGATTCGTCTCTTCAACGGTTTGACGAAATTGCAGCAGCAGGACATTCTTGACTTCTTGCGCTCGCTTTAAGAGCCAACTGCCCAGTGGTGTCACATCCTTGACGCTCGTCTCAAGGATGTGACACTCACTTGGGATTTTCTTGGTGCAGGTGTCTCCAACCAGTGCATCCGGCCAAATAACTGAGGGTTGTACTGGCTGCACAATATGGGAAGCTCCGAACGCGGCTCCAAGGTGGAGACAAACGTCAACCGGCTATGGCCGAATCCCCGCTGGGTGGCGGAGAGATTGGGATTCGAACTCTCGTTACCTTTTCGTATGAACGTGCAAACGCCCTTGTTGGCGAGAGTTAGTCAGAATTCCGCATGAAGAACATGCTCTACGGAGAATCGGCTGCCCCCATGGACAAAGGTAGTCCATTTTCGTGCTTCGGGCCGAGACCGTTCCAACGCTTAAGCGAAAATCTCATTCACCTTCTCGTGCACCTGTTGACTCCTGGACGGTTTGAGATACCGCATCGTTGACTCATGTCTGAGTGACCGAGCTACTGCTGTACCGTTCGCAGATCGACGCCCGCCCAGAGACACCGAGTCGCAAATGTCGCTCTGAATTTGTGGAGCCTGAAATCTTCGGGGTTCAGCTCCGCGCGTTCGGCGACCGCTTTCAGATCATCGAGAAAGTTCATCTTCACATTGCATTCGGCTGTCGGAAAGATCAGACCGCATGGCTTGTCGGCGTTAGCCTTCCAGGCTTTGAGACTCTTCACAAGCTTTGCAGGGATGGGAATCTCGCGCTCTTTATATGCCTTCGGCGTCTACCCACGATCCGGTTTGTGTCTGACCCGGAAGGTAGCGGCGGCGAAGTTGAGATCGGACCAATACATGTGCATAACTTCCTGCTCCCTCATGCCCGTCATTAGGAAGAACTCGTACCAGAGTCGCTCTTCGGCATCGCAGACCGCGAACATTTGATCGAGTTCTTCATCCTCGTATATCTCCGGTTCTTCCTCCGTATAGCGCGGCCAGTCGTTCTTCTTCTATCGCCCGTGTTGTTGCAGTTTCACATCGTAAGAACGACGCGGGCCGGCAACCGCCAGAGACTGTTTGACCACTCCGCGCATCCTCGGCGACAATCCAGTAGATTTGTGGATAATAGGAGCGATCATGACTCATGACGCGGCCGTTTTGAAAGCCCGGGAGATCGCCAGTCGCGTGCTGGCGCCGTGCGCAGGGCAAAACGATAAGGCGGCACGATTCTCTACCGAAGCTGTCGAGTCGCTTGGTGAGTCCGGATTGCTTGGGCTGATGCTACCCGTGGATGTTGGCGGTTCAGGGTTAGGTCCCCGCACGTTTGCGGCTGTGGTGGCCACGCTCGCCGAGGCAGATGCTTCGGTCGCCATGGTTTATCTCATGCACATCCTCGGCGCCACGACGATCTCGGCAGCGCGCCCAAGCGCGGCTCAGGCAGTCACGCCAATACTGCAGGAGATTGGTGCGGGGCGCCATTTATCGACTCTCGCATTCAGTGAAGCTGGCTCGCGCAGTCATTTCTGGGCGCCCATATCACGCGCACATCGGAATGGTAACGGCGTGCGCATCAGCGCCAAAAAATCGTGGGTGACCAGCGCGGGTCATGCGCACAGCTATGTCGTTTCCGCGCTTGCTCCTGAAGGGGCGGGACCTACAGATTCGACCCTCTATCTTCTTCCGGCGCAAACGCGCGGCCTTTCAGTTGCAGGGCCTTGGGACGGTATGGGACTTCGGGCCAACGCTTCTTCGCCGATTGCGCTGGACGACTGCGAAGTCCCGTCCAATCTTCAACTCACTGATGATGGCGCCGGGTTTCCAGCCATGCTAAACGTGGTGCTCCCGCTGTTTAACTTGGGGACGGCAGCGGTGGCCTTAGGATTGTGCCGAGCGGCTGTTGCTGGAACCGCGTCGCACCTTAAGAACGCGAGATTCGAGCATCTTGGCCAGAGCCTCGGCGAGAGCCTGCCTACCCTGCGTGCACAACTCGCAGTGATGCAGATTGATGCCGACGGGCTATCGGCGCGCATCGACGATTTGATTGAGCATCTTGAGAAGCCCCGCGAGACGACCATGCTGCGCGTGCTGGAAACTAAAGCCGCCGCAGGCGACGTCGCCATCAGCGTTACCTCAGCAGCCATGCGCGTGTGCGGCGGTGCGGCGTTCTCAAAGCATCTAAATATCGAACGCCTCTTTCGCGACGCGCATGCGGGAGCAGTCATGGCGCCCACGGGCGACGTTCTGCGCGAGTTCATCGGGAAGTCGCTGTTGGGAATGCCGCTCTTCTAAGACCAAGAGCCCGCACCGGAAAGTGTTGGTGACGCCGCTGACAGGAATAAAGAACTGTGGGGGAGACATGGTAAAACAAATATGAGCAAAACAATCTGGGTGGGCGCTGTTGCATACAATCCGAAAGTGGTTACGATTTGGGAGGGGATGTGCCGCTATTTTCATGAGGAAGCGCATCTGCCCGTCGAGATCGTTCTATTTCAGAGCTACGAGGCCCAGGTCATGGCACTCCTCGCCCAACCAGGCGAGGCCGTGCCGCGAATCGATATTGCATGGAATACAAACCTGGCTTACCTGCAAGCGGATGAGTGGAGCGGCCACGCCTGCCACGCGGTTGCCATGCGCGACACCGATCTCGGCTGGATGACAAAGATCGTCGCGGTTAGCGGAGGCTCCATTTCTACGCTCGCCGATTTGAAAAATCGGACGCTCGCGCTGGGCAGCCGGGACAGCGGACACGCAGCCATTCTGCCGGTTCACTTTCTGGAGCAGCAAGGCCTGCGCGAAGGCAGAGACTACCGCACGCTGCGCTTCAACAGCGACTTAGGCAAACATGGCGACACCGGAACCAGCGAAGTGGAAGTGGTGCGCGCCGTCCTCGACGGGCGCGCCGACGCCGGAGCAATCGGCAGCCCCTTCTGGAACACTGTGCGCAGCGAGCGCCTAGTGCCCGAAGGCGGCTTGCGCGAGGTATGGTCCTCTCCGGCATACAACCATTGCATGTTCACGGCACGGCCCGATCTCGACCCAGAGCGCGAGCGCCGCTTCGCCGCCGCGCTCTCCGCGATGAGCTACGACAACCCAGTTCATCGCCCCATACTCGACGCCGAAGGGCTGCAGCGTTGGCTCCCGCCTCATATGGATGGCTACGCTGCCTTGCGACAGGCCGCGGCCCAACAGGGATTCTTCGAGGGACTCGCCAAGTCGGCTTAGAAATCTAGATATGACGAATATCAGCACAGTTCCCAGTATCGACGAATACTTGCGCGAACGGTTGATGCCGGTGGAGGGTGCGATTCCGCAGATTCCTGGCATCGAGATGTTTGGAAACTCTATTCCTGCTGGCACGGTCGGCGGTGACCTGTTTGAATACATCAATTTTCAGCAGCGTTATGACATCGACGCACGCATTCAGCAAGCTCAACGCCTATCAAAGGAATTTCTCGAACCGCTACCTCCAGGAGCCGCTGTCCGCAATTCGGTCGACGATCACGTGCAATGGATGAGAGGAACCCAAGGCTACACGCTCAAGATGGAAGCGGATTACCGATTCGCGCGGAGTTCTGAGCAGGTACGTGTCGCAGAAGATTTGCGGGACCTTCATTCGACGGCCGGGGTTCTGGTGGTGGACGCGCAGGGGCACGGAATAATCTCAGCCAAGATTGCATCCACGGTTCATGACACATTCCATGCTTTGATGCTCACTGAACTGGATCGATACGGTAAGACAACGCCCATGCTGTTGGAAAATATCAACCTGCGGCTGGCGCAGTCGGTGACTGCCCGAAACACACTGGGGATAACCGAGAAAGAAGGTGCGCGCGAAATCGCGACCATGTTGTATGGCGAAGTAGATCCTCTTGGCCATTTTCGTTTTGCAAATTTTGGGCACCCTCCGCCGCTGGTATTCTCGGCGGAATATCGCAAGTTCATGAAGATAGACGATGACCACATGGTGCAATTCCTTGCGCTTGGGTTACAACTACCGGCACACCACCCCGATCTTAAGAAATACTATTCCCTGAATGTACGGCAAACAGAATTCAATACTGCCGATCTCTCCGAAATCACGCTCATGAGTCCGGGAGATATTCTAGTCCTGTATACCGATGGAGTTTACGACGGCAGCGACCAGCAAGGGCACGAGCAACTTGAGGCGGTCATGCGCGAACATTACCGGCGACCCGCTAGAGAAATCTGCAACGCGTTGCTGGATTACGCGACGAAGCAGGATGACCTTCTCCGCAAGAATGGCGATGAGGCCTTGATCGACGACAAAACCGTGTTTATCGTCAAACGAACGTGAAAGTTTCTCGTTGTTAGGCGACATCATGCACAGTTAAAAATCCTTGCCAGCTTACCCGCGTGTTCGCCTTCGCGGCCGAAGGCGCGGCGGACCGCAGCGAAGGACTCGGAGAGAGGAAAAATGTCACTCGTGACCAGCAGATCGGCATCCTCCGCGCCGACCGGATGCCAGTACACACCATCGGTTGTAATGGTGACTTCCGGCACTAAATCGGCTCGACTAATTGCGATACCCTCGGTGGCAGAGCCACGCAACGCAATCCGGCGGATGACTCGGTCTTCTGCCGCAATTTTCTCCTCATCGAGGAATTGACGGAACGCATCAGCCTCGGCGTCGGTGGAAACCGTGGCCGCCAACCGCACTCGAAAACCTAGCGTACGAGCGCGCTGGATCCCTTCGCGTGTGCGCGCCCATGTGCCGGGCCCGCGATGGAGGTCATGCAGTTCCGGCGTGGCGCTGTCCAGGCTGATTTGCAGGACAATTCGATCACGGGGCAACGCTCGCAAGCTTTCTATGCGTCGTCCGGCAAACAACATTCCGTTGGTCAGCACTGTGGTCGGAGCGGCGGCAGCGCAGAAAAGCAGAATGTCGCCGATGTCTTCCAGCAGAAACGGCTCGCCTCCGGTCACGAAGATTTCTTTGACGTCAAGCTCCGCGGCTTCGCGAGCGATGCGCTGTACGCGTGCGAGCCCCAGTTCCCGTCGCGGGGCGGTGGGCGAGGAACGTACGCAACAGTAGTCGCAATGCAGGTTACAGTCGAAATTCGTGTAGAGCCAAAGCCGCGAGCCTACCGGCCGATTGTCTTTGTTTTCGTCCAGGGCAGGAACCGGAACAGCTCCGCAGCGGAAGACCCACCGCGAGTGACCTTTTTCGGTCGTGGTTTCAAGCAGTGGATTCCCGGTGAACCGACACCACGTTTCCAACTCAGGTCCAATGCTCGGTTCGTCACTGATGACCGCGACCAGATCGCCAGGCCGGCTGAGGCGCAGCGCAGCGATCAACTCTGGCAGGAGGCCGGAGTTGAAAGTCTTGCGCCCAATATCCAGATCGAAATCAGCCCTCATTGGAATGCGCTATTCTACAGTTCCGAGAGTACCTAAAAATAGCACGGTCCTGTGCGTGACTTATTGCGCGGGCATCCATCTATCCGAGCCCGTCAGCTTGACCGCCACATCAGAAATAAAGATGTGCAGGGGCTTGCCGTCGGCGAAGCCGAGATGCTCGGTTGAGAATAGAATTGGACCTGCCTTCTTGTAGCCTGCCCAGGATGCGAGGACGCGGCTCGGCGGCTTGGCCCCGCCGCGGTGATAGACAAAATACACGACGCGGTTGTCTTTACCGACGTAGAGATCCCAAGTGTCGCCTGGCGTGTAACCACCGTCTGCGGGATACTTCACCGGGAGCAACTCGGCCATGCCGGGACCCACTGGCAGGTTAAACTTGCCCTGATCGATCGCGCTGGCGCTCTTGTCCCAATAAGCGTGGAAGGGGAACAAGGTCCAATAGTTATCGTTGATGAAACTCGGGTCGACTTCGTTCTTCACGGCATCGGTTTGGGTGCTGAGGTCGGTGCGCACGTAGGAAACCTTGACCGGCTTACCGTCTTTGTCCATGCCTTCAAAGGTGACCTTATTGGTCTTAGGCTCCCACTCCCACTTGTGGGCAGCTTTGAAGAGGCCGGTAATTTCCCCATTCCACGTGTAGCGGATCGCCTCGACTTTATCCCATGAATCGACACCGTAGGTCTTGGCGATTTGATCGAGAATTGGCGCACGTTGCTGCGCCCAAGAGGTTGAAACAAGTGCCAGCTCTGCGCAAAGCAGAAGACCCATCATGGTCAAACGGCGGGCATTTCTCATAGAGTCGCTCCTCGGGTGAGTTGAACAGATGCTGTGTAGGATGACGGCGTAAGGCTCCCGGATACAATTATGATTTTCGACGCAGTGTTCACTGCTCTCTACTCCGTCGAGCATTGGGGCGTGGGCGACCGGCTGATCCGCGCAAGGCGATAACCGAGGCGGCGATTGCGACGCATCCGTATTCCAGCAGCATTACCCAACCAGGAAGCGCCCCCCACGGACGCCCAAGTGCGCGTAGGTGCCACATCACGTAAGTGGGGATAATGCTCACAGTCCAGATGATAATTAGTAGCGTCGAGGCCGACGTCAGAAATGGCAGCAGCCAGAGAAGATACCATGGGAATACGACGGGTGCACACAAAAGAGATGCTGCCATGGGCCAAGCAAATAGATCCCAGGCAAATTGGTCCGGAGACCACTCAGGCGCTGCGCTTCTTATTCTTTGCCAGGTCGCAGTCGCTAATCCGACAAGCACTGCCAGCCCAACTAGCAATTGCGGAGACGCCATTTGATCGAGTGCCGCAAACACGGGACCATTGAAGCGGAAACTCTGCACATACGTACCCAGCGAGCCGATCGGAATGCGGCCATGGTTGAAAAATGAACGATTAAGAAATGGCACGTACAGAAGTCCGACCACGACTGCCGCGAGCGCCGCGTCGCGAATGCGAACCCGCTTCCAGTAGAGGGGCAAGAGTACGACCGGCAGAAATTTCACTGCTATAGCCAGCCCAAGTGCGACGGCCGCAGTCGCCCGCCATCGGCGCACTAGCGCAGCGGCGGACACCACCAACAATAGCGCCCCAACAATGTCAAGGTGACCGCTTCCCGCCACCTCAATGGCCAACAATGGGTTCCAGGCGTACGCCAGAACGAGGTGCGCGCTCTGCCGGGTACAATGCAAGGCACCGAGCAACACGAAAACAATTGCGAACTCGCAAAACGCAAATGCTACTTTCATCGCAAAGGCGGATTCGTGAATCGCGGTTACGGCGCGGAAAAAAAGCTGTGCCCCGGCCGGATATGGGCTCGGTAGATCCGGGTTGTTCAACTTGCGGGTTTCTGGGGTATGCAGCCCGTTAACCGCAGGATCGCTGGGAACCACAATATAAGGGTTGTAGCCGAGCCTCTGCAGGCGGCCATCCCAAACATATCGATGGATATCATCATCGGCACCCGGGGGCAGCCGAAGAAACCCAATGTGCCACACCGCCGCCAGGACGAGCCCAATGACGACAACGCGTCGTGAAAATTTTGGCGTAGCGAAAAACTCACGGATCGCTAAAAGGTACACGATGCCCGCAAGCGTCAAAGAGGTCATGAAGTAGGGTCCACCCCTATCGCTGAAGTTGCGTGAGCAGATCGTCAACGCCACGCACAACGTAGCGCCGAGTATGTACACTCTCCACGCGGGGGTGATCTTCACTATTACAATTCTCCCGTGCCCGTCTTTAATTGTGCCGCCACACGCTCCCACTCTTTGAGCCACCCCGCTGTGCGTGGCGCCCTCGCCGGAGCCAGCCGCAACTCCTCTGCCAACCGAGTCAGGTCGTCAGCTACATCAATATCGTAAAAAGGATCTGCGAAACCTACGGATAGCTCCAGGGCTCGTGCGCGCGACAGGAGTCTCTCCAGCGCGCTACTGGTGCCCATTCCGTCGCGTGCGAAAAGCGTAGGATGAGAAGCCTTTGCCCCGACGAGATAGTAGCCTCCGTCGTGCGTTGGTCCAACGACTACGTCATGCGCGGCCAGCGTTTCGAACGCGTCTTCGAGAACAGAACGCGGCAGATGTGGGCTGTCGCTGTTGAAGGCGATAATGCGCCGTTGATGATCTTCCTTTTGATGATCTTGCGCGAAGTGCGCAAACACCGAAGTGAGGCCTGCAGCAAGCCCCTCACCTCTTTGCGCAACCACGCTCGCTTCGTTGCCTGCCAACTGCGCCAGCTCGTTTACGTCCGAGTCCGGGCACATAATGGCAATTTCCACATCGCTCAAGGACCGCGCCAGCGCCAGCGTATCGTCCAGAAGACAGCGATAGAAAGCAGTGACAGCTGCGGGAGAAAGGCTGGCCGCCAGGCGGGTTTTGACCTCACCTAGCCTCGGTGCTTTCGCCATGATTACCAGCACACGGTCACTGCCTGACGAACGCATCACGGTCTCGCTTGCGGATTTCATAATGAATCCCACTCATTCGCAAAGAACACGACTGAGTGGGGCACCCGGCTTCGTGTATGGCATTCGCGACCCTGACGACATGCAGATAGCCACATATTCGGCGCTCCCGATATATACTGAGCAGACGCCATACATGGATTCGCTGACATGGCTTTGCTCGACCCTGTTTTCGGCGCTATTCTTGCGACCATACGATGGATATTCGGGCAACTAACGTACAAACCGAATCAGCGACTCTCCGCAATATTCGGCTTGTACGTTGTCAATATTCTACTGTTTGCCTGGTTTTACCATCGCATTTACGATGCCGGCCTTGATCGTGATGTACCTCCTTTTCTCTTTAACGCCGATATCATCAGGTCTCGCAATCTCGAAGTACACGGCTCTGTCGAGCAGCAGGTTCAGCCGCTTCGAGACACCCTGGTTCTCTTCAACACCGCCGAAACCCAGCTCAACAACCTGAAGGCTCTCGCGCCCAAGCAATACGTGGGAAGCTATTACGATTCTGTCGACTTCGTCTCAGGCAGCTATTCATGCGAGATCGATCTTGGGCCAATGTTCGTCGATCCATACACCAACCATCTCACGAGAATCATGTTTCTCATTGTGTATCAGAACCAGTTTCGTCGGATCTACGGAAATGAGTTTCGCCTCGCCGGTCCACTGAACACAAAGCCGCCCACAAAAGAGATGGCCGAGTGGGAACAGCGCATGGCCTCTGGCTCTGATCCTGCACTGTATAAGGAAGTCATCGACCTCGCGATGCAGGACGTAAGAGCGCGTATAGCGCCTCTCGAATCTGTGTCACGCGCCACGAACCCGTCGGAGGAAAAAACGAACTACAAATCACGATACTGGGGCTACCTCGACTTTGTATACTTCAGCGCAATGACGCAGACCACCGTCGGGTACGGAGACATTGTGCCGAACAGCACGTTTACGCGCTTGCTTGCGGCGATTCAGGTTCTGACGGGGCTTGCCCTCGCTGGCTTCGGACTGACATTCGTAATCCGTCGGCGATCAGCCGCCGAGTGACCGGGATCTCCCCCGCGACTTGCTTTCGCCTTCTTCTTATGGGTGTGGTTTGCTGTACCTAGACTCACGCTGACGGTGGTCCCCCGGCGTTTCGATGCCGGACATAATAGCGCACTATCAAGCTGAGAATGAACCAGGCGGCGCCGAGCGTGCCCTTCAGCGTACCGCTGATCTTCGATTTCCCGATACGTGGATAGTAGCTCACCGGGACTTCAACCACGCGGAATCCAGCCAGGGTACCTTTGAGGATCATCTCAACCGCCCAGCCATAGGTGGTCTCTTCGAGCGCGAGCGCGCGTAGGACATCTGCGCGGCCAGCGCGAAACGGGCCGAGATCGGTGATTTCTAGTCCATAAAGAAGTCTGATCAGCTTGGCGGCGAGACGATTACCAAACGCCTGATGCCAAGGCAACGCCCCTGCAGAACGCCGCCCCTGCAGGCGGGAACCGAGCGTGATGTCAGCACGCCCCTCAATGATGGGCGCTAAGAGAATCGGCAGTTCGGAGGGCCGATCGCTGTAGTCGCCGTCAAGGAACACAACCACGTCAGGGGAATTTGCCGTGGCCAGACCCGTGAGGCAGGCTCGCCCATAGCCGCGGCGCGGTTCCTGGACGACGCGAGCTCCCATTCTTGCGGCGATCTCGGGCGTCCCGTCATTCGAGTTGCTGTCAACAACGATGACCTCGGTCGTGAGATCAGACGGGAGATCCGCCAAAACGCGTTCAATCGCCTCTGCTTCATTATGGGTGGGGATGATGATGGACACTCGCACGTGATCGTGATTCAAGGGAACCTAGTTCAAGTGATTCTGGCCCGATCACCACCACGGAGAAGATGGCCACCGTTGCGACAGCCACGCGTCAACGCCCCATCTCCGGCCGGCGCGTCCGATAGCGAGCCCAAGCGATGCGAGCACCGGAACCAACAGTTCCCAGATCCAGGCCGTGCCCCACTCCGAAATCCAAAGGCTGCCGAGATACAGAAAGGCCACAAACGCGACCGGCCGGGTCAGCAGACCGATGATGAGCAGGATACCAAGAGAGATCTCAGTCATGGCCTGCATAGGAGCCGCCATCGCGGCGTGGTTTGCGGCCAGACCCATCACCGCCTTCCAGGCAGCCGGGGAGTGGCTCGCCTTGATGTAGTAATTGATCAGACCCGCGTAACCCGTCGGCGTATAGAGGCCTTTCCCCAGATTCTCGAAAAAGACCCACACGAACATCGCGCCCATCGTCACGCGTACAATCGCCAGCCCGTTTGCCGCGGACAGTTGCTTGGGTGCCTGACTTGGTGTTGGGCTTGCGTTCGGCCCCATCAGGGTACCTCCTTACCTGTGAATGCTGTACTCTTTTGCGACGAGCAGCCTGCTTCGGAATTACGATCAAACATCCTATGCCGTTCTTCGCGGTATTGCTAGTGGATGTGCAAAGAACATTCAGATTGCTCACAGATGAACAGTACGGAGGCAACCTCTATCGGATAACTACCGCTAAATGCCCTTATCGGAAGCGCCGAACTCGGTTTCCAAGTGCGGGCAAAAGTCAACCCGCTTCGGACCGAATCTCCGGCTTGTGATCGCATTGCATTCGTCTTAGACCCTTATTGAAACCGGACTGCGCATGTGCCCTCCGGAGAAAAGTCAGGACAGCGCCCCCCTCGCCGTCGGGCAGTCCATTCTCCGCAGTCCGGTTCGTGAACACAATATTGCGAAATACGGGCATGTTTCGCATATTTCGCGGGAACGGGCGTCGGAATTTCTCTACAGTTAAGACTTGCCGGCGGAGGGAGTGTGATTCGAACTCGCATTACCGCTTCGAATTCCGCAACCGCCAACGTTTGCGTAACTTACAGGCGGTGCAGCACTTAACCGGAGAATCAACGTGCAGTGACTGGCCGCAGATCGACAAGAAACATTCCATCTTTTCGTTCGCTCATTAAGGCGAACGGCATACGACAGTGTGGCTGAAAGTGGTCACCTTCGTGCTTTGGCAAGGGACCGACATTGGGTGCGCAATGACTACTTGCTTGGGCGCGTAGTCCAAAAGCGAAAAATCTCTTCGCAGGGTGTGCTCGCAGAAAGGCAAATAAATCCCAGATGCTCAGAGATTCTTGTCCGTGCTTTTCGGACTACGTTCGCCACTTGGCAGAGGAAATGAGATTCCCATCTTGCGCGATCTTTTCCGAGTGCTCCGTCGCGGTCAATCGCGATTACTTTCCATATGCCGACTTCTCAGTACCAATCGGCGTCTCTTGCCGGCTCCGGCCCGAACTCATCTTGTGAATGACAGGCCCTGAGCTGGCTTGAGGTGCGCTCGAATATTCAGCGTGCGGGCACGGCGTCCGCAGCCAGTAGGGCTTATCCGCATCGGCTAAGTAGCCATGGCGGAGCCAGGACATGGTGAAGGCCAAGCCATCCTCGTCGCGACCTTTGGGCACGTAGTCGAGATAGCCGGCTGCTCGAAGGCGGCGAAGTGGCCACCTTTCTCTAGCTCGCTTTCGCCGCTGCGTCGGATTTTCGGAAGGCGGCTTCTCCCGCGTCGGACACCTTGACCCACTTCGGGTCAGGCGAGGCCTCGGTGTCGTAGTTGTCGTGCCAGTTCCACCACTTGTACGGCGGGGTCTGAGGGTAACCCTCTGGCGAGTCCTCCCAAGTCTCCTGACGGCCGAGCGGCGTGATGTCGAGGTAACTCCAGGTGCTCCCCATCGCCTCGTCGCCGCGGTTGTTGATGAAGTATGTGCGGAACACCCGCTCGCCGTCGCGGAAGAACACGTTGTGGCCGTGCCATTCAGCGACGCCGAAGTCCGCGTCGAAGCCGTCGGTGATGGTGTACCACGGCATTTCCCAGCCCATCCGCGCCTTCAGGCGCGCGATGTCCGCCTGCGGCGCGCGTGAGGCGTAGGCGAGGGTGGTGTCGCGGGCGTTCAGATGGGCCAGGTGGGCGACCTGATCGGCGCCCAGGGAGCAGCCGCGGCAGGCGTGCTCGGGCCAGCCGAACACTCCGGGCTCGAAGAAGGCGCGATAGACGATCAACTGAGGGCGGCCCTCGAACAAATCGAGCAGGCTTACCTTGCCCTTGGGTCCGTCGAACTCGTACTTCTTGTCCACAGCCAGCCAAGGCATCCGCCGGCGCTCGGCGGCCAGCGCGTCACGGGAGCGGGTCAAGGCCTTCTCCTTCACGAGGAGTTGCTGGCGCGCAGCCTCCCACTCCTGCTGCGACGTGATCGGGGGTGTGTTCATCGCGGGATTCCGGTTCTCAATCGTTCTGGTCGACATTTTGATTTTTCCTTTCATCTGAGTTCGGCAGGACTTCTCCTGTCCGGTTCTTGCGAGATACTTTGACGGCCAACGCTGCCAGCCCGCCGGTAGAAACCGCGCCGGCAACGACTAATCCCATAGTTGCCAAACAGAATGGACACATCGTTCACCTCCTTGGTGGCCAACTTGACCGCTAAGCCGCCTCTATATTGGTGACGGGTAAGGTGGGCTGATTTCTACAGAGGAAGAAAAAAATCAGCCGCGTTTCTGGAGCAGGAACTCTCTCACTGCGGGATCTTCAGCGAGTCCGATCGCCCGGTCGAACGCATCAGTGGCTTCAGATGTCTTCCCTAGCATATGCAGCAGGTGAGCGCGAACTGCCCAGTAGGGTTGAAAACCAGAGACATCATCCAACGCGATCGCATCGAGTACCGCCAGCCCTGCTTCAGGTCCATTCGTTTCGGCAATCGCCGCGGCGTATCCAGTTCGCGTGCCGAGTGTCGGCGAAATTCGGATCAGCTGTTCGTAGAACCGCGCGATCGCAAGCCACTCAGTCCTGCCGCAACGTGCCCGGTCGGCATGTACGGACTGAATCGCGGCCTCAAGTTGAAACCGGCGGGAGCGCTTGTACTTGGACGCCTCAGCCAGATTGCGTTCCGCCTCCTCTATTAAGGGAAGAGACCACTGCTTTGTGTCTTGCTCAGAAAGGGGAATGTACCGGCCATCAGCCCCCCTTCGCGCCGGGCGTCGTGCTGCGCAATGCAGCATAAGAGCTAAGAGACCGCGAACCTCCGGCTCACTGGGCATTAACTGCAGAAGGACCCGCGCGAGCCAGATCGCCTCCTCGGCAAGATCGCGGCCGCGCTGGTCAACGCCCGCCATGTCATCCCATCCGATCCCGAACGCGGCGTATATAGCCTCAAGCACCGCGTCGAGCCGCTGCGGCAATTCACCCTCTTGCGGGACTTCGAACTGGATGCCACCATCGCGGATCTTCGTCTTGGCTCGCACTAGGCGTTGGCCCATGGTCTTCGGCGAAATAAGGAAGGCGCCGGCGATGCGGGCTGCGTCCAGTCCCAGGACGGTTTGCAACATAAGCGGCGTGTGCATGGCGGGATCGATCGCGGGATGAGCGCATACGAACAGCAGTTTCAACCTGTCATCTGGAAATTCCCTCGACAAAGTTACCTCGCGTTCCTCCCTCAAGAGCTGGAGAGTCGGCTCACTTGCTACGGCCACTTGTTGATGACGCACCAGGTCGATAAGGGAATGGCGCGCCGCCGTCAGCAGCCAGGCCTCTGGATTCTGTGGCACACCGTCTCGCGGCCAGGTCGTGAGTGCTTTGACCAACGAATTACTGAGTGCGTCCTCCGCGCTAGCCACGTCCCGCGTGTGCGAGGAGAGGTAGGCCACCAGGCGACCGTATGACTCGCGGGCTACGCGCTCGATCGTCCGATAAGTGTCCTCCTGTTCCCCACCGTTCATCACGTGATCCGCCGCAGGGCTTCAGGTGCAAGGGGGCGAACCTCCACAGCACCTGCCGAGGCTGCCGGGCAGCGCGCTGCCCAATCGAGCGCCGCGTCAAGCGAGGGGAGCTCCAAGACGATCAAGCCCGCCAGTTGCTCCTTGGTGTCAGCGAAGGGACCATCCTGGACGCGCCGCTTTCCTTCCTTAAGCCGCACTGTGGTTCCAGTCTCCGGGACCTCAAGCGGATGGCCAGCGACGTAGGAGCCGGATTCGACGAGAGCCTTGTAGTACGGACGCCAAGCAGCGGTGTAGGGGTCGGTTCCGTCGCCGTTCCGTGCCGCGAAAGCTTCTGGGGATTCGAAGATTAGCAGAGCGAATTGCATCACCTTTCTCCTTTGGGAACAATTGTGAGCGCTTTTGTGCTCCTGCATGTATGACGGATGGGATGCAGCCGATTCGACAGATTTCTGGAAATCTGCGGAAACTCTAGTCACGCCTGCCGAATGCAGCAGTTATGACGGCGGGATGCCAGATCGAGTGCTTTTTTCCACTTCCATAGTAAGGCAAAACGCATTGCATCCCTACGAGTACGATAATCAACCCGTGCCAAGTGCCTCGCCAGCGATGACCCGTGCGCCGTCACCCAAGGTCTCGTCGATGCGGTTTGTGCCTTGAATCACGGTTTTGAATCCCACTGATTCAGTTTCGTTAATTGCGCGGCACAACAAAGCAAGCATCTCCCGACCCGAGCAAAGCTCAAATGCAGACTTTAGGTTTGTCAATTCAAGCAACTTTTCCAGCTTCGGAGTCACGTTCATTAATTTGAGCGCTGTCCTGGTTTCTATAGCCCACGCCCGCAATGAGGCAAGAATTCCCAAGCCTGCAGCATCGACTGCAACGACGTCCGCCAAGTCAAGCACCAGAGCTCGAATCCGGGGCTGCCGCAAAACGGCGTTTCGCAATACCTCCGCATACGGAATGACCATTCGGCCTGCACACCGGATGACAGTGGTGTCTTCCAATTTTTGGATTCTTAAAGTCAGCATGGTAGCTCCTTTACGCCCGACGACGTTCCTCCCAAGACGTTGCTCTCAATAAGACACATCGCCAGTTACTCCAATGTGTTTTGTCGCCGAGCCGATCGGCAGCGAGCCGTGGCGAGTTTGGAAACTCTATACCTTTCCGCCGCTTACTATATTGACGTTTGACTAACTTGAAATTAGACAAAGGCAACTGATATTTTTTGGCGCAGTCTTCCGGGCAGATTCGAGCTTAGCAACGTCCCGTGATGAGCATCAGCAGATCTACTGAGCCACGGCCGTTTGCGGTGTGACGACGCTTGCCAAGGTTTCCGGACACATCTGATGTCACAGGATGCAAGCGGGCATCGGCCTTAAGGAAGGTGCACTGCATAAGTAACGAGAAACGCGCTTATTGGAAGCGCCGAACGCGGTTTCCAACGAGCCGACAAAAGTCAACCCGCGATGGCCAAATCCCCAGCTCATAATCGCATTGCATTCGCCTAATTCCTTGCTTAAAACCGGACTGCACTGCCTTATCCCTGCAGGGCATACAACAAGATGAACTTCGCCTCCAAACCGTTTTCCGCCTCGCCTCGATAATCAAACTGATGAGACCGTTTACGTCGACCGGCGTTCGTTTTGCCCGAGAGACTGTCGGCCATGGATGTCAGACTGGACGCGGGCTGGTGTGCTGCCGAAATAGAATTGGGTGTTGCGGTCGTAGCCGTAGTTCGCCTCGGTCGCGAGCCAACGATTGAAGTTGTAACGATAGCCAAGAAGAAATCCGCCCGTCTCGTTCGCACGTTCGAATACACCGTTGCCTGCCGTGTCCTTCGTGAAAAATCCCGTGCCCTGGATGCTAATTTCTGATCGGCTATCCTGTGCGACTGCAGTGATAGATACGAGTGCCAGAATGCCCACAACCAGTGCTGTTCGTTTTATCGAGTACTTCAGTTGCATGCTTGGTCTCCTTTTGATTTCTGCGACGGCTGATTCTCTCGTTTGGCAGCAGTCTCAGCGCTGGTTAAGAGGTTCATGGCAGCCATGATTAACACCTCCTCCAGCGTGAAACCGCGAGTTGTGATCTTCCACATGACCACTTCACAATCGGTTCGAAGCATCGCACCTCTCTGTAAGGCAAGAGCCGTGCCAAACGCCGTTCCACACGTAAGTGGTTTAACAGTAATGGGTTAGCGGAAAGTCGATTAGCTCGAGAATGCTGAAGAGGTCGAAACTGTCGGTTGTGTTAGAAGCCATGCTGAAGAGGCAGTCCCACAATACGCGAAACATTCACGCGGCTTGAGTCATCACTACTTGCGAGGTAAACTGTGACCGCGATTTTGTGTCAATGCCGGTCGGTCCAGGGATGGCTGGCTTCTGCTGCGTCGTAGTCCACACCGTTTCCTGAACCCGCGAAAGCCCTTTAAGAACTCGCTTGGCGCACTATCTTGCGACCTGTAGAGGAAGTGAGGCATCTTTTATTTGGGTAGTTGGGTGAATCAAAGGCCGGCCAGCGGGGAGTTTCTGGATTGTAAGGTATGGGTACAGATCCGATCATTGCGCCTCAGTGCGACAGCCACCGTTATGAGGCCGTTGTGCGCATCAGCGAGGTGATCGCCGCGTGCCGCGAACCTGAGCAGTTGGCTACAACTCTCGCGTCTGAGATTGGTAAGTTTCTGCACTTCGACCACCTTTACTTCGTTGTGTTGAAGGAGAACTCCAAGGAGATCGAACGTCTCGTCTGGGGTAAGGGCCAATTCCCTTTGCCCGACCTTCCGACGGAAGAGTTGCCATGGTGGGAGGCTTTTCGCAGCCGGGGTCCAGAACATACTGCCGATTGGGACACGGAAGAGCGGTACCCGCGATTTAAAGAATGGGCAAAGAAAATAGGTCTGGGGTCAGGGCTTCGTGTACCCTTGACGACGCCGCATCGTCGATTGGGTGTTTTCGGAATCAGCCGCGACACAGTGAATCCATTCAGCGAGGAGGAAATAAGCTTCCTGGAGCTGATTGGGCGTGTCGTGGCGTTCGCGCTTGATGATGGTTTGAATTTCAGGCGCGCGCAACATCAAAATGATCAGCTGCAGTTGCTTCTCGACCTGACGAATCGAATCACCTCAAATCTTGAACTTCGGGACCTGTTGCGTGCGATTGCAGCCAACATACGCGAGGTCATACACGCTGACGCGGTCACAGTTGTACTGCCCGATGCAGCTTCGGAGAAATTCAGGGTATTGGCCATGGATTTTCCGCATGGAAAGGGGGTCGTCAAGGAAGAGTTGCTCGTTACGCCAAGTGAGGCCGTTAAGAAAGCGCTAGACGCCTTAAAGCCAGTGGTCATTAACACGTGGGAACCTAACGATCTCGCGTCTGAGGCATCTGACATAGTAGCTGCGGAGGGCATAAAAACCTTTTGCAATATTCCACTTGTAAATCGCGGCCGCGCGCTCGGGATTCTCTCAATTTTACGCACGACGGAGACTCCGTTTTCGCCGGGAGACATCGATTTCCTCAACCGGGCGTCAGGCCAGATTGCCATCGCCATTGAAAACGCATTGGCATACCACGAGATTTCGCAACTCAAAGACAAGCTCGCCCAGGAGAAGCTCTATCTCGAAGAAGAAATCCGCAGCGAGATGAACTTTGAAAACATCATCGGAAACAGCCCGGCATTAAAGCATGTTCTGGAACTCGTGGAAACGGTTGCCCCCAGCGATTCCACAGTCTTGCTGCTGGGGGAGACCGGAACAGGCAAGGAGTTGATTGCCCGCGCCATTCACGACCGCAGCCGACGCAAAGATCGCACGTTTGTGAAGTTGAATTGTGCCGCCATTCCTACCGGCCTGCTGGAGAGCGAACTGTTTGGACATGAAAAGGGAGCTTTTACGGGCGCGATTATTCAGAAAGTCGGCCGAATGGAACTGGCGGATCAAGGCACTTTGTTTCTGGACGAAGTGGGTGACATTCCGATCGAGATTCAGCCGAAGCTGTTGCGCGCATTACAAGAGCGTGAATTTGAACGACTGGGGAGCATTCACACGCGAAGAGTGAATATCCGGCTCGTCGCGGCGACCAATCGTGACCTCGAAAAGATGATCGCGGCCCGCGAATTCCGAAGTGATTTGTACTACCGCCTGCATGTATTTCCGATCCGGATACCACCACTGCGGGAACGCAAGGAAGACATTCCACAACTGGTGAGTTATTTTGTGCAGAAGTTTGCCAAGCAAATGCAGAAGAAGATTGAAGCTATTTCTCCGGCCGTCATGAAGGGGCTTACTGCGTGGGAATGGCCCGGCAATATCCGTGAGCTAGAGAACTTTATCGAGCGGGCGGTGATCGTGACGCGCGGCAGGTCGCTGGACGCGCCCCTCGGAGAACTCCGGAAAACGAATACGGTAGCGTTCCCGCATGCCGAGCAGCATAACGTCGAGCAAGTCGCTGGAGAAAGAACAGATTCGCAAACCGACATAACCAGCGTTGCTGACGAATACGAAAGAAGGCAGCGTGATCAGATCATACGGGCGCTCACTGCGTGCAGGGGGCGCGTCGGCGGTTCCGATGGCGCTGCCGCAAGCCTGGGAATGAATCGCACGACTTTCCTTTCTCGAATGAAGAAATTGGGCATCTATGCGAAGCAGTATGCTTGATCTCCAGCCCGCCTCGTAGCTTCGACATTTTCGACGGTTTCAACTTCTTCGACCTCGATATTTCGAGTTCTGGCATTACTCTCCTGGAAATTCAGCGACTTACGGCTCCTGCAAGTTTGGTGTGCGCCTTGCATTATCGCGAGTGGGAGAAGCAATCGTGAAGATCTCGCTCGTTGATAACGCCAGGCAGCGTCGGGTGATTGTGGAAGGAAAGCTCATAGCGCCCTGGACCGCCGAGCTAAGGAATGCCTGTCAAGAGGCGAGAGCAGACCTTCGCGGCCGCGAACTCGTTGTCGAGATGAAACACATATCGACGATCAGCCAGGAGGGCGAGAACGTAATTCTCGAATTGATAAACGGGGGAATTCGATTCCGCTGCCACGGCGTGTTTACAAAGCATGTAGTGAAAGAACTAACTCGCCGCGCAAGCAGGAATCCAGGGATACGAGCGCGTGATTGAGCGGGCACAATTTCAATAAGAGGGAGCTATCGATACGCGGGTCGCGAGGACTTTCGCGGAATTGAGGAAAACAGCATGCAACAGGCAAATGCATACGGCAGGAATGACGAACCCGATAAAATTCCAAGTGCAGAGGGAGCAGCTCAACAGTTGGAACATATTCTGGCCAGTGGCCTGCCGTCTCTGTACAGAAGGGCATACCGCATCCTAGGCAATGCAGCTGACGCGGAGGATGCGGTTCAGGATGCCCTTCTCGCTGCATATACCCACCTGGACCAGTTCAGAGGGCAGGCACAGATCTCTACTTGGCTGACCACCATCGTGCTTAACTGCGCTCGACTGCAGATACGCCGGCGGCTAAGACACGTCCAGGTGTCTCTCGACGAATGCACCGCGAATCTGCAACCAGTTTCAATTTCGGAACGGCTGGCAGATCACCGGCCTAATCCCGAAGATGAATGCACAGAATCTGAGCTAAGTGCTCGCTTGACTCATTTGCATAGTTACCTTTCTCCCACTCTGCGTAGGACATTTCAGCTGCGCGACGTTGATGGTTTATCGATCCGCGAAACTGCACGGATTTTGGGAGTACCAACCGGCACTGTGAAGGCCCAGTCAGCACGAGCTCGCCAGAAACTCAAGCAGTTGATGCGGCACGCCCTCAGGCCGCGATCTCGCAGGCTGCCAAATCGATTCTTGCGTTTCGCAAACTCGGCGGTTCATGCCGGCGCTCTCGGGTAGCTCGCATGTTCTGCGACTTTGCGCCTAAGCCTGTTTTAGAACACTGTGCGTTCTTCACCTGCGTCCAGTGCGGTTATTGCGGATATCTCATTCTAGGCGGTTCGGTGAAGGAGTTACGGGACGAGGAAGAACGGCACGCAATCGAGTGCAAGGCAACACACGGCTTGATCGGCGCAGAAACCCGATCCCTTCACCCACGGAAGTGATCAATGAACATCTTTCAGAAGAGCTTCGCGAATGTTCGAGGGCGCAAGGTGTTGGGGGGAACAATGAGTACCGCTTGGCGGCAATACGATTGCAACTTTAGACGTCGCCAGCAAGGGTTGAAAGAAATTCAGGGATATGAGTTGGTTCTGATCTTCTCCTGGCTTGGCGCTCTGCTCACTTGGGGTTTTTTGTGGTGGGCTGCCTTCAGGCTACTTTGCTGTATGGTCCAACTTATTCGGTACGTTCCGGGGTTATTGCCATGATTACAGAAGCTTCCTATTACGACAATCTTAGGCCCGCACTGGCTTACGTGAACAAGCGACCAGAAAGGACCTCTCGTTGGCCGGAACGATGGACAATTCACCGGCCGGACGGGAGCTTTGCCCTGTATCTCGTCAACTGGGTAGTACGGTCACCTGCCCACTTTCAGCTCTTACTCACCAGAATCCCAGAGCTGGCCGTTCCGCAAGTGGTCACTGCTCTTACCTCCCCGCAACCCGCGAACAAAGAGAGCGGGGTTCTGGAGTGGTTGCTCCAATGATCGCTCCCCACTATTTCGAGATGAAGAAATGACCGAACGGGGCCACATTCAGGTTCGAGAAGAACAAGCGCTTCGATACGCGAGTCGGGAAGACTTTCACACGATCTTCAGTGAACATGTGAATGAGCTCTATCAGCTTTCGTTGCTACTCACTCGAGATCCAGCAAAGGCGGAGCGATGCCTTGTAAGTGGTATTGAAGATTGTGTCACGGAAAACCACGTCTTTCGTGAATGGGCGCGTTCTTGGGCGAAGCGAGCAATAGTCCAGAATGCGATTCGTGAATTGAAGCCACGACCCAACCACTCCAATTCACCCCTGTCTGGGGCTATCTTCCCCGACATTGACCAACTCTCGAACGGTCCAGGCGGACATTTCGCAATGGACGCTGTGTTGGGCCTTGAAGATTTCGAGCGATTTGTGTTCGTCATGTCCGTCTTGGAACACTACTCGGAACACGACTGTGCCCTTCTCCTGGGGTGCTCAGCTAAAGAAGTTCAAGAGGCTCGTGGCCGCGCTCTTGAGGAACTGATGGACTCAAGCCACATGGAATCTTTCGCAGAACCGACTGTTCATGAGCAGAAAAGATGAAATCACTCACTCTGCAATCAGTCCTGACCAGGTCACACTTGTACGCCGCAATATTGGCCACGGTGACAATCGTCTGCTCCGACATACCGGGCTATGCCTGCTGGCCAAGAACGAACCATGACCCTTTGGCAACTTTCCGATACACGATGCACCTGATGAGAGTGTCTTATGCTGACAAATCAAGAGCCCGACTGGAATATCGATGACCTAACCGACACAGAGATATATGCCGCGATTCACTATCTTGAACCGGACCCAAGAACCGAGGACGAGCAGGATGCGAACGACCAGCATAAAGATAACGGTGTCGTGATCTGCGCCTGTTTGTATATTTTACTGTTAGGGTGCCTAGGCTTCGTGTGGTTCTACTGGAGGTGATGCGCGTTTTCGGTAAAGACGTGAAAATGAGATTCACACGCAAATCGTGAGAGCCGGCAAGCATTTCGGCGCTGGCGGCCGTCTTTGGCTCGCTTACTGGGCATACCGAGGAACCGCGAGCCGCCTTCAGACTTCATCGTGTGCTCAAACTCAACGTTCGTCGCTCTCAACAGTTTCAACAGATTCGTCACCCCCGCCCCGACCCATGATCTTGGACCAAACCTGTAGAACTCAATGACTTAATTCAGAGTGACGTTTGGCACGAGCCTTGCCTTTCTCCAGGAGTAATGGCACAGACATTTCAAATGGAGATTGCAGCTATGGCTCACACTCAATCTCTCTCGCTTCTGCCGCGAAATGTTCATTCTGGTCCCTTTATCGAGTTGCGACAGTCGCTGCCAAGTAAAGTCGCGGGCATCTCTCCATTCGCGGATCAACTCATGCGCTTTATTTTGAAGTTTCGAAGTGCGGATGGAACTGAGGCTGACATCGAGATTGCATTGCATGAAGCCCTTGCGAATGCTGTGATCCACGGCAACGGTGAGAACTCTTGCAAGCGCATTTACGTCGAGTGCCGTTGCTATATGGACGGAGAAGTCTCAATCACCGTTCGGGACGAAGGAAGAGGATTCGACAGCAGCGCAGTGCTGGATCCCACTTTTCTAGAAAACTTGCTGTTTACGCATGGTCGTGGGATCTACCTCATGAAGATGTTAATGGACGAAGTCTCTTTCGAAGAAGGCGGCAGGGTGGTCGTGATGCGAAAGAAATCTAATGCAAATTCAGCCGAACAGAGGAAACCATAATGACGCGGACATTTTCAACGTTCGTACTTGCAATACTTCGAGCCGGAGCCCTCGGATGCGTGGTTCTCTTGTTCTCAGGGCTCGGTTTGGCGCAAAAAGTGGTGACCGCGAGAGCCACCATTCCATTCGACTTTTGGGCGGAAGGCCACCAGTTTCAAGCTGGGGACTATGTTTTCGACAACGAGGTCCCAGGTTCAGCTTCTATCCACCGCGAAGGAACAAACTCAGGTATTGGGGTCTCAATCATCCTCTATGCCATTCCGGAAGAAAAGGAAAATCCCAGAGCGATCTTCGTGCTTCGAGACGGAAAGTATTTTCTATTTGAACTCTGGAGTGTCCAGGGCCGGTACGTGGTTACCGCCGAATTCGAACATCGCGGCGAAGCCAGCGAACAACAACGGCAAGTGCCATTGACGATCGTGGAGTCACACGACGAATGACTGTTCAGAACAGGCGTCAGCAGAATCCGGGAGGCACGAGGCAGCAGTAGCAACGAACGATGCCGAGAAATTTGACCGCCCAGTCATAGACGGAAACAATTATGGGTGAGCGCAACGAATACGCGAGGGGCCACGCGGAATCGGCTCGACTGAATCCTGGGAAGGTCTGAGACCATCTCACAGGTGGCGAGTCATGGAAAAGTCAAGTGAAAGAGTGCTGGTAGTCGAGTCGGATGATGCATTGAGAAGTAGCATCGTCGGCGCGTTGAGCGATGCCGGATACGAGGTTTCTACCGATTATCGCGAAGGAATGAAATCTGTCCTTAAGTTCAGTCCCGATGCAGTTGTATTGGGCGCTAATCCGCCCCAATTGGATTGTTGCGATCTTCTATCCGAAATCAAAGGATCCGAGCGCACTCAGAGTATCCGTGTGGTGATGCTTTCTCCCGGAGGATCAGCCGAGCGGACTCGCGGGCTTGATCTCGGCGCCGATGATGTCCTGTCACTGCCCTTCGATGCTCATGAGTTGTTGTCACGGGTGCGTTGGCAACTGCGGAACAGACACGCAGTTGAGGAATTTCGGCAGCAGGCCCACACGGTCGAAGAGAACCGCAATGCCGCCCAGCAGGTGGTAGCCGCGGTCACCGCGGAACAGCGAACACTTCGAGTTGGCCGGATAGTCGCCCTTGCCATAGTGGGGGTTGCGGCTGTGGCTTTTCTGATCTTTTATCACCGCACTCAGCAACAGAACACCCGCGTTTATGCGGCGATCACTCGATTACAAACCGGGGCGCTGACGGAACATGAACTGATGGACCGCTCGCGTCGCGTCCTGGAACACGCGCAAAATGATCCATCGCCACGAAGTGATTCCGAGAAGCTTCAACTTCAGAAGCGGAGCCAGGACCTGAGATCACAGATTGCAAGCAGCGGCACCCAGAACATCTCTCCATTGCAAAGTCAGTTAAGCGTTGTGGAAGAGCGCTTGCAGCGGCTTGAGGCTGGAGGCAAGATCGCGCAGACGATCATCCAAACTTACGAGCCCAGCGTGTGCCTTATTCATGTTGTAGTTGGCTTCCGCGAGCGCTCTACGGGATTGAAACTACGCTACGAGGGCGTGACAAGCACAGGCGAACCGGTGACAGACGAGCATAGCAATCCGCTCGTGGGCGTTACTGGCAGCGGCGCGGAGGTACACCTCGATGTTCTCGGCACCGGTTTTCTGGTTTCGGACAAGGGGCAGATCCTCACCAATCATCACGTGGCTGAACCTTGGTGGGAGAACGATGATTTGAAGGAGATGACGGACCAAGGGGTTGACCCGGTTGTCATCGAAATGACGGCATATTTCCCCGGCATGAGCCACGGGATCTCCATGACTACAGAAAGAATCTCGCCGGAGGCGGATGTGGCGCTCCTGAAGGGCAACGTTTCAGGACCGAAAATCAAAGAGGTCGCTTTTGCCGAAGGTGATCGCTCGTCCGTTAGCGGTGGGCCGGTCGTGCTCCTGGGATATCCCACGGGGGTCGATGCAATTCTTGCTCGCAGCGGCGAAGAAACAATCCGGTCCATTGCGACTGCAACCAAAGGCGAGCCGAAAGCGGTGGTGGAAGAACTTGCACGGCGGCGCCTGATACGCCCGGTCGTCACGCAAGGTCACATCGGCGACGTCCTGCCCGACAAGATCATTTACGATGCCCAAACGTCTAACGGCGGCTCTGGTGGTCCTCTTTTCAACAGCGAGGGCAAGGTCATCGGAATTAACTTCGCCATGGTGCGCGATTTCGGAGGAGCAAATTTCGCCATTCCGATAGCCTACGGGAAGTCTCTCCTGAAACCGGGGGCCCACTCACGATAAGCCGCGATTGGCATGACTCTTGCATTCTCCTGGTAAAACCGAATGAGGTGGACACTTTGAAGAATCAAGTCGCGGCTGTAAGGCAACAGCTATTGAAAGGTCAGACGAAGCAATGAAGAATCACAGCTTTCCACGTCGCGCACCAGGTGGCCCGGGCATTGAGCCGCGGTGGACACACGGCGCCAAAGTTGCGGTCGGTACGGCCTATTCGACCTCCAGCCGAGTGTGGTACACGCTCGATGCCGGCTGTGTAACCGAGGTCTACTACCCAACGATTGACACTCCGCAGATACGTGACATTCAATTCCTCTTCACCGACGGCGAAACATTCTTCCATGATGAGCGGAGGAACTTTGCTTCTGAAATCGATTGTGTCTCCGAAGCGGCACTTGGATTTGAAGTCACGAACCAAGAGAATGAAGGGCGGTACACGCTTCATAAGACGATCCTTGGAGATCCGTACCAGAATTGCCTGCTCATCCGCGTACGTGTTGAGGCATCCCCCGAATTGCTGTCTAAGCTCAAAGTATATGTTCTTTGTGCGCCGCACCTCGAAATCGGCGGTTGGCACAACAACGGCGAGATTCTACAAATTGGGGATAGCAAGCTTCTTCTCGCCCACAAGGGAAATACATGGCTCGCGATAGGGACCACCGTTCCGTTCACCGAAGCATCTTGCGGATATGTCGGGGTGAATGATGGTTGGACCGACCTGGCTGACAACTATCGCCTCGATTGGCAGTACGAAGAAGCGCTGGACGGCAACATCGCGCTGACTGGCGGGCTGGATCTTTCTCTGGGTCCAGAGTTCACCGTCGGCGTCGCCTTCGGCACAACTCAGCACGATGCACTGAGTACTCTTGGTCAGTCGTTGAATATTCCATTCGAACGAACACGCGAAGCGTTCATTCACCAATGGGAGCAAACCTCCAAACGGTTTTCGCTTGCATCGAAGTCCAACAATGCCAAGCTGTATGAACGTAGCGTGAATCTTCTGCTGGCGCACGAAGACAAAACCTACTCGGGAGCCATGATCGCCTCGCTCAGTATTCCCTGGGGCGATCAAAAAAGCGATGACGAGTTGGGTGGCTATCACCTGGTTTGGACACGGGACCTGGTGAAGTCCGTTACTGGCTTGCTGGCCGCTGGAGATACAAGCACACCGCTGCGCTCCCTCATTTATCTTGCCGTGTCGCAGCGGGAAGACGGCGGCTTTTACCAAAATTTCTGGCTTGACGGCCGACCATACTGGACGGGCATTCAGCTCGACGAGGTTGCGTTTCCAGTTCTGCTGACGTGGAGGCTGTGGAAGAACAAAGCTTTGGGCAACTTCCTTCCTTTTGAGATGGTTCGTCGCGCCTGTGGGCTCCTCATTCGCGAAGGGCCGATCACAGCGCAGGATCGCTGGGAAGAGGCAAGAGGGTATTCGCCATCCACTCTCGCCGTACACATCGCGGCGCTAATTTGCGGAGCGGAGTTCTTTGATGACCGTGGCGAGCACGCTACTGCCGAGTTCATTCGCGATTATGCTGATTTTCTCGAATCGCACATAGAGCCCTGGACTGTGACGACCGAAGGAACCTTGGTGCCGGGAATCAGGCGACATTACATCCGGGTCAATCCCGCCAGCGCATCTGATTGTGCCGATGAGGACCCGAATTGCGGCACCTTGGTACTTGCCAATCAGCCACCTGGCGCTCGCAATGAATTCCCGGCGAAAGAGATCGTTGATGCTGGCTTTCTGGAATTAGTACGTTACGGAATTCGGAGCGCCAACGATCCTATTATTAAGGACTCGCTCCGTGTCATCGATGCCGTCCTGAAGGTCGATACTCCCTACGGTCCTGCCTGGCGGCGATATAACCATGATGGCTATGGCCAGCGCGAAGACGGTTCCTCCTACATCGGCTGGGGCAGGGGACGACCCTGGCCGTTACTGACGGGCGAGCGTGGACACTATGAAATTGCTGCCGGCCACGACCCATTACCTTATTTGCGGGCCCTCGAAAATTTTTCGCAAGGGATCGGATTGATGCCGGAACAGATATGGGACGGGCCAGACCTACCCAACCACTATCTTCGTTTTGGTGGGACAACCGATGCGGCAATGCCGTTGCTTTGGGCGCATTCCGAATACGTGAAGCTGCATCGCTCTGCTGCGGACGGGCGAGTCTTTGATTTAGTTGAAGCCGCGTATGAGAGGTACGTCCAAGGAAGCGGCGAACGCAAAAGCATGGAAGTCTGGAAGTCGAATCGTCAGGTCCAAACGGTAACAGCCGGCACGCTCCTGCGCATACAAGCGAACTCACCGTTTCTATTACACTGGACCTGCGACGACTGGCAAGACTCGAAAGATGTGAGATCACAAGGAACAGCGATTGGGATTGAGTTCGTAGATATTCCCCTGCCTGAAGACCACAAGAATCCCATTCAATTCACTTTCCTGTGGCTCGACGAAGATCGCTGGGAAGGCAAGGACTATACGGTGAAGGTCCTGGAACAGGACACGGCAGATCGCAGCAGCATGAATTCCTTGCGCAAAAGAAAAGCACGGCGTAAGCATGTAACCACCGTCGGATGAGTTCGGTTGCCATCGAGGCGAACTTGGCCGTCCCCCTGGAACGCAGCTTTCTAAAGGAGAACGGAGATGAAATGGGCTTCGCCCCAGCAGGTCGCCCAACTCTTAATTGAGCCAGAATCGAAAGATTACCTGCTTTTTGTCGCTCGCACGTCGCCATGTCCATGAAAACGCGCGTTGGCCGATTGCGCGTGCAGCGGATGTTGCAACTGGGCGGTTACCTTCTCTCGGGGATCGCGTGAATAGTTCAGCAAAACAATATCTCGAGATCGGGCACGAATTGTCACATTATTCAACTCAGCTTCCGATCGGGAGGAGTGAACCTTTCCACCATCAACAAGTTCTTTACTTCGAGCCGAAATACTCACACTGTAGGCGGTCGTTTTCTGCCCAATCATTTCGAGCTTGTAGGTCCCGCTGACCGGACCGCATACGTGAACTATTCCCCGGCAGGCATCTGGACCATGCAGATCATCGCAGTCGATGTATCCTTCTGCCTCTGGGAACTGCTGCCAGGCATGTTTAGTAAGCGGATCAAAGCCGATGCGTCGCCCACGAGGATCCGTCAACATGACACCCACCTTGGGTGCGCCATTATTGTCCGTGCGAAAAACGATATCGAGCTCGCCCATCGAAAGACAGCCCATGTCATCCTTGGGGTCAACCTCTTCAAGCACTCTGCGGATACCGGCATCTCTGTCTTTTATGGAATCCACGAGACTACGGTCGCATAGGGCGGACCTCGGAATGATTACCACAAGCAATGCGAGTACCTTCACAGTTCTACAAGTCAACACAATCGCTCTCCTGCTTACCTTTTCATGCAACGGGGTTCGACGGCCCTGCATTGCGTTCGGTGTAATTCTTCCAACTCGACCAATTTCTTCGATGGACTGTGCCAGAATCGAGAGGCTACAGGACACACATTTCGATTCCGGGAAGAATATTTCGTTCTGCACCACCGGATTCCGGATGAAATCGGACTCTTCAAATTCCATACTGCATTCCTTTGACAAACCACTTAACAATGAAGCGAAGGCGGGGTGGCTTTGTGTCCGCTATTTGCTCGCCTCACTGGAACTGACGCAACTGGATTGCCGAATCACGGTGAGCAAACTTCGTTCCTCTGCCCGCGTTTCTGCAGCGATTAGGTCATAGCCCGCTAGCTTCTGTGCGAATCCGGAGGTCGAGAGTCGGCTTTCTCGACACTTTCGACCCCTTCGACAGTTCCCGTGCTGCACTACCTGAAAACTTCCTTCAATTGACGTTACTTAGCTTCGTGTCCGTTTTGGCATGCGATTTGCCCTTGGAGAAGAATGCAGTCGCGTGACTGACGCGCCTGAAATCGACGAGACGACTCTCAGGGCACATTTCCCCCCAACCGAGCAGCGTCCCGATTCAGGCGCGTCAGTGACGCGATTGAAGCGGAAGTTCATTAACTCGATTGAGGGGAAAAATGATGAAGCAAATATGGATAAGTTTAGTTAGTGCTGTGCTCCTGCTGAATGCACTTGGCTGCAGCAACGGTAAGGTGCGGGCTGCGGGCCCTCCTCCACCACCGGTGGTCGAAGTGGCGCCGGTCATTCAAAAAGACGTGCCGGTTCAGGGCGAATGGGTAGGAACTCTTGAAGGGTACGTCAACGCGCAGATTCAGCCTCACGTGAGCGGTTATCTGATTCGCCAGGATTATCACGAAGGAGCGTTTGTCAGAAATGGCCAGCTCCTCTTTGAGATCGATCCCCGCCCGTTTCAAGCGGTGCTCGATCAAGCCAAAGGACAATTGGCGCAGGCGGAGGCGCAGATGGCTAACGCAGAGCTCAACGTGAAACGGGACATCCCTGAAGCGGAAGCTCACGCCATTCCCCGGAGTCAGCTTGATACCGACACACAGGCGCTGTACGCGGCGAAGGCGGCAGTCGAGGCCTACCAAGCGGCGGTCGAACAAGCTGAGCTGAATTTGGGCTATACGAAAGTCACTTCCCTGATCGATGGAATCGCAGGCATCACCACGGTCCAGGTTGGCAACCTGGTGGGGCCGTCTACGGTGCTCACTGCGGTTTCAAAGGTAAGTCCGATCAAAGTTTATTTCCCGATCAGCGAACAGGAATATCTGCGCATGGCGGATGGCGGGGCTCCAGGCAGCGTGGACTTTATGACACACGCTTCACGGATCCCGTTGCGGTTGACCTTGGCCGACGGGAGTACTTACGCATATCCCGGCAAGATTATTTTCGCCGATCGTCAAGTGAATGAGCAGACGGGAACGATCCAGATCGTGGGCGAGTTCCCTAACTCCAGGAATCTGTTGCGGCCGGGCCAGTACGCGCGCGTTCAGGCGCCAACCGGAAGCATTACCGCGGCGATGCTGGTACCGCAGGCGGCAGTAAGCCAATTGCAAGGAACCTATCAGGTGACTGTGGTCGGCGCCGATAATCGGGCGCAACTCCGCACTGTGCACGTCGGGCCGACAGTGGGGACGCTTTGGGTTATCACATCCGGGCTGAAACCGGAAGAACACGTCGTGGCTGTTGGGGCAGAGAAAGTTAAGGAAGGCCAACTGGTCAATCCCAGACTCTACAACGAAACGGAGGCCCGTTAAGCCATGGCGAACTTTTTCATTCGACGGCCCATCGTCGCAATCGTGATTGCGATCCTTACGGTCATAGTCGGCGTGATCACCATCGTCACCTTGCCGGTGGCCCAGTTCCCAAACATCGCCCCACCTGAGATCAGGTTGCAAGCCACCTATCCCGGTGCGGACGCGCAGACTCTCGAGCAAGCTGTCGCGACACCGATCGAACAGCAAGTCAGTGGCGTGGACAACATGACCTATATGTACTCGCTCAACGCCACCGCGAACCAGCAGACACAGTTGCTCGTCGATTTCGATCTCAAGACCGATCCGAACATGGACCTGATTCTCACTCAGTCACGCGAGCAGCTGGCCAACGGTCAGTTGCCGCCCGAGGTAAACAATTACGGGATCACCCTCAAGAAATCCACCACCGCTCCTCTAATGCTGATCACTTTGTACTCGCCGCATGGCAGCCGCGATTCGAACTATCTGGCTAATTACGCCTATATCAATCTGAATGATCCGATCTCGCGCTCGTACGGAGTTGGCCAGACTCAGGTCTTCGGCTCAGGGCAGTACGCCATGCGGCTGTGGGTGAAGCCTGATCAAATGGCTAAGCTGGGCATCACCGTCACCGATATCGCCAACGCGCCTAAGGCTCAGAACACAGTCAATCCGGCGGGCCAGGTCGGGGGCGAGCCAGCCCAGAGCAATCAGCAGTTCACCTATGCTGTACTGGCTCAAGGCCGCCTGACTTCGCCGGAACAGTTCGGCGATGTTGTCGTGCGCGAAGCGCCAAATGGTGGGACCGTTCGCGTCAGAGATGTCGCTCGAGTTGAGCTGGGAACGCAGGACTACAGCCTGATGTGCCGACTCAATGGCAAGCCCAGCGCCGCCGTTGCCGTCTACCAGCTGCCCGGAAGCAACGCTGTTCAAACGGTCGAGGGCGTCCGCAAGCTCATGGCGCAGATGAAACAACGCTTCCCACAGGACATGGATTACGCCGTTTCGCTCGACCAAACACTCCCGGTCACGGAAGGGATGAAAGAGATCCTTTGGACCCTCGTGATTGCGATCGTGCTGGTCATTTTTGTGGTCTATCTCTTCCTGCAGGACTGGCGCGCTACGCTGATTCCCATGCTGGCCGTGCCTGTCTCCTTGGTGGGAACGTTCGTTATCTTCCCGTTGTTCGGCTTCTCGATCAATACGCTTTCGATGTTCGGGTTAGTACTTGCAATTGGACTAGTGGTCGACGACGCCATCGTGGTCGTCGAAGGGGTGCAGCACCACATCGAGGAAGGACTGAGTCCAAAGGACGCCTCCATCAAGGCGATGCAAGAACTTTCCGGGCCGGTGGTGGGTATTGCCCTGGTTTTAGCCTCGGTGTTTGTGCCGACGGCTTTCATACCTGGCATCACTGGCAGGCTCTATCAGCAGTTTGCCATAACGATCGCTATCTCGGTAATGCTCTCTGCGTTTAACGCTCTTACCTTGAGCCCCGCACTTTCGGCGCTTCTCCTCAAACCCAAGAAGCAGACTCGCGGACCGTTGGGAAAGTTCTTTGGCTGGTTCAACGCATATTTTGAGCGCTCCACCGACAGCTTTGTCCGGTTGTCCGGTGACCTGATTCGCAAGGCCGGCGTGGTGATGGCGCTGCTTGTAGTCGCAGGCGTTGCAGCCTGGTTCTTCAGCAAAAATCTCCCTACGAGCTTCCTGCCCGACGAAGACCAGGGCTACGTCTACATCAACATGCAGCTTCCGAATTCGGCGTCGATGGAGCGGACGAGCGCAGCTGCAAAACAAGTGGAGGACGTTCTCGCCAAAACTCCGGGAGTCAAGTACACCACCAGTGTAGTCGGCTTCAGTCTGCTCAGCTATGTTCGAACTTCGTACAACGCATTCTTCTGGGTGTCTCTGAAGCCCTGGGATGACCGAAAAACACAGGACGAACAGTATCAAGCCATCAAGGTTCGTTTGAACCAGGAACTCAAAAAACTGCCCGAAGGAACAGTCTTCAGTTTCTCACCACCCGCGATTCCTGGCGTCGGCACCGCTGGGGGGGTCACGTTCGTACTTGAGGACCGTGCCGGTAAGGATGTCAAGTTCCTCGCCGATAACCTGTCCAGGTTCCTGGCGGCCGCCCGCAAGCGCCCAGAGCTTGGCATGGTCAGCACCACGTTTGTTCCGAGTGTGCCACAAGAATTCATCAATGTGGACCGGGACAAGGTGTTGAAGCAAGGCGTGAATCTGACGGATGTCTACAACACCATTCAGGCCTACATGGGCGGCTTGTTTGTGAACTACTACAACGACTTCGGCCGAACCTGGCAGGTGTACGTCGAGGCTGAAGCGCCTTACCGGGCCACGACTAATGATCTCGGACAGTTCTATGTCCGCAACGGACAAGGCCAGACGGTGCCGCTTTCCGCGCTGGCAAGATTCGAGAGCCGTTCCGGTCCTGAGTTCACGATGCGCTACAACGAATACCGGTCCGCACAGATCAATGCTAGCGCCGCACCGGGTTACAGCTCCGATCAGGCAAGGGCGGCTCTGGAAGATGTTTTCAAGCAGACGATGCCCTCCGAAATGGGCTTCGACTACCTCGGCATGTCTTACCAGGAGCAAAAGGCGAGGGAGGGAGTGCCGCCGTCAGTCATTTTCGGATTCTCGCTGCTCTTCGTTTTCCTAATTCTGGCAGCGCTCTATGAAAGCTGGACAGTGCCTTTTAGCGTGCTGCTCAGCACACCGGTCGCAGTATTCGGCGCCCTCGCTGCGCTCTGGCTACGTCGCGCGGTGCTCGGATTCTTTCTGCCTCAGTACATGGTTCAAATCGAGAACGATGTCTACGCGCAGATCGGCTTGGTGATGCTGATCGGCCTGGCTGCCAAGAACTCGATTTTGATCGTCGCGTTTGCGAAAGAGGACTACGAACGCGGCATGTCCATCGTCGATGCGGCACTTTCCGCCGCGAGGCTTCGCTTCCGGCCCCTCATGATGACCGCGCTCGCCTTTATTCTCGGCTGCGTGCCGCTCTGGACAGCGTCAGGAGCAGGCTCTGTCGCGCGCCAGATCATGGGCACGGCGGTAATTGGCGGCATGGTGGCGGAGACCTTCATCGGCAGATTCTTTGTTCCGGCGATCTTCTATGTAGTTGAGAAATTGTCAGGCGCTGAACGGCGAAAAGCATTGCCACTTACGCCCGCCGAGGCGCCCAGTCTGGGGGATTGAATTATGAAGAACACTGCACTCTTAGGAATTCTAGCCGTGCTGCTTCTGGAAGCCGGCTGCATGGTGGGGCCGAAATACAAGCGGCCGGCTGTAGATATCCCGCAGGAATACCGTGCACCCGCGCCGCAACAGGCCGCTCAAGCCTCGTCGTTGGGCAACGAGCAATGGTGGCAGCTGTATCAGGATCCGGTGCTCACGCAGCTGATCCACACTGCCATTGCGCAAAATTATGACGTGCGCATCGCCGCCGCCCGCGTGCTCGAAGCCCAGGCACAAGTCGGCATCACCCGCGCCAACCAGCTTCCCTCAGCGAGCATAGGTGCGGACGTTTTCAGCCAGCAAAACGCTAAGGTGACAAAGCTGTTTCCCGCATATCAGGTCAATGGCGGCGAACTGAATCTCTCAGTGATCTGGAATCTGGACTTCTGGGGGAAATACCGCCGTCAAACCGAGGCGGCTCGTGCCCAATTACTCGCAACCGAGTGGGGGCAGCGAGCGGTAATTTCTTCTCTTGTGGCTAATGTAGCGACGGCTTATTTCCAACTTCGCGCACTCGACAGCGAACTCGAAATCTCGCAGCACACCCTTGCATCACGGCAGCAATCCCTTAAGTTGACTCAAGTGCTTGAGAGCCATGGCTCAGGCTCCGGGCTCGACGTGAGTCAAGCGGAGCAACTCGTCTATACCGCCTCGGAAACGATTCCCGACCTCGAGCGGCAAATTCAGCAGCAGGAAAATGTGCTCAGTGTTCTGCTCGGCGAAAATCCTCAATCCATTCCCCGCGGACGCGCGCTGACCGAACAGCCGGTCCCCCAGACCGTTCCGGCCGGCCTCCCCTCGGAATTACTGGAGCGTCGGCCGGACGTCCGACAAGCAGAGCAGATCGTGGTCGCAGCCAACGCGCAAATCGGCGTCGCCAAGGCCTCATTCTTCCCCAGCCTGTCGCTCACCGGACTGGGAGGGCTGGAGAGCAACGCCCTGCACCACTTCATCAGCCAGCCCTCGGAGACATGGTCGGGCGCTTTCAGCGTGAGTCAGCCTGTCTTCCAGGGCGGGGCGCTCCGCTCTCAACTCAGACTCTCCCGTGCCAACTGGCAAGAAGCCGTGCTCTCTTACCAGCAAACAGTTCAGAATGCCCTGGAACAAGTTTCCAATTCACTCGTCGCTTCTCAAAAAGACCGTGAGCTCCGCGAGCAACAGGAATTGCTCACGCAGGCAGCGCAGCAGACCGACCAACTGTCCGAGGTGCTTTATAAGAACGGCGGCGTGAGTTACCTCCAAGTCCTGACCAGCGAAACGAATTACTTTTCAGCGGAACTCAACCTGGTGCAAGCCCAGCTCAACGAGCGATTAGCGCTCGTGCAGCTTTACCAGGCTGTTGGTGGTGGCTGGCAGCAATAAGAGAGGGACAAAGATGTTTACGAAAATTCCAGTTGCGTATGACGGATCTGCTGAATCTGGACCTGCATTATGAAACGGATAGCGTCTCTTTCAATCCTCTTCGCCGCGCTCATCGAGTTCGCGATCGAGCGTGCGAGGTTCGACCTGTGGATCGTGGCGGTAGTTGCGATCGTGACCCTACTGTGGAATGTCGTGGGACCAGCGCTTCGCTCTCATATGGATTCGCCGAAGCACGACAACAATGAGCCCGTTTCCAAGGGATAGTTGCAATATTGATGAATGTCTGAGCACCAGATCGTCACGTACCGCTTCGTTGGGAGCGGGTCTTGATGGAGTGTTCGGAGAAAGGTAGTTTGAAAATGAAGACGAAGTTGTTTTTTTCACTCCTCCTGTTGACTGCTGCTCTGGCGCCTGGTGCGCTAGCGGCTGCCGACGCGGGCGACAGGACTCTTCTCGCAGGAAGGGGTCAATTGCTCGTCACGCCGGTTGACGACCCAGCAGTCAAAGATGTGCCAACAAGTCCCGCCGCGGTGCCGAACGATCCGAAGCAAGTGCTGCAGGATTATGACTCATTAATGATTGCTCTCACACAGAAGTTCTCTGCCACACTCGCGACGATTGCCGAAGCAGCCAAGCGTGGCGACCTAAGCAGCGAGCAGGCAAGAGAAATGAGTGCCGAGCAATATCAGCTTACCCACATGCAGTTTGAACTGCTCAGTCTGTGGCGTGGGATCGAAGAACAGGACTCGGCGAGAATCCCTGAGCTTGAAGCAAAACCGGATTCAACGCAAGAAAGCGAAGTCGTAATGGTGGCGTTGCCGTTCTCATCCCTTCAACTCAATCCCTCCTTGGCTACGTATCTCAGTTTGACGTCCTCCCAAGTTGAAGCTATCCAGCAAGTAATGATGCGGGAACAACATAGTCTCGAGCCTGTGATGACGCAGCTTCGAACTACACGAGAGAAGCTGCTTGTAATCGGCAGTGAACACGTAAATGAGAAGCAGGTCAAAGCTCTGGCCGACACAGAAGCAAGTCTACTGGCAAGGCTGATCGTCGCGAACGCGCGCATGCAAGCCAAAATTTATAAACTTCTCAGCCCCGAGCAGCAAAAAAAGCTCAGCGACCTCGAACGAACGCAGGGCGCAGTTACATCGGATGGCAGGTAAAGGAGCAATCACTGTGAACTACAGATTGGAGGCTACGCGCGTCACAGCCGATGCGGGCGCAGAAATGGTTGTGCCGCACAGCCTCGGCCTCACATGTAAGACGACTACAGCGGACGGGAAGACGTGAGGCAGCTATGCGGAATTCATGCGTGTTCCGGCGACGAATGTCTCCCCAATGCCGAAGAGCCTGAATTTCGCCCAAGCGGCTGCAATTCCCGTTGCTTCACTGACCTCATTTCAGGCTCTCTTCCATGCGGAAAAGGGCGGCGGCATGATTCCAGGCCAGAAGGCGCTCATACACGGAGCCGCGGGTGGTGTCGGCAGCTTCGCGGTGCAATTTGCGAAGGTCGCTGATCTTAGCGCTTGATCGGGTTCACCGTCTTCGGGCTCGTAGCTGGACGTAAAGTCGCGTCTGTCAACACCCCTTCTCGACACTTTTAACAGATTCGACACTTAGATCAGGCACAAGCTTCGATAAAACGCTACGACTCAATCACTTAGTTCAGCGTGACATTTGGCAAGAGGGTTGCCATCTCCATGAATAGCGGCACGTAGATTCCCGGCTGTTCACGCATGGCCGTGGAATCTATCCGATGAAGACGCTGATGGACAAAGTTTGTTTTGGGCAAAGAGGTTCGGCGGTGCATATGCGCAAGAACTGGCGGCGCGCCACCCGCAAAGAGGAAATCACAATGATACAACGTGTAGCAAGCATCGCGCTCGCCCTCGGGCTGATAGGAGCTTGTGCCTTCGCGCAGGGCGCAGGGCAGCCAACCGGAGCAGTTCAAGGCTTGGTGTTTATCACGGATGCGGATGGCGGGCGCTCGGTGGTTCCTGCCACAAAGATTACGCTGAACGGCCCCACTCACATTGAAGCTCAAGGCGACAACGAAGGTAAGTTTGCGTTCAGCACAGTTCCCGCTGGTTCTTACACAATCACCGCAAACGCTCCTGGGATGGCCGCAACACAAGGCGTAGTTGTCACAGCAGGAGCTGTGTCGCAAGTCCAGCTGGAAATGAAACTCGAGGCTGTGACGGAATCGACGACCGTAACTGCCAGCACAAATTCGGTGGACACAAAAAATGAGCCCTCTGGGACCAACACTATCGGAGAATCTACGGTCCAAAACATGCCCAACATTGATGAGCGTTTCCAAAGCTTGCTGCCGCTGATTCCAGGCGTGGTGCGCGGCCCGAACGGCTTGATCAACATGAAGGGGGCGCGAGCGTCGCAGAATGGATCGCTTGTAAACAGCGCAGATGTGACCGATCCAGCAACCGGCACGACCGCTATCAATATTCCGATCGACGTGGTTTCGTCCGTGCAGGTCCTTTCCACGCCGTACGACCCCGAATACGGCAGATTCACGGGCGCCGTTTCAAACGTCGAGACGCGGCCCGGGGACTTCAATAAATTCCGAGTATCTGCCCAGAACTTGGTTGCCCGTTTGCGCCGCATCGATGGCTCGATCATGGGCATTGCCGCCTTTACGCCGCGGATGACAGTATCTGGCCCGATTGTGAAGGATCGCGTCGCCTTCACCGAATCGGTCGAGTACCGCTTTGAGCGAGACCCGGTGGATAGTTTGCCGCCGCTGCAGAGTTATAACCGCACGGAAAGCTTCAACTCGTACACGCAACTTGACGTAAACATCAGCCCGAGGCAAACCGCAACGGCCTCCTTCGCGATCTTTCCACAACACCTTGACTACTACGGCCTGAACACATTCACGCCGCAACCCAGCACCCCGGACCTGAATGAGCGTGGATATCAGGCATATGTGCAGCACCGGTACATTACGGGCTCCAACGATCTGCTGACGTCTCAGGTGAGCTTCAGGAGGTTTGACGCTGATCTCGCGCCAAACAGCAATGGACCGTACCAACTTCTTGTCGAGACCACAGAGGGTGGCTTTTTCAACCACCAGGACCGCAACACGACACGCACAGAATGGGAAGAAATTTACCGTTCTCATCCGCGTCACTTCTTTGGCTCCCATGAATTGGATGCGGGAACAGATTTTGCCAACAGCTCCTACGACGGTCGCCAGCAGTTTCTTCCTGTACAGATTGTTGGCGTGGCTGGCTATCCATTGGAACAAATCCAATTCGGCCCGGCTTCGACATTTTCCGTCGATCAGAACGAAATTGCCTGGTTCGTGGGCGACAAGTGGACCGTTTCAAATCGCCTGACGCTCAACCTGGGCCTTCGTTTTGATCGCGACTCAGTCACTGATTCGGTAAATACAGCTCCTCGCGCCGGCTTCATCCTGGCGCTGACCGGCGATGGTAAAACTTTGTTAAAGGGTGGAGCCGGATTCTTCTATGACCGCGTTCCCCTCAATATTCCGGCGTTTCCTTTCTTGCCGGGACGCACAGTAAGTGAGCTGAACCCAGCAGGTGGGGTTATCACTTCCACCGAGTACGCCAATGTCATCTCCGACGGCTTGCGCAATCCACGCAGTGAGGTGTGGAACCTCGAAGTGGATCGCCAGGTCACGAGCAACTTCCTGGTCAGAGTCGCGTATCAGCAGCGCAATACGGTACACGACTCCTACCTGAATCCTGTGCTGTCAGGAGCAACTGGCATCCTTGCGTTATCGGACCGAGGAAGTGATTTTTACAAAGAGTTTCAAGTCACTGGGCGCTATCGCGTCCACCGCAGCACACTGAATGCATCCTACGTCAGCTCGCGAGCCTACGGTGACCTGAACGATTTCAACCAGTTCTTTGGGAATGATCCGCAAGCGGTGATTCAGCCGAACCAGCGTGGACGGCTGAACTTTGACGCCCCAAATCGACTTCTAGCCTGGGGAGAGATTGCCGCACCGTGGAAATTAACCTTCGCGCCCGTGCTCGATATTCACACGGGCTTTCCGTATTCAACCATCGATCAGTCCCGCGAATTTGTTGGACCCAGAAATGAATTGCGGTTCCCGCGATTCGTTTCAACGGATTTGCAAGTCTGGCGCGAAATCCGCCTGCCCATTAAAGAGAAGCACGCACGGATCGGGTTCGGAGTTTTCAACATCTTCAATCGGGCGAATTATCGAGACGTCCAGAACGATCTCGATAGCAATCGCTTTGGTGAATTCTTCAACGGCGTAGGCCGGACCTTTCACGGCAAGTTCGTGTTGGAGTTCTGATTATGAAATCGACCATCAAGAACGCTCTTACCACTCTAGCAATCTTGATTTCCGCAGTTGCGATTGCATCCGCGCAAACCAGCGATCCACTTCCATCCGCGGAGGATGTGGTCGCGAAGATGATGCAGTTCGATGCCCAGCGGCAATCTGAACTGACGGGATACACGGCCATTCGCCATTACGCCGCCGTGAACAAGAAACGGCACGCAGAAATGTTGGTGCGTGTCTCATGCGATAGCTCGGGCACCAAAGAGTTCACGATTGTTTCTGAAGAGGGTTCGAGCTCGATTCGCAAACACGTCTTGCGCAAGCTTCTGAGCGAAGAAACTGAGGCTTCCCGCCGCGGAACTCGAGCCAGCACGCGCCTCATACCCGACAACTACGAGTTTCAGATGGTGGGACGAGAGACTCTTGAGACGGGGCCGGCGTACGTCCTGTCCGTCGTTCCAAAAACGCAGAACAAGTATCTGATCGACGGCAAAATTTGGGTGGACGCGAACGATTATTCCATAGTTCGAATCGAAGGCCAGCCTGCAAAAAATCCCTCCTTCTGGGTGCGCAGCGTTCACTTTGTTCACACATATCAGAAAGTGGGTCAATTCTGGTTCGCATCTTCAACTCGCACCACCAGCGAAATCCGGATTTTTGGCGAATCGGAGTTAACGATCGAGAACTCCGATTACACCCTGAACCCTCCTGCCGACCGCATGGCCGAAGCCAATGAACAGGCGAGGTCCGTCCGATGAGGAAAGGCCACCTCATTGCGGCCATTACTGCACTGGTGCTGTTCGGCTGGGTAATCGCTCACGTTGGACTCTCAGCCATATTGGTGCAACTGAAAGCGATGCGCGTTGCTTTACCGATTGTCCTGGCCCTGAGTGTTCTCCGACTGCTACTCCAGAGCCTCACTTGGTCGGCGTCGCTCGAGGGCGAACATGTATCGGTCAACACGACGAAATTGATGGGAGTGCGCCTCGCTTCCCAGTCAATGGGATACCTCACGGTCCTCGGTCCAGTGATCTCGGAGCCGTTGAAAATCAAGCTGCTCGGTACGTCGACCGAGCCAACGGTCACGGCCACGTTCCTTGACGATGGCGTGTACTGGTTCACTTCAGCACTGCTCGCAATTGCGGGTATCGTAAGCCTCCCCTTCGTTGCTGTTCGTGGCGCAGCCTACCACTCGATCCCCGCGGTCCTCGCGCTCGCTCTCATGGCTTTTGTGATTACTCGGCGCAATCCAATTCTGTCCGGAGTGGTGCGCGCCCTTGGCAAGAAGGCTCCGTCGTGGCTCTCGCGTGCCGAACACTTTGAATCGTCGATTCGTAACTATCGACTCAATCAGCCGGCATTGGTCCGTCGAATGTTCGGGATCGACGTCGCGTGCCAGGCACTGATTGCTTCGGAAGTGCTGGTCGTCTTGTGGTCGCTTCACCTGTCCATTCATTTCTTCACGATTCTGGTCATTGAGGGCGTGACGCGAGGACTAAAGATGCTGAGCGGCTGGATTCCTGCACGGCTGGGGTCTGACGAGGGCGGTGCTATCTCGGCGTTCGCTCTGACCGGGCTCTCACCCATGCTCGGCCTTGCCTTGGCTCTAACTCGCCGCGTCCGCGATCTCCTCTGGGCTTTGATCGGAATCGTTTGGCTGGGCTGGAATTCCCGTGGATCGAAGCGGTCGAACAACACCGCCCGACCGATTCCAACCATCCTGGCGAAGGAGGTTCTCCAGTGCAAGCCGTGATAGCCATTCCAGAACTCGCCGGCCTTATAAGCGAGAAGCAAGCGACGGAGATGCTCATGCGGCCCGTTGCGGGCGTTCCTCTTCTCATGCGAACTGTATTGACTGCGGCGCGAGCCGGGGCAAGTGATGTTTTGTTGGTTGTTCCACCGGCACTGAGCGACCGATTCCTGCAAAAACTCCTCCAAGGAGTCTCACGGCGAGGATTACGGATCGAGCTGATTCAGAGTAGAGACTTCGATCCACGGGGATGCTCAAGCTGGATCATCCTGAAGCGGCGCTTGAAAGACGAGTTCCTGTGGCTGCCATGGAATTGGATTACAACCAAGAACTTCCTTTCGCAGTTGCCGCTGGTCGACATCGGGACCGTCGACTGGAGCAAAGCCGCTTACGCGACCGTAAATGAGGTAGACCGCGAAGGTGCCTCTTCAGCCCTCCCCCCAAGGAGTGCAGGAGGCGTCGCGGTCACCTCGCCAGAGAGCGCCGTGGCTGCTGAACAGTTTCTGGTTGCGAATTCGGGAAAAGTTTTGGACGGCATTCATACTTCATTCAATCGCCGGCTCTGCTGGCCATTCGTAAGACTACTTTCACACACTCCAGTCACGCCCAACGCCATCACGTTCGGCGGAGTAGTGGTCTCCGTTCTGTCGGCTATCGCTTTTGCTCACGGCACGTACCTTTGGTCCGTGCTTGGCGCCCTCCTTTTTTACATTGCAGGATTGTTTGACGAAATGGATGGGATGCTGGCGCGAATCAAATTTGCGGAATCGCCAAGCGGAACATGGCTTGAGGGAATGGCCGATGGACTCAGCTATCTTTTGCTCTTTGGTGGAGTCACGATAGGCCTGAGCCGGCAGTATGGCTATATTGCCGTTTTGATGGGCATTGCCCTTCTGATCGGCTCAGTCCTTGCGTTGATCGCCACATCGTTACAACGCCGTCGCGCGACCGCCCCCGATCGGCCGAATGAATACCTTGGCCGTTTCTACCAGTTGCTCGAGAAGGATTCAGGAAACTGGATTTCCCGTGTGGTCAGACAGGTGCAAGCGTTCCAAAGAAGAGGGATATTGATCCACTATATTGTCCTTTTCACAGTCATCGACGCGCTGCCGTTGGTGTTCTTGCTGGCAACCCTCGGCGCTCACCTTACCTGGATCTTGATTCTGTATTTCAATCGTAGGTTCTTTTCACAGTCTTCAAAAGTGAACCCCACAGTAACCAAGGTAAAGGAGGCATTATGAAAGCGGTAATCCTGGCCGCAGGCAGGGGCACACGGATTCGCTCTGTGCACGGCGAACATCCAAAGTGCCTGATTGAAGTCGACAACACCACGATCCTGGATCATCAGCTCGACGCTTTATCTATGGTTGGAATCAATGATGTCGCCATTGTTATCGGATATGAGAAGGAACAGATCATTGCACATGTAAATGCCAGAACACTTCTCAGTCCAAGGATTCGCTTCATCGAGAATCCGGCATTCGCTATCACGAACAACATTTATTCGCTCGGGCTCGCACTTGATTGGCTGCGCGGCGACAGTTTCATTGTTCTTAATGCTGACGTCATCTTCAATCCTGAAATCCTTGACCTCGCCGTACGCCCACATGCGCCGATCTCGATGATCGTGGACCCTTTGTGGCGGGATGAGACGATGAAAGTCGTCATCCTCGAGGACCACGTAATTAGAATGAGCAAGAACATTTCTCGGGAAGAGTTCACCGCCACTTATATCGGTATCACCGTTTTCTCCAAAGCCATACAAGACAGATTTTTCCATAAGATGGAGGATGTAATCGCGGCCGGTCGGGTGAACGAATTCTTCAATGTCGTGGTACAGGAACTCGCGAACGAAGGAGTTCCTGTCGGCTATACGAGCACTGATGGATTGCTCTGGGCCGAAATCGATGATCCAGTCGATCTGACGTTTGCCCAGCGGAATGTGTTTCCACAACTTGCAACAGCGGTAGTGTGAACGTGCCGACGAGTGAAATCATTGCCGAGAACTTCGCGCCTGCTCAGTGGCTCTCCTGGCCGCGTAGTTCCATTCGAATTGTGGATTGGAACATCGACCGGGGCTTGCAGCTTCGGTCGATCCTAGATTTTCTGGGCGATACGAACGCAGATATTTGTATTCTTCAGGAAGTCGACGTCAATGCGCGGCGGACTCATCATCTGAATATTGCCCAAGAGATTGCCCGAAAGCTGCGGCTGAATTATGTTTTCGGACGCGAATTTGTGGAGTTGACCCAAGGCTCCAAAACCAGTCCTGCATACCACGGCCAGGCCACGCTCTCACGATGGAAAATCTCGAACCCGCGCATCATTCATTTTAAGCGGCAGTCCGACTTCTGGAAGCCACAATGGTACAAGCCCAAACTGCAAACGTTTCAGGAGCGGCTTGGAGGCAGAATCGCTCTGGCTGCCGAGATCAGCATCCAAGGCGTCTCGACTATCTGCTACAACCTCCACTTGGAAAGCCGATCGAATGACGAACTGCGCTTGGCTCAGTTGAACGAGGTCTTACAAGATGCCGCCGTTTACGATTCGACTCAGCTGGTCGTCGTTGCGGGTGACCTGAACCTGAATGCTTCCAAGTCTGTCGTGACAGATGCACTGGCACGCGCCGGATTCCGGGATGTCGTGCCAACTTCTCGTGTACCCACCACTCCCGCGCGCCATCTGCTGGAAGCCGGCCGCCACATTGACTGGGCTTTCGTACGTGGTCCCTTGCAAGCCGACGCCGGCAAAGTTCACAAATCCGTCAGAGGTTCTGATCATTACCCAATCTCATTTGAGTTGCGTAGTGGTAGCTCTGGTCTGTCACGTCGTGCGGAACAAAGTAAGAGAATAGGTTGAGCCTGTTCGGACTCGCTACCTGAGTGTCACCCTCTCGCGGTTCGAATGTAGAGATCCGCGAGCAGCCTGACACTCGCGTCGTTGTCTACATGTATTGCACGCATTCACGAAAACCTCAATAACCTGGCTGCGGTCGAGATGTCGAAACTGTCGTGACTTCCACAGTCTCGACAGTATCCCTGGTGCGTTCCACGCTGAAATTGACAGACTTAGCGCCCGCTTCGGTTGGCATGCGCCTTGCATTAATTAAGATCGGTGTAGCAGAAAGCAACACAAGGAGGTAATTATGAAAATCTTACAGAAGGTTATGGCGCTGTTTCTTTCATCTTGGCTGTTGTTTGCGCCTGGTGCCATCTACGCTACTCCGATAGACCAACCTTCCGGACAAGCCATCTCTGCTCCGGTCGAGCAGCAAACCCCCGAGGAGTTGCAGCAGTTGGTTGCGCCAATTGCGCTCTATCCAGACGCGCTGGTTTCCCAAATACTCGCAGCATCAACGTATCCCACCGAAATTGTTGAGGCCGATCGCTGGGTGCAAGATCATCCGAACCTCAAGGGAAAGGATCTGGCCAATGCCGTCGACCAGCAACCTTGGGATCCAAGTATCAAGGCGCTCACCCAGTTCCCCTCCCTGCTCGCCAACATGGACAAGAATCTTTCCTGGACGTCTGCGCTTGGCGAGGCCTACGTAAACCAATCTGAGGTTGTGATGGACGCCGTGCAAGTCATGCGGGCTCGCGCGAAGACTGCCGGGAATTTGGAGAGCAACGAACAGGTGAAGGTACAGACCGAAGAAAAGACGATCGTCATTGAACCTGCAGACCCTGAAGTCGTTTACGTTCCCGCATACGATCCATGGATCGTGTACGGCGCGCCAGTGGTCGTGTGGCCCGGCTGGTATCCATATCCCGGGCTCTACGTTGAAGGCCCCGGCGTTTCTTTCGGTGTCGGTTTCGCGATCGGATTCTTCGCTGGTTTCGGTTGGGGATGGCATGGCTGGGGATGCGATTGGGGCCACCGAACAGTTGTCTACAATCACAACACTTTCATTTCGAATAGCAAGACGTTCTCCGGCGGGCGGGGGCGGGGAGGATTCCGCGACTTTGGAGCAGCGCGCGGCTATGAAGGGTCTCACAACTCTGGTGCCGGGCGTGGGTACGAAGGATCCCACGGCTCCGGAACTGGGCGCGGGAATGAAGGATCCCGCGGCGGAAACGTCCGTGGCGATGGATTTCACGGTGGCGCGGCCGAGCGTGGGCCTTCAGAGTCGCACGCCGAAGCTGGCGCGCATTCCGGCGCGTTTGGAGGCTATGACCACGGTGGCACCACCCGCAGCTCCTCGGAACGCGGTAACTCGAGCCTGCACAGCGGCGGCTTTCATGAAGGCGGTTCTCACGCAGGTGGCTTTGGCGGCCGCCGGTGAATGAATTTCTGAGATTACTCGAAAGCTACATGTATGGAGAAATAATCATGTGCGAAGCAAAGAAAAGATTCGAACAAAATCTACGATTCCGATTTTCCTGGCTGACATTGGCGACCGTCTCGCTCTTGGTGACGCTCGTATTCAGCAGCCAGCTAACGCTTGCGCAGGAACCGAACCAACAGGTGTTTCACTCTCCCGAGGAAGCGAGCGCCGCCCTGTTCGCGGCAGCGCAGCAAACGGACAATCGAGAATTGCTGGGGGTTCTCGGCCCGGCGGGGAAGGATCTAGCCTCTTCAGGCGATCCTGCTGAGGACAGGAAAGAGCGCGACAACTTTGTTGCGAAATATATGCAGATGCATCGCGTCGTGAAAGAACGTACTGGCGTGATGATTCTCTATATAGGCGCCGAGAACTGGCCGAATCCGATCCCGCTCCTCGAAAAGAATGGCATGTGGTATTTCGACACGGAGGCGGGCAAAGAAGAGATACTGGCGCGGCGAGTGGGGAGAAATGAACTGGCCACGATCGATATTTGCTATCAGCTTGTCGACGCCCAGCAGCAGCATTTCGCAAGGGCAAATAACGGCGAACCTCGGTACGCGCTGAACTTCATTGGCGATAACGATGGCCGCGATGGCTTGTTTTCGTTCGACAGCGGAGGGCAATCCGTCAGTCCTCGCGACGCACTCATCGCCTCCGCGGGTGTAGAAAACCGGACGGCTGCATCCCACGATCCCATATCGTTCAACGGTTACTATTTCCGGATTTTGACGGCCCAAGGAAACAACGCAGAGGGTGGAGCAAAGAGTTACCTCGCGAACGGCAAGATGGTCGGCGGGTTCGCCTTTGTAGCGTATCCAGCCGTCTATCACTCCACCGGCATCATGACCTTCATCGTGAATCAAAACGGCATCGTGTACCAAAAGGATCTCGGTCCGGATACCGAAAAGATCGCCAATGCAATGACCCAATACGATCCAGATTCAACGTGGGAGAGGGCGGATTGATGCGGCCTTGAGTCTAGCGCAACGCTCCGCAGGGCTCACATTACTCGATCTACATGGAGATGAGACGTCTATGTTCGACTTCTTCTTAGCAGCATTAAGCCTTGCGCCGGTCGGACTGTTGCTGCTGTTCTGGAGAATGTTTCCCCGTGACCGTGGCGTCCACCCAATTTATCGGGAGGCCGGGATTGAAAAGCGGCTTTGTTGGCGAAATTCATCGTGGCCAATGCGCGTATGCAGTCGGAAATCTATAGACTTCTCACGCCGGAACAGCAAAGAAAACTCGACGACTTGAAGAGAATTGGTGAGTCAGGAACGGTCGCGGGCAGGTGACGATCCGAGCACCCTGGGTCTGAAATGGCTCCCTTTTTTGGTCGACCCCTGGACAGTTGGCTTTCGCTTCTCTGGTCGATAGCTACACCCTAGCCTCGCCGGTGGCTTCGACAGTTTCGTTTGACACTTTCAACATCTTCAACATCAGGGATTTCCTGAGCTGTCGAGGCAGCCCCTGCGTTTGCAGCCAATTAGGGGTCCACAGCGGTTGACTCCACTTTGGCATTTCGGTTGCTTTTGCCAAACTACGAGTTGGAGGTACAAGGATATGACCCCGCAGACGAGCCAGACAGACACCAGTCTCCAGGCCGAACTTGATCGGCTTACTTATTCCGCCTATCTGTTGACGCTCGATCCCGGCAAGGCTTTTTCGGCGGTGGAGAGAGCCATTGATGGATCACTGGAGGAACCCGCCGTTGACTCCGATCTCCTTGAACGGACCGTGGAACTCGCGCTAGAAGACGTACTCTGCGAATCCCGAACAAGCTGGGACGGTGAGTCATCGGCCTATGATGTGGTGCTCTATGGACATTTCCAGGCGATCAACTCAAAGGCATTTCAATCGCTGCAGGATCTGAACGGCAGCCCCATGCTTCTGCTCGATTCGACTTCCCGCGTAGCCTTCGTTCTCCATCATCTGCTGGGATACAAGATCGGTGATGCCGCCGCAAAGGCACGGCTCACTGAAAAACAATATCGTGCGCAGTTGCGGCGAGCGTACGTCCAGTTAGCCTCATTTCGGTTACAAGATGGCACTGCGGCAAGTCACGATGTGGAGCAGTCCGCGCCGACCTGGGAACGAAAGTATGAACTGGTTGAAATGGATTCTTGCTTACTTGTTTGATTGCGTTCATTTACACACGACATGGCCGCACCGTGATCGAACTGGATTCGCATACATCTGCTGCCTGGATTGCGGCAGAGAGCTGCCCTACTCACTGGAGCGCATGAGGATCGTGACCAGAGGAGAGCTTTTGGCAGATGGACACTTGGAGGCAGCTTCGGCGAATCGAATTGCCGTGCCAGGCACAATAGCGTGATCATGCGTTGCAAGATGAGTCGCAGCGGCGGGCGGTTTAGATGGGCTGACGTTGCAATCGGATTGCATTTGATGATGGATGGAAGAAGTTGTTCCAACGAAGTGCTGGAATGGATTGCGCTGCAAACGCTGAGTAGAAGGAGACCAGGATGGACAGCAACTATGTGTTTCTTTGCGGAGTCATGTGGTGCAAGTTCGGACAGAAAGACGCAGGCAGGGAACTACTCAGGGCTGCCGGTTCTGGGGATCCAGATATGAAAGCACTGGCCTGGGCGATGTTTGCGAAAGGAGTCCGTCGCTTGAAAGAGTTGGAGAAACGCATGCAACCTTCTTCTCGCGCGATCCTTGGGGAGGGGCTATGTGGATGAGATCATGCGCTGCCTGTAAGGCCCTTTTGCACAAGCCCCGGTTGTGCGATTCCCAACGGGTCGTCCCGGTCTCGGGAGCGAAACAACCAGCGTCCGTAATCGAAACTGAAAGCTTCATCTTTCCTGGCCTGATCGATTTGCACGAAAGCATGATCTGGATAGCAAAGGCTTGCAACTCGCCACGGCCTGTAGCCAATCTCGTGTGAAGCGGCTGCTACTCGAGGCAAACGACTTGCCACCGTGTTGATGTCCTGTCTGGCCTGAGGACAAGGCGCTCGTCGTAAACTCCTCGAAGATTGCCTCATCCTCTCACTCCCGCTAGTGGTGACCTTGAAGTGACGTTCACCTTTCGCAAAATGACCGCGATGGCAGCGTCTCTATTGAGCCGTATACCAACGCACGTAGTCCACCAACATGGGCTGCGGATTGGACAGGCCGCTGGTCGATCCACCCAGCGTGCCCCCGAGCGCCACATTCAAGATTGTGAAAATGCTTTGATTGAATGGCCACGTATCTCCGGAGGGCAGGCTGCTGGGTGTAACCGTGAAGAAAGGCGACGATGCATTATCCACATAGAACTGCATCTCGTTCTGCACCCAAACTATTCCATAAGTATGGAACGCAGTGTCCGCCGCTTCTCCGCTTGGGAATGTATACCGTTGTCCGATTCCGCTACCTCCAGTTTTAGCCGTGTGAATTGTGGAATTGTTCCCTCCCGGACCGGGGCCCCCAAGAACCTGAGGCGACCAGTTCTCCATGATGTCCGCTTCACCACAAGTCGGCCATGGAACAGTGGTGATGTCGCTGCCCAACGTCCAAAAGGCGGGCCAGAGGCCTTGGTTTGTGGTATTAGGGAGCTGGATACTGGCTACGAGAACACCGTAGGTGAAGTTTTGCTTCCCTTCCGTCTGCATGCGGCCCGATATCCACGTCCCGTTTACATCTCTAGGCTGGATCACGAGGTGTCCGCTACCGTCGATATAGACCGGAGCAGTGGAGGTGCTGAATGTTGTGGGGCATTGAGACGGATTGCCTGAATATCCCGGCGGCCCGCAGTAAACCTCTACCTCGCCGTTGCCCCAGCCGTTATTATTCCCGAGGTCAAAATTCCACACCGAGGTATCAGGAGAACCTGCGGCGCCGTTGAACTCCTGGCACCATTGCGGGACGTATGTGGTTGCCCCGATGGTAATGTTGGAAACGCCGCTGCAAGCGCCGGTCCCACCGCCGCTGCCTGACGCAAACGTAAAGTAATTGACGTTCCAGCCGGCGGCGTCCTGGTCGAAGGTCAGCGTCTGCACACCCGCTGAGAGCGTGAGAGTGGCCGATACATTGCTCCAAGTCTGATAGCCGCCAGTGGCGGGAACACTGACGTTGCCGCTGAGGTTTGTTCCTCCGGAACTGGATAGATGGAACGCATCGGTAACAGCAGTGGGAGCGGCCACACGGAAGGTGACTGTGTAAGTTCCGGCTGTGGCTACGTTGACGGTGTAGCGGAACCACTGCCCACTTGCTGTCCAGCCAAGGTTATAGCCGCCTCCAGTATCGGTGGTCACTTCAAGATCGACGCCATCGGAGCGATAATTGTTCGCCGTGCCATTGGTTGAACTGACGTCATAGCCGACAGCTTGGCCACCGGTGTCATAATTTTCAGCCTGCACCGTGCCGGGTACTGCGGCAGGAGTCCCGCCAAAAGGCCCTTCTCCCCCAGAAGAGGATGTGAAGGTCACATAGTTGATGTTCCAGCCGGCATTGTCCTGGTTGATGGTCAAGGTTTGCTGACCCGCTGGCAGGGTCACAGTGGCCGTGACGTTTGTCCAAGTTTGCCAGGCGCCGGTCGCGGGCACGGTGACCGAGCCACTAAGATTGGTTCCCGATGAGTTGGAAATATGCAATGCATCGGTCACCGCGCTGATCGCGGCTACGCGGAAGGTGACGGTGTAGGTCCCAGCCGTGGCCACGTTGACCGTATATTTGAACCACTGGCCGCTGGCCGTCCAGCCAAGATTGTAGCCACCACCTGTATCGCTGGTCACCTCGAGGTCCACGCCGTCGGAGCGGTAGCTGTTCGCCGACCCGTTGATCGAAGTAACGTTATACGCAACTCCCTGACCGCCCAGATCGTAGTTCTCAGCTTGCACCGTGCCGGGAATCGCCGCAGCCGTTCCGCCAAAGGGCCCTCCGGTCGCCGCAAACGTGGTGTAATTAAGGTTCCAACCGGCATTATCCTGGTTGATCGTCAGTGTCTGCTGACCCGCCGGCAGCGTCACCATCGCTGTGACATTAGTCCAGGTTTGCCAAGCGCCGGTCGCGGGGACATTGACCGAGCCGCTGAGGTTGGTTCCCGATGAGTCGGAAATGTGGAATGCATCGGTCACAGCGCTGATTGCGGCTACGCGGAAGGTAACTGTATAAGTGCCCGCCGATGCCACGTTGACGGTATATCGGAACCACTGTCCGCTGGCCGTCCAGCCAAGATTGTAGCCACCACCGGTGTCGCTGGTGACTTCCAAATCGACGCCATCGGAGCGATAGCTATTCCCACTCCCGTTGATCGAAGTCACGTTATAGGCAACACCTTGGCCACCCGTGTCGTAGTTCTCAGCTTGAACAGTGCCAGGGACGGGCGCTGGAGTTCCGCCATAAGGACCTTCGGCCGCAAGAGCGACATTCGCGATGCAGAACAACAGAGTGGCAGATACTGCAGGGGAGATAAAAAAAGCTTTTCTCATGGAGGTCCTCAATTCCCGCTACAGACTCTAGGCGATCAACGCCAAGGGCGAAACGTTATCCTTAGTTACCTTCCGGTTTTCGTAACGGTTAAATTCCTGACGTTACATCGGTATTCGGGAGGTATATATTTCGGACGTGCACTTCGGGCCAGGACGCCCAGGCTTTGGAATCGCACCTGAATCGACGAGTCAGGTTCAAGGCCAGACTGAATCGTCGACAGTAAAGCAGTGGGGATTTTGGGGTATGACGACTCGGGGAGCGATTCCTCATCCGGACCAGGTAGATCCGGACCGCAGGGCCAGGGAGCGCGCAGCACTATACGCAGTGCTGGCCTCTCGCACCTTCGAAAACAAGCCGCGATTAGCCAATCTGCTTCAGTATATTTGCGAAAGACATTTTGCCGGCGACCCCGGCGCCATCAAGGAGTATTCCATCGCGACGGACGTCTTCGGTCGGGCTCAATCCTTCGACCAGGCCACGGACTCCATTGTTCGGGTGGAGGCTTTTCGGCTGCGAAAGAAGCTGCGAGAGTTCTATGAAGGCGAAGGTGCGGACCAGCCCATAGAGATTGTAGTGGCAACCGGGCATTATCGTCCCGAGTTCATTGATCGGATTCCGGGAGCGCGGTTGCAGGACCCATTCCGCAATTCAGTGATGATCTCGGCTCCGCGAAATCCTGAACGCGGGCTCCAGACCGAAGGTCCTTCCCACATTCCGGAAAAAGAAAAGGCCGGCCGCAAGGACGGCATCCATCTGCAAGATGGTCCGTCATGGGTGGTACATAAGAACGTGTTTCACGGCCGGGGATTTCTGGCCATTATATCGATTCTAGCGCTCATGGCCGGGTCTTTGACGTTGTGGCGGGTCACTCGCAACCATCCTGCGAACGCCAACGAGGCACCTCAGGCGTCAGCTCCCGCATCTCTTCTAGCCACGGGGCCGGAGCTTCGAATACGATGCGGATACTCGCGCCCCATCTTCAAAGACGCGGAGGGGAATGTATGGACCGGGGATCGATATTTCACCGGCGGCTTTGTCACCGAGCTCCCCAACCAGCATATTGCCCGCACTCGTAATCCTGAGTTGTATCTCACCGGCAGAACGGGGGTCTTCTCGTACAAAATACCACTTGCTCCGGGCACATATGAATTGCGGCTTCATTTCGCCGAAACTACGTATAGCCCCGCTAGTTCGCTCGGCGGGGGAGAGAATAGCCGTGTCTTCGACGTTCAACTCAATGGGGAACCACTCTTAAAACAATTCGACATCGTCTCGGATGCGGGAGCAAATACCGCGGATGTGCGCGTATTTCGGGACATCTCTCCCAGCAATGACGGCTATCTTCACCTCGACTTCGCCGGCTCGCTGGGCTTGCCGATTATCAACGCGATTGAGATCGTCCCCGGCTTGCTCCATCGGTTGCGCCCAATTCGTATGGTGGCTCAGAACAGCTTCTTCGTGGATGCGGCAGGCAATCTGTGGATGCCCGATACCTACTACAGCAGCGGCCAGCTTGCGTCAGATAAGGTTGCGATTGGCGGTACTTGGGAGCCAGGCCTCTATGCCGGCGAACGCTACGGGAACTTCGACTACGCCCTTCCTGTGGATAAGGGAAGTTATAAGTTGACTCTATATTTTTCCGAGAAATACTGGGGATCGGACGCCTCAAAGGCAAGTGGCGTCGGCAGGCGCGTCTTCGATATCCTTTGCAATGGCGTTGCACTCACGCGCAACCTGGATATTGTAGAAGCAGCGGGTTCTGGACGCGCGTTGGTCAGGACTTATCATGGCCTTCATCCCAATGCTCAAGGCAAGTTAATTGTCTCTTTCGTCCCTGACGTCAACTATGCAAGCGTGGACGCCGTGGAAGTGGAAGAGCAGACGCCTTGATCAAATGCCCACTGATCGGCTACAGAAATCAGAAACGCGATTATAGGAGCTCCGAACGCGGTTTCCAACGAACTAACAAAAGTCAACCCGCGATGGCCAAGTCCCCGGAGTATGATCGCAGCATTCGCCCGATTTGACTGCTTGAAACCGGACTGCAGCTGAACGCTGCGGAGAAAAGCCGGGACAGTGACTTCGTTCTCAGCTGAGCAGTCCGTTCTCTGCGGTCCGGTTTGTCGGGGAAGGATCGCCAAATACGGGCTTGTTCGCGCATTTTGCAGGGGATAGAGGCAGGAATTCTCTGCAGTTCAGACTGCGTGGCGGAAGGAAGAGGAATTCGAACTTCCAGTACGGTTTTCACGGAAGCCTCTAAGAGCCCATGAGTGATCGACTTACCGGGATTTAATCGGAGAAACGAGCGAACGGGAAAACAGATCATGTTCCCGCGATAGGACGTGGTAGTCCGGTTTCTGTGCGCGGGCCAATGGACAAAGGCCCGGCGATCATCGGGCACAAAGGTGGTTCGTCAAGCCGCTTTGACCCTCGAAATGGTTAGCAGTCGACTGCCTGCTAACCGGGCAGTCGCATTGAGCAACTTCAGACTGGAGAGCTGTCGAAAGCGTCAAATGCTTCGGACTCTTTCTCTTCAACGAAACCAGGATGGCTCTGCAACAGCCGGGCGCAACGGTTCCAGCGAAGAATGGAGTCGTCGTTCCCTGCGGGACGAATCAGTTCGGCTTCCGCGAAGCAGTGCATCGCCTCCGCGAAAAGCGGGGCAAGAGTGTGCGGCGTGCGCCCCACGCGCATTTGCGCTTTTGCCCGCCGTTCATGCAGCAGACCGGTGTAGTAGAGGCGTTCGTAGCGCTCGGCGAGTCTCTGGAACAGTTTTTCTACTTCTCCAGAGCGGTCCGATGCGTCTCCAGAGAACTGGTCGGTGATCGAAAGCCCCAACAGGCGAAGCGCCAGTTGGTGTTCGGGTTCGACCGCCAGGATGTCGCGGCAGATCGATTCCGCCTCTTCGGGTTCATTGAGCGAGCGGTAGAGCTCGACTTTCAAGATGGCTTCCGGAATGCCGGCCTTTGAGATGGTCTTCAGCTTGAACTCCATGAGAACCTCCTTAGCGTCAGCCCGATTCTAGTTTTGCTACCATACTTATTTTGCCCCTCGAATTTTCCGCACCAGCATGAGCACGGGATCATAAAATTCGTCGACCACGCGCTCTTTTAACGGAATGATCGCGTTATCTGTGATGTGAATCTCCTCGGGACACACTTCCGTGCAGCACTTGGTGATATTGCACAGACCGATGCCAAGCTCTTCCTTGAGCGTGCGCGTGCGAGACTTCGAATCGAGCGGATGCATTTCGAGCGCCGCCACCCGGACGAAGAACCGTGGTCCACCGAAATGCTCCATCTCCTCGTGTTCGCGGAGAACGTGGCACACGTTCTGGCATAAGAAGCATTCAATGCACTTGCGAAACTCCTGCACTCGGTCCACATCTTCCTGGTACATTTTCCAGTCGGTGCCGGGGCGGGGCTCGAACGGCGGAATTTTCTTGTTCACGCGGTAGTTCCAGGAAACGTCGGTGACCAGGTCCTTGATCACAGGAAACGCTTTCATTGGCTGAACCGTGATGGGCTTATCCAAGGGAAGCGCGTCCATGCGGGTTTTGCACGTGAGGCGAGGCCGCCCATTGACCTCTGCCGAGCACGAGCCGCACTTGCCCGCCTTGCAATTCCAGCGCACGGCCAGGTCGGGGGCCTGGTGCGCCTGGATATGGTGGAGCGCATCCAGCACGACCATCCCCGGGGCAATCGGAACGCGGTACGTGGCGGACTGCCCACCCTCGCGGTCTCCCCGAAACACCTCGAAGATTGCTTCCGCCATCGCGCCTCCACTACTTCTCTTCTGTTACAAGTTGCTTCAAGTCCGCGGGCAATTCCGGCACCGCTGATTGGCGCAGTGTCATCGCGCTTCCGTCGCGGACGATTACATTATTCTTCGTTCCCCAGGTTGCGTCCAGCCCCGGATGATCAATCCGGCTGTGCGCTCCCCGGCTCTCTTCCCGCGCCAGCGCGCTGCGCGTCACTGCCTCCGAAACCGTCAGCATCGCCTTCAGGTCCTGCGCCAGATGCCAGCCCGGATTGAACAAACGCGAGCCTTCGACGCTCAAACGTCCGGTGCGCTCTTTCAGTTTCTCAAGCTCTTCCAATGCGCGAGTCAGGTCTTCTTTAGTACGAAAGATGCCGACCAGATTCTGCATGGTTTCCTGCAGATCGCGATGAATCGCATACGGACTCTCACCATCCTTGCGCTCGAAGGGAGCCAGCATCTCGCGCGCAGCATCTTCAATCTGCCCGGAGTCGATGGCCGTGGTTGATATCTTGGTCGCGTGCTCGGCGGCAGCCAGTCCCGCCCGGCGGCCGAAGACGAGCAGGTCCGAAAGAGAATTGCCGCCCAGTCGGTTGGAGCCATGCAGCCCCGCTGCCGCCTCGCCCGCGGCAAACAGACCAACTACTGATGACTTCGCTGTCTCCGCTTCCACGCGAATGCCTCCCATCATGTAATGGCAGGTTGGTCCCACCTCCATCGGCCCCTTCGTGATGTCTACATCCGCGAGTTCCTTGAATTGGTGATACATGCTGGGCAGCTTTTTCTTTACATAGTCGGCGGGCTTTTGCGAGATGTCGAGATAAGCACCGCCGTGCTCCGTCCCTCGGCCCTCGCGTACTTCGGTGTAGATGGCGCGCGCTACCACGTCCCGGGTAGAAAGCTCCATCTTTTTCGGATCATATTTCTCCATGAAGCGCTGACCCAGTTTGTTGCGGAGAACGCCTCCCTCGCCGCGAACCGCCTCGGTGACCAGAATCCCCTGCACTCCTGGCGGCCACACCATGCCGGTGGGATGAAACTGCACAAATTCCATATCCATCAGCTCGGCCCCCGCGCCGTACGCCAGCGCCATTCCGTCACCGGTGTATTCCCACGAGTTCGAAGTAATCTTCCACGCTTTGCCAATGCCGCCGGTCGCCATGACGATCGACTTGGCTCGAAACACCACGAATCGGCCCTGCTCGCGCCAGTACCCAAACGCCCCCGCGACGCGATCGCCATCTTTCAGCAGGCGGGTGATCGTGCACTCCATGTAGACGTCTATCCCCAACTGCACGCCGCGGTCTTGCAACGTGCGGATCATTTCGAGGCCCGTGCGGTCGCCCACGTGGCACAGCCGGCGGAAAGTGTGACCGCCGAAGGCGCGCTGCAGGATCTGCCCGTCCGGCGTGCGGTCAAAAAGCGCGCCCCATTGTTCAAGCTCCCGCACGCGCTCGGAAGCTTCCTGGGCGTGGATTTGCGCCATGCGCCAGTTGTTCAACATCTTGCCGCCGCGCATGGTGTCGCGAAAATGAGTGCGCCAGTCGTCCGCCGAGTCCACATTCGCCATGGCTGCGGCGATTCCACCTTCCGCCATCACGGTATGCGCTTTGCCGAGGAGCGATTTGCAAACCACGCCCACTTTCGCGCCCTGCGCCAGGGCTCCCAGGGCCGCCCTCAGGCCCGCACCCCCGGCGCCGATGATCAACACATCGTGGTCGTGAGTTTCGTATTCTGGGGTCACAAGAGTCTCAAGTCGGTGATTGCGCCGCTCGCCACCAGTCGGACGTAGAAGTCCGTAAGCCCCACCGTGACCAAGCTGATCCACGCATAAAGCATATGGCGCTCATTCAAAAGGCTCAACCAGCGCCACGCGCTATGACGCGGACCGCCCAAGGCCGCGCAGGAAAAGCAGTCGAGATTTCCTCCCACCAGGTGGCGCAGCGAGTGGCAGGACAAGGCATAAGTCGTCAGCAGTACTACGTTGAACAACAGCACGAGGGTGCCAACCCCCACTCCGATTCGCCCCTCGAAAAAGAAAGCGCGGAAGGCGTCACGCCAAAGAAATATGAGGAAGATGAACCCCACATACAGAAAGTAGCGATGGAGATTCTGCAGAATAAACGGAAACGCAGTCTCGCCCCGATAGCGATGCTTCTTGTGCTCGCTAACCGCGCACGCCGGCGGATCGAGAAAAAAAGCCCGGTAGTAAGCCTTCCGGTAGTAGTAGCACGTGACCCGGAATCCCAAAGGCCAAATCAAAATCAGCAACGCCGGAGAGAACGGCCACCACCGATGATGGGGATCGACCAGAGGCGAATAAAACGGAGAAAGGTACGGCCCCCATTCATAGTAGTTCCCCTCGAAGGCACGCAGAGTGGCGTAAATTCCGAATGCAGTGAGCAGAGCAATGGCGGGCACTAACTCAAGCCACCACGCATCCCGGCGCATTGTGCCGCCGAGATGATGTTCTCCACCTGTGGTTGAACCTGCCGGCATAGAAGCACCGCCTAGTGGTACATAGAGTAAACAGAAAAATAGTTTTCAAGTCAAAAAAGTCCACACCACAGGGCCGGGGTGAGGGTAACACATCAAATTTCAAAATTGTGCGAATCCATCCCGGGCCGACGACTCCAACAGTACTGGTGACGACCCAGAGGGTACGATTCGATCTGACGCCTTTACCGAATCGTGTCACCGTTCAGAGTCGCGGCCCACGAAGGCGGGTGGAATGGCAGAATCTTCCACTTCCAAGAAGTCAAGTCGCCTTCGCCGCAGCATCGCTTTGTGATCGCATTGCATTCGCCTGATGGAGTCTTTGAAACCGGACTGTGCAATGGGCTCTTCAGAGAAAACGGGCCCAGAGTTGGCTCGGGAGCGAAGGTGGCACACTTTCTCCAGTCCGGTTTGTCGGCAAGACTCGCGAAATTGTGCCCATTTCGGGCGATTTTACGGGAATTGCAGCCTGGTTTCTCTGCGTTCCAGACTGCGTGGCGGAGAGGGAGGGATTCGAACCCTCGGTACAGGTGTTAGCCCGTACAACGGTTTAGCAAACCGCCGCATTCGGCCACTCTGCCACCTCTCCGGCGTGCGGAGTTTCATTTTACCACGTTCGGTTCACGCTTCAGGCGGTGCCATAACTCTGACTGGCATGGTGACATTGCGAGGGTGTACGATCCTTCTGTCTTTCATTGGTTCTCCTAAGCCATAAGGAGGAGCCGTGCTAGCCACTCAGGTAATTTTCTTTCCGCCCAACAGAGCCGTCAAAATACTGGTTCGAGCTTCGTTGTTCCTGTTCTTGTCTGCGCTTCCGGCACTTGCGCAAAAGGCGGCACCAGCGGACCATTCCGTGCCGAAATATGACCTGCAGACAGAAACCAAGACCAAGGGAATCGTGGACGAAATCAATGTGCTCACCTGGGGAACCAGGAAAGATTTCACCGAACTGATTGTCAAGAGCGGAGACGACAAAATTCACATTTACCTATGCCCCAAACCATTTCAGGACGAGATAGGTATCAGTTTCAGCAAGGGAGACGAGATTGCCGTGACCGGCTCAAAGGTCAAGATCGAAGCCGCAGACGTGATTCTAGCCCGGTCGCTGGTAAAGGGTTCAGACACACTGTTGTTCCGCGATCCCAAAGGCAATCCCGTATGGGATCCGCGCACTGGTAAGTAATTCTATTTGCACCGAACCTCCAAAGCCTCATTCAATCTGGTTGTTGCGCTTCTGTCGTAAACTTAGAGCCGGTGAAGAGGCCGCGGGCAGTAACCAGATCGAGGTTCGGCAGCTCTGAGAAGGCGCAGGGTAATTTCCCGCCAGTGCCGCCGGATCGCAGCGAAGTTCTTTCTTCGCGAACGCCGCCGGAAACGCAAGCCGTCCAGATTTCGAAGCCAGCGCGGGTCGCCGCTGGCTTTACGTCTCTGCTCAAAGCGGCGGAGATCACGCTCAAAGAGCCCGGCCTCGCGCGCGGCATCAGGGCGCTCCGGCAATTGAATCAGTTTGACGGAATTGACTGCCCCGGTTGCGCGTGGCCTGATCCGGACCAGGAGCGGTCGCTCAACGAATACTGCGAGAACGGCGTCAAAGCGATTGCGGAAGAAGCTACGGCCAAGCGCATTACCGCGGATCTTTTTCGGCAATGGAGCATCCCGCAACTTTCGCAGCAGTCGGATTACTGGCTGGGGCATCAGGGACGACTCACTCACCCCATGGTCCGGCTTGCGGGGTCGAACCATTACCAGGAAATCTCGTGGCGCGATGCCTTCGCCATGATCGCGCGGGAATTGAACGCTCTGCCCAGCCCGGACGCGGCGATTTTTTATACCTCCGGCCGCACCAGTAACGAAGCGGCATTTCTCTACCAGCTTTTTGTGCGGCAGTTTGGCACCAACAACCTTCCGGACTGCTCGAACATGTGTCATGAATCCTCCGGGGCTGCGCTCAAGGAAACGATCGGAGTTGGCAAGGGAACGGTAAGGCTGGAAGACTTCGATCTCGCCGACACCATCCTTATTATTGGGCAGAACCCGGGCACCAACCATCCTCGCATGCTGGCTACCCTCCAGAAGGCGGCACGGCGCGGCGCAACCATCGTGAGCGTAAATCCTCTGGCTGAGGTTGGATTGAGCCGGTTTAAACATCCCCAGGAAATATTCCGGATGTTTGGTTCGGGAACGAAGATTGCCAAACATTTCGTGCGTGTGCGGCTGAGTGGCGACCTCGCATTCTTCAAAGGGCTGTGCAAGGAAATTCTCGAGGAAGAGACTCGTCGGCCGGGGCAAGTGATTCAGCGATCGTTTATTGAGAATAGAACTTACGGTTTCGAAGATTTTCGCAATTCGATCGCCTCCACATCGTGGAATCAGATCGTCGAAAGCAGCGGCATCCCGCGAACACAGATTCGAGAGATCGCAGCCGTAATCATGCGGTCGAAAGCCATGATCGCCTGCTGGGCCATGGGGCTGACGCAGCAACGGCATGCGGTGGCGACCATTCAGGAAGTGGTGAATCTGCTGCTGCTGGGCGGACACATGGGACGGGCGGGGGCCGGCGTTTGTCCGGTGCGCGGACACTCGAATGTACAAGGCGATCGCACCATGGGCATCTGGGAAAAGATGCCCGACAGCTTCCTCGACAACCTGCGCGATACGCTCGGCTTTGAGCCACCGCGCAAGCATGGATGGGATGTGGTGGAGTCGATACGGGCAATGCATCGCGGTGACGCGAAAGTTTTCTTCGCCATAGGAGGCAATTTTCTCTCAGCCACTCCCGACACGGAATTTACCGCCAAGGCTTTGTCGCGCTGCCGTTTTACCGTGCAGGTCTCGACCAAGTTGAACCGGGCTCACCTGATTACGGGCGAGCAGGCGCTGATCCTGCCGTGTCTGGGGAGAACCGACCGCGATCTGCAAGCCGGAGGTGGGCAATTTGTGACGGTGGAGAATTCCATGGGAATCGTCCACAGCTCGCGCGGCAATCTTGAACCGCCGTCGGAGCATTTGATGAGCGAGCCCGCCATCGTTGCTCATCTGGCGGTTGCAGTATTGGGAGAAAGGACAAAACTGGACTGGCTGCACCTGGTAAAAGACTACGACCGGATTCGCGAACTGATTGCCCGAGTTATCCCCGGCTGCGACGACATGAACCGTAAGGTGCGCCAGCGTGGCGGCTTTTATCTTCCGAACGCCGCGCGCGAGGATTCATACGCGACCGCGACCGGACGCGCGAACTTCTCCATTTCGCCCATTGAGCCCATGCATCTTGCGCCCGGCCAGTTTTTGCTCACTACGGTGCGCAGCCACGACCAGTACAACACCACCATTTACGGTCTTGACGACCGCTACCGCGGCATTTTCCACGGGCGGTGCGTGATTCTACTGAATGCCGAGGACATGAAAGAGCGAGGTTGGCGCAGCGGTGATCCGCTCGATGTCACCAGCCATTTCCACAGTGATGGTGCAGAACAGTTGCGGACTGCTTACCGCGTTCTCGCGGTCCCCTACGATATTCCGTGGCGCTGCGCAGCCATGTATTTTCCCGAAGCCAACGTGCTGGTTCCGATCGGCAGCGTGGCCTTGAAGAGCAATACTCCAACCTCGAAAGCCGTGGTCGTGACGCTTGCTCCCTCCCACCTGAAGAAGGACGCATTACAAGAAAAAACCGAATATCGAGACGTTGAGCAAGCGGATTCTGTTCGTCTTTCGTAACAGGAATCACTTTCTATCATTGCAATGGCAAATTGATGAAAAACTCCTAGCAATTGAGGGGGAAGAGTGGATCCGAATGACTGCCCGCGCTGCGGCGGTGCCGGATACATTGCCCGGCCAGTGGACATCAGCGGCAAGTCCGATGGCGTGGCCTTTATCCGCGTAACCTGCCCGGCTTGCTCCGGCAGCGGACGGCGAGATTCTGCACCTCCTACTACCGCGGGCTGACCGCACGGCCTGTGGTGCTTGCGAAAACGTGCGAGCCCGGGGCGTCATGTTTACATGGCGAACCGGGCCCGACGTTCTTAACCCGACTTCCTGCCCTATTCCCACGGTTCTGGGACACTCCTGATTCTGACTCGTCTCTCCGTAAATTTCATGTGAATTAGACGTCAGGCGATGCCAGCGGCTTTGGTACGTGTGCGTCTGCGGGATTGCGACTCGGTTTCGATGCGATTGCGGCCTGCGGCTTTGGCCCGGTAGAGCGCTTTGTCGGCCGCCTGAATCACTTCCTCAGTTGCGGGATTTTCCCGTTTCGACGTCGCCACACCGATGCTGGCAGTCACGGACAATTCGTTCGACGGCGGCAATGGGGATGGTTGCCGTCTAAGCTCGCGAATCGCCATTCCGGCTCGGCCGCGGCCACGTGTGCGCTGGTTGCGGCGATCGGGACCGCGCGCTTCCTGGCGCCGGTCGGGCCCACGGAGGCGGAGCTTGCTGGTTTCAATATCGGTGCGCAGCTTTTCCAGATGCTCCAGCGCATCGCTGGTCGTTTTCCCGGAAAACAGGATGGCGAATTCTTCTCCGCCGCAGCGGTAGGCTTGTCCTCCGCCGCTCACGCGCGCCAGCCGCGAGGCGATCATGCGCAGCACCTGATCTCCGGTGTCGTGGCCATAGGTATCGTTGCAGCGTTTGAAGTGGTCAATGTCGACCATCGCAATCGTGTACGGAGGCTCCAACCGGAGCAGCGCATCGTTGAACGCACGTCGCGAAGGCAAGGTTGTCAACTCATCGTGATAGGCGAGCAGATACGAAGTCTCGACGATCGCTCCTGACAGGATGAACGCCGCCGCTGCGAAATAAGCTTCCGGGATTCGCCCCACACCTCCGAACCGCAGCGCCAACATGCACGCTGAGAGAGCCCAGAAAAGCCCGCTCTCCGTCGGCTTTCGGAAGAGCGCATACCGCGTCAGCAATACGATGCCGGCTGCGGAGAACGCCAGCAGCGTGGCAAAGGGCAGCGGCGGCGGAGCGATGGCATGCCGCGCCGCGTGCGCGATTCCCGACGGGACGGGCCGGCACAGCACCGCAACAATCACGGATTCAATAAAGAGAAGCAAGCTTGCCGGAGCGATGCTGGAAAATGTGAATCCCTTTTCTTGTTCAAATGAGAGCAGAGCAAGATTGAGCGGCAGCAGTAATCCGATTGCCGCCAGCGCAACGCTTCCCGGTCCGCTGGCCGTTATGCGTCCTTGAGAGAAGTATCCGACCGCTTGTTGCGCCAGAAAAAGAATCAGCAACGCAAAAAAGATGCGGCTGGAATGAAATCGCCACGCCAGCAGAAGCCCCGCGACCAGCACGCCGTAGAAAGCGTAGGCGATGAGAAGCGGGCTGAGCGTAACCAATCCAGTGTGCAGCAACACTGCGATGACCACCAGACAAATGCCGGGCGTGAGCAAAGACTTCATCTTCTTTAATCAGATTAGCTGGGAAGGCATGGGAGGAGGGATTGACCGACGGGGTTCGACGAGAGCTGAGTGGAGGTAGCGCTTAGATTCCCGTTTAAGGACCCGGCCCCGTTTCTGCAAACATACACCTTCGTGCTTGCGGCTTTTTCGTTTCAACTGAGCTTCCTCTAACTAGAATCGCTTAGTGATTAAGGACCACTCATGCGGATTCTGATAGCGGAAGACGACACGGCGCTGGCCAGCTTTGTGCGGCAGGGGCTGCAAGGCGAGCACTATACAGTGGACGTGGTGGAAGATGGCGAACAGGCGCGGGCGATGGGCAGCGAGTTTGACTATGACCTGGTGATCCTTGACCTGAACCTGCCGAAACTGGATGGCGTGACCGTGTTGCGGCATCTCCGGCTGAAGCGGCCGAGTCTGCCGGTGCTGGTGCTGACCCAGCGCAGCCGCGTGGAAGACCGGGTGCAGTGTCTGGACACGGGCGCGGATGATTATTTGCCCAAGCCGTTTTCCTTCAGCGAACTCTCGGCTCGCATCCGCGCGCTGCTGCGCCGCAGCCACCTGCCGTCGGAGTCCGTGCTGGTGGTGGAAGACCTGCATCTCGACCGCATCGAACACCGTGCCGAGCGTGCCGGCCGCAGGATCGACCTCACCTCAAAAGAGTTCTCACTTCTGGAATATTTAATGCGAAACGCCGGCCGCCAGGTTTCGCGCGCCATGATCATTGAACACGTCTGGAACCTCACTTTTGATACAACAACGAACGTGGTGGATGTCTATATCAATTACTTGCGGAGGAAGGTGGATGATGGGCATCCGCGGAAGTTGATTCATACGGTGCGTGGGGTGGGATATGAGTTGAGCGGAGAAGCGCGGGTGCCGGCGTGAAGGCGGCTGCGGCGCAAACGGGGCGCGAGTGGCCGAGCGCGGGACGGAGTCCGCTGGAGCAGTTGCTGCATGGACTGAACCAGCCGCTGACCGGGTTGCAGTGCTCAATGGAAGTGGCGCTGGCGAGTCCTAGGACGGTTGACTATTACGCGCAGCGGCTGCGGGAGGGGCTCGAGTTGACCGAGCGCATGCGGGCGTTGGTGAATGCGATCCGAGAAGTGGTGGATGGAGAAAGAGAAAGGAATGAAATAAATAAGGATGGAGCATACGCGGTAGACACGGAGACGGTTGAGCTGCAAGCGGTTCTGCGGGCGGTGGTGGACGAACTGAAACCGGTGGCGGAAGTGAAAAGGGTTCACATGATGCTGCAGGGCGATGCGGGGGCTTGTGCGTGGGTGAAGGGCGGGCAGCAAAAGGTATCCATTCTCATATTTCGGATGCTGGAATCGGCTCTGAGCCAAGCCGCCCGGGGAAGTGCGCTGCGGATTGAGAGCGGCGATGGAGAGAAGATAGGGGCAGAAGGCGCTTGGCTTTGTATTCGCTGGCGGGCTGGGGAGCGGGGAGCTGAGTTGTCTCCGCCGGAATTAGGTTTGCTGGTGGCACAAGCCGGCTGGACGCAAGCCGGGGCGCAGTGGTTGCGGGAGAAGACAGATGCGGGGGAGGCAGTGACGGTGCGGATGTTGCCGGTCTCAGGCGATAGGACTTTCTAATTCTGAGTTCTTGGTTTTCTACTCTCATTTTTTCCCGGTCTTAATTTCTCAATTTTTTTCGATCCAGGTTCTCACTCTGTTTTTAGTCTCATATCCAATTTTGTTTTCGACTATTTCCTCACGAATCTAAAACGAACGCGGCTTTACCAGGAGATGCGAAATGTTTGCAATGACTCCGTTCCCGATGGCCGACCGATGCACAGGGGGAGCACTGATTGCGAGTTCGAGCAGCGACGTGCGGGAACAGGTCTTGCAGAGCCTGAATGGACGCTGGCGTCCGGTGCAGCATGCGGTAGGCGGTGCCGACGCGCTGCTGAAACTGGAAACGGGAGACTGGCAGGTGCTGTTTCTTGACCGGCGGCTGCCCGACCTGGACAGCGCCGAACTGATTGCGATTGTGCAGCGCAGGTTTCCTGGAATTGAAGTGGTGCTGCTCGACTCCGACGTGGGGTGCGCTGCGGGAGAGAAGAAATATCAGGAAGCCGGGCCGCGCACCTGCAAAGAAAAGGAAATAGAAGAGGAGCCGGAAGAGGTTGTGAAATATGCTCCGCTGCCCGGCATGATTGGCCGGAGTGAAGCTATGCAGCGGGTGTACCGCCTGGCGCAACTGGTGGCGCCGCGCACGACCACGGTGCTGGTGGCGGGGCCAACGGGGAGCGGAAAGGAACTGGTGGCGCGGGCGCTGCATGCGCTGAGTCCGCGAGCAGGCAAGGCGTTTGTCGCAGTGAATTGCGCCGCGATTCCGGAGGCGCTGCTGGAGTCAGAGTTATTCGGCCATACGCGTGGAGCCTTTACCGGTGCGGTGCAAGCACAGGTGGGGCGCATCCCGGCGGCGCATGGGGGAACTCTGTTTCTGGACGAAGTGAGTGAACTTCCACTGGGGATGCAGGCCAAGCTGTTGCGTTTTCTGGAGCAGAAAGAAGTGCAGCGCCTGGGCACAGCGGAGCTGACGCGGGTGGATGTAAGAGTGATTGCAGCCAGCAATGTCGACTTAGCGGGACGCGCGGGGCGGGGTGAATTTCGCGAGGACCTTTTCTATCGGCTGTCGGCCTTTCCTCTGGAACTGCCCCCGCTCAGCGAGCGCCGGGTTGACATCATCCCTTTGGCGGAACATTTCTTGGCTTGCATGGCGGCGGCCATGAGCGCGCGTTGCCCGCGCCTGAGCGGGGATGCGGTGAGGATTCTCGAAGGGCACTTGTGGAAGGGGAATGTGCGTGAGTTGCAGCACGTGATGGAGCGGGCCTCCATTCTGGTGGAGAGTGGGGATACGGTTTTGAGTGAGCATCTTTATTTCCCGTTTCAACAGGCGATTTGTGCGAATGTTCCCCGAACGATTTCGTGCGCGGTGCGGGCGAGCTGAGCTCGGTCGGGCGTGATTTTTCGGCAGATTGCGGCGCGAGAGGGCTGTGGAAACGTTCAAGGTGGTTACGAAGGGCGCCCACGGGGCCTAAAGCCCAACTCGCCCGAGCGCTGGACGGGCACTGAGGGGCCTCTCTTCCACATCACTGCACGCGGCGGTTCCAGGTCAGAGAACGCTAGCCGATCTTCGACATTCCCGCGCACGGCCGATCCTCCGTGAATTCTCACAAGATCTAAAGTCGCGCGCGCTTCCTGATCACGTCATGAGAAGAATCTCAGCTTCTTCTTCACTTCCTTGGCCACTGCCGTGCAAATGTTGCCTGCGTCGATGACTTCCTTGCCTATGCCGAGCTTGCCTAGTGATGAGCCAGCACCGCTGACGGGCTCGTTTCTTCCCCGCGAAGAAGGCAAGCAATTTCTGCTACAGGCGTTTCGTTCTTTTGCCGAAGCGGCGGATTCGCTGGAGCGATCGTATGGCATGTTGCGCTCGGAAGTGGCGCAGCTGCGTAGTGAATTGGCCGCGAGCCATGCGGGACTGGCGACAAGTCTGGAAGAAAATCGCAGGATGCGCCAGCATTTGGACCGGATTCTCGAGGGGCTGCCTTGCGGAGTGCTGGTGGTGAAGTCCGACGAGGCAATCTCTCTGAGTAATCCCGAAGGCCGGCGTCTTCTGAAATTGGTCACGCCCCGGGGAAACGAGGAAGCGTCGGTGCCGGTTGGATTGCGCGAACTCTTGCAGAGGGCAGCGTCGGCCTCTTGCGAGCAGGAGCAGTGCTTTCCCGATGGCAGCGGCGGCGAACGGTGGCTCGCGGTACGGCACGCAGCGGTAAAAAAAACGGAACTGAGTGTGTCTGGTGAGGGGGAGTGCGTGTCGATCTTCATCCTGCGCGACGTGAGCGACGTGAAAAGGCAGGTGCAAGACAGGGAGAAGGAAAAAGAAAAACTGCGCCGGGAGCAGGCGTTGGCGGAGATGTCAGCCATCCTGGCGCATGAAATCCGCAATCCGCTGGGCAGTCTGGAATTGTTTGCCAGCCTGCTGGCCGGAGCCGAGCTTCCGACGGAGTGCATGCGATGGGTGGAGCAGGTGCAGGCTGGGCTGCGCACGCTGGGTGCGACCGTGAATAACGTTTTGCACTTTCATAGTTTGCCAGCGCCCCACCGTTTGGCGACCGATCTGGGCGCACTGCTCGATTGGGCTGGCGGGTTTCTGGTGCCCATGGCGCGGCAGGCGCGGGTGGAGTTGTGCCTGCGCAACCATCTGCATGGCGTTTGGTTCGCAGCCGACCGCCACCGTCTGGAACAGGTTTTGTTGAATCTGGTGCTGAATGCACTGCGGGCCATGCCGGGTGGGGGCTGGGTGGAGATTTCCGGGCGCACGACTTATCACGGAGAGCGCGCGGCGGCTGCGATTTCGGTGAGCGACACGGGTCCAGGAATTTCTCCGGGAAGCGATGGGAAGATTTTCGAGCCCGGGTTCAGCACCCATGCAGGGAGTCCGGGGCTGGGGCTGGCGGTGTGCCGCAAGATCGTGGAGCAGCATGGCGGAGCGCTCGCGTCCAACAACCGTGCCGGAGCAGGAGCAAGTTTTACGCTGACGCTTCCCCTCGGGGAAGAGTCGTTTAAGGAAGAACCGGGGCAGCAAGATTTTAAAGAGGTGGCGGGATGAACAGGGTTCTGGTGGTGGATGACGAAGCGGGCATGAGAGCGGCGCTGGAGGCGCACTTCTTGCGGCGCGATTGGCGGGTGGACACAGCGGCCAACGCAGGGGAAGCTCTGGAGAAATTCCGTCGCGTACTCCATCCCCTGGTGGTAACGGATATTCGCCTGCCGGGCGCCGACGGTTTTAGCGTGATGCGCGAGGCGCGCTCCCTGGCGCCGCATACGGCGGTGATCCTGTTGACCGCATTTGCCAATGTCCCCGACGCCGTGACCGCGATGAAGGGCGGAGCTTGCGATTATCTGGTGAAGCCGGTGGCTTTCGAGCAACTGGAGCAGGCCGCAGAACGAATCATGGCGCAGGCGAGAACCCAGGCGGAAGCCGCGGAAGGGATGGTGGGACATGCTGCGGGCTGGTTGCGGGCGCTGGATCGAGCGCGCCAGGCAGCCGCCAGCAGCGCCGATGTGCTGCTCGAAGCTGAGAGCGGGACGGGAAAAGAATTGGTGGCGCGGCTGATTCACCGGTTGAGCCCGCGCCGCGATCACGCATTTGTCGCCATTAATTGTTCGGCGTTTCCCGAGACTCTGCTGGAAAGCGAATTGTTTGGCCACGCCCGGGGAGCGTTTACGGGAGCCATGACGGCGAAGGCGGGAAGGTTCGAACTGGCGCACCGGGGAACGCTGCTGCTCGATGAAGTGGGCGAGATGCCGCTGACCTTGCAGCCGAAATTGTTGCGCGTACTGCAGGAGCGGGAGTTTGACCGGCTGGGCGATACGAAGAGTGTGCAGGTGGATGTGCGCGTAGTGGCCACTACGAACCGGACGTTATCGGAGATGGTGCGGGAGGGAAAGTTTCGCGCCGACCTTTATTACCGGTTGAATGTGATTCCGCTGTCTTTGCCGCCTTTGCGAGATCGCGTGGAAGACATACGGGAACTGGCAGAACATTTTCTGCGGCTCTACGCGCCGCAAGGCCGTACGCTGCGGCTGTCGCCGGAATTTGTGCAACGTCTTGAGGCTCACGACTGGCCGGGCAATGTACGCGAACTGGCCAATTGCCTGCGCCGCGCCGTGGCCTTGGCCCCGGGTCTCGAGATTGGCCGGGAAGCTCTGGAAGGCTCGCCGTGGGCTGAACCGAGGGAGAACGGGCCAAATAAGCGGGAAGGCGATGACCGCCTGCGGGCCGGGGTCTCGCTCGAAAACATGGAGCGCAAGCTGGTGGAAATGACTTTGGAGGCCACGGGCGGAAACCGTTCGCGGGCCGCCGAACTTCTGGGAGTAAGCCTAAGGACAGTGCGCAATAAAGTTCGCAACTACGGCCTCCCCAGCTGGAGCAGCTATGTCCATGATTGACAGTCCGAAAATAGAAGCTCTGAGCCGGTTTCTCGATGTGGAGGTGGCGCGCCACAAGCTGATCACATCGAATATCGCCAATATCGACACTCCGGGTTTTCGCACACGCGATCTGGATTTCCGGACCGAACTAACGCATGCCGGCGGGCGAATGTCCGGAAATGGAGGAGGAAGCTTGAGCTACGCTTCGTATTCTCCGACATCACGTCCGGTGCATGGACTACTCGAACGTCCCGACGGGAACAACGTGAGCGTGGAGCGGGAGAGCCTTCTGCTGGCCGAGACCCAGATGAAGTTCAATCTAGGGGTGCAGCTGTTGAAGGGTGAGTTTCATGAAATTTCACAGGCAATTAACTCTGGAGGTACAACGGCATGAACCTGTTCGGCATGATGGAAGTGAGCGGCTCGGCGTTGGGAGCGGAGCGTTGGCGGGCGGAGGTGGTAGCGGCGAATATGGCCAATTCCGAAACCACACGTACGGCACATGGCGGCGCTTACCGGCGGCAGATGCTGGTGTTCCGCGCCCAGCCCATGCCGCGCTTTCCATTGTTGCTGGCGCATCTGCGGAAGGGCGCTCCCGAGGGCGGGGTGCGGGTGGAGCAGGTAGTGGCCGACGCATCGCCGATGCCTAGCCGGTATGAGCCGGGACATCCCGACGCGGATGCGGCGGGGTATGTGACGTATCCCAATGTGAATCCGGTGATGGAGATGGCGGACTTGTTGAGCGCGGTGCGGGCATACCAGTTGAATGCGGCGGCGGTGCAAGCGGCGAAGAGCATGATCCAGCAGTCATTGCAGATTTTGAGTTAGGGTGTGTCCTGCGCGGTTAGCGGCGTTGGCAGAAATGACAAGGGAATACTTATGAGCAGCCCGATATCGTCATTGCGCATTCTTCCCGCGGAAATTCAGACTCCGGCGGGCGAAGCGGCGAGCGCTTCCGGCGGCGGCTTTGCCGAAACGCTGCGGGGAGCGATGGACGAGATGGGAGAGCTGGGTGCGCAAGCGGACAGCAGAGTGGCCGGAGTGTTGACGGGGAATGGCGCGGATGTGCACAGCGCGTTGATCGCGGTGGAGAAGGCGGACCTATCGTTTCAGCTGATGATGCAGGTGCGTAACAAAATTGTCTCCGCCTATCAGGAGATTTCCCGGATGCAGTTCTAAAGCAAGCAGTTTTCCAGCATGAAAGACGTTTTCGAGCGGTGCAGGCAAAGCGATGGCCGAGAGTAAACCCCAGTCGTTCGACGACTTCCTGCATCGCATGGGCGAGTTTTTCAAGGGCCTAAGCTTCCTGCAGCAATTGATGCTGGCGGGCGGAGTGGCACTGGTGGGCGGGGCGCTGTGGGTGTTTGTGGCGCTGCTGGGCCAGCCGAAATATGTGACGCTGTATTCCGGACTGCGTCCGGAGGAAGCGCAGGCGCTGGGGGGGCGGCTGGCGGCAAAAAACATTGCCCATCAGATTTCTCCCGATGGCGGAAGCCTGCTGGTGCCGGAGGACAAGCTCGACGCCAGCCGGCTGGAGACGGCAGCGGCTGGGCTGCCGCGCAGCGCGCGCATGGGGTTTGAATTGTTTGATACGCCGAACTGGGCAGGATCGGACTTTACCGAGAGGGTAAATTATCAGCGCGCGCTCGAAGGCGAACTGGAGCGCACGTTGGCGACACTGAGCGAAGTGGAGGCGGTCCGGGTCCATCTGGTGTTGCCGCAGGAGTCTCTGTTCACCGAGCAGGAGCATGCGGCGAAGGCCGCGGTCATTTTGAAGACCCGCAGTGGAAGGGTATCGGAACAAGCTCAACTAGCGATACCGCAACTGGTGGCGAGCGCGGTCGACCGCCTGCGTCCAGAGAACGTGACGGTGGTCGATGCCGACAGCAATTTGCCTCTGGTGCATGGGCGGGGCGGTGCGGGACAGGCGTTTGCCGCCGATGAAGAGCTGGCCAAGACTCTGGTGCATACTCTCGAGCCGGTGGTGGGAGCCGATCATGTGCGGGCGAGTGTGCATGTGGAATATGACATGGGCACGAGCGAGGATACGCAGGAAACCTACGATCCGAAGACTCCGACAGCACTGAGCCAGGAACACTCCGAGGAGAGTTCGGTAGGCGAAGCGCCGGCCGGGGTTCCGGGGACGGCGAGCAATATACCGGCGGCGACGGCGCCCGCACCCGCAACAACTCCAGCCACGGGTGCGGCAGCGGTGGCAACAAGTGCAGAGCATACGTCGTCGAAATCGGATTCGACCACTTATGCGCTAAGCAAGAGTCTGCACCGCAGCGTGGAGCCGGCGGGGCGGGTGCGAAGGATTGCGGCGGCGGTGCTGGTGGATGACGCGGTCGAGGTGACGGAACAGGCGGGCAAGAGAACCTCGATGCGGCGCAAACGCACCGCGGATGAGATGAAACAGATCGAGCAACTGGCGCGGGCGGCCATCGGCGTCGATACCCAGCGCGGCGACGTGCTGGCGGTGGAAAACCTTTCGTTTCAGGAGTTGCCCCTGGAAGTTCCGGCGCCGCCGACGAAATCGGAGCACTGGCGGAAGCTGCTGGAGCCTTGGTTGTGGATCCTGCGCTATGCCGGAGTGGCAGCGCTGTTTGTGGTGGTGTATTTCCTGATCCTGCGGCCAGTCAAAAAGCAGGCGGTGGCGGCTTTCAGAGAGCTTCCGGGAAAGGTCGCGCAGCAGAAATCGTCTCTACCCTTAAACACGTCCGGAGGCGTGAGCGCGTTGGAGCCGGAGGGGCAGGCGCAGGGCGCGGGACGCGCCAATCAACTGAAGAAGATGCTGACCGAAAAAGTGAAGGCCGAACCGGCGGCGGCCAGCCGGCTGGTGGAATCCTGGGTGCGGGAGGATAAAAAAGCGTGAGCCCGGCCGCTCCAGCGTCGGGTGTAAACAAGGCTGCCATTCTGATGGTGCTGCTGGGGGAAGATGCGGCCAGCGAGATCTACCGTCATTTGCCGCAAACGAAAGTGGAGGAGATCACGCGAGAGATCGCCGCCCTGGACGATGTCAATCTCGAGACCGCACTGGGGGTGCTCGAGGAGTTTCACCGTCTGGTGCTGACCGGCGACTCCATTCGACAGGGAGGAACGGACTATGCGAACAAGTTGCTGGTGAAGGCTTTTGGAGAAGAGGGTGCGAGCGAGCTGTTGCGGCAGGTTTCGCAGGCCGCCGAAATCAGTGGCACCAAACTCGATTCGCTGGGCAAGGTCGATCCGCAACAGTTGGCGAAGTTTATTGCCGGCGAGCACCCGCAAACCATTGCGCTGATCCTGGCGCACCTGGAGTCAAAGCAGGCGTCGACAGTGCTGATGAAACTGCCGGAGGAGTTGCGGGCGGAGCCGATCAAGCGGCTGGCACAGTTGCGCCAGTTCTCCCCGGAAATGGCGCAGCGGGTGGCGGTAGTTCTGCATAAGCGTCTGGAAGCGCTGGGCGAGCAAAGCCGGCGCGCCTATGCGGGATTAAAGGGAGTAGCCGACCTGCTGAACCGGCTCGATGTGGCGGTCGGGAAAACCATTCTGGAATCGATTGAGAGCGAGGATCCGAAGCTGGCGCTTTCGATCCGGAATCTGATGTTCACTTTTGAAGACCTGCTGACGGTGCCCGAAGCCGGGATCCGCGATCTGCTGGGGCAGATGGATAAAAAGACTCTGGCCACGGCGTTGCGCGGCGCCTCGGAGGAGCTGAAGAACTACATTTTCAAGTCGATGTCTTCGCGCGCCGTCGAGATGTTGAAGGAAGACATGGAAGTGCTGGGCCCGGTAAAGTCGCGGGAGATCAACCGCGCGCAACTGGAGGCGGTGGCCATCGCACGCAAGCTGGAGGCGGAGGGCAAACTGACCCTGACGCCGGAGGGAGAGGATGAGTTCGTCACCTAGCCGGGCACAGGCTTTACCCGCATCCGTGACGCAGGCGCCGGGCAGGCCGCCCGAGGCCGAGCCCTTTCTCTACAGTGAAGTTCCGGCGGAGCTGCGCCCCTTCGCCCGCACGAACTCGGCAAAGGGCGGAGGAGAATCCGCGGCTGAAGCGGCAGCAGCCCAGGCGAGGGAGGCCGGACGTCAGTGGGGCGAACGCGAGTCCCGCATGAAGTTTGAGGAGCAACTGGCCCAGGCAAGAATAGGAATAGCGAAAGCAATCGCGGATTTTGCCTTCGAGCGTGCGGCCTACTACCGGAAGATCGAGAGAGAGGCGGTGCAGCTTGCGCTCAGCATTGCCCGCAAAGTATTGCACCGCGAAGCGCAGATGGATCCGCTGCTTCTGATGGGCATCGTTCGGGTGGCAATGGAGCGGATCGAAGACGCCACCAAGATAGTGCTGGCGGTGCATCCGCAGCGCGCGGTAGCTTGGCGTGAATACATGTTGGCGAAGGTGGATGCTGGCGGGATTCCTGAAATCGTGGAAGAGAATGCTCTACCTCTTGAACAATGCGAGCTGCGAACATCCATGGGATCGGCGGCACTTGGGCTGGAGGTTCAGCTGAAGGAAATTGAGCAAGGTTTAGCGGACTTGCTGGCAGCACGTCCGCAGGCGAAGCCATGAGCGTGGAAGCCGAGCTGGCACCCTATTTTGCGCGGGTGGAATCCTGTCCAACGTTGAGATGGCAGGGGCGGGTGACGCAGGTGGTGGGGCCAATGGTGGAATCGGTTGGACCGTTTTGCTCGGTGGGGGAAGTGTGCCAGATTACGGATTCCAAGGGAGAGCCGAGATTAGGAGAGATCGTCGGATTCCGGGACACAACTGTACTTTCGATGCCCTTGGAATCGGCCCGGGGCATCCGTTACGGCGACCACGTATCGACTTGGGGAGAGCGTCCTGCGATTCGCGTGGGAGATGACTTGTTGGGACGAGTGATCGATGGGAGCGGGAGGGCGCTCGATTCGCTGGGAAGTTATCGGGGAAGCGAATACCGGGCCCTGGATGTGGCGGCTCCGCTGCCGCTCGACCGTATTCCGATTCGCGAGCCTTTGGGCTGCGGCATTCGGGCCATCGATGCCTTTCTAACCTGCGGGCGGGGACAGCGGGTTGGCGTTTTTGGCGGCAGCGGCGTGGGCAAGAGCACTTTGATTGGGATGATGGCGCGGAACACCAGCGCCGATCTGACGGTGTTGGGGCTGGTGGGGGAGCGTGGCCGCGAGGTGCGCGATTTTCTGGAAAACGCATTGGGGGAAGAAGGATGCAAGCGCGCCTGCGTGGTGGTTTCAACCTCCGATCAATCGCCGCTGTTGCGGATTCGCGCGGCGCTGGCAGCAACAGCCGTGGCGGAATATTTCTGTGCGCAGGGCAAACAGGTTTTGCTGGTGGTGGATTCTTTAACGCGTTTGGCGATGGCGCAGCGGGAGATCGGCTTGGCGGCCGGCGAACCTCCTACCGCGAAAGGTTACACGCCCTCGTGCTTCACCATGCTGGCGCGGTTGATCGAACGTGCGGGACGTTTTGGCGCAGGCAGCATTACGGCGTTTTACACGGTGCTGATGGAAGGCGACGACGAACAAGACCCGCTGGTGGATGGAGCGCGCGCGCTGTTGGATGGTCACGTGATGCTCGACCGGAAGCTGGCTGTCCGCAGCCACTATCCGCCAATCGCGATACTGGATAGCGTGAGCCGGCTGATGCCGGCGGTAGCCTCGCCTGCACACTTGCAAAAAGCGCAGACGTTGCGGCGGCTGCTCGCCGCCTATTCCGCTTCAGAAGACCTGGTACGCATTGGAGCTTATCAGAAGGGTGGTGACTCCACTCTCGACAAAGCTCTCACGCTGATTCCCGAGCTCGATCAGTTCCTGATGCAAAAGCCTGGCGATGCCGCGGCGCTAGCGGAAACTGTCGATAAATTTCTGACGTTACCAGGCTGAAATACTACCGCGCATACATGGCATTCCAGTTCAAGCTCGAGAGCTTGCTGCATTTCCGCCAAAGCCTGGAGCACCAGCAGGAATTGCGGCTGCGCGCCGCCAACCAGCAGGTGGCAAGAGTGCGGCACTTGATTGAGCAGATGGATGCGCGGCGGCAGCAACTTTATACCACGCAGGCAAAACATTTAGACAGTGGAATGTCGGCGGCGGAGTTGCAATTCGAATTGCTGTGCGAAACGCAACTTCTGCACCACCGGCGGAACCTGGAGCAGGAACTGGTGCGGCAGCAACAATTGCGCGAGCAGCAACGGGAGAATTTTCAACAAGCGCGGCGAGCGCGGGAAACATTGGAGGCAGTGCGCGATGAGCAACTTCGTCTCTACCAGAAGAATGCCGTCCGTAAGGAGCAGCGCAGTCTTGACGATATGTTTCTTCTGCGGCGGGAATTCTTGCGACGCGGCTAAAGTTGCCGGGGTAAGGAGTCACACCTTGCCTAGGGCCGCGGTTCCGCAATATCTCCTTACTTCTTCGGCAAGATGCGGACTTGCTTGAATCCGCAGCAGTTGACAGCTTTTCTGAGTACAAGAAATTGCCTCCTTCGGCTGGCCCCCTGAATGCAATAGCACCCGCGACGCCTGGCACAGTTGATCGAAGGTAGTTGCGATGCCCATTCTTGAAGCCATTTCGAACAGTATTTCCGCACTGCCCATCGCAACTTCCGTTGGGCAGCCGGCTTCAGGACAGCGTGCCCCCGGAGGATTTGCCTCGACACTGGCTGCGGCGCAAAACCAGTCGAACTCGCAGCTGGCGACTGGCAGCGCAACGCGTTCAGCTCTGCCAGCTTCAAAAATCGTTGGAGTTGCTGGCAACCCAGACCTGCGAACGCAGGGGTCAGGAAATTCGCAGGCAAAGAAGCTACCATTAGCCGGTCCGGCGGCGGCGAACAGTCTCGCCGCGGTGAATACGGTTGTTCCGCAAGTAGTGCCTATTCCTGTTAGTCAGACTATCTCAGCACTTCCGAACCTCTCGCAATTGAACCTTGCGCCATTCGTCCCTGTCTCACCGATTTCAGGGGTCCAAGTTCCGCAAGCCACCGCGGACGCCGTTCAGCCGAGTTTGCAAACGACACCTCAACCGGCGGTGAAGCGGGGCACTCCGGCCGGTAATTTGGCGGTGAGCCAGACTGCCGTGGCCGCCGGTTCGTTGACTAGATCTGAGAGTGCGGGTGTGCAGGTGACGAATCCATCAGAAATCACGGGATTGGTGCCGAACGGGAACTGGAGGGCGGCGGGTCCAGAGAGCGCAAATTCGAATAGCCCATCGACACTGACTGCTTTACCGAACCCGTCTCCGGATACTCAGTGGAATCGTGCGCCGAGCGCATCGGGGTCTGTGGGGTCGATGACGGGGAATGACATTCGACCAAACGCTGCGTCGACGACGGAACAGCCTGCGGCGGCCACTGCGCTCCCAGCGTTTATAGCGGACCAGCAGCGGAATGTGTTCGTGACCAACGGAATTGGGTCTTCGCCAGCGGAGTTAACGCTCGCGTCCATCGGTACCGTCGGCTTCGCATCATCTGCCCCAACGATTCTGGCGCAGACGACTTCCAATTCCGGAGCAGCAGCGCCACCCGCTCCCGCCATGGGGAAGGAGATCGCACCGGCAAGTCTGTCGAACGCGCCAGCGGTTCAGTCGAGTTTGCCTCCTCAAGCGGCAGTGGAAAGTACGTCCTCTGGCGCCGTGGGCGATCCGGCAACTGTGTTGAATCCTTCAGACGCGTTGGGGATGGGAAAAGCGGAGCCGCAGTTTGCAGCGCCCAAAGCGCCGATCGCAGTTGATGTTCCAAGTACTAACAAAGTGGAGCAACATGCGACAGCGCCTGCGTCAACTCTCTCTTCGGCTGCGGCGGCGGTGCTGTTGAGCCAGCAATCGCCACTGGCCAGCCAGACGCCATTTTCCATTTTCTTCTCCGGACCAGGACCCGGTATGGAATCCGCAGCGGGTACTATGCCGAAGATGATTCTTCCGGTCGCGGGTTCTGCGAGCGGAGGCCACCACAATACTGGTTCTGACTCGAGCAGCGTGAGTGCGCCAACGAATGTTTCGCAGAATGGCGGTGCCCACAATCCAGCTCCCCAGAATTTGAGGGGCCCGGCCGTGCCAGCCGAGAGTGCGAGTCTACAGGCCGGACAGTTGCGTCCGGGTGGAGATGGAAATGCGGCGAGTGCTGAACCTGCGATGGCGCCAGTCGCAACTGCCTCAGCGCCTGCGGTGACGACCAGCGCAGTGACTCTGCCGGCGGGTGCAATACCGTTCCAGATAGCGGATCCACTGGGCAAAACAGTCGCAGCTCCCACTCCGCCTGGCGGTGCTTCGGCCACGGCAGTTGCTGAAACATTACCAGTGCGCATGGCTGGGCCCGTGCAGATGGCGCAGCTGATAAGCCGGGTGGAGCAAGCGGAAATGCGGATTGGAATGAGTACTTCCGCGTTCGGCAGCGTGGAGGTACGCGCAGTGGTCCATGCCAATGATGTGGGACTGGTGGTGGGCAGCGAAAAAGGAGACTTGCGCACCCTGCTGAGCAATGAACTGCCGGCCATTGCGAACACTTTGCAGGAGCAGAATCTGCGGCTGCATAGCGTGAATTTCATGCAGGGATTTGCTTTCTCGAACAATACCTCGGGCGGAAACGATTCCCAGCCGCAGCCTTTTATCCCCTTACGCGTGGCCACAGATATCGCTGCACGGGAGTTAAAGGTGGATGAATCCAATGAACCGGTGGCGCCGGTTGAATGGAGCGGCGGACACAACAATCTCAGCATTCTTGCGTAAAGCACATTCTTGCGTACAGGAGAAGACAAGTATGAGTACAGCTCCGGTTGTTCCTACACCTCCCGCCGCCACGACACCTGCCTCCTCGGCACTGCCGAGTTCACAGAGCCTGAACAATATGTTTCTAAAACTGCTGGTGGCGCAATTGCAGAACCAGAGTCCGTTGAATCCGATGGATCCCACGGCCTTTGTGGGACAGTTGGCGCAATTCAGCGAGCTGAGCGAAGTGACTTCGATCTATCAATTGTTGCAGCAGTCCGTGCCAGCATCGGGAGGTTCGGGAACAGGATCCGGGGGCGGTGGAGGAGCAGCGCCGGTGACCGGCGGCGCAAATACTCCGGGAGTGGGCGCAACCGCCGCCGTGGCGCCCTTCACAACCGTTTTGCCGGGCGCGCCCGCGGGAGCAAACTTTAGCGCACCTGATTTGTCCACACTTACCAACACCGTTTCCAGCAAAATCCAAGGAGTGTTCTAAAATGCCAAATTTTTCGATTCCACTTTCCGGGCTGACCTCGGAATCCGCAGCTCTATCCACCGTGGCCAATAATCTGGCCAACCAGAACACAACCGGATACAAGGACAAGGTCGCGTTGTTCAGCGATTTGTTTTATCAGAATCTGGGAACAACCGGAGCAGGAGATCCGATCCAGGTGGGGGCGGGCACCCAGGTGGGTTCTTTACCTTCTTTATTTACTCAGGGAAGTGTGAGTGCCACGGGTGTACCCACGGACGTAGCCATCCAGGGCACTGGTTTTTTCGCAGTCCAGAACTCGGCTGGGGTTATCAATTACACGCGCGCGGGCAATTTTTCCGTCGACGCCCAAAACTTTCTGGTCACGACGCAGGGTGATCAGGTCCTGGGGTATCCAGCAGTCAACGGAGTTGTGAATACGGGCGCGGGAATTACGCCGCTGCAACTCGGAGCTGGAACGATCAGTCCGCCAACGGCGACCGGCAACGTGCAACTAACCGCGAACCTGAACGCGGCGGCGGCCCCGGGAGACACCTTTTCGACGCCGGTCACGATTTACGATTCGCTAGGCGCCAGTCACACGCTGACGGCTACATTCACCAATAAATCGGCCAACGAATGGACTTACAGCCTTAGCGTTCCAGCTTCGGATTTATTGCCGATTGCCGGCGTTGCGCAAACCGGCGTGTTGGCCACGGGCACCTTGGTCTTCAACGGGAATGGAGTACTGACGGCAACGAACGCACCTACGGCTGGGGCTCCGGCATACACCGGGACGGGCAATGGAGTGATGTCGGCAGTGGCGGCGAGTGCGGGGAGCGTGGCCGAGACCATCACGATGACGGCGGTGGACGCGACCCACTTCTCGGTGAGCGGTTCGGTCTCGGGAGCGCTGGGGACGGCCACCGTGGGAACACCTTTCACCTCGGGCAAAATTGGTTTCACAATCACGGCGGGATCGACGGCATTCGTCGCCGGCGACAAATTCACGGTGGCGACGGCACCGGGAACTCTGGCTGCGATTCCGCCGATCGCCGTCACCAATTTTGCCGACGGTGCTTCCAATCAAACCTTCAACTGGAACGTGCTGAATGGGACTACGCCGGTCATCACACAGGTGGCAGCGCCGAGCACGACGTCGTCCGCCGACCAGGACGGCAGCAGCAGCGGCTCGCTGGTGAATTTCACCATTGGTTCGGATGGAACGATCACCGGGTCGTTCAGCAACGGCAAGACGCAGGCGCTGGGCGAGGTGGCTTTGGCAAACTTTGCCAATGTCAACGGCCTTCAACTCAAAGGCAACACCGATTTCACCCCGACGCTGGCTTCGGGGCCGGCCGTGGTAGGAAGTCCGGGAGCCGGAGGATTGGGGACGCTCTCCGGCGGATCGCTGGAGTTGTCGAATGTGGATATCGCCACGGAATTCGCCAACTTGATTGTGGCGCAGCGTGGTTATGAAGCCGACGCCAAAGCGGTGACCACATTTGACCAGATCACGCAGGATACGATCGCGCTGAAGCAGTAGCTAGTCCAGCTTCGGGGCAGGCTTGGTCTCCGGCGGCGACACCTTCGCTGCCGGAGACGAAGGATCTTTCTTGGAGAATTCCCATGAGGATTTTCCTACGAAGGTTCCGATCTTTGTCGAGCCACTCTGAAGTGACGATACGATTGTTCCGGCGAAAATTGCCTGAGTGTTGACCTGTGGGCAGTTGCTGCCGAGCACATGAGTCCGACACTCCCCTCCCTTTAGTGCTTCCCTTCGGACTCACGATTGCTTTTTCTTTCTCGAATGGCGACAGCCACTCCAGCTCAACATAAGACCCGGCCATCGCGTAAGAGAGGCATCGCATTCTTTCTGCTCATGGTTGCACTGCTGGCGCTGGGAGCATGGTTTTGGAGTGACTCAAGGAGAGGGACGTCGAGCGGCGCGGGCCATGTGAAAAGCTCTCTCCACCTGGAGACTTTTGTTCTCAACCTGGCGGATCGCGAGCAGAGATCTTACCTGCGCGTTGGAATTGATTTGGGACTGGGACGGGAGACAGGCAAGGGCGAGAATGCGCCGCCGGTGGCGCAGGTGCGCGACACCATTCTCGGCGTGCTCGCGCTGTCCAAGGTTGACGAGCTCATTACAGCGCCAGGCAAGGCCAAGCTGAAACAAGATTTGTTGCGCGCGTTGCAGGAGCGGGTGCCGGAGCTGGAAGTGCAAGAAGTTTATTTCACCGAGTTTCTGATACAGCGCTGAGCGGACAAGGTAAAGAAGGGAGGGAACAGCGATGGCAGCGGAAGCGGGTACCGCGCGGGCGCTGGAGAAGAAGCCGGAGGAATTGGCGGGAGCCCAGGAAAGCGAGGAAGACAAACGATGGAACCCGGTGCTGGGCTTGCCCTGCGAATTGCTGGTGGATCTGCCCATACCCGGTTTCAGGATTGCGGATCTCTTGCGGTTACGGCCGGGGTCGGTCATCAACGCTGTCTGGCGCGTAGGCCAGGACATCCCTCTGCGCTTGAATGGCACGCTGATGGGATGGGGAGAGTTTGAGGTGATGGGTAACAGTTTGGCGGTGCGCTTGACGGAGTTGGTGTGAGATGCGAGTGCAGGATTCGACAAGAGAGACAGCATCGGCAGAATTTGATGGAGCGTCGAAATCTATGACCAGCGAAGCGCTGAGAGTTTCGCCAAACACGTTTTGGCTGCGGGTTCTCGCCTTGGGGGAACGAATTCTGCGGCTCAACCGCCGCGCGCCCCGGCGCCTGCGGCTGTGCGAGAGCCTCGCCCTGGGGGAACGGCGATTTGTGGCCGTGGTCGAGTTCGAAACCGCGCGCTTCCTGGTGGGGGGAACGCCGTCGTCGGTGGTGCTGTTGTCCCGGCTGTCGGATGCCGACGCGCTTGCCGATGGCAAAGACAAAGAGAATGAGAAAGACAAAGATCAATATAACGAGGAGTGCACCTCGCTTCAAAGTGCGTACGTGACGCGGAACAGACGGGGAGAAACATGTTGAGCCCTGGCGTTTTTCCCCGCGCTGAAATGCTGGCAGCCTGGGTACTGCGGCCGAAGCACGCCTCCCCTGGCATGAACTGGAGCGCTCCGGGCGGGAGCAGCGGTTCGGTGCCATGGAACATCGTTGTACTGCTCAGCCTGCTTACGCTGCTGCCCGCGCTGCTGGTAGCGGTCACGCCATTCACGCGGCTGTTGATTGTCTTCCATTTCTTACGGCAGGCCCTGGGCACGCAGACTGCGCCCAGCAATCAGACTTTGATCGGGCTGTCGCTGGTGCTGACCTATTTTCTGATGCAGCCTGTGGGCGCTTCCATGTACCAGGCGGCGGTCGTGCCGTTTCAGCAGGGGCAGGTGGACGCTCTTGAGGCGGTGGCGCGGGGCGCGCCTCCGCTGCGCCACTTCATGCTCAAGTACGCCCGGGAAAAAGACCTGGCGCTCTTTCTGGAACTGGCCGGGGCTGCGCCGCCAGCGCGCCCCGACGATGTGCCCATGCGTGTGGTCGTGCCGGCTTACATCCTTTCGGAATTGAAGACCGGCTTTCAAATCGGAGTGGCGCTGTTTCTTCCTTTCCTGGTGATCGACCTGGTGGTGGCGGCCGTGACCACGTCAATTGGAATGATGCAGCTGCCACCGGTAATTATTTCGACCCCGCTGAAGATCCTGCTGTTTGTGATGGTGGATGGCTGGAATTTGCTGGTGGGTTCTCTGATGAAGAGTTTCGCCTGACGAGGTTTCTTGCAAGGAGCGTGCCATGGGATCGGACCAGATCGTAGGCCTGCTGCGGCACACCATTGAGACAGCGTTGTGGATTGGGGCGCCACTGCTCATCGCGGCGGTAGTCGTGGGTTTGGTGATTAACGTGGTGCAGGTGCTGACTTCGCTGCAAGACATGACCGTTTCCACGGTGCCGCGCCTCGCTGCCGTGGCGGCGGCGGTGTTGTTGCTGATGCCGTGGATGGTGCGCCGTATCGGGATGTTCACCGTGCAACTGTTTTCGGACTTTCATCCTTTTGTGCGGTGAGGCGGTACCCCAGAACTAAGTACCAGAGCTAACTGCGAGAGCGAAGAGCCAAGCAATGAGTGAAGTGCATCTTGAGGAACTGCTGGCCGCCGCCGTGTTCACCGGAGCGCGCGTTTCCGGATTGATGGTGTTCTGCCCATTTCTGGGAAGCGACGCGGTTCCAAAGCCGGTGAAAGCCGGCTTGGCACTGCTGCTGACGGTTGTACTTCATCCGTTGCACGGACCCGCAGCTCTGGTGCTGGGATCGTGGCAGTGGGCGCAGATAGCGCTGGGAGAGGCCGCCATTGGGTTGGTGCTGGGACTCGTGGCGAATTTTCTTTTTGAATCGGCGTTGATGGCGGGACAGATTCTGGGTGTCCAGATCGGGTATTCGCTGGCCAACGTATTCGATCCGCAAACCCAGGCCGACACGCCGGTTCTGTCGGTGTTTCACAACATGGCCGCGCTCCTGATTTTTCTGCAGCTCGATGTGCACCACTGGCTGCTGCGGTCGCTGGTGCGAAGTTTCGTGTATCTGCCGCCGGGAGCCGCGCCAGCAACGCTCGGGGCCGCCACCGGCTTGCTGCATGCAGCGGGAGGGATTTTTCTGGCGGGAGTGCAAATTGCAGCGCCCTCGCTGGTGGCCACGCTGGTTACCGACATGGCTCTGGGATTTCTGGGTAAAGCGTCTCCGCAGTTGCCGGTTTTGTTCATCGGGCTGGCGGTAAAAAATCTGGTGGGACTCACGGTACTGATGGCTGCAATCGCCTACTGGCCGCGAATGTTTAGCCAGCAGTTTGCCCAGGCGATCCAAAGCGCAGAGCGGTTGCTGCATCTGGCGCGCTAGGGAGAAGGCAGAAATAGAAAGCTGGCCATGGCCGATCAGAGCAAAACCGAAAAAGCTTCTCCGCGCCGCCGGCAAAAAGCGCGCGAGCAGGGGCAGGTAGCGCGTAGCCGCGACCTGACGGCAGGACTGGCCGCGATGACAGCCGTCTTAGTGCTGGCCTCGCAAATGCCTGCCTTCGCCAGCCAGTGGCGTGGGATGCTGCGCCAGGAACTGGAACTGGCGGCGACTCATCCCGATCAATTGGTTCCGGTCTGGCGCAACGCTTGGCCGGTGTTTCGCGGCGTAGCGCTAGCGGCAGGTATGTCCTGGGTTATAGCGACTGCCGGCGGCCTGGCGCAAGGTGGCTTGGTCTTTGCTCCCTCGGCTCTGGCTCCGAACTGGAAGCGCCTCGATCCCGTGAGCCATGTGGAACAGTTGTTTTCGCTCAGCGCATTAAGCCGCTTGCTGAAGTCGTTGTTGCCTACCCTGGTCGTCGTTTACTTCGCCATTGCGGTGCTCCTGCGCGATTTTCGATTCTTGCCTGCCCTGCTGCACGGCAGCCGCGGTGCGCTCGTCGCCTTCACCGTGGGACGCATGCACGAAGTGGCGTGGAAGGGATCGCTGGTGCTGTTGTTGTGGGCAGGCGCGGATTATTTCCTGGAGCGCCAGCGCCATGAAAGCGAACTGAAAATGAGCAAGCAGGATCAGAAGGATGAGTTCAAGGAGATGGAAGGCAATCCCGCGGTGAAGCAGCGCATCCGGCGTCTGCAGCGCCAGACCCGCCGCCGCCGCATGCTCAAGAACGTGGAGCGGGCGGCAGTAGTGATCACCAATCCCACAGAATTCGCCATTGCGCTCGAGTACAGCATGGAGATGAACGCGCCCGTGATGGTAGCCAAGGGCCGCAACTTGCTGGCGGCGCAGATCAAGGAAATCGCGCGCTGGAAGGGCATCCCGCTGGTGGAGAATGTGCCGCTGGCTCACGCCCTGTACCGGTCGGTGGAAGTGGGGCAAGCCATTCCCGCGAAACTATATGCGGTAGTGGCGGAAATTCTGGCGGCCATCTGGCGGGCGCAGACAAGGGCATTGCAAACCCAGAACTCAGCCGCGGCTCGGAGAACCTAAGCGATGGCATCGAACGCCACCATCACGGTTACCGCCCCGGGCGCTCGGCCGAAGAACGCCGCCGCGGAATGGATTATGCCCATTGCAGCGGTGGGACTGATCTTTGTCATGCTCGTTCCCCTGCCCAGCATTCTTCTCGACTTGCTGCTGGCCACGAGCATGACCGTCAGCGTGCTGGTGCTTTTGTCCGCGATCCAGATTCTGCGTCCCTCGCAGTTCTCGGTTTTTCCCAGCTTGTTGCTGCTGCTGACACTATTCCGTCTCTCGCTGAATCTGGCTTCCAGCCGCAGGATTTTGTTGCACGGCAACGAGGGCGCGTCGGCCGCCGGGCACGTGATCGAAGCCTTTGGCCAGTTTGTGGTGGGCGGCAACTACGTGGTGGGCTTCGTGTTGTTCGTGGCTTTGATTGCGATCCAGTACTTGGTGGTGGCGCACGGAGCCGTCCGAACCGCGGAGGTGACGGCCCGCTTCACCCTGGACGCCATGCCGGGCAAGCAGATGGCGATTGATGCGGACCTCAATGCCGGCCTGATTAACGAAGCCCAGGCGCGCAGCCGGCGGGAGCAGATTGCGCATGATTCCGAATTCTACGGGGCGATGGATGGCGCAGCGCGCTTCAACCAGCGCGACGCCATCGCAACCATCCTTATTACTGCCATCAATATCATCGCCGGATTTCTGATTGGAGTTTTCCAGCTCGACATCCCATTCCGCGAAGCGCTGAAGACTTACACGGTGCTTACCGTGGGCGACGGACTGGTGACGATGATTCCATCGTTGCTGGTTTCGATGGCCGGGGGCATTGTAGTCACGCGGGCCTCGTCGGATGCGACGCTTTCGATGGATGTGGGGCGACAGATACTTTCCCGGCGGCGTCCTCTGTTGATTGCGGCGGGCGTGATGCTGGCGTTGGCAGCAATTCCCGGTCTGCCCAAATTCTCCTTCTTTCTGCTGGCGGCCGGGACTGCTTTTCTAGCCTGGCGCGCTCCGAAGTTCAACCAAGAACCAGCCAGTGCGACTGCGGCGGACGCGGCGGCGGAGAAAAAACCAGCCCAGGATTCAGTCGAGGATCTGTTAAAGCTGGACGATCTTAGTCTGGAAGTTGGCTACGGTCTGGTGCCGCTGGTCGATAAGAATCAGGGTGGCCAGTTGCTCGCCCGGGTGAAAGCTCTGCGGCAAAACCTGGCCCAGCAGCTTGGGTTCATCGTCCCGCCAATCCATATCACCGATAACGTGCGATTGAAGCCGAAGGAATATTCCATCGCGCTGCGAGGGGTCGAGGTGGCACGCTGGGAGTTGTATCAGGACAACCTGCTGGCCATCAGTTCGGAAGGCTCTCCGCGAGCGCTGGCGGGAGTGCCAACCAAAGAACCTGCGTTCGGAGTCGCCGCTGTGTGGATTCCGCCCGCTATGCAAAACCAGGCGTTGGCTTCGAGCTATGCCGTAGTCGATCAGACTTCGGTGCTGGCAACCCATCTCGCCGAGGTTGTGAAGCAGCATGCCCACGAGTTGCTGACGCGGCAGGAGACCAAACGTCTGCTCGACCGGCTGGCGGAGAGCCATCCCAAGCTGGTCGAAGAGCTGGTGCCGAAGGTTCTGAGCCTGGGGGAAGTCCAGAAAACTCTGCAACAGCTTTTGCGCGAACAGGTTTCGATCCGGGATCTTTCCACGATTCTCGAAAGCTTGCTCGACCTGGCCCCCGCCAACAAACATCCCGTATGGCTGGTGGAAGGAGCGCGGCAGACACTAGCCCGGGCGCTGGTACAGCCACTGCTCTCGGAAACTGGAGGCTTGCGCGTGGTCACGCTGGATCGATCGCTCGAGGAAGAACTAGGAAGAGCCTTCGGAGCATCCGCGCCCACCGGAACTACCGGCCTGTCTCCTCCCTTTGCCCGCCGTATTTTGGATGGACTGCGACGCCTGGCCGGGGAGCAGCTGGCGGTGGCGAGTCCGGTGCTGTTATGTGCCACGCCGGCACGGTATCACCTGAAGCGGCTGCTGGAGCCGTTCTTGCCGAAGGTGGTTGTGCTCTCTCCGCTGGAAGTGCCGGCGGTGGTCGAGGTTCAGTCTCTCGGAGTCTTGCACTGAGCGAGTCGCGAGCGAGAAGCAAGAAATGAAGCTGCGAAAAAAGAAACAAAAGGCAAAGGCAGTGTCCAAGACGGAGGCGAGAACCGAATGACGAGTAAAAATACGGCGCAAGCCTACACCAGTTGGCAGGACAAAGAAGAGCGCGACCGCATCCTGCTCGAACAATTGCCCCAGGTGCGCTATCTGGCGCGGAGAATTCACGAGCGTCTGCCCCGGCACGTGCCTCTTGAAGACATGGTACACGCCGGAGTGATCGGGTTGATCGACGCGCTCAACAAGTTTGACCGCTCCAAGCACGTGCAGTTCGGCTCTTATGCCAAGTTCCGCATCCGGGGCGCGATTCTCGACAGTCTGCGCGAGATGGACTGGGGGCCGCGCGATTTGCGGCGCAAAGCGCGCCGGGTGGAGGAGGCACAGCGCAAGCTCAGCATGGACTTGAGCCGGGCGCCCACGGAGGTGGAAGTGGCCGCGGAACTGAATCTGGAGCTGCGCGAATTTCAGCAACTCCTCACTGAATTGGACGGCCTAGAGGTGGGTAGCCTTCATCTGGAGTCTCCCTGGGATGGCAAGGACGAGGATCTGTGCGATTACCTGCCGAACGCGCCAGAAGATACTCCGTTCTTCCGCTGCATGCGTTCCGAGATGAAGGATCTGCTGGCCCGTGCCGTGGCAGATTTGCCAGGCAAAGAGCAGCAGGTGCTGGCGCTTTATTATTTTGAAGAACTGACCATGAAGGAAGTGGGTGTGGTTCTGGGAATTGGAGAGTCGCGGGTATCCCAGATTCATTCTCTGGCGGTGGTGCGCTTGCGGTCACGGCTGGAAGAATTGATGAGCACGACCAAACCGGCATCGCGAGCGGCGCAAGCCGGAGGAATCTAATCAGCCCCATCGAACCCTTGGGAGAAACGCATCATGCAGAACGTACTCAATCAGGAACAGATCGACGCCATGGTTCGAGCCGCCCGCACTGGAGGAGGGGCCGAAGCCGGTCCGGCGCAAAAAAAAGAACCCAAGCTTGAACTGTGGGATGTACGCCGCGCGGGCCAGATCAGGCGGGAGCAACTGCAGGCCATCACCCAGCTCCATGAAGGATTTGCCCGCAGCCTGACCCAGTCGCTCGGAGCCTACCTGCGCGTCGTTTTTGCCGCCACGCTGGTTTCCGCCGAGCATTTGACCTATCGGGAATTTCTGGAACGCGTCCCGGAAACCACCTATCTGGCAGCCTGCAAACTGGAGCCGATGGGAATGCGCGGTGCTCTGCAACTGGATTTGAAGGTTCTTTTTCCGATCATCGATCTCTTGCTGGGGGGCGAGGGAAAAAGCATCGCTGCCATGCGAGAGATCACGGAGATCGAAGAGCAGATTGTGGAGAGCGTGGCCCGCATTGTGTGCCGCGATCTGGGCACCGCCTGGCAAGCGGTGAATCTTGAAGTAGGTTTTGAAAAGCGAATGGAACAGGGCGAGGCGCAGCGCCTGTTACTTCCCGAGGATAAGACGCTTTCCCTGAACTTCGAAATTACCGTGCTTGAAGTACGCGGCGGTCTGAATCTGGCGGTTCCAGTGTCGGTGTCGCATGGGCTATTGCACAAGATCTCGGCGGAGCAGAGCGGTCGTCGGCCGCGGGGGCGCAGCGATTGGCGGGACAGGCTCAAGCTCCGGTTGCTCGAGTGTCCATTCCCCGTGGAATTGAGCGCTCACGGGCTAAGCGCTCCGGTAGGAGAGCTGTCGCAGTTGGCTGTGGGCCAATTACTTGCGCTGCACAGAAGCGTGATCAAGCCCGCTTCTTTGCAGGTGGCGGGAGTTGCAATGTTTCGCGCCGCAGCCGCTCGATCCGGAGACACTCGTGCAGCACAAATCCTGGCGCCTGAAGTTGAATCAAAAGGAGCCACTCCGGGCGTGGGGAAAAAGGAGAGTAACGAATGACGGAAGCGGCCGCTCCTGCCAAACAGTCTGGGTCAGTCGATTTTCTGCACATCTGGGCTGCGAGCTTTTCGCAGGTAGTCGCGCAAATTACCAGTTCTGCCGCCCCCTGCGAGGTTCGAACCGAAGCTCCGCCGGATCTCACTCCGCCCTGCGAAAGTGATTTTTGGGCATGTGTGACCTGCTCGGGAGGACTGCGCGGAGAGATGACTTTGCGGGTGGCGGAGGCGACCGCACTTCGTCTGGCCCAGATCTTCATGAGCGAGCCGGTATCGCCCGAGATCCCCTTGACGGCCGACCATCGGGAAGCGATGGTCGAACTTCTACGCCAGGTTTCCGGCATGGTTGCAAGCGCTGCCAAGCCGCAATGGGGAGAAATACAACTCCGGTTGGAGCCGGCTGCTACGGCACCTTCGTGGTCGTCGGCGGGAACTTTCTGGTTGCAGATTGGAGAGGAAGCCCCCAACAGCATGGCGCTCGAATTCGGCCTGAGCGCGGCTCTGACAGCGGAGTTGAAAGCGGAAAAGCCCGAGCACGTCCCGGACGGCGCGGCGGAAGGGTCGAACCCTTCTTCAGCGCTGAGCTCGCCTGCGCTCCCGCACGACTCAGGGCAGAGCACCGGCGCAATGGATCGGCTGATGGACGTGCATCTTGCCATGACGCTGCGCTTCGGCGCAAAGCGGCTGCTGTTGCGGGAAGTGCTTGATCTCACTCCAGGGGCGGTGGTTGAGCTGGATCGAAAAATACAGGAACCGGTCGATCTCCTGCTGGATGGGCGGCTAATAGCGCGCGGCGAAGTCGTCGTCATCGATGGAAGTTATGGTCTGCGGGTCACGGACGTCTCGCCGCTGGGGACTGGCTGGGGCGCATGATAGAGCGAGCAAGCACAAGGATGCGGGGGTGGGGCCGGAAGGTCTGGGGGCCGGCGTGGCGTAGTTTTTGCGGGAAGCGCACGCCGGCATGCGCCTACGGCGGGTGCGGCCGGGTGCGGAGTGCGTGGCCTGGAAGACTGGCCGGCGTGCGTATGCAGGGAGCCGAATACTGCCGGACCGAATGCATGGAACTGGCGTTGATCGAGATTCTGGGACAGGGACAATCCGTTTCCCGTCGCGATCTACAGGCTTCGTATCGCATTCCTCTCGGCTTGCTTCTACTGTCGCGGCAGCAGCTCACGGTGGAGCAACTTCGTTTTGCATTAGAAGCACAGAAGAATGCTTTTCGCAGCGAGGGCAAGGAAAAGAAAAAAATCGGAGTGTGGCTGCAGGAATTCGGCTTCATCTCGGAACCACAGATCACAGCCGCGCTGGCGCGGCAGTGGGCTTGTCCCGTGCTCAGGTCCGCTCCCATGGACGTTGCGGCCAGCCGCTTTCCTTCCATTCCAACCTTGTTGCTCGAGTCTTATCAAATGATCCCGGTTGAACTGGTTGAGGCCACCCAGACTTTGCTGATGGCTTTCAGCGAGCGCATCGACTACACCGTCTTGTACTCCATTGAGCAGATGCTGCGATATCACACCGAAGCGTGTGTGGTGTCTGCGAGCCAGATGCGGAAGAGCCTCCAGGCGGTGGCGCAACGCGGAGGCACGGCCGATGTTGTATTTGACCGGATGGACGGTCCGGGAGAATGCGCCCGCATTATCGGCAGCTACACTGCCAGGGTGAAGGCCGATGAAGTTCGCATCGCGCAGTGCGGAGAGCATCTTTGGATTCGCCTGGAACGGTTACGCCAGGACGCGGTCACCCTGGTGCTGCGGGCGCCTTCAACAAGTTCTCAGTTCTCAGTTGCCAGTTCTCAGTTCTCGGTTCGTACCGAAGCTTCCGGGCTGGGAATTCCTCCCCGGAAATAAGTTTTTGGAGGCGATTTAGGATGGAGCTGCAAGGTCAGATGTCACAAGCGGGCTGGAGAAACTCTTCGCAAACGTTCTGGTCTGCGGCCTGTCCTCCAAATTATGCCCCATCTACTTGCAATCGACCTTGTTGTCCTGCGCGGCAGCGATCTGCCACTTGCCATTGCGCTTCAACCAGGTATCGGTCCAGACCTGGCACTGTTTCGCGTCGGGATGCGTTTTGTCTTTGCCGATGGCGTGCTCGCTGCCGTAAATGATGGCGACGTCTTCGCCCGAAGAAGAAGAGAAGAAGCGCACCTTCGCATCGTCGAGTGCGCAGCCCAGCGCCGAGTGTGGACCTTTTTCATCGCGTAGCTCATCCGCCTTGGTGTAGCGCTCGCCGCCAGTGCTGGTGCCCTGGAAATCGTCGGCCAACAACTCAGCGACAACTCCATTGTTCGTGCAAACACCTTCCGCCCACTTGCGCTCCATGTCGATCATGAACTTCGCGGTTTTGTCGTCGGGTGCGGCCCAATGGCTTTGCTGCGCATAGGCGGCGGTCACAAGTACGACGCATGTTACGAGACACATCAGGTGCAGAATTCGGTGACGCATCGTCCCTCCAGTATTTAAGCCACTATACAGCTAGCTTACGCGCGTGGCTGGGTGGCTGTGATCTATCAAGACGTTGTACCCACCGGAGACGCGCGGCTGATGGGCGGAGCGTAACCGAGACTACCATGCGGACGGTGGAAGTTGTAATGCTCGAGCCAGGGGGAGAGCTGCAGATCGCGTTC
>Ga0210404_10000030_pt1 | contig 200880 bp, 187 predicted proteins | sample IncBWH28MmetaG_FD_155455 | JGI IMG/M metagenome (GOLD analysis project Ga0210404, IMG submission 155455) | Forest soil microbial communities from Barre Woods Harvard Forest LTER site, Petersham, Massachusetts, United States - Inc-BW-H-28-M | ecosystem: Environmental > Terrestrial > Soil >... | reverse complement strand
GGGGCCGGTGGGGTACCGGGGGGGGGGGGGCGCGACAGCATTTTATCCGACCAGCACCTATGCGTGGGCGTTCATATCGTTAACGCGGATTCCTCATGGTAGCTTTGCGCGCCGCCGCCCGGCACGCGCCTCCGCCAATCCCAACACCCAAGAACAGGGAATAACCAAATGACCGATCGACTGAGCTCGTGCGCGCTGGCCGCGCTCGCCTCGTTGGCGCTCGCCGTTGCTGCCCGCGCGGACGAGGCACCGCCGCCCAGCGACACCCCGGCGGATCAGTCGAGTGTCAATCGTGTGGTGGTGACTGCCGAGCGGCTCCCGGAGCAGAACTATCGCGCGCCGACCGTCGCATCGCTCGGGCCGCTCGGCACGACGCCGGTGCTCGACACGCCATACACCGTCGGCATCCTGACACACGACATGATCGAGAACTCGCAGGCGGTCGATTTCAAGGACGTGTCGAAGTACCTGCCCCTGGTCGCCTACCAGGAGCAGCAGGGCCCGGACATCCTGCGGCCGCAGACGCGCGGCATCCAGGGCGGCAACTTCCAGAACACCAAGATCGACGGGATGACGATGTTCATCACCGTGGCCACCGCGATGGAGCAGTTCGACCAGATCGAGGTCGTGAACGGCCTGTCCGCCTCGCTCTACGGCCCGGCAAACCCTTCGGGCATGTTCAACTTCATTTCCAAGCGACCGACGGACAACGACCTGCGCAGCGTCACCGTCAGCTACGTGAGCGACAGCGTCTTCACCGCCAAGGCGGATCTCGGCGGCCGGATCGACAGCGGCGGCATCTTTAGCTATCGCCTCAACGCCCTCTATGGCGACGGCGACGGTTGGGTTGACGGCAGCCACCAGCGCCGCGCGCTCGGCGACCTCGGGCTCGACATTCGCCCCTGGGAACACGGCGTGCTGGAGCTCAACGTTTCGAGCTATTCGCTGGATGACACCGGCTATCCCGGCTGGTTCACCTACAACGAGAAAACCATCCTGCCGCCCGCGCCCGATCCGACGCGCGTCGGCTACGGACAGTCGTACGCCGGAGTGGATCTCACCACCCAGATCGCCACCGCGCGTTTCAAGCAGGACCTCGGATCGGGCTGGAAGCTGGTGGCCGGGGTCCTCAGCCAGGATGCGGCGCGCGACATCAACACGCCCGTCAATAACCTTAACAGCAACAACACCGGCGCCTACACCGCATCGTTTGCCAACGGCTTCGCGCCGCGCTTCGTGATGACGAGCGACGTGGCCTACCTCAACAACACCTTCACGGCCTTCGGACTCGGCAACGACTTCACGCTGGGTACCGCGGGCTACAAGGCGCGCTCCTTCTCGGTGCTGACGCCGGCCACGCCCGCGAGCGTACTGCTCGGCAAGGCGAGCATCGCCAATCCCTTGATCTTCATGGAGCCGCCTCAGGGGCCGCCCGACACCGTTGCCAACTACGATTCCTCGGACGCCTATCAGCAGGGCGTCAACGTCAATGACACGCTGCGCTTCACCGAGCAGTGGCTGGCACGACTCGGGGTGAGCGAGGACTGGTTTCACACCGACAATTACAACACCAAGCGCGTGCGCACCACCGAGTACTCAGACAGCGGCGCCAGCCCGACCGCCAGCCTCATGTTCAAGCCGCGGCCGGACATGACGACCTATTTCACCTGGGCGAGCAGTCTGCAGGCCGGCGACCTCGCGCCGGCGGGTACCGTCAACGCGGGTCAGACCCTCGCGCCCTACCGCAGCACCGAGTACGAGCTCGGCTACAAGGCCTCACTCCCGTCGATCGATCTGGGTGCCGCGCTCTTCAGCGTCGACCGGCCGTTCGCCAACATCAACACGGTTACCAACACCTTCGAGATCAGCGGCGACCAGGTCAACAAGGGACTGGAGCTGTCCGCTGTCGGCCATATGACGGACACGCTGATGCTGTTCGGCGGGGTGACATGGCTGGATCCGCGCATGGAGCACACGCCCCTCGCGACCACCAACGACAAGCTGTACGTCGGCGCGCCGAAAGTGAAGGGCAACCTGCTGCTCGAATACGAGGTGCCGGGTGTTGCGGGGCTGGTAGCCACCTTCGACTATCAGTTGTCCACTGACCGCGCGGCCAATGACACCAATACCCTGACGGTGGCGGGCTATAACCTGTTCGATGTCGGGCTGCGCTACGTGCACGAGCGCCTCACCGTGCGGCTGGCGGTAGACAACCTGACCGACCGCTTCTACTGGAGCACCGTCGCACCCAGCAACCTGACCGGTGCCAATACCGGGAACCTCATCGGACACCTGGGAGCGCCGCGAACGGTGCTCGCATCCGTCAGCCTCGCGCTCTGACCGCCGCCGTCCGGATTGCTGCGGCGCGCGGCCAGGCGCTAGAGTGGGCCGATGCAGCCTACCAAGACCGCCGCTCCGACGCCGCAGGCGACGCCCGCGTCAAACGCCACACAAGTCACGGCGCTCGGCGTACACCTGCGATATTCCTTCGAGCCGGGCGAGCAGCAGGGGGGAGCTCTCGGCAACCCGCTGCTCGAGATGCTGGGCGCGGTGGCCGAAGGGGGCTCGATCCGTCACGCCGCGCGAACGCTCGGCACCTCCTATCGGTACGTTTGGGACGCGCTCAGGCGGTGGGAGCGAGTGCTGGGTGAGCCGCTGATCGGCTGGGCGCAGGGGCGGCGCGCGCGTCCCACTGCCTTTGCACTGAAACTCCTCTGGGCTGAGCGACAGGTGCGGGCACGCATGCAGCCTGAGATCGAGACGTTGCGCGCCGATCTCGCGCGGGTGCTTATCGACGCGCACGACGAGCGTCAGCAACTGCTCACCGTGCGGGCGAGCCATGACCTGGCACTGCCGGTGTTGCAGAAACACGTTGCCGCGAGTTCGGAGCTGCATCTCGATCTCGGGTTTCGCGGCAGCGAGGATGCGTTGCGGGCCTTGAATGCCGGCGAGTGCCAGGTCGCAGGCTTTCACGTTCCGCCTCTGCGGGGCGCGGCCCCGGTGTTCTCGCGGACGCTCAAGCCGCTGCTGAAACCCGGAGTCCACCGCCTCATCGCCTGTGCGCGTCGCCTGCAGGGCGTGATGGTGCGCCGCGAGCACGCCGCAGTTGTGCGTACCTTCCCGGATCTGGCCGCGCCACAGCTGCGTTTCGTGAACCGCCAGCCGGGATCGGGCACCCGCATGCTGATCGATCACCTCCTGCTGGAGCACGGGATTGCGCCCGCGGCGCTGCGCGGTTACGCCGAGCATTGCGAGCAGTCGCACGTGGCGGTGGCACTGTGCGTCGCGAGCGGTGTGGCGGACGCCGGCGTTGGCGTCGAGGCCGCCGCGCTGCAATTCGGGCTGCATTTCGTCCCACTGGTCGAGGAGAACTACTTTCTCGCCTGTCTGGACGCGAACGTCGATGATCCGGCCGTGCGGTGCCTGCGCGAGATTCTCGCCGGCACCCGCTGGCGCGAGATTCTCGCCACGTTACCGGGCTACCGCCCGGCAGCCGATGCCGGCGGCTTGCTCGCGGTCGAGGACGGCTTGCCTTGGTGGCGCCGCTGCAGGCCGCACGCCCCAAATCCCTGAGGCCGAACATCGCTGCGCCGGTTGAGCCTGCCGCCGCACCCCGCGACCGCTGGTACGTGCTCGGGGTGCTGACGCTCGTCTACGCCCTCAACATCGCCGATCGCTTCTCGGTCTCGACGCTCATCGAGCCGATAAGGAACGAACTGGCGCTGTCCGACAAAGGCATTGCATTTCTCACCGGGAGCGCGCTCGCGTTTTTCTACGTGACGGTCGGCATTCCGGTGGCCGCGCTGGCCGATCGGGTCAACCGCCGCAACATCCTCGCCGTATCGCTCCTGGTGTGGTCGGGCGTCACGGCTTTGTGCGGGGTCGCGCGCAACTACTCCGAGCTGCTGCTCGCCCGCTTCGCGGTCGGCATCGGTGAGGCGGGTGGCACTCCGCCGTCGACCTCGATCGTCGCGGACAACTTCCCACCGGCGCGCCGTCCGATGGCGCTGACCGTCTACGCGCTCGGTGCCTGCATCGGGGCGTGGCTCGGCTCCTCAGTGGCCGGTGCGGCAGCCGACTATGGCGGCTGGCGGCTCGCCTTTCTCGTGCTCGGGGTCCCAGGCGTCGCAGTCGCGCTGCTCGTGTGGCTCACGGTGCGCGAGCCGTGTCGCGGACAGCTCGATTCCGAGCCGCACCGCCCGCCCGCCGAGCCTTTCAGCCCGCGCGCGATTATCACGCAGATCGGCGTCACGCTGCGCTGCATGGCCGTGCAGCGCTCATCGATTCATCTGGTCGTCGGGGGCTCCGTCGCGACCTTCTGGAGCTGGGGGCTCATATGGTGGACGACGGCTTTCCTGCAGCGCTCGCATCACCTCACGGTCGGGGAGGCGGGCGGGTTGCTGGGACCCATGCACCTCGTCGCCGGCACCGCGGGCACGCTGCTTGCGGGCGTCCTCATGAGCTTGCCGGCCGCACGCGACCCGCGTTTCGTGACCCGGCTCCTCAGCTGGGCGATCGTGCTGACCACCATACCGTCGTTCTTCGCTTACGAGGTCGGCTCGCTGCGCGCGGCCACCGTAATGCTGTGGCTGTTCGTGCCCGGCGTGTACTTCTATATCGGCCCGATCCTCGGGCTGCTCGCGAACGTCGTGCCTGCCAACATGCGCGCCACCGTGTGCGCCATCCTGTTGTTCGTCGCCAATCTCGCCAACCTGTTCCTGGCGCCGCAGCTCGTCGGAGCCTTGAGCGACTGGTTCGCCGCCTCGTTCGGCGCCGGTAGCGAATCACTGCGTTGGGCGCTGCTGCTGCTTGCTCCAACCGGCTTGTGGGCGGCCTGGCACATCGGTCGGGCGGGCGCAACGATCCGCGCGGACGAGGCGCGGGTGACCTGAGTGCGACTCGAGGGGTGGCGGCTCAATCCGCGCGATGTTGTGGGTAGAGCCCGTGCACCTGCCCGAAGAGCCGCGTGAGGCCAAAGAGCGCATCGGTCATCGGCGTGGCGACGCCGACCCGCGCACCGATCTCGCGGACCGCACCGACCAGGGCGTCGAGCTCGAGAGTGCGGCTCGCCTCGACGTCCTGCAGCATCGAGGTCTTAAACACGCCGAGTCTGCGCGTCACCGCCTGGCGGTCGTCGGGGGACTCGTGGACGTCGCAGCCGATGCGCGCGCCCACCGCCGCCGCCTCGCGCATCGCACCGGCGCAGAAGATGCGCACCAGATCGTCATCGAGCAGCCGGTCGGTGGTCGCGCCGGTGAGCGCCGACACCGGGTTCATGGTCATGTTGCCCCACAGCTTGTACCAGACGTCGTAGCGGATGCGCGGCGAACAGGTGACCTCAAAGCCGGCGCGCCCGAGGGTCTCGCCGAGGCGCGTCACGCGAGCCGAGCTGCCACCGTGCGGCTCGCCGATGATGAGTCCGCGGCCCATGCGATGCGTCGTCACACCGGGCTCGCTGACGGAGGCGGCCGCGTGCACGACGCAGCCGACCACGTGGCGCACGGGGATCGCCGCGGCGATGTGCCCGCCGGGGTCGACGCTCTCCAGAGGTCGCGCCTCGAGCGCGCCGACCCCGACGCCGAACCACCATGGCACGCCGTTCATCGCCGATAGGACGACCGTGTCGGGCGAGAGGAGCGGCGTGAGTGCCGGAGCGAGTGCCGGCAGGACCTGCGACTTGACGGCGACAATTACCAGGTCCTGCGGTCCGAGCTCGCGCGCGTCGTCGGCCGGCGCGGCCGCGGGCGCGTGCAGAAGCTCGCCGTTCTGATGCAGCCGCCAGCCGTGGTCACGCAAGGCAACCAGCGTGGCACGGCGCGCGAGCGCCGTTACTGCGTTATTGGTGTCGAGCGCCAGGCGCGTGCCGAGGAAGCCGCCGATGGCTCCCGCACCCACCACGCAGATCTTCACCGCGAGATCTTTGCAGGCCCGGGCGGGCCTAGCCCATGTGCAGGCCGCCGTTCAGCGAGAAGTCGGCGCCCGTGGCGAAGCCGGACTCCTCGCCCGCGAGCCAGGCGACGATTGAGGCGATCTCCGCGGGCTCGCCTAAGCGCTTCACGGGGATCCCGGCGACGATCTTCTCGAGGCGCTCGGGCTTGATCGCCTTCACCATGTCGGTGGCGATGTAGCCCGGCGAGACGGTGTTGACGGTGACGCCACGGCCGGCGAGTTCCTGGGCGAGTGCCATGGTGAAGCCGTGAATGCCAGCCTTGGCAGTCGAGTAGTTGGTCTGACCGAACTGGCCGCGCTGGCCGTTTACGGATGAGATGTTGATGATCCGTCCCCAGCCGCGCTCGAGCATGCCGTCGATCACCTGCTTGGTGACGTAAAACAGCGAGTTCAGGTTGGTCTCGATGACAGCGTGCCACGCCTCGTAGCTCATCTTCTGGAAGAGACCGTCGCGCGTGATACCGGCGTTGTTCACCAGGATGTCGATCGGACCGACTTCGGCGCGCGCGACTTCAAAGGCGCGCTTGGTGGACTCCCAGTCGGACACGTTGCCCTCCGAGGCGTAGATGCCGAGGCCCTCGGCGCGCATCTCGGCGAGCCAGCGGTCCTTGCGCGTCGAGCCCGGACCGCATCCGGCGATGACCGTGTGACCTTCGGTCGCCAGGCGCCGGCAGATCGAGGTGCCGATGCCGCCCATGCCGCCCGTGACATAAGCAATTCGCGTGACTTTGCTGCTCATGGCCTGTCCGCCGTTTCCTTCTGCAGGCTCTGAATTTGGAAGGCCATTACTACGCCGATTTTCGGCGTGCGTCCATCGGCTCGCGTGACAGGATCAGCCGCGGACGTACTGCCCCGGCGCATCACCGAGCGCGGCTGCAGCCTCAGCGGCGCGCGGCGCGACCTGCTTTGCGGCCGAGTGCGTGGCAAGCCAGCGCTCCCATGCAGGCCACCACGAGCCGTCGTGGAGGGGCGCGCGTTTCTGCCACTCCTCGGGCGTCAGCGTGGTCGTCGCGTCGGACCAGGTGAGGAGACGATGCCGGCGCTTCGGATGCACGGGACCGCTCACGATGCCGGCGTTGTGGCCGCCGCTCGTGAGCAGGAATGTATAGTCGGTGCTGCTCGTCAGGCCGCGCAGCTTGTAGACCGAGCGCCACGGCGCTACGTGGTCGGTCTCGGTCCCGACCACGAACATCGGCAGACGCACCTTCTTGAGGTCCACCTGCTCGCCGCCGAGCGTGAAGCCGCCGGCCGCGAGCTCGTTCTTCAGGTACAGCCGCTCGAGATACTCGCTGTGCATGCGGCACGGCATGCGCGTTCCGTCGGCGTTCCACGCCATGAGGTCGTTGATCTTGGGGCGTTCGCCGCGCACGTACTGCTCAACCGCCGGACTCCACATGAGATCACGCGAGCGCAGCAGCGCGAACGCGCCGCCCATGCGCTCGCTCTCGAGCACGCCGGTCTTGCTCATCATCGCCTCGAGCATCGCGATCTGGCTCGGCGTGATGAAGACCGACAGCTCCCCCGGCTCGCTGAAATCGGCCTGCGCGGCCAGCAGCGACGCCGAGGCAAGCGAGTGATCCCGCCGCGCCGTGAGCAACGCCGCAGCAATCGCCAGCAGGGTTCCGCCGATGCAGTAGCCGACCGCGTGCACCTTCTGCTCGGGGACGATGCGGCGTACTTCGGCAAGAGCGTCGAGGAAGCCGAGCTGCACGTAGTCCTGAAGCCCGAGATCGCGGTCGGTGGTGTCGGGGTTCTTCCACGAGATCATGAAGACCGTGTGGCCTTTCTCGACCAGGTAGCGCACCAGGGAATTGCGCGGCGACAGATCGAGGATGTAGTACTTCATGATCCACGCGGGCGTGATGAGGATCGGCTCCGCGTACACCTGCGGGGTCTGCGGCGAGTATTGCAGCAGCTCGATGAGCCGGTTGCGGTACACGACCTTGCCGGGCGTGATCGCGACGTCCTTGCCTACCTCAAACTGCTCGCTCGCGGCGGCGCGACCGCCACCGGTCGCCATGCGCTGCACGTCCTCGACCCAATTTTTCAGTCCGCGGATCAGATTTTGCCCCGACTCCGCCGCCGTCCGCTTCAGCAGCTCGGGGTTGGTGTGCAGGAAGTTCGCGGGTGAGGCCGCATCGAGCAGCAACCGGCCGGCGAAGTTGGCGCGTGACAATCCCGGATCCGAGTGCCCCGCTTGGGGGGCGAGCGCCTGTTGCCACCAGCTCGCCCAGTTGCTGTACGCGCGGGCATAGACGTTGAATGGCCACTGGTTCCAGGCCGGATCGCCGAAACCCTGGTCCTCATGCCCCGGCGGGAGCGGCTCGCCCGCGGCCGCACGCGCGGCGAACTGCCAGCTGTCGAGCATCTTCTCGTAGGCACTGCGCGCGAGGTTCGCCTGACGGGGCGGGTGAGTGGCGACGTTGAGGTACCACTCCCACCAGGCACGCGCGTAATCATCGGGCGCGAGCCCGCCGGTGAGGGCGGCCAGCTGGGCGCGCAGGTTGCGCTCTACATCGGCCTTGAGTTCGGGCCCGGTGCTGGACGCGTCGGGCTTCTTATTCGTATGCGTAGTCAACGGCGGCTCCCAAAAGATTGCGCCCGGGGGTGTCGCCACCCCCGGGTGCAGGATACCGCCAAGATATCAGGCGGCCTTGCGGACCGGCACTGCCTTGGCCGCCATCTCGGTGCCAAGCTGGCTGAACTTGGTCTGGATCTCGGACGTGACGCTCGAGAACTCCTGCATGCGCTCGCGCATTTTCTCGACCAGCTGGCCGTGCAGCTCGGTCTGCTTGCTCACCAGCTCGTTGGCGCTGGCGGCGGTGAAGGTTGCCTGCACGCGAGCCAGGCTCGACTCGAGGACGTCACCGGCGACCTGGTACTGCAGGCGGGCGAGACGCTCGAAGCTCTTGAAGCCTTCCTGCTGCGCCTTGAGAACGGGCGCGAAAGCCTCACGAGTCGCATTGATCAGGGTGCTGGGGTCGAAGGTACGGTCGATCATGTTCATGCTCCGGTAGGGGGTTGTCGTGGGGAGCATTCTACTGATTTCTGTATGCAGTGCAAGAGAAATATTGTGACCGGCTTCAGAGGCGTCAATTATGATTATAACTAGTTGAATAATATAATATACAATACCAAGCAATGATCTGAATATTACCCCATAACTTGTGCGGTGCGCCCAAAGAAACAATCAGATCCGAAGTCCCGCGTCCACCTCCACGCAGCGTCCCGTAAAGAGATCGTTCTCGAAGATGAAGCCGACGGCATGCGCAATCTCGTCCGGCTCGCCGAGGCGGCCGAGCGGGATCGGAGCGGTCATGCGCGCGAGTGCCTCGGGCTTCATGCTCTCGACCATCGGGGTACGCACGAAGCCCGGAGCCACGGCACCTACCCGAATGCCGAAACGCGCGAGTTCTTTGGCCCACACGACGGTCATCGCCATGACCCCGGCCTTGGCGGCGCTGTAGTTGGTCTGGCCGGCATTGCCGGCGCGACACACACTCGAGATGTTGACGATCACGCCGCGGGTGGCGCGCGCGATCATGCGTTGTGCCGCCTCACGTGCGCAGAGAAAAACGCCGGTCAGGTTCACATCGATGACGTCCTGCCACTGGGCGAGCGTCATCTTGCTGACCACCTGGCCGTCCTTGACTTTCACCAGCAGGGCATCGCGCACGATGCCGGCATTGTTGATGAGTCCGTCGAGCTGACCGAAATCGCGGATCACGGCATCGAGCGTGCTCTCGACGCTGTCCTCGCGGGCGGCGTTGGCGATATAGCTGCGCGCCACGGCGCCAAGCTGCACGCATTGCTCACGCGTTTCTCCGACATCCTTCTCGTTGGTGTCCAAGAGCGCGAGCTGCGCGCCCCTGCGCGCGAAGTGATACGAAAGAGAGCGGCCGATACCGCGGCCTGCGCCGGTCACGAGAATCGTCTTACCGCGAACGTCCACTGCTTACTCCTTCGGTTGTGTAACGGCCCCTGCCGCCCCGCGCTTGAGGTCTTCCATGCAGGCGCGGATGACAGGGGGCGAGTGTGGTGCGGGCGCACCTGCGAATACGTCGACGTGAATCTCAGCCGCGGCGCTTGCCGGGCTGCGGGCCTGAGGGCTTGTCGGCATCGGCAGGCGCTGCGCCGGGGGAGAAGGCCGACAGCATCGACGCCTGCATCTTGGCCCACATCTCCATGTTCTGGCGCGTCATCTCGGCGAGCGGCGCCATCGGAGTCTCGAGCACCTTGGCCATCTCGGCCTGCATGACTGTCTGCTGGCGCAGCAGCCCGCCGATGCTGCGCTCGAGATAGGTGGTGAGCATCTGCTGGATCGGGTTGCCGTAGAAGCGAATGATCGCCTCGAGGAGCTGGGTGCTCAGCACCGGAGTGCCGAACTGTTCCTGGCTGGCGATGATCTGCAGCAGGATGCTGCGCGTCAGATCCTCGCCGCTCTTGTCGTCGATCACCTTGAGGTGCTCGCCGGCGGCGACCAGCTTGCGCAGATCATCGACGGTGACGTGGCGGCTATCCTGCGCGTCGTAGAGACGGCGGTTAGCGTATTTGCGTATCAGACGCTCTTCGGCCATGGTGGACTTCACCCTGTCGCGCTGCTCACTCGGCAACCGCCGAGGGCATCGGCGCCGGATACTAGCTTGGCTGTATGCAACGCACAATGATGGACCTCACGGTTGAACCCAGGAGGGGCATCCCCTTCCGGAAGGCACTTTCCGGCGGCAGATGGCCCGCTGGCGCGGCTCGACCCGGGCCGCTGAATCCGCGGGATTGCGCAGCGCATACATGATGGAGTGAGGTCATGCAGGGTCCTTTTGGTACCGCCTGGACTGCTTCTGATACCGCCTTTGCCGGCGCCGCGGCGCGCTTCTTCGAGCTGCTGAAGACCTTTGCTGCACAGCCACACACCGCCCCCGGGCGTTCACCCGACTGGACGCAGCTCGGTGCAGCTCTGGCCGGCCAGTTCGAGCAGTGGCTCAAGTCCTCGCCCGCCGCCGGTGCCGCCTTCGCCGCGGCGGCGGGATTTCCGGCGAGCGCGCATTCCGCAGCGGCGCCGCCATGGCCTCCCGGTCCGATACCCCTCGGTCCCGCCGCCCGCGTGGCGGAGGAGCAGAGCGCCTGGGAGCTGCTGATGAAGCTCGGCCAGCTGCAGGCACAGCTCAGCCGCCACTGGGGCGAGATCGCCGGCAACGCCGCACAACGTTTCATGGGGCGGATGCGGACCACGCAGAGCACCGACCTCACGGCCGAGAGCGCGCTGGCGCTCTACGAGACCTGGGTGGAATGCGCGGAAGAAGCCTACGCTGAAACCGTAAGACGCGAGGACTTCAGCCAGCTGCAGGCGCAGCTCACCAACACCGCGATGGCGCTGCTGCTCGCACAGCGCTCCCAGGCTGAGGCGTTGGCGCGCGCCTGGGGCTTACCGACCCGCGAGGAGACCGACGCGTTGCAGCGGCAGATCCGCGAGCTCCGCCAGCGGCTCGAGGAGCGCCCGGCACAGAAGCCGCAGCGCACGCCGCGCGCCGCGGCGCGCGCGCCGCGCAAGGGCAGCGCGAAGGCCGGGACCGGGCGAGGCGTGCGCGGCCGTCGCGGGGGTGCGCGGAGCAAGCGCCGTTGAGTGATCTCGGGGGCGAGGCCGGCGCGCTGTTCATGGAGCTCGGCGCCCGCATGGCGCAGACGCTCGCGCGGCTGCGCGAGGCGCGCAGTGTTACCGTCGGCTGCTCGGCCCACCGTGCGGTGTGGAGCCACGGCAAGACGACACTCTTCGAGTATCTGCCGCTCGAGGGCAGGGCGCAAAAAGGCGCGCGTCCGCTTCTGGTCTGCTTCGCCCTCGTCAATCGGCCCTACATTCTCGACCTGCAGGCTGACACCTCGCTGATACGGCGGCTCCTCGAGGCGGGGCGCAAGGTGTATCTGGTCGACTGGGGCAACCCCGATGACGGCGATCGCCTGCAGGAGCTCAACGATTATCTCGAGCAGGGGCTCGGGGGCTGCGTCCGCCATGTCCTCGCTACTCAGGGCACCGACACGCTCGATCTGCTCGGGGTCTGCCAGGGCGGTGTCCTGAGCCTCTGCTACAGCGCGCTCCATCCGGCGCAGATCGCGAACCTGGTGACGCTCACCACCCCGGTGGACTTCCAGACGCCCGATGACCTGTTGTCGAAGTGGGTGCGCGGGCTCGACACCGAGCTGCTGGCGCGCGTCGGCAACGTGCCGGGCGAGCTCCTCAATGCGTTGTTTCTGTCGCTGCTGCCATTCCGGCTGATGCAGCAGAAGTACGTGCGGCTGCTGATCGCGGGCGCCGAGCAGCGCGCGGTGGAGGATTTCGTGCGCATGGAGCGCTGGATTTTCGACAGTCCGCCGCAGGCGGCTGCGGCGTTGACCCAGTTCGTGCGCTGGTTCTATCAGGAGAACCGGCTGATGCGCGGTACGCTCGAGCTGGGTGGCCGCGCCGTCGATCTCAAGTCGGTACGTCAGCCGCTCCTCAATCTGTACGCGACCGCAGATCACATCGTGCCGCCCGCCGCATGCGAGGTGATGGGCCGACACGTCGGCAGTCGCGACTATACGGCCTGCGCCATCGATACCGGACACATCGGCATGTACGTCAGCCGCAAAGCACGCACGGAGATCCCGCAGCGGATCATCGCCTGGCTCGAGGCGCGCTCGGGGGCGGCAGCGCGCCGGCCGCGGCGGCGGCCACGCAAGTAATCGGCGGAGGTCAGTAGCCCTTGGAGATGTCGACCACGGAAAGCATCGGCTCGCCGGCGACGTAGCGGCGGAGGTTCTCGACCAGCACGGCATTGCGCATCTGCTCGGCGACCGCGGTGTTGGCTGCGACGTGCGGCGTGATGATGAGATGCGGCGCGTGCCACAGGGGGTTGTCGGCAGGCAGCGGCTCCGGGTCGACTACATCGAGTCCGGCGCCGGCGATCGTGCCCTGGGTGAGCGCCGCGGTGAGATCCGCGGTCACGGTGCTGCGTCCGCGCCCGATGCTGATGAAGTAGGCGGAGCGCTTCATGCCGGCGAAGAACTCCTTGTTGTAGATACCGGTCGTCTCGGGCGTGAGCGGCAGGCAGTTGACGACGAAGTCGGCATCGTGCGCCAGCTTGCCGAGCTCATCCGGCAGCCCGACGTAGCTCACGAAGTCCGGCCCCTCGTGGCCGCTGGCGCGCGTCGCAACGACGCGCATCCCGAGAGCGTGCGCCCGCCGGGCTACTTCGGTGCCGATGCCACCGAGTCCGGCCACCAGCACGGTCTTGCCGCCGACGTCCTCGAGCTCGGGCGCGGAGTCGTCGGACTCCCAATGACTCTGCTGCTCTTCGTGGTAGAAGTCCTCGAAGTGGCGACTCAGCGCCAGCATCATGGCGATGACGTGCTCGGCGATGCTCGGTCCCATGGTGCGCTGCAGGTTGGTGACCAGCGGTGCGCGCTCGCGCAGCAACGGCTGCTGCACGCAGCGCTCGACGCCAGCGGCGGGCCACTGAATCCAGGCGAGATGCTGCGCCGCCTTGAGCACCTCCGCGGAGCACACACCAAAAGTCGCATCGGCGGCGGCGATGTCGCGCGGCGTCGCCTTGTCGATCTCTACGAGACGTGCTGCCGGGGCCGCCTGCTGCAGCTGCGGCAGCAGGTCATGCAGCGGACCCATGACCAGGATGACACGCGGCGGGTGCCAGCCGCTCCTTTCGCGCACCGGGCTCGGCGCGACGTGCAGGCCGAGACTGTCGATCAGCTGCGCGGCGGAGGGCGGCGGCATTGCGGCCGGGTTGTCGCTCGCCGCGGCCGCGGCTCCCGCCCCTATGGTGAGCATGCCGAGAGCGAGGCCGAGCAGCCCGACTGCAGATCGCGATGACATGACATCCCCCGAAAGACGGTCCGATTCCGGGCCCGAGTCTACAACACGCCGCGTGTCACCACGGGGCGCGGCAGCGACGCGGTCAGGTCAGGGATGCACCGTGAGCGCATCGTCGCGGGCGAGGAGCTTCAGGATGCGGCCGAAGCCGTGTCGCCGGGCAGTGGTCTCGATGTCGCGGTGCAACGCCGGCGCACCCTCGGCATGCCGTTCCCTGAGCAGCTCCCAGGCGGCGAGCTTCGCTTCCAGTGACCAGCCCAGCCAGATGCGCCGCTCGGCGTCCGCCGCCAGTGCCAGCAGCCGCTCGGTGGATTTTGGGTCGGTGTGCGCGCCATCGCCGATACGGGCCAGAGCGATGTCGACCACGTAGACCTCCTGGCGGGAGGTTATGGATTGCCGCAGCGTACGGGCTCGCTGCAGCGCCGCGCTCCCGACCACCGTGTCGCCCAACGCACGCGCACAGATTGCCAGCAGGGCATCGGCGTCCGCTTCTCCGGTGCGCTCCTCGGCGGCGGCAAAGCCGTGGCTCGCCTGCTGCAATCGCTCGCGAGCAGAGCTCCATTCGCCCTCGTCCATGTCCAGCTGACCCAACATCATCAGAGAGTTGCTGGTGTAGGAGTTGTCGCCACCGCTGCCGACGCGACGGATGACCTCTTCAAAGCCGCGGCGTGCCCCCGCCGCGTTGCCGCGATCACTCTCGATCAGCGCACACGTGAACCGGCTGTATATCGCGAACTGGGGATCGGAAAGCGGCGCCGCCTCAGCCATCGCACGCGCGCAGGTCGCGCGCGCCGCGTCGAGCTCGCCGCGCATCCTCTGTACGTCGGCGATGTTGGTGAGCGCCCACGAGGTCTGATGACCGGCTCGCTCATCCAGTGCCACGACCTCGCGGTACTCGCCCAGCACCTCATCGCTCGCCGCTTCATCGGAGGCAATGGTGGCCAGCGCCTGCAGGGTCCAGGCTTGCAGGCCCAGGTCGCCGGTCTCGCGGGCAAGCTGCAGCGCGTCGCGCGCTGCAGCTTGCGCACCGTCGCGGTCGCCCGCCAGCCACAGCATGTTGCACAGGTTCCGATAGACCGCGGCGATTCCCGCCAAGTCGCCGATGCTGCGATAGAGCTCCATGGCCTGCTGGAATTGCTCGCGCGCCTCCTGGTTGCGGTTGAGATTGCCGAGTGCCTTCGCGAGGGCGGTGCGGGCCGCAGCCTCGCCGCGCGGATTGCGTATCGAACGGTAAGCGGCGATTGCCGCGTCGAGACTCGCGCACGCCTCCTTACTCTTGTTGAGATGGAGGCGTGCGCCGGCGAGCGCGAGCTGGGCGTCGGCGATGAGTCCGGCGGCGTCGTGCCGCTGCGCAAGGTGCAGTGCGCCGGTGGCATGTTGCTCGCTGCCGCGGGCGTCATCGAGGGCCTCCGCAACTCGTGCTGCGGAGAGCTCGACACGCGGATCATCCGCTGCGTCGGGCAGCCGCCCGAGCTCGTGCAGCGTCGCTTGCGCGCCGGTCAGCGCGCCGGCGGCAATCTGCGCGTCGATGGACTGCAGGCGGTACTCGACGCTCGCCGGCCGCAGGCGCACGAGTGCATCCCATGCGGCGGCACCCTTGTCCCAGTCGGCGTGCGCCGAGTCGACGACCGCCTCGATGTGCAGGCGCTGTTCCGGCGGCAGATTGGCCGAGTTCTGCGCGGCCTGCTCCGCGGCTGCCAGCGCCTTGTCGTGAAAGCCCAGCGCTGACCAGGCCTGGGCGAGGTAGGCGTAGGCCGGCGCGTACCCGGGTGCTTCGGCCACCGCCTCGAGAAGCTCGTCGCGCCCCCGCGCGGCGTCATAGTGCTGCAGCGCATCGAGCGCAAAGCCGAGCCGCCGGGCCACGTCCAGGCTCGGGGGCTGCACGTTGGCGACCAGACCGAGGGTTTGCACGTCCGGAGCGCGCGCACCGAGCTTGCCGCGCAGAGTCGCACCGGCCTGGGTCGCGAGCGCGATCAGGCCTGCAACTGCCGACTGATCTGACACGGACGCCACCAGTGCGCCGGTGCGCGTGTCCTGCAACGCGATGTCGACTCGGAGCGGCGCGTTGTCCGCGGTGCCCGACACCAGATAGCTTCCGCTGATCGCATAGTCCGCATCGAGCCGCTGGCGCAGTCGCCTCAGGGTTGCGGACGAGTAGCCGCCGGCGGCCGGGGCGGACAGGTCGGAGCTCGCATCGCGCACCAGCTCATCGGGCACCACCTGCACGTTCTCGGCGACGCTCAGCTCAGCGGCCAGCATCTCACTCAGCGCGGGCGCGAGCCACGCGTCCTTGGGATTTCGGGAGAGGTTACTGAAGCCGACCAGGGCGACGGTGTGACCGGTGTGACCTGGTGAGATCGCCACCCGGGGTGAGACCGCAAGTCGCCAACCGACGCCGACGATCAACAGCACTGCCCCGACCGCAGCCGCCATCAGCCAACGGCGCAGCCGCGGTCCCGGTGCTGCAGTCGCGGGAGTAGCGGCCGGCGCGGCTGCGGTCGTCGCTGCGTCGGAGGGCGGAGGTGGTTGGGGCGCGGGGGAGCCGGCCGCGATCGGCGCGACGAAGCGGTATCCCACCTTCGGCACGGTCTCGATGAAGCGCGAGTCATGCTCGCCGTCGCCGAGCGCGCGGCGGATAAGCCAGATGTGCTTGGTGAGGTTCGACTCGTCTACGTAACCGCGCGGCCACACGAGCTTCATCAGCTCGTCCTTACTGACCACGTGACCGGCGCGCTCGACCAGCAACACCAGGGTGTCAAACACTTTGGGCGTGAGCGAGATCGGCTTGCCGGCCTCGGACAGCCGTCGCTCCGCGGGCTCGAGCGTGAAGCCCGCGAATCGATAGACCGGGTTCTCTAGCGCCGGCATGGACTTAGCGACTCCGGTCTGCGGGCAGGAAGTTTGCCAGAAAACTGCCAGCCGGACGGCAGCGACAGCCATTCGGCTCTCGCCCACTCTCCCGCGCCGTCAGAGGCAGCCAGGTGAGCCGTGCTCGCGGGCGATGCCGGGGAGGTGACGGATGGAAGCTTCGCAGCAGTGGCCCTGGACCCTTGGGTTCTTCTGCCGGCTGCTCATGCTGCTCTGGCCGGTGGCGGCCCTCGCCAGCGCCCCGCTGGCACCCGCTCCGGCCGTGCACGAGGTCGACTGGCGCACCAGCCCGCTCGACCTGAATCTGCGCGGCTTCAACGGCGAGCGCTTCCGCTTTCATTGTCCGCCCGGTAAGCCCGCGCCCGGACAGGTCATCGGCAGCGGCCCCTATACCGATGCCTCCTCTATCTGCGCCGCGGCCGCGCATGCGGGCGTGATCCGCACCGCGAGCGGCGGCTTCGTGACGATCGAGGTGCGTCCCGGACAGATGCACTACGTGGGCTCGGTCAGCCACTACGTGCAGAGCGAGGATTTCAACGAGTTCTGGAGCGGCAGCTTCCTGGTGATCGCACCGCAGGCAGTTCCGCCACCGCCCTGATCTGCGCGCCGGGGCCTGACAGCGCGCGCACCGAAACCAACACCCTGGGAGTACATCATGAAAGCGACCTGGATCATCTGCTCACTGCTGGCGCTGTCCGCCGGCGCGGCCTCGGCCGCCGACAGTCCGTGGAACGGGACCTGGAAGCTCGATGCTGCGAAGAGTCAGCTCACGGGCCAGACGTTCAGCTATTCGGAGCGGCCCGGCGGAATGCTGCACTACGAGGATGGCAGCAGTGCGAGCTTCGACTTCGGACTCGATGGCAAGGAATACAAGACCTGGGCCAACCGGACCACGGCATGGACCTCTGCCGGAAAAAACGCTTGGGACACCGTCACGCGCGCCGACGGCAAGGTGCACTCAAAGGGACACATCGTGCTCTCCGAGGACGGCAAGACGCTCACCATGACGTTCACTGGCACGCGGCCTGACGGGCAGGACTTCCACGAGCAGGATGTCTTCAGTCGCGTCAGCGGAACCGACGGACTGGCAGGCACCTGGCGCACCGCGAAGGTCACCAACCCGAGCGGACCTCAGACCTTCGTGATTTCCGCGCCAGCTCCGGGCGTATTGCACTACGACATCCCGGACCAGAAAGTCTCGGTCGACTATCGCGCTGACGATACGGACTACCCACTGGCCGGACCCACGCTGCCGCCGGGCGCGACCATCAGCTTCAAGCGAGTCAACGCCACGACGATCAAATACACCATGAAGGTCGACGGCAAGCCCGACAGCGTCGGCGTGCAGAGCATTGCAGCCGACGGCAGGTCCTTCACGGATACCAACTGGAATCCGGGTCAGGCGAGTGAGAAGACGACTTCCGTCTACGTGAAGCAGTAAGCGCTCGTGGTCAGTCGGTCGGGCCGCATGGCCCGGCCGGCGATCCGCGCGAGACCCGCCACACGAGCACCTTCACTGCCTGACGCGAGGAGTTTTCCTGCATGAATACTGTTGCGACACGTCTTATCGCCGAGCGCCGCTTCTATGTGGGTGCGGCTCTCGGCGTAGTTGTCGTCGTGCTGGCCGGCTTCAGCATCGACGTCGACCTGCTGCGCGACATGAGCGGGTTGAGCGCTTTGGTGCGCCTGCACGGCGTGGTGATGCTCGGCTGGATCGCGCTGTTCCTCACGCAGACCGTATTGGTGGCGCGGCGACGTGTCGACCTGCATCGGCGCCTGGGAATCTTTGGTGCAGCGCTCGCCGCAGTGATCGTCATTGCAGATACGGCGACCGCGGTCGTCGCCTTTCGCCTCGGCGGCCGGCACCTGCCGCCGGGAATGCCCGCGCCGTTGTTCCTGGCCCTCGCGTTGTTCGACCTGCTGACCTTCGCGATCCTCGTAAGCGGCGCGATCGCGCTGCGTCGCAGGAGCGACTGGCACAAGCGGCTGATGCTGCTGGGCGTCATCATGGTGCTCGATGCCGCGCTGGCGCGCTTCATCAGCGTCTACACCTCGTGGGGGCTCGACGCTGCGATCGCGCGGGATGGGCTGGTGCTCATCTGTGTCGCGATCGACACGCTGCGTTACCGCCGGCTGCATCCGGCGTTCGCCCTCGGCGGGCTGCTGGTCTTCGTCACGGACCCACTTGCGCATTGGGCGGCGTCCCTGCCGATCTGGGCACACCTGTGTGCGTGGCTCGTCTGAGGCGCAAGTCCCACCCCGCGGAGACTCTCATGAGAATGCCATACATCAACAGCACACTGCCCGCGCCGCTCGCGGTATTCGCGCGCCTGCACGGAGTTTCTCCGACATCCGATCCGCTGCGCGCAGAGGCCGAGCTGCGGGCCGCGAAAGCGTGCGGGTTCGAAGCCCGCGCATACACGACTTCGTGCGCGCGCTGATGGTCGCCGCCTATCACAAGCCGCAGGCCGCTTCTGTCTGCGGCCCTGGCTGAAGCAACTCAGGGAGCTGTCATGATCAAGCGCTATCTGTCCGCGATTCTCCCTTTATTGGCGGTCCTCGCAGGCTGCAGGGGCATGGTGGCACCGGCCGCCGATCCACTTCGGGAAGAGGCCGCCATCCGCGCTACCGATGCCCGCTGGCTCGCCGCGGCTCAGTCCCACGAGCTCGAGCGCACCGTTTCTTTCTGGTCGGAAGATGTCTACATGATGCCGCCGGGTGGGCCCGCGATGGTGGGGAAGGACGCGTTGCGGCGCTACATCGCCGGAGCCTTCGCGATCCCGGACTTCTCCATCAACTGGGTCACGGATCGCGTGTGGGTGGCACAGTCCGGCGATCTCGCTTACGCGGTCGGCACGGACACGATCCGCATGAGCTCACCCGATGGCAAGCCCGTGGTCGAGCACAACAAAGCCGTGGCGGTATGGAGAAAGGAGCCGGACGGCTCCTGGAAGTGCGCCGTCGACATCTGGAACGCGGCGGGTGACGACCCCGTCGGGGCGGCCGCGTCGCGGTAGCTGAGAGCAGCAGCCGCAGGAGCCCAGTTGGGGGGAACCATGCATTCAGTCACCCGGCGAGATGCCGTGAAAAGCCTGCCTGCGCTGGCGTATGCGCTCGCGGTGCCACCGTGGGCGGTGGCCGGACAGGCGATGGCCGACAGCGCTGCTCTTGACGTCACTGACCTGCAGGCTGGTTTCGCCGGGGAGCTCATCGGGCGTCGCAGCGCCGCATACCATGCCGCGCGCCGCACGGACAACCTGGCCTTCGATCGGCGACCACTCATCGTGGCGCGCTGCGCGAATGCCGAGGACGCGGCACGCGCACTCGACTTCGCCCGGCGTCGATCCCTGCCACTCGCGGTGCGCGGCGGTGGGCACTGCCAGGCGGGTCGCTCGAGCTGCGACGACGGCGTCGTGATCGATCTCGGCAAGCTGGATGCAGTGACGGTAGACCCCAGGGCGGGAACCGTTGAATGTGGTGGTGGGGCGCGCGTCTGGCAAGCCAATGAGGCAGCCGCCGCGCACGGTCTGTCACTGCCCCTTGGTACGTGCGGTGACGTGGGCGTCTCGGGTCTCACGCTCGGCGGCGGTGTGGGCTACCTGATGGGCGTGGCGGGCGCGGCGTGCGATGCCTTGATCGGCGCCGACCTGATCCTGGCTGACGGTCGGCATGTGGAGGTGACGGCCGACAGCGATCCGGACCTCATGTGGGCGTTGCGCGGCGCGGGGGCGAACTTCGGCATCGTAACCCGCCTGAGGTACCGAGCCGAGCGGCTGCCGGGCGTACTCGCCGGCGAGCTGTTGTTTCCTGCGCCGGCAGCGCGCGAGGTGCTAGCGCGCGCCGATGCGCTGCGCACAGCGCTGCCGGATGAGCTGAGCGTGTTTGCCGGGGTGCTCGTGCCGCCCGCGGGCGAGATACGCGTGCGCATGGGCGTCTGCTGGGCCGGGGACAGCGCCCGCGGACGCGAGGTGATCGCACGGCTGCTAACCCGCGACGTCGCACCGCTCGAGCAGTCCCTGCGCGAGACGACGCTGGCGCAGTTCGTAGGGCGGGAAAGCCCGGGTGCTGGCATGAGCTGTGCCCGCTTCGGGATCGCCCGCCAGACCTTGCCCGGGCGGGCACTCGATGTGCTGCTGGCCAGCGACGCGCCGCCAGGAGCTCTGCGTCTGGTGTTCCTCGACCCGGTGCACGGCGCATTCACCCGCATCCCCTCGGACGCGACCGCCTTGCCACGCCGTCCGGCGAGCGCTGGAGTGGGGTTCATCGTCGGCTGGCACGATGCGGCGCAGACCGGGGTCATGCGGCGGTGGGCCGATCAGTCCTGGGGCGAGCTGGAACCCGCGATGAGTGGCGCGTACGTCAACATGCTCGATGACGAAGGCGAGGCGCGGGTGCGCGAAGCCTACGACGCCAACTTTCGACGCCTGCAGCGCCTCAAATTGCGCTATGACCCCGACAACGTGTTTCGCTCGAACCAGAACATCGTACCGGCACCGTCCTCGACGGACTGAGGCGAGGCATGCACACCGCGGATGGAGTCACCGCGCGGCTGAGTGCGCCGCACCGCCTGTACTCATACGCGGCGCTCGCCGTAGCGGCCCTGGTATTTGCAGGCTTTGCGCGCAGCTACTACCTGCGCGCTTTCTTCAACGCGCGCCATCTGACGCCGCTCGCGCACATTCACGGTATCCTGATGACGGGCTGGATCGTGCTGTTCGTGATGCAGGCGCAGCTGATTGCCAAACGGCGCGTCGCTGCGCATCGCCGGCTCGGAGTGCTGGGCGCAGCTCTCGCGACAGTGATCGTGCTCGTCGGTTCGCTGACGGTCGCCGCCGCCATCCACCGGCGCTTCCCTGGCGCCGGCGTCGCGCGCTTCGGGCAGATCTTCGTCGAGTTCGACGGCCTGAGCGTGTGGGTGTTCGGCGCGCTGGCGCTGGCGGGGGTCCTGTGGCGCGCGCACAGCGATGTACACAAGCGGCTGATGCTGAGCGCAACGGTTGCGCTGCTCCCTCCCGCAGTCGGCCGGATTGCCGAGTACCTGTTGCCGGGGAGCGAATGGCATCTGGTGATCGCCGCCGTAACCACGAGCGCGTTTGCAGTCGTCTGCGCGCTCGTGGACACGCTGCGGCTCGGGCGACTACATCCCGCGATGGCCTGCGGAACCGCGTGTGTACTGGCGGCGAACCTGCTGACGCAGCTGGCGCAAGGCGGCGACTAAGGCCTACGCCATGCCGCCGCTCACCGAGAGCACCTGTCCCGTCATGTACGCGGCGTCCCTGGAGGTGAGAAAGGCCACGACGCTCGCCACCTCTTCGGGGAGTCCGGGACGGTTCATGGGCACCAGGCGCTCGATGGCGGCGGCATCAAACAGTCCGTCGGTCATCTGGGTCGCGATGATTCCCGGCGCGACGGCGTTCACGGTGATGCCGCGGGTCGCGACCTCGAGCGCGAGCGCCCGGGTGGCCGAGTTCAACGCGCCCTTGGCGGCAGCGTAGTTGACCTGGCCCTTGTTGCCGATGATGGCCGCGATCGAGGAGACGCTCACGATCCGTCCCCAGCGGGAGCGGATCATGGGCATGAGAAGCGGTTGGGTCGCGTTGAAGAAGCCGTTGACGGACACATCGATCACGCGGCGCCACTGCGCGGCATTCATGCCGGGCAGCACGGCGTCATCGTGCACGCCGGCGTTGTTGACCAGGATCTGAATCGCGCCGGCCCCGAGCGCGCCCTCCAAAGCGGCGCGCGTGACCTCGGTGTCGGTGATGTCGAAGCGGACGACCTCGCCGCGCCCGCCGGCGGATTCGAGGTCGCGCAGCACGGCCGCTGCCGCCTCGGTGGCCCGGTGACAGTGGACGTAGACGTAATGCCCCTCGCGCGCCAGCCGGCGGCAGATCGCCGCGCCGATCGTACCGCTGCCGCCGGTGACGAGTGCGCGTTTGCCGTCGCCGCTCATGAGTGGGTCCCGGTGCTCCCGGTCTCCCTGCCGAAGGCGGCATCGAACACGATGCTCGCCCGGCCGCTCAGGAGCACGCGCGCGCCGCCCGACACGGTGAACTCGTAGAGCACGCTGCGCCCATCCCCGGTGACCCGCTCGGCGGCGGCGATGAGTTCCTCTTCGAGGTCGTCGAGCCGGCTCACCTGCAGCGCGACGTTGCGCACACTCGCCAGGTAGCCGACGGTGGCGCCGATGCTGCCGCGCAGGTGTGTCGAGACGGTGCTGGCGAGCGGCGCGCTCGCCGCAATCAGCGCGCCGTGCACGGCCATCGCCTGGGCGGCGTACTCGATGCCACAGGCGGCACCGAGGCGGCCGTGCGCCCGCAGCGGATTGTCGGGCGAGCGATGTGTGTCGCTGCGACAGCGGATGCGCGCCGCGTCCCAGGCGAGCACCTCGTCCAGCAGGCACATGCGCCCCTTATGCGGGATGTGTTGCTCGATCCACTGCCGGTCTAGGGGCACGGGCTCACCTCGATCATCAGGCGCTGCTCTTCCACGTAGTCGACCGCCACCGCTGCGGGCTCGGCGCGCGCTATGCGCCGCAACAGCGGCAGGCTGCGTGCGGCCGGCACCTGCGCGCGCAGCGCCTCGAGCTGCGGATCGTGCAGTCGCTCCGCGGGCGCCGCCTGCAGCCCGGCCGTGAGCCGCGCCAGCGAGGCGGGGCGTGGGTCCGGCGTCAGCAGCAGCGCGACACCGAACGCATCCGGAATGGGGCGTACGCTGCGCATCGGCTCCGGATAGTCCGCATCATAGGCAATGACGAGCACCGCTGTCCCATCGACGCACAGCGCGACCAGGGCTTCGAGCAATCCGGCGGCGAAACTCGCATCGTGGGCGCACAACGCGTTCGACGCCGCGGTGGCGCCGGTGGCGATCCCCCAATAGCCCGAGGCGGCATTGTGCACGGAGTTGTGGAAGCGGGTCGGCGAGATTTGCCGCTCGGTGCCTGCCAACACCTGACAGATCTCGTGACAGTTCTCGCCGTCGCCTCCCGAGGAGGTGAACACGGCAGGCAGCGCGGCGGCATCCGCGCCGGCGCGTGCGACGGCCTCGAGCCCGACGGTGAGGGCGAGGCGTACCACCTTGCCGGTGCGGCGCCGCTCGGCGGCCGGCAGGGACGTGAGCGGCGGGATCACGGTCGGGCGCGGCTCGTAGGGCGTGCGACCGGCTAGCGCTGCCGCCGCACTCGGCCAGTCCGGCAGGCCGGGGCCGAGCACGCCCACGCTCTCGACCCATGCCGTGAGTGCCGCGGTCATCGTCCGGTGGCGAAGATCAGGCTGCAGTTCGAACCCCCAAAGCCGAAGGAATTGCTCATGACGGCTTTGAGCGGCGCGCGGCGGCTGGCGGTCAGGTAGCTCACCGGGAGCGCCGGATCGACGGTCTGTGTATTGACGCCGCCCGGCATCACACCATGACGCAGCGCGAGCGCGCAGATGACCGCCTCCAGTGCCCCCGCCGCGCCCAGCGTGTGTCCGGTGGCGCCCTTGGTCGAGCTGCCGGGTACCCGCGGGCCGAGCACCGCGCTGACCGCGCGCGCCTCGGCCGCGTCGTTGCTCGGCGTGCCGGTGCCGTGGAAGTTGATGTAGTCAATGTCGCCGGATCCGAGGCGCGCTGCCTCGAGCGCCTGGCTCATCGCGGCGGCCGCGCCGCGTCCCTCGGGATGCGGCGCCGACATGTGCCACGCATCGCTCGACTCTCCGGTGCCGAGAAGCAGCACACCGTTTTTCGGCAGCTGCCCGCTTGGGCGCTCGAGCAACACGAACGCCGCGGCCTCGCCGATCGACAGGCCATCGCGTCCGGCATCGAACGGCCGGCACGGCGTGCGGGCCACGAGCTGTAAAGAGTGAAACCCGTACAAGGTCGTCAGGCACAGTGAATCCACACCGCCGACGACCGCGGCGTCGACCAGCCCCGCCTCGATAGCGCGTTGCGCGGAGGCGAATACCTTGGCGCTCGAGGAGCAGGCCGAGGAGATGACGGCGGCTGGACCCTCGAGCCCGAGGGCGCGCTGCACGAAGGCCGCGACCGAGAAGGTGTTGTGGGCGCCGCGATAGCGAAAGCCATCGGGCAGTGCGCCGCTGCCGGGATCGCGCCGCCGGTAGGCCAGCTCGGTCTCGAGAATTCCCGACGTGCTGGTGCCGAGCCACACGCCGATGCGCTGCGACCCCACGCGGCGAGCCAGCGAGCGCACGGCTTCATCGAAGCCGTCCTGACCGAGCCCGAGGCGCGCCAGCCGATTGTTGCGGCACTCGAACTCTTGAAGCTCCGCGGGCAAACACTCCGCATCCACCCCCGGCGCCTCACCGACATGAGTGTCGAGTATCACCGTCTCGAAGGTGCAGCGGGCGAGTCCGGTGCGCCCCTCTTCGAGGGCCGCCCGCGTGGCATCGAGGCCGCGGCCGAGGCAGCTCGTCGCGGTGAATGCCGTGAGTGCGAGCGGCTTCACGGCAGCGTCGCGACGATGAGCACATTGGCGAACGGAGTGCCCGCGCTCATCGGCAGCGCTTCGGTCGTGAAGCCGAGGCGGGTCAGGAGCGAACGCCACTCACTCACCGGCCGGCAGGCCAGGCGGAGCCAGCGGTGCCGCCGCACCAGAACCACCAGTCGGTCGATGAGCGTGCCCAAGGTGAAACTCCATCCTCCCATGGCATCCCCGACGCGCAGCAGCAGTACGCCCCCCGGTGCCAGCGCCGCCCGTGCGCGGCTCAGCACCAGCTCCTGCGAGGCGAAGTCGTTGAAGTGCAGCACATCGAGTATGACGATCGCATCAGCCGCGCCGTAGTCTACGTGACGGATGTCCCCCTGCAGGAAATGGGCGCGCTCGCCGAGCGCCCGCCGGGCGCGCGCTACCTCGCGGGGGTTGATCTCGATGCCGCTCAGCTGCTCGGGAGCGGGCGCCGGCGGCCAGTCCCGCGGCCAGCGTCCGGCGAGCTGCGCGGTCCGGGCGCCGATCAGCCACGCTGCGAGTAGTCCCTGGCCGCAGCCGAGGTCCAGGATCCGAGTGCGCTGCCTCAGCAGACCGAGCGCCAGGATTGCCGTGAAGGCGGGGTCGCCCTTGAGCTTGCCGCGCGCGAAATGCCAGGCGAAGCGCCCCACGGCCCGGTATGGCGCGCTCGCGATTTCAACGAGCGCGGCGATCGCGGGGTCGTGCCTCACGCCCACGCCGCACGCAGCGTCACCGGCTTCAGTCCCGCCGCGCGCACCGCGGCAAGCAGCCGCGGCAGCACCTCGAGGATCAGCGGCGTACCGCCTGCGGTGCGCGCCGCATGCCCGTCGTGCAGCAGCAGGATATCGCCGGCCGTGAGCCGTTGCGTGAGACGCCTCAGGACCGGCTCGGGGCTCGTGGCGACGGTGTCGAATCCGCGCCGCGTCCAGCTGACGAGCGTGAGGCCCGCGCGGGCGAGCTGCGGCTCGAGGAACGGGTTGCGCAGGCCCGCGGGCGCGCGGAAGAAACGCGGCACCACGCCGGTGGCGAAGCCGATCGACTCCTGGGCGCCGACGACCTCGCTGCGCATGGCCCGTGGACCCAGGAGCGAGAAGCGGTGCAGGTGGTGCTGAGTATGGTTCTCGACGCTGTGGCCGCGCGCTACGATCTCGCGCGCCAGCTGCGGGTAGCGCGCGATGTGCGCCCCGACACAGAAGAAGCTCGAGCGCGCGTCGTGCTTGTCGAGCAGCGCGAGCACCGCCGGCGTCACATCCGGATCAGGACCGTCATCGATGGTGATCGCAATCTCGCCGCGCGCCACCGCGCCAGCCGGCAGCCGGGTGTAGTTGGGACCGAGCAGCGCGGCACGCGGCCAGAGCCCGGCGGCAGTCAGCGCGAGGTGATTCGCGAGCACCGCCGCGAGCGCCCAGGGCCACAGCCCCGGGCGCGCGATGAGCGCGCCCGCCGCCGCGACATGCAGCGCGACCGATCCGCGAATGAAGGGCGACGGGTGGTAGGCGCGCTGCGCCGGCTCAGGCGGGCTGTCGCTGGATGCGGGCATCGAGAAATCTCTCCCACAGCGTTCGCCATACGGGCCACTCATGGCCGCCGGGCACGACGTCGACACTCTCGGGTGTAAGCGCCGCGGCCAGAGTGCGATGGCGTGCGCTGAAACGATCGTCCCGTCCCAATCCTAAGTGAATCGGCAGCGGACCGCGGGCCTGCGTCTTGATAAAGCACCAGATGCGCCGCTCCTCATCCCCCGCCTCGGGCACGCCGGGCTGCCAGGCACCCACGCCGCCGGCGCGCTCGATCTCCCCCGTCACGATGTGACTTCCGAGGTAGGGGGCAAACAGGCACAGCCCGTCGAGCCCGGCGGTCTGGCGCTCCGCGCAGGCGAGGGCGAGATAGGCGCCGAGCGAGATGCCTCCGAGCCAGACGCTCGCGCAGCCGGCGGCGTGCGCCGCGCCGATGAGTTGTGCGAGCTCGGTCAGCACGCCGCGGTCAGTAACCGACTGCAGGCGCGGCTCGATGAGTACGAGATCCACATCGAGCCCGCGGCCGCGTACTGCCTCGGCGAAGCCAGCGCGCAGGAAATCCTCCGGCTGTGAGTACGCGGGCGGCAGCAGCAGCACTCGCCGCGCGGCGCTTCGGCCGGCGCGTGCCGGCTCGAGGAGCACGCGAGTCACGCGGGCGACTCGAGCGCGGCGCGGGGCGCGAGCAGCGCCGAGAACACGAGCGCCAGCAGCGCACCCGGGGCGGTGGTGCGTCCGAGCGCCGCGAGCACCGGCACGCTGGAGAACGCGAGTACGCCGAAGCCCACGACGGTCGCGAGGTTGGCGACGGCGAGCGAGGCCAGGACCCGCGGTACCTCGCCACGCGCGTGCTGCGCGAGGCGATCGAAGAACAGCGCGTAGTTGGAGCCCACGGCGATGATCAATAGCATCCCCACGACGTGCAGGATCCCGAGCCGCTGGCCGGTGAGCGCGAGTGCCGCCGCCACGGTGAGCACTGCGAGGGCGAGCGGTGTCACCATGCGCAGCGCCCGCAGCGGTGAGCGTGTCACGGCGAGCAGCAGCAGGATGGCTGCGAGTCCGACGAGCGACAGCGAGACCGCCTGCCTGAGGTAGTGAGCATACAGATCGTCCGCCTCGGCCTTGAGGTCGAGGAGGCGGGCAGAGACCTGGGGTGGGCCGGGCTTCGCAAGCGCACTCCCCGCGGCTCGCGGCGGCACGCGAGTCGCTTGATCGACGGCGGTGCGCACGGCGGCGATCGCAGCCGTCGAGAGCTCACCTCCCGGCGGCGGTGCGATCGGCAGGAAGGCGGTCGTCGTCGGCCCGCTCGCGGTGAGCAGTGCATCCACGGCACTTGCGAGCGGCGTCCCTGACAGGTCACGCGCAGTCAAGGGGGACGCTGTGCGCGCCTGCTCGACGTCCCTGAGAAAGGGTGCGAGGCGCTCGTCGCTGACCGGCAGTCCGACCAGCGCCTCCCGGAGGCGCGTGCTGAGCTCGTCTGCGGCCGGCAGGCTGGCCTGGCGCGCGCGCTGGCTCGCGGGACTCGGGAGGAACCGCGTGGGGGACTCAAAGCCGCCGATCACCGAGGCGTCAGCGAGGCTCGTCAGGCGGCGGGCAATGGCCTCCGCGGACTCGAGCGCGGCGCCGGTGTCGGGCGATGAGACGACGACGAGATAGCGAGGGTCCGGAGTGCCGAGATCGGCCCGCAGGCTCGCATCGAGGCGCAGGTCGGCCGCCGGGATGGGCGACAAGTCGGTGAGCTCGCGGCTAAAGAGCGTCGCCCGATGCGCGAATAGAGCGAGACCGCAGAGCACTGCGAGCAGCGCAAGCGCGGCCCGACCCGCTCGCAGCCTGCCGAGGACTCGCGCCAGCGACGCACCGAGCGCGGTGAGGTCGCGGGTTTCGAGGATCGCGGGCCGCCACTGCGGCAAGACGTAACGCGTGACGAGCGCGGCCGAAACCAGGCCAGCGATGGAGAACAGGCCGAGCTGCGCGAGTCCCTGGAAGCCCGAGGGTACGAGCGCCGCAAAGCCGCACACCGAAGTCAGCATGCCGAGCCGGACGGTCGGCCACACCGCGCGCCGCCACTCGGCGACGTCCGCCCCAGCGGACTGGATGAAGAGATAGATGGCGTAATCGACCGCTTCGCCGATCAGAGTGACACCGAAGCCGAGGGTTATGCCGTGCACCGCGTCGAAGCCGAGCCCGACCGCGGTGACTCCGGCGAGCGCGCCCGAGGCGACCGGAATGAAAGTCAGGAGGAGCGCGGTCGCCGAGCGATAGGCGGCAAGCAGCAGCGCCGCAATCAGCAGCGCGCTTATGGCCGACAAGCGGACCACCTGCGCCCGAATCGTGGCACGCGCGCTGACGGCAAATGCTCCGGGCCCCGACACAGCCAGCCGCAGTGCGGATGCTGTCGGGGCGCGCGCGACCGCGGCTGCAAAGGCACTGCGCACGCTGCGGCAAGCCTGTTCCTGGCCGTCGGTGTCCGATCCCGCTGCGGCGGTCTGCGCGAGCAGCAACGCGCGGCGCCCATCGTGCGAGCTCCACACCCCGTTTTGCGTGGCGATGTGCGGCGAGTTGAGCCCATCGAGGATGTGCAGCGTCTCGCCCGTTGGATCGCTGGTGAAGAGAGACTTGGCCATGAGCCCCTCGGGCGAGGCCAGGGAATCGAGCGCGTCGCCGATCGCGCTGTGGAGCCCCGCGGCGGTGAAGCGTTCCGGCGTGACCGCATCGCTCAACAGGTAGCGGTGCCCGAGAAGAAAGCTCGCCGTGCGTGCGTAGCCCTCCGAATCGCCGTCGCTCACCACCACGAACGCGGGGTCGGCGCGCAGCCGCCGCGCGAGATCGGCCGCCACGTGCGCGCGCGTGTCCGGATCGCCGCCCTCGATTGCGATCATGAGGAAGCGCGAGGCGAACCCGGCGCGCAGCTCCTCGGTCAGAAGTCGCTGGCCTTCGGTCGGCGCGCGCGGCAGGAACGCGGACAGATCCGCGGTATACCGGGCCCGCGCCGCGACGCTGGCAGCCAGCGCCGTCAGCGCGCCGAATACCAGCGTGGCGGTCCAGCCGGCGCGCGTCACGGCGGCAGCTCGGGGCCGACGGTGAGCACCGAGCGGTCGCCGTCAGCGGCGAGAATCTCCACCGTCCGCAGATCCGCCCCCGCGCCCGTGATCGACACTTGTCTGACGACGCGCGCGGCGGCCGCCTCGCGCGGGGCGAGGTGCAGCGTCCAGTGTGTGGCGTCCCCGTCCAGAGTCACACTGAAGACCTGTTCGAGCGCGCTCCGATCCCCCGCGAGGGTGGCGCGCAGACTCTCGAGGAGCGGGGCGAGCTGCGGCCAGGCAGCGAGCTCGAGGGTGCGCGTGTGCTTGCCGCGCGTGGCGCTCAAGGTCCCATGCTCCAGCACCAGCGTCTCGGGCCGTGGGCGCAGCGTGCGCTTCTCCAGCCGGTCAGGGGCCTCATAAAGCAGCTCACCCGAAGACTCCAGCGGCCGATCGAGTATCGCGAGGTACTGCACCTCGGTGAACGTGACGTGCCCGTGGCGCCGCGCCGCGAGCTCATGCATGAGCGCATCGAGTGGATCCGCGCTGCTCGCGGCGACAGCGGCAAGGGGTGCCGCGAGCGCTGCCAGCCACAACCACCTGGCGGCATGCGCGTGGCGCCCGCTCACTCGCGGCCTCCGGTGACCCCGCCAGCATCGTCGTGCCAGAAGTCGTAGAAGTTGAACCAGTTGTAGGGATCCGAGCGGCAATACTCCTCGAGCAGGCTGACGTAGCGGCAGACGGCCTGCTGCACCTCAGTTTCGCGCGCGCCGCGCGCAACGGACGAGAAGTCTGCGAGCTCGCGAAACACGATGTGGTAGCGGTTGGCACCGCGATACAGACCCGCCATGAAGAACACCGGACGCCTGAGCGCCGCCGCGACGCGCATCGGGCCGGAGGGAAACAGCGCCGGCTTGCCGAGGAAGCTGACCCGCTGGGCGGGCGCCTCGCCGATGGTGCGATCGGCGAGCATGCCGACGAAACTGCCCGCCTCCAGTGAGTCGCGGATCCGCAGCATGGCCTCGAGGTGCCCGAGCGGGATGATCTCCGGCGCGTTTGCGGAATTCGCCACCGTGGTAAGGGCGCGCAGCTTGCTGGCGGTGTCCTCGTACATGGCCATCGCCACCCGCAGTCCCGGCTGACGCCGGCCGATGGCGCCTGTGATCTGGAAGCTTCCCAGGTGCGCGCCGAGCAGGAACGCGCCGTGCCCCTGCTCGACGATCGAGCGCAGCAGCGGCTCGCCTTCGATCGTGATGTCGAACAGCTCGCAGCGCCCCTTGGCGAGATACAGCCGGTCGAGAAGGGTCGCGGCGAAGGTGAACACCTGACGGTAGACATCTCCCGCGCTGGGCTCGCGCCCGAGCGCGCGCCGCAGGTACTCACGCGCGAAGCGCCGCGCGCGCGGTGCAAACAGGAAGTAATACGCGGCGATTCCGCGCAGCAGGCCGCGCGCCACCGTGCGGCCGAGGGCGAGTGACAGGAACACCATGATCGCGAACAGCACCGCGCTGCCGCGCTCGCGCGCACCCGCCCAGTGGCTGTCGCTGGTGCGCGGCCCGGGGTGAACCGCGGGGGGCGTGTCGATGCGCGCCGTTCCGGCGGGACGCAGCACGCCGCTTGCGACGAGACGGCCGGCGCTCGAGACGGTAAAGCGCAGCGCGCCGTTGGCCAGCGGCTCGGACTCAACCGTCAGCGTCTCACCCGGCTGGACGGGCTTCAAGAACTTCGCCGCGCTGACGGTCCAGTGCAGCCCCGTGCCGCCGTTCGCCAGCTCGAGCGCGCGCAGCGTCTCATCGAGCAGCACTACACCGGGAACCACCGGCGCGCCGGGAAAGTGGCCGGCGAGCGCGGGATGCGCGGCGTCGACGGTGAGCGTGGTGATCACACTCATGCTGGCTCACCCGGCGCCGCCGCTTGGCCTGTGCTGCGCGTCGGCGGCGAGTGCGCGCAATGCCTCCTGCGGAAGCTTGCCGGTACTGGTGCGCGGCAGGCTGGGAACCAGCAGCAGCGGGCGCGGCAGGAACACGGGGTCGACGCGCCGGCGCAGCTCCGCGGTGATCGCGGCGGCATCGAGGCCCGGGGCCACCACGCAGGCGCCGACACGAGTCACCACGGCATCGTGCATCGCGCAGTCGCCGTGACTGTGGAAGAAGGCTCCATCGAGGACGCCGGGGATGGAGTTGAGCTGGTGATTGAGGTAGGCGAGCGAGCTGCGCTTGCCGGCGATGTTGACCAGATCGGCTATTCGCCCGTGCAGCAGGAAGCGATCGCCCGCCACCACCTCCAGGACGTCCAGCAGGCGGATCGGCTGCGCGATATGGCCGCCCCTTGCCCAGGTCTCGCCGTCGCGCTGCTCCAGCGTGACCCCGGGCCATAGCCGCCATTCGGGGGTCTCGGTGGTGCGGCGAACGGCGATCGAGCCGGTCTCGGTCGTGCCATAGATCTCGAGCAGACGCGTCGCGCAGCGCTCCTCCACCTCGCTCGCGAGCTGCGCGGCGAGCGGTGCGGTGGCCGAGACGATGAGGTCGGTCGGCGGCACCGCCAGCCCCGCGGCGAGCAGGGCGCGCAGATGCAGCGGCGTGGTGATGAGGGCACGGGGTGACGGTACGGCGGCGAGCGCCGCACAGATGTCCGCCGGGTAGAACGGCCGCTCGGCGACGAGCGCGTGGCCGGTGCTAAGCGGCATGAGCACGCTCGACTCGAGTCCGTACATGTGCTGTGGCGGTACGGTTGCAACCACGGCGTGCGGTCGGTCCGCGGGCAGCCCAAGGCGCTGCGCTTCGACGCGCACGCAGTCGATGAGTCTGCCGAAGGTCTTCTCGTGGGGCACCGGTGTACCGGTCGATCCGGACGTGAACACCCACGCGGCGCGTGCCTCAGGGTCGATGCCAGCTGCCGGCCAGGCGCTCGTGCGGGGCGCGCTCGAGGCTCCGTCCGGGGCCCCGGTCTGCGGAAAGCGCACCAGCGGCAGCTCGACGTCGCACTCGCTCTCGTCGGTGAGGCAGATGGCATCGGGCGCAAAGCGCCTGAGCTGTGACACTACCTCCGGGGTACGCGTCGATGGCAGCAGGCTCACCTTGCCCGTGGCGAGGCTCGCGCCCAAGCCCACCGCGAAGTGATAGCGGTCCGTGCAGGCATTGAGCACGTGCGCGGCGCTCCCGAGTAGCGCCGCGCAGCGCCCGACGTCGGCAAGGAACCGACCGGCGGTCAGCGGCACTCCCGCGCGGTAAGCGAGCAGCGCCTCGGGCGAGGTGTGCGCCAGCAGCAGCCTGGAGGGGGTGATTACCGGGTCCTGTGTGCGTTGACGTATTCGGCGAGCTGGCGGAGCGAAGCGAAGATGCGGGTGTTCTCCTCGCTGTCGGCGCGCAGTTGCACGCCGTATTGCTTGGACACCACCAGCGCGATCTCCAGGATGTCGATCGAGTCGAGTCCGAGGCCCTCGCCGTACAGGGCCTGGTCGGGGCCTATCTCGCCGGCCGGGACTTCCAGGTTCAGCGCCTCGACGATCAGTCCGGCGAGCTCGCGGCAAAGGCTGTCGATGCCGGCGGAGCCTGCCGGCTGTCTGAGGGAGGACACATTGTCGGACATGGTGACCTGAGCCGCTTGTAAGCTGTTGCGGCGATTATACAAGGCCGGATTGCGGCGCAACCATCGGCGGGAACCGACCCCCGGACCTCAGGTGCGCCGGCGCGCGATCAACAGCGGCAGCCGCAGCAAAAACCCGAAAAACAGGCGCGTATACATCCAGGTCAGGAGCACGTTGTCGCGCCAGTAGTTGAAGTGCGAGACGCCGCCTTCCCCGGCGGTGAAATAGCGGCACGGTGCCGGCAGGGAGCGCGCCGGCACGCCGCGCCACGAAAGCCGCACCACCGCCTCGGCGTCGAAATCGAAACGCCGCATCCAGCGCGTGCGCTGCATGACGGCGAGGAGCGGCGCGATCGGATAGACCCGAAAGCCGAACAGCGTGTCGGGGACTCCCGCCCACAGCGTCTCGAGGTTGGTCCACCAGTTGGCGATGCGCCGTCCGCGCAGCCGGATGCGCGGCGCACTCGCATCGAACACCGGCGCGCCGAGGATCATTGCGCCGGGCTCCGCGGTCGATACCGCCATGAAGGCGCCGATCCGATCGGCGGGGTGCTGGCCGTCGGAGTCCATGGTGAGCGCGTGCGTGAAGCCGGCGCGCTGCGCGGCGAGCAGGCCGTCGAGGAGCGCTGCCCCCTTGCCGCCGTTGCGCGGGCGAATCAGCACCCGCAGCTCCGCATCGCGGCTCGCCAGATCCTGCAGCACTTCTGCAGACCCGTCGGTACTGCCGTCCACGATCACCCACACCGGGGCCCAGTGTGCCCGCGCCGCGCGCACGGTCTCGAGGGCCAGGCGGCCCGGGTTGTAGCTGGGGATCATCACAAGATGGGTGTTGGAGGGCGTCAATCTTCGCTCTCTACCAGCCGCGAGGACTGTCGGATCATCCAGGTCACCGCGAAGCCGCCGGACCAGTAACTGTCGCGCCTCACGAGCGGGCTCTCCGCGAAGCTGGCACCGACGAGGGAGTCGTGGCGCAGGTAGGCCCCGATCCAATAGGTCGCGTAGCGGCGGGTGAGCGAGACCAGCGTCTGGGTGCCGGCGAAGCCTCCGGCGGCTGCGAACGCTGGCCGGCCGGTCGTCGCGTACTGCGGGGCGACACTATAGAAGTACTCGTCGTAGCGTCGATCGGCGAACAAGGGTCCGGCAAGCAGTCCCAGCTTCCAGCCATACTCGCCGCGGTACTGAGCGATATCCAGGCTGATGTTGGGAGCCAGAAATCCGCCGATCATGCGCGGCGAGGCCTCGATGGTGAAGGCGGCGCGCGCCGGCACCCGCAGGTCGAGCTTCAGGCGCCGATCGGCGCTGCGCCACAGGTGGACATCGAGTGCCGGACCGATCTCGAGCGTTGAGCGCAGGTCGGGCATGCCGTGGCGCGCGGAATCGTTGCGCACCGGTGTCGTTGCGTTGACGCTGAGGTTGAGCTCCACCACGTCCTGGTCGAAGAGCTCGCCGCGCACGCCGTCGTGATCGGACTTGAGAAACGTACCGCGGTAGACGAAGTACGGTATTGGCAGCGGATAGGCGTGCGTGGTGTCGGCGCCGCGATAATCGTTGAACACCAGGAGTCCGGTGCCGAGACCGAGCTCCCAGAGCGGCTTTTCCTCGGCGGGAGACGGGGCAGCGGCCGCCGCGGCCAGCGCCGCAGCCAGCAACAGCGCTCGTCGGGGGAGGCTCGCACTGCGCATGTGAGGCGGAGTCGGTGCCCGTCAGGCAGCGCCCGCCGGCGGACTCAGCCCGGTCGCCTCGATCTCGACCAGCAGGTCCTGGCGACAGATGTCGGCTTGCAGGTAGAGGACCCGCGTCGAGGGCTCGACGGCGGTCTGCAACTCGGCGTGGATTGCCGGCAGGTCTTGCGGGCGGCGCACGTACACCTTGCAGGCAAGCGTTGCGAACGAGAAGTGCGCTGCCCGCGCCACGCGGTTGGCTTCCTCCAGCAGGGCGCCGATGTTAGCAAGCGTCTCGCGGGTCTGCGCCGCGATGTCGCCCACATGAAGGGAGCGGTGCCCGACGATGCTCGCCGTTCCGGAGATGAACAGCATCAGGCCGTCGCGCTGATGCAGCAGCGTCGCGCGCGAGAACGCCGGGGCGTGGGTGCCATACTGGCGCGGGTAGCGATAGGCGCTCACCTGACGGGGGTTCTCGATGAATGTGGGCGCGGTGCGCCCGGCGAGAAAGTACACCACCAGCGGACTGCCGCTCGCGGCGCCGAGCGCCGAGGCCGCCGGGACGTTGCCGGTCAGCGTACGGCCGCAGGCATGCAGCGCCTCGTGGCGCGCACGGTTGAACTGCCGGTAGCGCTCGGTGCCGTGCGAGTCGCGGTTGATGTCCGCGAGGTAGTTCCATATCCGCACCAGGTGCGGATAGCCGAGCGTACCGAGCGCGGCGCAGATCTCGCGGTACGCCTGTCCCGTGACCGTCTGTAGCGCCGACGGCGCATCAGCCACGGCTGCGGCGCCGATCTCGGACTCGGCGAGCGCTATGCAGCCAAACAGCAGCGTCTCGCTGCGGCGAAAGCGCACACGGCCGTGCCGGCCGGACTCGACCGGCGGCTCCGAGCGCCAGACTTCGCAGACGCCGGCGGAGCCGAGCAGCAACGGCATGTTGATCTCGGCCACCGGGATCTCGTCGCGGCCCTCAACCGCGCCGGGGTGCGGTGCGGGCGGCGGGCTGAAAGTCGCGACGCCGAGCACGTCGGCCCACCGGGCCGAGCGGCATTCGGCTGCCGACAGGTAATCCAGGCGCAGGCCGGCTGGGGCGCGCATCATCGATACGACGGCCGTATCAATTCCTCGGCTGCGAGTCGTCGCTCTTGGGCGTCACGGCCGTCTTGGCCTTCTCGGCGCCGTTCTTGACGCTCTCGCCGACGGTCTTGGCGCCGTGCGCGATCGCGTGCCCGGCTTTTTTCGAGTCCTCGCGCACTGCCTCGCGCGCCGGCGCGGTCTTCTGCGCCACCTCGTGTCCTACCTGGCGCGAGGTGTCAGCGACGGCGTGACCGACGGTTTTGGCACCGTCGGCGACTGCGTGACCTGCGGTCTTCGCATCCTCCTTGAGGGTCTCCTTCACGCTCGGGCTCGGGGTGTCCTGTGCCGGCGCCGGAGTCGCGAGGGCGAGGACCGAACTGGCGGCTGCTGCCGCGAAAATCAGGGTTGCTTTCATGGCAACTATCGTACGACAGACGGCCGGCCGCCGCACGACGCGGCGCGCTAAAGCGGTGCCAAACGTCGCCTCGTTCGGGCAAACTCGCCGGATGCTTCTCGGTCGACTGCCCATCTCGGTGTTGCGCACCCGCTATGTCCCAGGCGGCTGGGACGTGCTCGCCTTTCTGCTGGTGTTCGTGTTCTTCATTTACTGTGCGCAAGCGGCCCACGGACTCACCGGCTCGCTCGCGGGCCTGCAGGCGACACCGATCACGCTCGATCCGTCGGCGCTCATCGGCTACTCGGCACGCACGGCGCTGCGCATGGTGGTGGCGATGCTGGCGTCGCTCCTCTTCACCTTCACGTACGCGACGCTGGCGGCCAAGAGCCCGCGTGCCGAAGTGATCCTGGTGCCGCTGCTGGATTTCCTGCAGTCGGTGCCGATCCTCGGCTTCTCGTTCACCATCCTGTTCTTTCTGCAGCTCACTCCGGGACGCGTGGCCGGGGCGGAGCTTGCCGCCGTCTTCCTGATCTTCACCAGCCAGGCATGGAACATGGCGTTCAGTTTCTATCACTCGCTGCGCAGCATTCCGGACGAGATGGTGGAGGCGGCGCGCAACTTCCAGCTGTCGCCGTGGATGCGCTTCTGGCGGCTCGAGGTGCCGTTCGCCATGCCGGCGCTCATCTGGAACATGATGATGTCGATGTCGGGTGGCTGGTTCTTCCTCGTGTTCTCGGAGGCCATCACCGTCGGGCACACGACCGTTGCGCTGCCCGGCGTCGGTTCCTACATCGCTCTCGCCATCGAGCAGAAGAACCTCGCGGCGATCGGCTGGGCGATAGCCGCCATGTTCGTCGTCATCCTGGCGTTCGATCAGTTGCTGTTCCGCCCGCTGATTGCAAGCGCCGACTGGTTCCGGCTCGACCAGGAGGCCGGCTTTACCGCCAACCGGTCATGGGCGCTCACCATGATCCGACGCTCCCATCTGCTGCGTTTCGCGCACTCGGCCTTCGCCGCCATGCTGCGCGCCGGCATCCGGCCGGTCGCGACCTGGGGCGCCGCGCCGCCGCGGCCCAAGGGGGCGTGGCATTCGCGCTGGATGGATTACGCCTGGTACACGGTGCTGATTCTGATCGGCATCGCCGCCGTATGGCGGATCGTCATGTTCGTGCTGGGCGAGGTGCGGCCCGCCGAGATCGGGCATGTGCTCCTCTATGGGCTCTTCACCCTGGTTCGGGTCGCGGTGCTGATCGCGCTGGCGAGCCTGATCTGGGTGCCGATCGGGGTGTGGGTGGGCTTGAGGCCGCGCGTGGCGAGCGTCGTGCAGCCGGTCGCGCAATTCCTGGCCGCATTCCCGGCGAACCTGTTCTTTCCCTTTGTAGTCTCGGCCATCGTGATCTTCAGGCTGACGCCCGATATCTGGCTGAGCCCGCTCATGATCCTCGGCACCCAGTGGTACATCCTCTTCAACGTGATCGTGGGGGCGTCCGCCATCGCGCCCGACCTGCGTTACGCCAGTGAGAACCTCGGCGTGCGCGGCTGGCTATGGTGGCGCCGGGTCGCGTTGCCGGCCGTGTTTCCCTTCTATGTCACGGGGGCGATTACCGCTTCCGGCGGCTCGTGGAATGCGAGCGTCAACGCCGAGGTCGCCGCCTGGGGCACCGAGACGGTGCGTGCGCACGGGCTCGGCGCCTACATCGCCGACCAGACGGCCGCCGGCGACTTCCAACGCAACATCTTGGGAATCATGGTGCTGAGCCTGCTGGTGGTGATAATCAACCGACTGTTCTGGCACCCGCTGTACGCACGCGCCGAGCGCAAGTTCCGCATCAGTTGACAGATCTTAAGGAGACCGCCGTGAACGCCATCGCTCCCGCGCTCAACCTGTCGCCGCTGCTCGAGGTGCAGGGGGTGTGCAAATCCTTCCGCAAGCCCGACGGCGATCAGCTGGTGGTGCTCGAGCAGGTCAACCTGACACTGCGCCCGGGCGAGATCGTCGGGCTCCTCGGCCGCTCGGGCTCGGGCAAGTCGACGCTGCTGCGCCAGATCGCGGGCCTCGATGGGCCGACGGGCGGCGTCGTCAACTACCTCGGCCACCCGGTCTCAGGACCCGCATCCGGGATCGCCATGGTGTTCCAGAGCTTTGCGCTGTTTCCCTGGCTCACGGTGCTGGAGAACGTGCAGCTCGGCCTCGAGGCGCAAGGGGTTGCCGCGGCCGAGATGCGCAAGCGCTCACTGCAGGCGATCGACCTGATCGGGCTCGACGGCTTCGAGTCCGCCTATCCGCGCGAGCTCTCCGGCGGCATGCGCCAGCGGGTCGGCTTTGCGCGCGCGCTGGTAGTGCACCCCAACATCCTCCTCATGGACGAGCCGTTCTCGGCGCTCGACATCCTCACGGCCGAGACGCTGCGCGGCGATTTCCTCAATCTATGGGGCGAGGGTCAGCTGCCCATCAAGGCGGTGCTGCTCGTGACCCATAACATCGAGGAGGCGGTGCAGATGTGCGATCGCCTCCTCATCTTTTCGACCAACCCGGGCCGGGTGGTCGGCGAGATCGTGGTCGACCTGCCGCACCCGCGCCACGCCGAGGACCCACGCTTTCGGGCGCTCATCGAGCGCGTCTACGTGGAGATGACCGCGCGGCCGCGCGGCGAGGCACGCACCGGGACCGGCCCCAAGGAGCGCTTCCCGGGCACCGGCATCGGCACCGTTCTCACGCACGTCTCATCCAACGTGCTGACGGGCCTGATGGAGACGGTGGCCGCGACCCCCTATGACGGCAAGGCGGACCTGCCGGTGCTTGCGGAGGAGCAGCATCTGGAAGTGGACGAGCTGTTCCCGGCGGCTGAGGCGCTGCAGCTGCTGCGCTTCGCCGAGGTCGAGGGAGGCGACATTCGCCTCACGCAAGCGGGAGTCGAATTCGCGCGCGCCGAGACCGACGAGCGTAAGAAGCTCTTCGCCCGGCACCTCATCACCTACGTGGCACTCGCGGCGCACATCCGCCGGGTGCTCGATGAGCGCGCCAGCCATTCCGCGCCCAAGAGCCGGTTCTTCGATGAGATCGAGGACTACATGGTCGAGGACGCGGCCGAGCAGACGCTGCGCACCATCGTGAGCTGGGGTCGCTACGGGGAAGTGTTCGCCTACGACGACCGCACGCAGGCGTTCAGTCTCGAGAATCCGGCCTGAGCGGAGCTGACCGGCGCCTCACCAGCGCAGCGTGATCGTGTCGTAAAGCGTGCGCCGCGGGCCGTAGGCAGACTGGAAGATGCCGATGCCCTCGGCGGGGCGGATGAGATTCACGCGATCCAGCACGTTGAGCAGCGCGATACGGTTGCTGAGCAATCCGAGGCCGGGCACGCGCCAGGAGCGCTCGGCGCTCATGTCGATCTGTACCACGGTCGGCAACTGCACGAGATCGGCGAATCCGGCGCGCAGGCCGCTACTGTACAGGCCATCGGCGGCGAACGCGTAACCACCGACGCGCCAGCTGACGCCTGCCGCGGCGCCATAGAGCGGCTGATGATCGAGTACGATGTCATGGCCGTCGATGTAGGCGAGCTCGTCCGTGTCGAAGTTGAACTGGCCGGTGAACACTCCCCGCTGCCAGTTTCGGCCTGCCGTGAGGTTGAGGTACGCCGACAGCGCCTCGGTAGAAAAGCGCGCAGCCAGCTCACTGCCCCAGATATGCCCCGCGTCGTAGTTGAACGGCGCGAAAATCGGCACGACGCCGAACTGACCGGTATCGAGATAGTGGCTGGTCCACTCGTAGTAGGTATCGGCGGACAGCGTGAGGTGCTCCCTCATCTGCCACGTCACGCCGGCGTCGCACTCGCGGTCGTCCTCCGGGACCGGAATCGGAACTCCGGCAGATCCTGCCGCAGTGGTGCCGGCGAACGCTGCCTGCGCCGTCGGGGAGATGCCAAGGAGCGAGGGCACCTGGAAGTAGCGCGCACAACCGGCGTGCAGCGTGGTCGCGCCGTTCGCCCGGTACACGAGGCTCGCGTCCGGGCTCACCTGATGAGCCGAGGTGAAGCCGCTCAGGGTGTCCCAGCGCATGCCGACGGAGGCCGAGAGCGCCGGAGTGATCCGCCACAGGTCATCAATGTAGACCCCCGCCACGAGATTGCTGGCATGGTCGTTATTTGTCACGGTGAGCGGCACGTTGTTGAGCTGCGCGCCGCTGGCATCCGCTGCGAACACGAGCGATGAGTCATTGGCGGCGACCCGATACTCACCCGCATAGAAGCCGGTCCCGAGCGTGTGCGTGCCGAGCGTGACGGCGAGATCTCCCTCGAGCGTCGTATCGTGGTCCTCGTGCCGCGCGCTGGAGGCGACTCCCTGATAGATCAGCTCCCCGGCCGGGTCCGGCTCGAAGCGCTCCGCGATCGCGTGCTGCGTGGCGGCGAGCTGGTAGGAGACTTGCGGTCCGAGCGAGCCGTTCAGGCTGACGATCGCGAGCGCGTCGCTGAAATTGAGGTATGAGTCGATGGCGGCGGAGGAGGGCGGCACGGGCACGCCGGCCAGCTGGAACTCAGGTGCGAGCCCCGGGACGTTCGGCAGCTGGTTGCGGCTCGCGGCTCCAGAGATCAGGACACTCAGCGTGTCGGTCGGGGTGAGCGGATAGGAGAAGAAGCCGAACAATTGCCCCTGGTGCGTGGAGTCATGGACCGGCGTCGGGCCCGGCGTCGCGGAACTGAAGGCGGTGTTGCTTTGGCTGTAAAGCCCGCTCACGAAGCTGCTGAGTCCGTTGTGACAGCCGCCGTACTCGATGCTCGGCGCGAGCGTGTCGCGCTGTCCGAGTGTCAGGCTCGCAGCCGCCGATGGATCCTCACAGCCGTTGCGCGTCTCGATGTTGACGACGCCGCCGGTCGCGTAGCTGTAGCGGGCGGGCAGTACGCCGTCCAGCAGGTCGAGCCGCTTGATGAACAGCGGGTTAATCATCGAGAGGAACGGCGGATTGGTGTTGATGTCGAGTGGGATGAGTGCGCCGTTGATCTGGTATTGAAACTGCGGGCCCTCGGTGTTGCGGATGTGAATCTGCTGGTTCTGATCGAGCGCCACGCCGGGCATCTGCGTGAGCAGGTCGGTGATCGGGGCGGTGGCGCCCTTGGGGCCCGCGGCGATGTCGGCGGCGCTCACGCCGTACTGGTTGGCGCCGGTCGGGGAGACCGCCGGGCCTGCGGTCGAGCTCGCCTCGATGACCACGGTGGAAAGCACGCTGTCGTTGCCTGAGCCTTGCGCCGCGACCTCGGCATCGGCACCGGCGGATACCGGCGCAGCGGCACCCAGCGCTGCGGTGGCGAAGACGATCGGCCAGAGCATAGTGCGCAGATTATGTATGCACATGCGAATCATTCTCATTTGCATTACATTCTATGAACCTGAACCGTGGCCGTCAACGGTCCGGAAACCGTCAGCGCGGACGGCGGCGGGGGATGCCGGCGGGGGATGCCGGGACTGGGAGGCGGCGGCTGACTGAGACGAAGGTCAGTGCGTGGCGCGGTCTTCGGCGGCGAGCGTCGCAGCCGTGCCGCTTGAGGTGCCGAGCGAGGCGGAATTCCAACCGCCACCGAGCGCCTGGATCAGTGTGACACTCGCGACCAGGCGGTTTTGCCGGATGGCGAGCAGCGTCGTGGCATCGCCGAGTGCGATGGTCTGCGCCGTGACCACCGAGGTGTAAGCCACGGTGCCCGCTTTGTACTGATTGAGGGTGAGCTGCACGGCGAGATTCGCATCCTTGACGGTCTGCTCCTGCACCTGCACCTGCAGCTCGAGGATGCGTAGCGTCGCGAGCTCATCCTCGACCTGTTGGAAAGCGGTGAGCACGGTCTGGCGGTAGGTCGCCACCGTCGCATCGTAAGCGGCGCGGGCCTGGCGCACCTGCGCGGGGCGCGCGCCGAAGTCGAGCAGCGTGTCGGTCGCCGCGCCGCCGACCGACCAGAGATTGTTCGGCGCCCTGACGAGACCGGCGAACACGTTGCTTGCCCAGCCATACGAGCCGCTCAGCATGAGATCGGGAAAGTAGGCCGCAATGGCAACGCCGATCTGAGCGTTCGCCGCAGCCATGCGCCGCTCCGCGCCGGCGATATCCGGCCGCCGCTCGAGCAACGCCGAGGGCACGCCGAGCGGTATCACCGGCACCAGTGTGCCGAGCTTGGCGGGCGGCAGCGTGAAGTCGCCCGGCGGCTTGCCGATCAGCACGGCGATGGCATGTTCGAGCGTCGCACGCGTGACGCCGATGGCGATCTGTTGCGACTGGGCACCCTCGAGCTGTGTCTCGGCATTGATCACGTCGGCTTTGGCGGCGACGCCCACCTTGTACTGATTCTGCGTGATGTCGAGCGAGCGCTTGTAGGCGTCCACCGTCTCATCGAGGAGCTGCTTCTGCTCATCCGCGATGCGCAGCTCGATGTAGTCGGCGGCCAGCGTCGCCTGCGCCGAGAGACGCGCGGCTGCGAGGTCCGCCTCGCTGGCACGTGCGCTGGCAATATCGCTCTCCAGAGTACGCTTGAGCCTGCCCCACAGGTCAATGTCCCAGGAGCCGTTTCCGGCGAGCTCGAACTGATTGCGCGGTACGGAAACACCGCTTGCGGCGGTGCCGGTTGCGGCGCCGGTGGTCGAATTCCCGAAGCTGGATCCAGCCCCGCCGCTGCGCGTGGCGCTCGCGCTCACCCCGACCACCGGGAACAGGCCGGCGCGTGCCTGGCTGACAAGCGCGGTGGCTTCGCGCCACGCCGCCTCAGACTGCTTGAGGGTCTGGTTGGAGATGTCGATCTGCTTCTCGAGCCCATCGAGGGTCGCATCCTCGTACAGCGACCACCAGTTGGTGCCGCTCGCGGCCTCACGCGGCTCGGCCGGCTTCCAGCCCTCGGCTTCCTTGAAGCGCTGCGGTACCGGAGCTGAGGGGCGGTGGTAGTTCGGGCCGACGCAGCCGGCGGCGGCCAGCGCGGTGAACAAAGCAACGGTTGCGACGCCTGCTCTTTCGTACATACGCTGCATCATTACACCTGTGCCGGCTCTGCCGCGCCCGCCGGTCCGGGGCTCTCAGGGTGCAGCCGCGCCCACTGCCGGGTGCACCACCTGCCGAAGCGATCGAGATAGAGAAACATCACGGGAGTGGTGTAGAGCGTCAGCACCTGGCTGACGAGCAGTCCGCCGACGATCGAGATACCGAGCGGCTGACGCGTCTCGGCGCCGTCACCGGTGCCGAAGGCGAGCGGCAGCGCGCCGAGCATCGCCGCCATGGTCGTCATCATGATCGGGCGAAAGCGCAGGAGCGAGGCGGTGAAGATGGCATCCGCGGGCGCGCGCCCCTCGCGCTGCGCCTCGAGCGCGAAATCGATCATCATGATCGCGTTCTTCTTCACGATGCCAATGAGCAGAATCACGCCGATGAGCGCGATGACGCCGAATTCCTGTCCGAACAGCCGCAGTGCCAGCAACGCGCCCGCGCTGGCCGAGAATATCGTCGAGAGGATCGTGATCGGGTGAATATAGCTCTCGTAGAGCACTCCGAGCACGATGTAAATAGTGGCGAGCGCTGCGACGATCAGGATCGGCATATTGCTGGTCGTCTGCTCGGCGCTGCGTGCCGTGCCTGCGAAGCTGCCATGGATCGTGCTCGGCATGCCGATCTCATTCACTGCGCGCTTGATCGCCGCCGCGCCGGTGCTGGTCGAGACGCCTGGGGCGAGGTTGTAGGAGATCGTGGTCGCGACGAAGGTGCCCTGATGATTGACCGCGAGCGGCGTCGTGCCGGGCCCGTACTTGGCGATCACGGCGAGCGGAATCATCGGCTCCGCGGCCACGGTGACCGCCGAGCCGGTTGACACCGCGCCGCGCCCGGTGTTGGCGAGGCTGTTGGTGGCGAGATTGCGCGCCGTGTCGGCCGCGATCGAGGATGCGGTGTTGTTGGATGCGGTCTGCGTCGAGGTCACGGTACCGGCGACCGCGTTGGTGGACTGCGTGCCATTGACGGTGCCCCCGGCGGTGCTGATCCAGAGGTTATTCAGCGTGTCGGGACTCTGCCAGTACTTCGGCTCCACCTCCATCACCACGTGGTATTGATTCAGCGCGCTGTAGATCGTCGATACGTCGCGCTGGCCAAAGGCATCGTAGAGGGTGTTATCGATGGTCGCGGGGTTGAGCTGCAGCCGCGAGGCGGTATCGCGGTCGACGCTGAGCTCGATCTCCTGGCCGTTCTGCTGCTGATCCGAATTCACATCGGTGAGCGCCGGCTCATGCGACAACGCATCCGCGAGCTTCGGCGCCCACTTGTAGATCTCCGTGACGCTGTCGCCCTGGAGCGTGTACTGGTACTGGGCGTTGCTCTGGCGGCCACCGACGCGGATGTCCTGCGAGGCCTGCAGGAACAAGCGTGCACCCGCGACCTGGTTGAGCTTGGGACGCAGCCGTGCGATCACCTGGTCGGCCGACAGCGAGCGCTCGGACTTGGGCTTCAGTGACACGAAGCAGAAGCCGCTGTTGGTCTGCCCGCCGCCATTCGAGCCGCCGCCGGTGAAGCCGACTACGGTGTCGACCGCGGGATCGGCCTGAATGATGCTGACGAACTGCCGCAGCTTGACCTCCATCGACTGGAAGGAGATCGCCTGGTCGGCCTGGATGCCGCCGATAAGGCGCCCGGTGTCCTGCTGCGGGAAGAAGCCCTTGGGGATCACGAAGTAGAGATAGAAATTGAAGATTACCGTGGCGGCCAGCAGCACCACGACCACGCCGCGATTGTCGAGCGCCCAGCGCAGCGAGCGCGTGTAGGCACGCAGTGCCAGGTCAAACACCCACTCGATGGCGCGCAGAAAACTGCGGTAGCGGCGTCTTAGCCGCTCGAGGAACGGACCCAGGCTGCGCTCCCGAGGCTTCTGGTTGGGATCGCTGATAAAGCGCGAGCACATCATCGGGGTCGTGGTGAGGGAGACGACCAGGGATACCAGCACCGCGACCGACAGCGTGATCGAGAACTCGCGGAACAGCCGACCGACGATGCCGCCCATCATGAGGATCGGGATGAACACCGCGACCAGCGACAGGCTCATCGACAGCACCGTGAAGCCAACCTCGCGCGCCCCGATGAGGGCAGCCTGGAAGCGGGGCATGCCCGCCTCCATGTGGCGGGTGACGTTCTCGAGCACCACGATCGCATCGTCGACCACGAAACCGGTGGCGATGATCAACGCCATGAGTGACAGCTGGTCGAGCGAGTAGTCGAGCAGGTACATCGCGCCGAATGTACCGAGCAGGGAAATGGGTACCGCCACCGCCGGCACCATCGTCGCGCGCAGGTTGCGCAGGAACAGGAACACCACGAGGATCACCAGCGAGATCGCGATGATGAGCGTGCGCTGCACGGCGCGCAGCGAGGCGCGGATCGTGGTGGTGCGATCCATCGCCACCTTGATGTCGATGTCGGTGGCGATCGAGGCCTTGAGCGCCGGGATCATGCCTACGACCCGGTCGACCGTGTCGATGATATTGGCGCCCGGCTGGCGATAGAGAATCACGAGCACCGCCGGCTGGCCATTGGCGAGCCCGAGATTGCGCACGTTCTCGACCGAGTCGAGCACCTCCGCCACGTCCTCGAGGCGTACCGCCGCGCCGTTGCGATACGCGATCACCAGGCCACGGTACTCGGCCGCCTTGCTTGCCTGATCGTTGGTATAAATCTGGTAGCGCTCGCCGCCGACGTCAATGGAGCCCTTGGGGGTATTGGCATTCGCGGCGGCGAGCGCCGCGCGTACGTCCTCGAGCCCGATGCCGTACTTGAAGAGCGCGCTCGGGTTGAGCTCGACGCGCACCGCGGGCAGCGAGCTGCCCCCGACCTGCACCTGACCGACGCCCGCCACCTGCGAGAGCTTCTGCGACAGGATGGTCTCGGCGGCGTCGTACACCTGGCCGGCGGTCAGGGTCTTGGAGGTGAGCGCCAGGATCAGGACCGGCGAGTCGGCAGGATTCACCTTGCGGTAGGTCGGATTGCTGCGCAGCGCGGTCGGCAGATCGGCGCGCGCCGCGTTGATCGCGGCCTCGACGTCGCGCGCCGCGCCGTCGATGTCCCGATCGAGGCCGAACTGCAGCGTCACGCGCGCAGCTCCGGTGGAGCTGGAGGACGTCATCTCGGTGACGTCGGCGATCTGACCGAGGTGCCGCTCGAGCGGGGTGGCAACAGTTGAGGCCATCACGTCGGGGCTGGCGCCCGCCATGGTGGCGTTCACGGAGATGGTTGGGAAATCCACCTGCGGCAGGGGTGCCACGGGCAACCTGAAGTAGGCGATGCCACCGGCAAGCGCGATCCCGATGCTGAGCAGCGTGGTGGCTACCGGTCGACGAATGAAGGGTTCGGAGGGAATCATTCGGCGGAAGGCTCGCTGGTTTGCGGCTGACCCCAGCCGGCGATGCGGCGCTCGAAGCGATCGAAGTAGAGATAGATCACGGGCGTCGTGAACAGGGTCAGCAGCTGCGACAGGATGAGGCCGCCGACGATGGTGATGCCGAGCGGGTGACGCAGCTCGGAGCCCGTGCCGGTACCGAGCATGAGCGGCAGCGCGCCGAGCAGCGCCGCCATCGTGGTCATGAGGATCGGCCGGAAGCGCAGCAGCGAGGCGTGATAGATCGCATCGCGCGGCGCCATATGCTGCTCGCGCTCGGCCACCAGCGCGAAGTCGATCATCATGATGGCGTTCTTCTTCACGATGCCGATCAGCAGGATGATGCCGATGATGCCGATGACACCGAGATCGCTGCGCGCCATGAGGAGCGCAAGCAGTGCGCCGACGCCGGCCGAGGGAAGCGTGGAGAGGATCGTGACCGGGTGGATGAAGCTCTCGTAGAGCACGCCCAGCACGATGTACACGGTGACGATCGCTGCGAGGATGAGGAACAGCTCGTTACCGAGTGTCGCCTGGAAGGCGAGCGCTGCGCCCTGAAACGTCGTCATGACGCTCACCGGCAGGCCGATGTCGGTCTCTGCCTTGCGGATGGCATCGACGGCGTCGCCAAGCGCGGCTCCCTGCGCCAGGTTGAAGGACACCGTGGTGGAGGGGAACTGCCCGAGGTGATCGATCGACAGGGGCGCGGTGCGCGTCGTCACCTTGACCAGCGCCGACAGCGGCACCTGGCCGCCGACCGCCGTGGCAGAGGGCACGTACAGGGTGCCGAGCGAATCGAGGGACGCCATGAGCGAACTGTCCGCCTGCAGGATCACGCGGTACTGGTTGGACTGCGTGAAGATCGTCGACACGATGCGCTGGCCGAAGGCGTCGTAGAGTGCGTTGTCGACGGTTGCGGGCGTGATGCCGAAGCGTCCGGCGGTGTCGCGGTCGATGGTGAGATAGGCCGACAGTCCCTGATTCTCCTGGTCACTCGCCACGTCCTCGAGCTGCGGGATCTGCTGCAGGCGGTCGACGAGCTTCGGTACCCAGGTGTTGAATTCCGCCGGATTCGAATCCTCGAGGACGAACTGGTACTGGGTGCGGCTCACCGCCGTGTCGATCGACAGGTCCTGAACCGGCTGCATGTAGAGCGAGATGCCGGCGACCTCCGCGGTCTCGCGCTGGATGCGGCGGATGATCTGGCTGGCCGACTTCGAGCGGTCGTTGACCGCCTTCAGATTGATCAGCATGCGGCCGCTGTTGAGGGTGATGTTGCTGCCGTCGACGCCGATGAAGGAGGACAGGCTCACCACATCGGTGTCCTTGAGGATCGCGTCGGCGAGTGCCGCCTGACGGCGCGCCATCTCACCGTAGGAGACCGACTGCGGCGCCTCGGTGATGGCCTGGATTAGTCCGGTGTCCTGCACCGGAAAGAAGCCCTTGGGGATGAAGACATAGAGAAGGATGGTCACGACCAGCGTGCCGACCGCGACGGCGAGGGTGAGCGGCTGGCGATCGAGCACCCAGCGCAGCGCATCGCCATAGCGATCGATGAGCTGCTGGAACTTGATGTTCGCCCAGCGCGTGATGCCTTTCTCCTCCTCGGCGCGGTGGTGGCGCAGGAGCTTCGCGCACATCATCGGCACGAGGGTGAGCGAGACCACCGCCGAGATCACGATGGTAACGGCGAGCGTGATGGCGAACTCGTGGAACAACCGGCCGACTACATCTCCCATGAAGAGCAGCGGAATCAGCACCGCGATCAGCGACACGGTCAGCGACACGATGGTGAAGCCGATCTCGCCTGCCCCCTTGAGAGCTGCTTCGAGCGGCGGCATGCCTTCCTCGATGTAGCGCGAGATGTTCTCGATCATGACGATCGCATCGTCCACCACGAAGCCGGTGGCGATGGTGAGCGCCATGAGCGAGAGGTTGTTGAGGCTGAAGCCCACCAGGTACATGACGGCGAGCGTGCCGACCAGGGACAGTGGCACCGAGAGGCTCGGGATGATGGTCGCCGGCACGCTGCGCAGGAACAGGAAGATCACCAGCACCACGAGGATCACCGCGAGCGACAGCTCGAACTCGACATCGTGCACCGAGGCGCGGATGGTGATGGTGCGGTCGGTCAGGATCGATACCTGCGCGGCGGCGGGGAGCGAGTCCGAGAGCGACGGCAGCAGCTTCTTTATGCGGTCGACGACCTGGATCACGTTGGCGCCGGGCTGGCGCTGGATATTGAGGATGATCCCCGGGGTGCTGTTCACCCAGCCGGCGAGATAGCTGTTCTCGGCGCCGTTCACCACCTGCGCGACGTCGGAGAGACGCACCGGGTTGCCGTTCTTGTAGGCAACGATGATGCCCTCGTAGGCCTCGGGGCTCTGGATCTGATCGTTGGCGTTCAGCGTCCAGGAGCGCGCCGGTCCGTCGAGCGTGCCTTTCGGCGAGTTGACGTTGGCGTTGGCGATCGTGGTACGCAGGTCATCGATGTTCAGTCCGTAGCCGGCGAGCGCCAGCACGTTGGCGACGATGCGTACCGCCGGACGCTGGCCGCCGCTCACGCTCACCAGCCCGACGCCCTCGATCTGCGAGATCTTTTGCGCCATGCGGGTGTCGGCCAGATCCTCGAGCTGCGTGAGCGGCAGCGTCTTGGAGGTGATGCCGAGGGTGAGCACCGGCGCGTCCGCGGGATTCACCTTGGCGTAGATCGGTGGCGCCGGCAGGTCCGACGGCAGCAGATTGCCGGCGGCATTGATGGCCGCCTGCACCTCCTGCTCGGCGATGTCGAGGCTGAGTGTCAGGCTGAACTGCAGCGTGATCACCGAGGCGCCGCCCGAGCTCGTCGAGGACATCTGGTTGAGTCCCGGCATCTGCCCGAACTGCACCTCGAGGGGTGCGGTCACGGAGCTGGTCATGACCTCGGGGCTCGCCCCCGGGTAGAAGGTCTGCACCTGGATGGTCGGATAGTCGACCTCCGGGAGCGCCGATAGCGGCAGGAATCCGTACGACACGATGCCGACCAGCATGATGGCGACCATCAGCAGCGACGTGCCGACGGGCCGCAGAATGAAGATGCGGGACGGATTCACGGGTCAGGCCGGGGCGCTGGGCAGCAGACCGGCAGCGCTCATCCGCTGCCGGAGCCGCCGGAGTTGCTCTGCGGGGCGTGCTTGTGTCCGCCCTGGCCGGATGCGCCCTGTCCGGTGTGTGAGTGCTGCCCTGCAGGTGGCGCGGCGCTGCCCTGGTCGCCCGCGCCTGGCGCACTGCGCAGCTGCACCTTGGCGCCATCTTTCAGCTTGTCGGCGCCATCGACGACCACGCTCTCACCGGGCTTGAGCCCCTGCGTGACCGTGATGTTGGTCGGGTCCCCGGGACCCAAGGTGACCTTGCGCACGCTCACTGTCTGATCAGCATTGATCACGTAGACGTAGGTCCCGGGTGCACCGCGCTGCACTCCCGCCTGCGGAATGAGTGTCGCGCCGTGCAGCGTGTCGAGCAGCAGCACCACGTTGACGAACTGCTGCGGGAACAGCGACTGATCGGTGTTGGGGAAGATCGCCTTGAGCTTCAGGGTGCCGGTCGTGCTGTCGATCTGACTGTCGATCGACTGCAGGGTTCCAGTGGCCAGCACCTGCGTGTTGGTGCGGTCATAGGCGGTCACCGGGAGCGTGGCGCCGCTCTGCAGACGCTTCAGCAGCGGCGGGATGTCATCCTCCGGGAGGGTGAACACTACCGTGATCGGTTGCAGCTGCGTGACCACGACCAGCCCGTTCGGCTCGGCGGGGGTGACGTAGTTGCCGAGCGTGACCTGTTGCAGGCCGACACGCCCCGAGATCGGCGAGGCGATGTGGCAGTAGGTGAGGTTGAGCTTCGCCGCGTCGATCTGGCCCTGGTCCGTCTTGACGTTGCCTTCATCCTGCGCGACCAGCGCCTTCTGCGTCGCCAGCTGCTGCTCGGCGATCGAGTCCTGCGCGAACAGCGTCTGGTAGCGGTCAAGATCTACCCGCGCGTTGGCCAGCAGGGCCCTGTCGCGCGCCAGCGCGCCCTCGGCCTGCTCGAGCGCCACGTCGTAGGGGCGCGGATCGATCAGCATCAGCGGGTCGTTCGCCTTGACGGCCTGCCCTTCCTTGAAGGAGATCTTCATGATCTGGCCCGAAATCTGGCTCTGCACGGTCACGGTGGCGAGCGGCGTCACGGTGCCGAGGCCAATGAGCGTGATCGGCATGTCCCCCGCGCGAGCCGGCGCCGACAGAACCGGCATCGGGCCGCCGGCGGCGAAGCGGCCCGCGGGGGCCTTCTGCCCGCCCCTGGGGGTCAGCAGCCAGGCGAGCAGCACGATGGCCACCAGGATTGCGATGACGATCGCGAGGCGCGGGGCGGTACGCATCCGGTGCCAGACACGGTCGGCGGTGGAGGACGGCGTTCCCGCGGGGGAGGGGAAGCGATTGACGTCGTTCATTTGGAGCAGGCAGGAGTTGTGCGGCCGGCGCCGATTCTAGCGCCTTGTAATGGCGTCCAAAAAAATGGGGTGGTGCGGGACACCCCGCCCACCCCGTTCAGGAGGTTGAGTGAAGCAGACCACAGCGCGCGGCCGGATGCAGCAGCGAAGCGGTAAAGAAGTGCAAAGAATTCTACGTTTTAGGCGCGGCAAGGCGCTCCCCGCACCGATCGGTGTATTGTCGCGGCCGTGAGCTCCGCTGCGGACCCCGCCGTCACCCCCGAAGCCAAGCCCAGGGTTCTGATCGTCGACGACGATCGGGGACTTTGCGCGATGTTGGAGGAGTATCTGGGTCCGGAAGGGTTCGTTACCCGTACCGCGCTGACCGGGCCTGGCGGACTCGAGCAGCTCGGGCGCGAACCGGTTGATCTCGTGGTGCTGGACGTCATGCTGCCGGAGCTGTCGGGGTTCGAAGTGCTGCGGCGCATCCGAGCCACTAGCCGGGTGCCGGTCATCATTCTGACCGCGCGTGGGGAAGAGGTAGACCGGGTCGTGGGGCTGGAGCTCGGGGCGGACGACTATCTCGCCAAGCCCTTCAGCCCGCGCGAGCTGGTGGCCCGCATCCGCGCCGTGCTGCGCCGCACACCCGGCGATGCCCCGGCCGCCGAGGGGGGCGTGCTCAGTTGTGGCCCGGTGCAGCTCGACCTGCGCGCTCGCCGCGCCAGCGTTGGCGAGCATGACCTGGAGCTCACCGCTGCGGAGCTGCGCATCCTCGAACTGCTGGTGCGCGCCGACACGCGCACGGTGACCCGCGAGGAGCTCATGATGCAGGCGCTCGGCCGGCGATTGCTGCCCACCGATCGCAGTCTCGACACGCACGTCAGCAACCTGCGCCGCAAGCTTGCACGCTACACGGCACGCGTCTCGGTGCAGAGCGTGCGCGGCACGGGATATGCGCTCGCCGCGGAGCGCGCCGGCGAAGCCGCCTCCTGAGGGGTGGGCCGTGCACTCTCTCTACTGGCGAATCTTCAGTGCCTTCTGGCTGGCCCTGGCGTTAATTCTGATCGGCACCGTCACGGTAGCCGTCAACGTGTCGGCACGTGCCGAGCGCCCGTGGGTGCAGCGCGGCCAGATGTTCGCGCAGGCGGCGCGGGCCTTCGAGTCGGGCGGCCCCGCGGCGCTGCGCACCTGGTTGCAGGGCCTTCAGGGCGAGCCCTTCAGTCGCACCTTCGTGGTCGACCCTGCAGGTAAGGAGCTGCTCGATCGCCGCCTGCCGCAGTACCTGAGCGGCGGCCCGGACACGCCCGCCTCGCGCAGCGCCGCCAACGTGGGTCCGATCGCCCCCGTGGGCGGGGCGCTGGTGCTGGTCGGCGCCGACGGCGGAACGTGGCATGTCGTGGTGGGTCCCGTGCGGGAGAACCCGCGGCTGTTCGGCCAGCTGGAGCTGCCGGGCGTGCCGCTGGCAATCGTCGTCATTGCCCTGCTCGTGAGCGCCGCGTTGTGCTTCATCCTGGCGCGCCAGCTCGCTGCTCCCGTCGATCGGCTGCGGCTCGCCACCCGGCGCATGGCCGGCGGTGACCTCAACGTGCGGGTTCTGCCGGCGCTCAAGGGACGCCAGGACGACCTGGGACTCCTGGCCGCGGATCTCGACAGCATGGCGGAGCGGCTGAGCAATCAGCTCGAGTCGAAGCAGCAGTTGCTGCGCGACGTATCGCACGAGCTGCGCTCGCCGCTCGCCCGGCTGCAGCTCGCGCTGTCGCTCGCCGAGCGCGAGAAGGGCGACAGTGAGCGTCACCTGACACGCATCGCCTCGGAGGCGGATCGGCTCGAGCAGCTCATCGCACGCACGCTGCAGCTCGCGCGTCTCGAACGTCCGGCGGGGACGCTCGACCGCGAGCCGGTCAACATCGCCGAGCTGCTGCGCACCATCGCCGCGGACGTCGCCATCGAGGCCGACGCGCAGGGCTGCCTCGTCAACGTGACTGCCGACAGTGGCATGGTGATCGCGGGCGATGCCGAGCTGTTGCGCAGCGCCTTCGAGAACGTGATTCGTAACGCCGTGCGCTACAGCCCGCCGGGCGCCATGGTATCGGTGGGCGCGCGGCGCATGCGTGCCGCGGGCGATGAGTCGGAGGCTGCCGAGGTGATCGTGCGCGATCACGGTCCGGGGGTGCCGGAGAGGGATCTGAAGCTCATCTTCGAGCCATTCTACCGGGTCGAAGCCGCGCGCGAGCACCGCAGCGGGGGCGGCGAGGGACTCGGGCTGGCGATCGCGGCGCGCGCCGTGACGCTGCACGGCGGCGCTATCGAGGCCCGTAACCTCCAGGGCGGCGGGCTGGCAGTCTCGATCACACTGCCCTTCGCCGCGGCGGCGCGCACCCCGGCGAGCGTCGCGGCCGCATAGGGACGAGACGAACTTCACAGAATACTGGATTTGGCGAAGGATGGCCCGAGACGCGGTAAGATACGCAGACTGCAGAGGCCGGCCGAGTCGAACGATAAGATCCCGCCCTGCGTTCCATTGGAGCGAAGAAGCATGTCCGTGAGGTCCACGATCCAATCGCAGTTCCAGAGCGTCGCCGCCGAGCAGGAGCGCAAGCTCGCCACGCTCACCGATGATCTCAAGCTCATCGATTGCGGCCTCGACTCGCTGAGCTTCGCGATCATCGTCGCGCGGCTCGAGGACTTCCTGGGGGTCGATCCTTTCAACTCCGACCAGGCCGTCGACTTCCCCGTGACGTTCGGCGACTTCGTCAGGCTGTACGAGAGCGTTGCCAAGTAAGCCGGGCTCGCTGTGGGAATCCGTCAGCGCCGCGGGTAACACCGCCGGCCGGCTGCTCGGCGCGTCCGCGGCTCCTGTCAGCCTCGCCGATCTCGCGCGCGGCTCGAGCTTGGGTGGCCGGCTCGAGGAGCTGCGCGGCCGCTCGGTGCTGCTCGCCCTCAAGGACCCGCTGCGCGCTGCGCTCGCGATGCTGGAGCTCGACGGCGTGGCGGCGCGCATGGTGCTGTGTCCGGCCGATCTGGCGCCCGAGCACCTGCCGGCCATTGCGCGCGGTGCCGGCGCGGATGCTCACGTCGGCGATACGGACGGCCCCGCGGCCCAGATCGACGGCATTCGCGCCTCCATCGGCATCGAGCCGCGACTCGCTCCCGGGGCTGTCGAGCGCCGCCGCTCGCACGCTACCGAGTGGGTGTTGCTCACCTCGGGCACGACCGGCGTACCGAAGCTCGTGCAACACGACCTCGCCACGCTCACCCATGCGCTCGGCGATGCCCGGCGCCCTCCGGAGGGAGTCGTGTGGGCGACCTTCTACGACATCCGCCGCTATGGCGGACTGCAGATTTTCCTGCGCGCCGTGCACCTCGGCTCACTCGTACCGGCGGCTCCCGCGGAGCCGGTGCCGGAGTTTCTCGAGCGGGCGCGCGCTGCAGGGGTCACCCACATCTCGGGGACCCCATCACACTGGCGCAAGCTCCTGATGAGCGGCGCCGCCGCGATGATCGCGCCCCGCTACGTGCGGCTGTCGGGCGAGATCGCCGATCAGGCGGTGCTCGATGCGCTGCGGGCGGCTTACCCCGAGGCGCTGGTCGCACACGCCTTCGCCTCGACCGAAGCCGGGGTCGGCTTCGAGGTGCGCGACGGCCTCGCCGGGTTTCCGGCGAGTCTGCTCGATGCCAGAGACGCCCGGGTGCGACTGACGGCAGTCGATGGCACGCTGCACATCGGTTCGGGAGGTAACGCCCACGGCTACCTCGGCGCAGAGGCGGCGACCTTCCCGCGCGCCGCCGACGGCGCGATCGACACCGGGGATCGCATCGAGGAGCGCGCCGGGCGCTACCACTTTCTCGGCCGTGCCGGCGGCGTGATCAACGTGGGCGGCCTCAAGGTCTACCCGGAGGAGATCGAGGCCGTCATCAATGCCCACCCGTGGGTCCGGATGTCGCTGGTGCGCTCGCGGCGCAACCCGATCACCGGGGCGGTCGTCGTGGCGGACATCGTGCTCGCCGACGAGACCCCCGGCGCGGCTCGCCCGGCGCCGGAGGTCCTGACCCGCGAGCTGCTGCACAGCTGCCGCCAGTCGCTCGCCCCCTACAAGGTGCCGACGGCCATCCGCATCGTTCCTGCGCTCGAGGTATCCGCCTCGGGTAAGCTGGTACGCCCGAATGCGTAGCATCATCGTCACCGGCGGCACCCGCGGCCTGGGTCTGGGTATCGCCTCGCGGCTCACGGCGAGCGGTTTCCGCGTCATTGCGATCGCGCGCAGCGAGAGCGCCGAATTGCTGGCCGCCGCGGCCGCCGCGGAGAAGACCGGCCGCGGCGAGCTGCACTTCCGCGCCTACGATCTCACCGAGACCAAGGGAATCCCGGCGCTGGTCACGGGCCTCAACAAGGAGTTCGAGCCGATCTACGGCCTGATCAACAATGCCGGCATCGGCACCAGCGGTGTGCTCGCCAGCATGCCCGATCCGCAGATCGCGCGGCTGGTGCAGCTCAATCTGCTGTCGCCGATAACGCTCAGCAAATACGTCGTACGGCGCATGATGAGCAAGCCGCCGGGGCGCATCGTCAACATCTCCTCGATCGTCGCCTCGACCGGCTATCACGGGCTCTCGGTCTACTCGGCCACCAAGGCAGCGCTCATCGGCTTCACGCGCTCGCTCGCCCGCGAGGTCGGCCCGCTCGGCATCACGGTGAACGCCGTGGCGCCCGGGTTCACGGATACCGAGATGACGCGTGAGCTCGATGACGGGGCGCGCGAGAAGATCATGCGCCGCAGCGCATTGCGCCGGCTGGTGTCTGCGGACGATGTGGCCGGTGCGGTCGAATTCCTCATGAGTGATGCCGCGCAGAGCATTACTGGCACCACGCTCACGGTGGATGCGGGCAACACGGCCTGAGCGCGGCCTCAGGGTTTAGCCGGGCGCTTCGGGCTCGGGCTGTCTGAGCTCCGGTCGCATGATGAAGTGATGCTTGCTGAGCAGGTTGACTCCCGCCACGAAGTCAGCGGGGGGCGGCGCGTCCTGCCGCAGCCGCAGCAGCCGCGCGATGAGCAGCAGGTGGACCTGCATCTCGATGCGCGCGAAGAATTCGCCTATGCAGTTGCGCGGGCCGGCGCCGAAGGGACAGGTGGCCAGCTGGTGACGCTCGCGCACCTGCTCAGCGCCGAATCGATCCGGATCGAAGTCATCCGGGTCGTCCCACAGACCCGGGTGCCGCTGCAGCAGGTACGGTGAGATATAGATCTCGGTTCCAACCGGTACCTCGTAGTCTCCGAGTTCGTCCGGCTTGATCGCTTTGCGGGTCATCAGCCACAGCGGCGGGTAGGTTCGCAGCGCCTCTTCGATCACCTGGCGCGTATAGGTATAGCTGCCGAGTGCATCGAACTCGGGCAAACCGTCGCCCAGCAGCGCGTCGATCTCGCGCTGCATCTGCGCCTCGACCTGTGGGTGCTTCGCCAGCAGGTACCAGATCCAGTTGAGCACGCTGGCCGTCGTCTCATGCCCGGCTATGACGAGCGTCATTCCCTGGCGCGCGAGATCGGCGTCCGACATCGGCTGGCCGCTCTCGCGGTCGCGCGTGCGCATCATGAGGCCGAGGATGTCGCGTGCTTCGACTCCCGCGGAGCGCCGCTCGTCCGCGATTTGCCTGATCAGCTTGCCGAGGGCGTTGCACGTCTGGGCAAATTCCAGATTGCGGGACTCCTCGGCGATCAGGGCGAAGTGCGGCGCCACCTTCTCATAGTCGTCGCCGAATATTGCCAGCAAGGTCACTTCGAGCACGGTGAGACTCACGTCGCGCGTGACGTCGACGCGGCCGGCGTGGCGCGCCGTCTGCCGCCATCGGTCGCGCAGCGCCGCGTTCGGCTTGATGAAGGTATCCATCAGCCCGCGCACATACTCGCGCGTGAACCCGGGCTGGATCATCCGCCGCTGCTTCACCCAGGTGGGGCCGTTGCTCGATATCAACCCGTTGCCCAGACTGAGCGCGATGCGCTTGACCGCCTGTCCCTTGCGCAGGTAGTTGCGCCAGTTCTTGAGCAGCACATGCTCGAGGTACTGCGGGGAGTTGATGACATAAACCGGGCCGCCGTAGATGGAGGTACGGTAGATGTCGCCGAACTGCCGGAAATTCTCCTGCATGAAGCTCAACAGATCCTCGGACGATCTGTAGCCTTCGCGGGGTCCGGGAGGGATGCGGGGGTTGCCGGCGGACATGAGGTTCGAACGGTATCATCCGGTGCGCTGCGCACCAAGCCCTCACAGGCGTTGCTGGCCTGACATGATTCTTTCGTGCAGCCCTGCATCGAGCCGCAGATACTCGCCGCTCGCAGTGTCGTCCGCATACAGCGCATCACTGATTGCGCTCGGGTCGTATCCCTGGCGGGTGAGTTCCTGGGTGCGGAGCTTAAAAGTCGCGGTGACCTCAAGCGCCGCTGCGAGGCGAACGAACACCGGGCGCGCGTACGGCGGCAGCGTGCTCACAGCGCGGCGCAGCTCGGCCAGCTCGAAGCCCTCACCGACGACGAGCGCCGCCATGCCGGCGCGACCCTCGGCGTGCGGGACCTTGACGCCGTAGACGGCCACCTCGGTGACCCCGCGACAGCCGGCAATGGCAGCCGCCACCTCGGTCGTCGAGACGTTCTCGCCTTTCCAGCGGAACGTGTCGCCGACCCGGTCGACGAAGTAGAAAAAGCCCTGCTCGTCGCGTCGCATGAGATCGCCGGTGCGATACCAGGCGTCGCCGGGCGCGAATACGTCGCGCAGCACCTTCTTGTCCGAGGCCGTCGGGTCCGCGTAACCCTCGAAGCGCGACGTGCCGCCGCTGTCCAAAATCTCACCGATTGCCTCCCCGACCTCATTCGCCGCGCAGCGTATGCAGCGACCGTCGTCGCCGCGTGCGGGCACGACCGTCTCATAGTCGTGCTTCACCACCACGACCGGCATGCGATGGGCGAGGAATGGCGGAATGCGGCCGATCGCACCGACCCGCCCCTCACAGTTGTACAGCGAGAAGTTGCCCTCGGTGGAGGCGTAGTACTCGAGGATCTGCGGAATGCGGAAGCGCGCCTGAAAAGGCTCCCACACCTCGGCGCGCAGTCCGTTACCGCACGCCAGCCGCAGCTGGTGGCGCGTCTCGAGCGGATCGTGCGGCCCGTTGAGCAGGTAGCGGCATAGCTCGCCGATGTACTGAAAGAGCGTGCAGCGCTCGGCAACGACGTCCTTCCAGAAGTTGCTCACCGAGAAGCGCTCGCGCAACACGACCGAGGCGCCGGCGACCAGCGCCGCTCCGGTCGCGACCACACCGCCGACGCTGTGGTACATGGGCAGACAGTTGTAGAGCCGATCGTCGGGCCGCGCATCGACGAGGCCTGCGAACCAGTGACTCCACTGCATGAGCCGCAGGTGGCTCACGTTCGCCGCCTTCGGCAGTCCCGTCGTGCCGGAGGTGTAGATATAGAGCGCGCGGTCACCGAGCGCAGGCGGCGGGCGCTCGGCCTCGGTGAGTGATGCGCCGTCGAGGCTTTCTACCGCACGGTCGAGGCGCGCTAAGTCACCGCCGTCCGGGCCGTAGGCCCAGCAGCCCAGCGCCGCGCCGAGCCGCGGGCGCACCTCCGCGAGCGCGCCGCAGTGTGCGCTGCCGGCGATCACCAGACGCGGACGCACGACCTCGATCGAGTGCCGCAGCAGCTCGCCCGTCAGATTGGTGTTGAGGAGCGCAACCGTCACCTGGATGCGACTTAACCCGAGCCATATCGCAAGGTACTCCGGACAGTTCCTCATCAGCAGACACACCACATCGCCGCGCGCGAGTCCCTGGGCGAGACCCCAGCGGGCGAAGCGATGGCCGGCTTCGGCCAGGGCGCGATATGACAGCCGGCTGTCGGTGCCAGCGAGCGCTTCGCGCTCGCCGAAGCGCGTCGCCAGCCGGTCGATGAGCAGCGGCAGGGTGAGCGTCGGTTCGCGGCCGATCGCGGCCGTGCGCTCGAGTGCGCGCATCCACGCCTTGGTAGGCGAGCGCATGCGTTCATCGCCGGTAGCTGTCATCATCCGGGGACGATTCTATATGAGGCGACTCATGAGGCCCGAGACCATCGCGCTGCACGGCGGCTTTGACGGCGACCCGGCCACCAAGGCGGTGGCGGTGCCCATTTACCAGACGGTCGCCTATACCTTCGACAGTGCCGCGCACGGCGCGGCGCTCTTCGACCTCGAGGCCGAGGGCTACCGCTACACGCGCATCGGCAACCCGACGGTCGACGTGCTGGAGCGCCGCGTGGCGATGCTCGAGGGCGGGATCGATGCGCTCGCGGTCGCCTCCGGCCAGACGGCGATGTACTACACCATGCTGAATGTCGCCGAGCCGGGGCAGAACATCGTCTCGGTGCCGCAGCTCTACGGCACGACGCACACGCTGTTCGCCCATATCCTGCCGCGACAGGGCATCAAGGTGCATCTCGCCAAATCCGACCGGCCGGCGGAGCTCGAGGCGCTGATCGATGCCGACACGCGCGCGCTGTTCTGCGAGACGGTCGGCAATCCCGCCGGCAACATCTGCGATCTTGAGGCGCTGGCGGCGATCGCGCGCCGCGCCCGCATTCCGCTCATCGTCGACAACACCGTGCCGACGCCGGTGCTGCTCAAGCCGATCGATTACGGTGCCGACATCGTGGTGCATTCGCTCACCAAGTTCTTCGGCGGACACGGCACGAGTCTCGGCGGCGCGATCATCGACAGCGGGCGCTTCCGCTGGGCGGAGCAGGCGGATCGCTATCCGCGTCTCACCCAGCCGGACGAGTCGTATCACGGCCTCGTCTATACCGACCACTACGGCGACAAGGCGTTTCTCGGCCGCGCCCGCAGCGTGTTCCAGCGCACCATGGGCGCGGTGCTCTCGCCGTTCAACGCTTTCCTGCTCCTGCAGGGTATCGAGACGGTGACGCTGCGCGTCGAACGGCACGTCGAGAACGCGCGCCGAGTGGCGGAGTTTCTGCGCGCCGACCCGCGCGTCGCTTCCGTGAGCTACGCCGGCTTTCCCGACAGCCCCTACCACGCGCTGTGTCAGAAGTACCTGCGCGGGCGTGCCTGCTCACTCATGACCTTCACGATCCGCGGCGGGGTCGATGCCGGGACACGGTTCTACGATGCGTTGCGGCTCTTCAAGCGGCTGGTGAATCTCGGCGATGCCAAGTCGCTCGCCTGTCATCCGGCCTCGACCACCCACCGGCAGATGTCACCCGAGGAGCAGCGCCAGGCGGGGATCGGACCGGAGACCATGCGCCTGAGCGTCGGCATCGAGCATATCGATGACATTCTCGAGGACATTGACCAGGCGCTCGCCCGGGCGACGGCCTGATCTTCATCTGCAGCGACTCCTTATTGAGCCGGCTGCCGGGGGCGATGACTCGCCCGCTGGGCCCACGCTGTTCGCGGCGAGCGCCGGCTAGGACTTGGTGGCGAGGATGCGCATCACGAGCGCATGGATCGAGTTTATCGAGCGGAAGTTCTCCGGCGTAATCTCCATCTGCGGGATGATGAGGTCGAATTCGGCCTCTACCGAGAGCATCAGACTCACCATCTTGAGTGAGCTCACGCCGAGCTCGCTGAGCGCAGCCTCGGCGGGCAATGACGGTCCCGCGCCCGGCTTGTCGAGGACTCTCTCGACGAGACCGAGCAGGCGGTCACGCAGGGCGGAATCTGGGCTTTGGTCCTCGGGCGCCGGGCTCATAGGCCGGCTAATGATACTTGTTCCGCGCTGCGCGTCCTCTGTGCGGCGATGAAATCCAGCCAGTTGCGGTACAGGGTCACGGCGGCCGGGCGCCAGGTATTGCGGAGCGCAGCGGCCACCGCGACGAAGGGAAACGCCTCGAGGAGCGACGGCGAGCGCTCCCTGAGAGCCCGCTCCTTGAATTGCTCGAGCAAACCGCTGGCGGCGGCCGGGAAATAGCCATGCGGCAGTGTGGGGTAGTGCGATTGCTGGCCGCTCAGGTAACGACCGGCGTCCCGCCGGTACTCCTTGAGGAGCGTGGTGTCCTCGTACTCCGGGTGTCCCTGGAAGCACAGCATGAGACTGCGCCGGTGACGCGCGAAGGCGTCGGCTCCGGTTTCAGGGCCGAAGCTCAGGACCTCATAGCCGGCGGCGCGCAGATCCTCCACCGGCAACTCATTCCAGCGCGAATGCGGCATGGCGAGCGGCGCGCTCAAGCCCGCAAGCAGCGGATGCCCGGCATCAAGGCTATGCAGATAGACCCCGCAGCGCTTCTCGCTCAGCCGACGGCGCGCGATGCCGTCGAAGTGCTGCGCCGCCGCGTGCGCAGCCAGGCACGACCAGATGCTCGCCGCCGTGTGCGTTTCCGCGAACTCCATGAGCGCGGTCAGTCGCGGCCAGTAGGGCTCGTCGCTGAGGCGCGCGGCACGCGGCTCGTTGCCGGTGATGATGAGCGCATCGGGGCGCTCGGCGAGCAGCTTCTCGATCGGCCAGTACGAGCGCGCGATGCGTGCCTCGGCCTCGCGCCCACGCGTCAGCTCCGGCAAGGAGCTGAAGCGCAGCTGCACCGCGCGCGCCCCGGCGGCTGCCTCGAGGAGCCTCGAGAACTGTGCCTCCGTCGATTCGAGTGCCGTGTCCGGCATATTGTTCACTAGGCCGACGGTGATCGGCCTGTTGCGTGCGCGCCGCACCGGAGCGGTGCGCGCAGCGTCGTATATGTCGAGTTCCAGCGGCATGTCGTTCTTGTTTCAGTGCGCGGGTTGTGACGCCGAGCAAGCTGCGTCGAAGCCGCAGTGCATTATGCGGTGGCTTGGGATATCTTCCTAACGCAAAGCATAACAACCAAGGCGGGGAGCCTAAATTAAGTAATGGAAGCGCAACTGCTGGCTGAGGGACACGAAGCCGACGCTCAAATTTCCGGTGATCTGAAGGCCCGCGCGGAGCGCGTTGCGAAGGTGGCGGCCGAGCATGCCGGCGCGGTCGATCAAGCCGCCCGTTTTCCGCACGAGACGGTGGCAGCGCTCAAAGCCGAGCGGTTGCTCGGCATCTTCGTGCCGAAGTCGCTCGGCGGCGAGGGCGTCGCGATCAGCGAGCTGGCTGACGTCTGCTTCCTCCTCGGTCAGTCCTGCTCCTCGAGCGGAATGATCTACGCGATGCATCAGGTGAAGGTCGGGTGCGTCACACGCCACCGCGGCAGCAATGCCGCTCTCGAGCGGATCCTGCGTACGCTGTGTGCCGAGCAGCTGCTGCTGGCCTCCTCGACCACCGAGGGGCAGCGCGGCGGCGACATTCGCAACAGCGAGGCGCCGGTCGAGCATCACGACGGCGGACGCATCAGCCTCGAGCGCAAGGCGAGCGTCATCTCCTACGGCGCCCATGCGGACGGCGTCGTCACGACGGCGCGCCGGGCCGCAGACGCCGCCGGTTCCGACCAGGTACTCATCGCGTTCCTCAAGAGCGACTACACGCTCACCAAGCTGCAGGGCTGGAACGCGCTCGGCATGCGCGGCACCTGCAGCGAAGGCTTCACGCTCAAAGCGCAGGCCGAGGCGGGACAGATTCTGCCCGAGCCGTACGAGACCATTCATTCGCGCACCATGGTGCCATTCGCGCATCTGCTGTGGGGCTCGGTGTGGGCCGGGATCGCAGCGGGTGCAACCCAGCGTGCGCAGGCCTTCGTGCGCAACGCCATGCGCCATGCCAACGGCCAGTTGCCACCCGGTGCGCCGCAGTTCACCAGGGCGCTCACGACTTTGCGCACGCTGCGCAGCATGCTGGCGACCTCGATCCGCCGCTACCAGCAGTGCATGGACGACCCGAAGGCGCTCGCTGCGCTCGATTTCCAGACTCTGATCACGCTCACCAAGGTGGAGGCATCCGAGCTTGCCGCCAGCACCGTGATGAGCGCGATGCGGGCCTGCGGGCTCTCGGGCTACCGCAACGACGGCGACTACACCATCGGACGCTATTTGCGCGACGTGCTGTCCTCGCCCATCATGATCAACAATGACCGCATCCTCGCTAACCTCGCCACTCCGGCGTTGATGAGCCCGATTCCGAGGTTCCTCAGCGAATGAGTGCTCCCCAGGTCGAGAACGCAAGCCAGGGCTCCGATCCGCTGGCCGGTATCGGGCCGGCGCTCTTCATGGGGCTCGGCTCGGACGGCGTATATGCGCGCTCGGCGCTCTACGAGCGCGTCTTCGAGCGAGTCGTAGCACTCGTTGACCGGCTGCGTGATCCGCGCGCCGAGATCATGCGGTTTCCGCCCGTCATGAGCCGGCGGCAGCTCGAGAAGTCCGGTTACCTCAAGAGTTTCCCGAATCTGCTCGGCTGCGTGTGCGTGCTGCACGGAACCGAGGCGGCGATTCGCACCGCCGCCGATCGCCACGAGAGCGGCGGCGACTGGACCACCTCGCTCGGTGCCGCCGACCTGGTGCTGACACCCGCTGCCTGCTACCCGCTGTATCCGCTCATCGCCGCCCGTGGAGCGCTGCCCGCGGGCGGACTGCTGTTCGACGTGGCGGCCGACTGCTTCCGGCGCGAGCCGTCACGCTCGCTCGATCGTCTGCAGTCATTCCGCATGCGCGAGTTCGTACGCATCGGCACACCCGAGGACATCACCGCGTACCGCGAGGGCTGGATGGCGCGGGCACGGGAGCTCGCCGGCGAGCTGGCCCTGCCTCACCAGATGGACGTCGCCAACGATCCCTTCTTCGGCCGCGTCGGTCAGATCATGGCCGTCAGCCAGCTGCAGCAGGCGCTCAAATTCGAGCTGCTCATTCCCTACTACGCGGGCGCCAAACCGACCGCCTGCATGAGCTTCAACTACCACCGCGAGCATTTCGGACAGGTGTGGGGGATCAAGAGCAGCAACGAGGAGCTGGCTCATACCGGGTGCGTGGCTTTCGGCATGGACCGCCTCACGGTCGCCCTGTTTGCCAATCACGGGCTCGACACGGATCGCTGGCCGGCGGCGGTGCGGCGCGCTCTCGCCCTGTAGCGGTCGGATCGCCCACGACGTCCCGCTCATTGCCGGGAAGTCATGCCACTCGACGCGCGCGTTCGACGCTTTCTCGACAAGCTGGCGGCCTCAGGCGCGGCCGGTGCGCTTGCGCTCAGCGTTGCCGAGCGCCGCCGCTCGCTCGAGCAGCTGCTGAGCTTCGGCGGACCACCGAAGGCGGTGCAAAGCGTCACGGAGCGCACCATTGCCGGGCCTGCCGGGGCGCTGCGCCTGCGGATCTATACGCCGACCGGCGCCTCCGAGGGGCGGGCGCTGCCCGGCCTCGTGTATTTCCACGGCGGGGGCTTCGTTGCCGGGACTCTCGACACGCACGACGGCATTTGCCGCTCGCTTGCCGCGGCGTGCGGCTGTCGGTTGCTGTCCGTCGATTACCGCCTGGCGCCCGAGCACCCCTTCCCCGCGGCCATCGAGGATGCGGTCGCAGCGACCGCCTGGATCGTGGCGCACGCGCCGCAGCTCGGGCTCGACCCGCAACGCATCGGCGTCTGTGGCGATTCGGCGGGGGCGACGCTTGCCGCGGTCGTCTGCCAGACGCACGCAACAGCCGGACGCACGCCGCTCAAGTGCCAGGTGCTGCTCTGCCCGATCATGGACTACGCGGCGCAGAGCGAGTCGCGCCGCAGCCTCGCGCGCGGCTATCTCGTCGATCAGGAGACTCTGGAGCACGATCTGCGCTACTACCTGCCGGCAGGGGTAGAGCGCGCCGATCCGCGGGTGTCACCGCTGCGTCGCGAGCATCTGCGGGGTTTGCCGGACGGCTGCGTCCACACGGCCGAGTATGATCCGCTGCGCGATGAGGGGGCTGCCTATGCCGCACGCCTGCAGGAGGCCGGGGTGGGGAGCACATATCGATGCCACCCCGGTATGATTCATCTCTTCTATGGGTTGGGTGCCATCATTCCGTATGCCGATACCGCATTCGGGCAGGTGGGCGCGGATGTACGCTCGCTACTTGCGAAGTGACAGGTTGACGGGGGACGGACGATGACTGAACGCCGGCAGGTGGAGGAGCTGCTCCGGGCGCTGCACGCGACGCGCCTGGAGGCCAATCTCGAGCGGCTGTGCTCACTGTTCTCGTCTGATGCACGCATGCGGATCCAGGGCACCAGCGACGGCAAGCCGATTGCCATCGAGGCGCGCGGTACCGAGCAGATTCGGCCGTGGCTCTCGGTCCTCGTAAAGACCTTCCGGCTGCGTGACTACCGGCTGCTGTCGCTCACCATCGAGGGGGAGCGGGCTGCGGCTCACTGGCAGGTCAACATTCACTCCAAGATCACCGGCGCGCAGATCCCGACCGAGCTCGTCGACCTCATCGAGGTCCGGGACGGACGCATCGCCGACTACGTCGAGTTCTTCGTCCCGCGCTGACAGCCCCCGCGGCGGGCGAGAGTGACGCTTTGCAGCAGCGGGGAATTCCCCGCTGGATCGCTGCGTTACTCAAGGCACCTCGAAAACGCGCGAAATCAGCGCGAGTCGGCACCTGGCGACAGATTCCGGATCGCGCTCTACGCGCTGTCGCTGAGTTACGACGCGTTGCATCGCGTGCCGGAACCGAGTGTCATAAGTGCCAACTGCGTTTGCGCAGCGGCGCATTCAGCTAACTAGGATCGCCGCTGTACTAGGCAAACCCGCCGCAAGGCGGGGACGCAAAGCCTCCGGTCTCAAGTCGGTCGTTTTGAGATAGCGGGGTTGCCGGCGAGAGTACTCGTCGTCATTCCGCCGTTTGTTTGACCGATCAGGTGAGCCGGAGTCTCGATGTTGGACCCGGATTTGCGCGAGGTCGAATGAGCAGGCAGGGAATCTCTGGTGGACGTCTTCTCGCTGTGTACGCCGCGTGCGCGCTGGCGACCGCGGCGATTGCAGGTTGCGGCGGCGGCGGGGGCGGGGCCAGCTCCAGCACCACGTCCGTCGTGCAGTCGGGCTCAGCAGCCGCGCCGAGCATCAGCGGCACCCCGCCGACGCAGGTGACTGCGGGGCAGGCCTACTCTTTTACTCCTACCGCCAGCGGTCCGGCTGGCTCAACGCTTACCTTCAGCATTGAGAACATGCCCTCGTGGGCAACATTCAGCATCGCGACCGGCGCGCTGACGGGTACGCCGCCTACGTCAACGTCGGGCACCTTCGCGAATATCGTGATCAGCGTGAGCGACGGCAGCCAGTCGGCCGCGCTGCCGAAATTCAGCATCCAGGTTGGCGTGGCGACCGGCAACGCCGAGCTGTCCTGGATCGCGCCGACCACCAACACGGATGGAACGCCGCTTACCGATCTCGCGGGCTTCGTCATCAACTACGGCACGAGCCCGGACGCCCTGAGTCAGACGGTCAAGGTATCCAGTGCCAGCGCGACGGGCTACACCGTCCAGGGTCTGGATGCGGGCGTCTGGTACTTCACGGTCACCGCCTACACCAGCGTCGGCACGCAGAGCGCGCCGTCCAACGTCGGCAGCGAGAACATTACCTAAAGCGACCTGAAGCGGCCGCTTACGGCTTTTTGCGGCGCTTTCTCAGGCCCGCAGCCACTGCACCCGCGCCCGCCACGAGCAGCGCCAAGGTCCCGGGCTCGGGGACCGGGTTGGGGCCACCCGAGCCACTCGGAGGCGGGGGACACATCGCCGGAATAACCTGGCAGGTGACGCCGGCCCAAGCCTCAGGCATGCACAGCGCCATCAACATAACGCTGGCCAAAAGCAGAAGTGATTTTTGCTTCACGAACTGTTCCTAGTCGACGGGACGCTTCCACAGGGGAATAAAGCAAGAATTGGGCCGCGACTGCTCTTTCCTTGGATAACCACCACTTCGGCAGGTTATGTCTCGTCCTAGTTACCTGCGGTGTTAGGATTTCTTTACACTTGCTGTAACTAAAACAACAGATTTCCTTTACTTTGCCGGCGGCGATAATCGGCTCAATAGAATCAAAGTGTAATAAAATTAATCACATAGCTTGCCTTTGACGCGCAGGGGCGACAGGTGTGTAGTTCTTCGACGTGTGGTACTTCACAGTTCGCGCCGGGCTCGGCGGGGGCTGACGGCTGCGCTCGCTATACTCTCGCACCTCATCAAGGGGGTGCATTGGGTGACCTCCTCAAGATCAATAGCAGTCCCCCCGCGTGAGAATTGACGCAATGCACCATCGGGTGCCCGCTTCGCGCACCCTCATCCTCGTCGGCGGACTCGTTGCCATCACGCTCTTGGCGTATTGGCCGAGCACGGCCGCCCTGTGGAGCTTCTGGACCTCACAGTCATTTCTCGGCGGTCAGGGGCCGCTGGTCGCGATCCTGAGCCTGTGGCTTCTGCTGCGCTCCCGCGCGGCGCTCGAGGCGAGCCCCCTGCGTGCATCGCCGGTGGGCTGCACCGCCCTGCTGATCGCGTGCCTCGCCTCCGTCATCTTCTGGCGCGCGGCGATCGAGGAGCTGCACATGCTGCTCCTGCCCTGGCTCATGTTTCTTGCCGTGCTGGCTGCGCTCGGCGCCGGCGCAGCGCGCATCGTTGCGTTCCCTCTGGCATACCTCTATTTCGCCGAGCCCACCTGGCGCATCCTCATCTGGCCCCTGCAACACCTGACACTGCGCGCGGCGGTCTTTCTCGGGCCGCTGTTCGGCATGCCGGTGGTCCCTGAGGGCACCCTGCTGCACCTCCCGCACGGCGTTACGTTTGATGTCACGCCGTTCTGCAGCGGCGTCAATTTCCTGGTGGTCGGGCTCGCCATCGCGGCACTCATTGGCGAGCTGCAGAGGGCATCGCTGCGGCGCCGGGCAGCACTGCTCGGGGTGATGCTGCTGCTGATGGTCGTCAGCAACTGGGTCCGGGTGCTCGCGATCATGCTCGCGGGCTACACGAGCGGCATGCGCCTGTTGGTGACGCGCGGTCACGTGCTCTTCGGCTGGGTGTTGTTCGCGATCCTGATGCTCGCTTTCGTGAGCCTGGCGACGCGTCGCGTTCCACTCGCCGGGCGGGACAATGCCGTACGGGCTCGTGCGATCGGCGTGTCGCACCCCGAATGGGCGCCGGGACTCGCAGCCGCCGTGGCGATTCTCATCGCCATGCCGGCTCTCGCCCGTATCGCGCCGGCGATGCTCGATCCCGGTGAGCGCAGGCTGGCGCTGCAAATGCCCCCGGCGCGCTCCGGATGGCAGGGACCGCTCGCATCGAGCGACCCGCAGTGGAAGCCGGAGTTTGTCGGCGACCACTCCGAGTGGCACGTCGCCTATCGCGATGAGGCCGGCGCCGTCGTCGAACTGGTGGCGATCGGCTACCCGACCCAGGACCAAGGTCGGGAGCTCGTGAACGAAGAGAACTCGCTCCTCGGCAGTGGCGATTTGACTGCGGGCGGTGCGACTTCGGTGGTACGGGGCCCGCGACCACACTTCGAGTTCGTCGCAAACGATGCCACCGGGCGTCGATTCCTCGTCTGGTCGGTATACGATATCGGCGGTCGACGCTTCGTGACGCCGCTGTTCTCGCAGCTCTGGTATGGGGTGCATGCACTGGGCCGGCCCCCGTACTCAGTCCAGTTCGCCTACCGGACGGTCTGCGAGCCCTCATGCGATGCGGCGCGGGAACGACTAGCGAGGTTTGAACGCATCGTGGCAGCCGACATCACCATAAGCCGTCAACGCACGACGCTCGCCGCTGCGGGCGGGGGCAGCGCATGAGGCGCGCGTTCCTCAAGGCTGCCGGCAGCTGCCTGTGTGGCGCTCTCTGCAGTGTTCTCCGGGCGATTGCACTGTGCGCAGACCCGCCCCCGGCGCCGCAGTCCGCCACCGCCTCGGCCGAGTACCTGATAGGCCCCGGGGATACGTTGCAGGTGTTCGTATGGCGCAACCCGGAGCTCTCGGTGAGCGTCCCGGTGCGCCCCGATGGGCGGATCTCCACGCCGCTCGTCGAGGACATGACAGCCGTAGGCAAGACCCCGACGCAGCTCGCCCGCGACATCGAAAAGGTTTTGTCCGAGTACGTTCGCTCACCGCAGGTTAACGTGATCGTCACGCAGCCCGAGAGCGCCTTCAGCCAGGTCAAGGTGATCGGCCAGGTCCTCAAGCCTGCCCCGGTTGCGTATCGCGAGGGGATGACAGTACTCGATGTGGTACTCGCCGTCGGTGGGCTGACTAATTTCGCAGCCGGCAATCGCGCGCGTCTGGTTCGCGTTGAGGACGGCAAGCAGGTCGAGTTGCCGATCAAGCTCGATTCCCTGATGAACAAGGGCGATATGAGTCAGAATCTCAAGCTCAAGCCCGGCGATGTGCTGGTGGTACCGGAGAGCCGATTCTGAAGGGCGCCAAGGAATGAGCAGTCCGATAATCGACGAACTGGTTGACCGATTTCGCGGCGCGTGGCGCTTTCGCTGGCTCGCGCTCGGACTGGCGTGCGCCATCGCGTTTGCCGGCTGGGTGGCGGTGTTCGCGTTGCCCGATGAATACGAGGCGAGTGCCCGGGTATTCGTCGACACCCGCACCGCGCTCAAGCCCGCCCTGCAGGGACTGGCGCCCGAGCAGGACGTCAGCGCGCAGCTCAACTATGTGCGTCAGTCGCTGCTGAAGGGACCGCAGCTCGAAGCGATTGCGCGCCAGAGCGGTGTCATTCCCGCCTCGATAACCGACCCACGGGTTGCCGAGCGGATGCTCGACCGGGTGAGCGACCGCACCTTCATCACCGTGCGCAGCGCGAGCGAGGGCGAGGATCAGAGAAACGGCTCGGGAAGTGTCTACGGAATCTCCTACCGCGACAGCGACCGCTCGCGCAGTCTGCGCGTCGTGACGCTCATGTTGAGCACGCTCATCGATCAGACGCTCGGTGGCAAGCGCGCCGACGCTGAAAACGCCCAGAAGTTTCTCGAGGATCAGATCAAGGACTACGAAGGACGCCTGCACACCGCGGAGGAGCGTCTTGCGGATTTCAAGAAGCGCAACCTCGGTCTCATGCCCACCGAGCAGGGCGGCTATTTCGCCGAGCTGCAGCAGGAGACCGATGCGCTCGCCAAGACCAAGACCTCGCTGGCCACCGCGGTGGCACGCCGCACCGAGCTGTCCCGCGAGCTCAGAGGCGACGTCGCGATCTCGGTCGGCGCCCCCGGAGCAGGACCCGCCGGCACCCCGCCTACCGATACCGTCGCGCGCATCGCCGAGACGCAACAGCATCTCGATGAGCTGTTGCTCAAATTCACCGACAAGCACCCGGACGTGATTGCCGCGCGGCAGACGCTCGTAGAGCTCAAGGCGCGTCGCGAGACGGAGATCGAGAGCCTCAAGCGGGGCGATCCGAACGCCGTCGCCGCAACCGGTGCGAGCAGCAACCCGGTTTATCAAAGCACCGCGCTCGCTCTGACGCAGACCGACGTGGAGATTGCCGCGCTGCGCGCCGAGCTCGAGCAGCACCAGAACAAGGCGGCCGAGCTGCACCGTATGCTCAACGTCGCTCCCCAGGTCGAGGCCGAGTTTGCCCAGCTCAACCGCGACTACGACGTGAACAAGGCACAGTACACGGCGCTCCTGCAGAATTACGAGAAGGCCCGGATGGGCGAGAAAGCCGAGAACGCGGGCTCCGTGCGCTTTGAGGTCGTGGAGCCGCCGACCGCCGATTTCGCCCCCGTCTGGCCGCCCCGTATCCAGCTGCTCGCGTTTGCGCTGCTGGTGGCGCTGGCGTGCGGCGTGGGGCTCGCCATGCTGCTTCACCGGCTGTGGCCGGTCGTCGGCTCAGCGCGCTCACTCGAGCAGCTGACGAACGTCCCGCTGCTTGGCGTGGTGAGCTCGGCCTTCCCGGGCGCCGATCAGAAGGCCGCGCGTCGCGATCTCCTGATCCTATCGACCGTGACCGCATGTCTGGTGCTGGCCTTCGCTGTGGTGCTGGTGCTCAACCACGTGGGACTGCGCTTGTCGGTGCAGGCTCTCGGGCGAGCGGTGTAGCCGTGAGCCTCATCGAGTCGGCACTCGAGAAGATGCGCCGCAGCGGCGCCGCTACCGAGCGGCGCGGCGTGCGAAGCGGCTTGCGGCCCGAGCCTGCCGTCGCTCCCGAGCCGCCGGTGGCGCCGGCGCAGCTCAGCGCTCCTAAGCGACGCACGGCTCTCGATCTCGAGGCGCTGCGCTCGGCCGGCTACCTCCCCGAGCCGGTGCGCAATCATGTGTTCGCGGACCAGTACCGCCAGATCAAGCGGCCGCTCATCGAGAAGGCGAAGGCCGATCCGGGCGCGCCACAGATGCGGCTGCTGCTGGTCACGAGCGCCCTACAGGGTGACGGCAAGACATTCACCTCCATCAATCTCGCCCTCAGCATGGCGCGCGAGCGCGATACGTCGGTTTTGCTGATCGATGCCGACCTGCGCAATCCCAACACGACTCGTATCCTCGGCTTGGGTGGCGAGCCGGGCCTGCTGGATGCGCTCCGCGATGAGACGCTCGACGTCGGCTCGCTGATCCTGCACACCAGCGTGCCGGGGCTGGACATCCTGCCCGCCGGCACGGCCGCCGACCACGCCTCGGAGCTGCTCGCCAGCGCACGCATGACCCAGGTGACCGCACAGATCTGCAGTAACCCGCGCTACATCGTGCTGTTCGACTCCGCCCCGATGCTGCTGTCAGCCGACTCGCCGGCGCTCGCCCGGCTCGTCGGGCAGGTGGTGCTGGTGGCACGGGCGGGCAAGACGCAGCGCCACGCATTGCTCGATGCCATCGGTCAGCTGGACCGCGATAAAATCTCGGGCATAGTTCTCAACGACAACAAGGCCGAACCCGGCCGCTACCACTACGGTTACGGAACTTATGGGACTCAGGACCGCGACGGCGCGATCCCCGGCTGAGGCCGCCGCACTGCTCGTCGCACTGGCGCTCGCCCCCGGTTGGGCAGCGGCGGCGGATTTCTTCACGCTCGGCGTCGACGTGGGCGTCGGGGCATCCGACAACATTTACGAGGTGCAGGCGCCTAAGACCTCCGAGGTCATGCCGACGGCAGGCTTCGATATCGCACTGCATCGCGAGGGGACGGTGCTCAACGCCGACGTCACCGGACTCTTTTCCTACTACGATTACGTGCACGACAGCTACTCGAACGACGTCTTCGGCCGCCTCGACGGGACGGTCAAGCTGTCGCTGGTGCCCGAGAGGCTCGTCTGGGTCACCCAGGACAGCTTCGGCCAGGAGGCGCTCAACCCCTTCCAGCCCGACAACCCCGGTAACCGCGAGTACGTCAATTTCGTCTCCACCGGACCGGACCTGTCGCTGCAGCTCGGTGAGCAGGGATTCCTCAAGCTGGGCGCGCGCTATGCGAACGTGCACTATGAGACCAGCCCGTTCGACAGCAACCGCCCCTCCGAGAGCCTCGCGATCGGGCGTGAGCTGTCCAATAACTCCTCGTTCTCTCTCAACGTCGATGCCGAGCAGATCCGCTTCGACAACACGACGCAGTCCACGTTCGTCGATGGCCTGAGCTTCCCGCCGAACAGCGATTACGACAGGCGCGAGGCGTACCTGCGCTACGACGCGAAGGGCGCCCGCACCACGCTCGCGATCAATCTGGGAGTCACTGAGACGGATGAGACCGCGGGCTGGCACTCCAAGCCACTCCTCGAGCTGGACCTTTCCCGCCACCTGACTCCCTACACGACGCTTACCTTGTCGGCCGGCCAGCAGCTCACGGACGCCGCCGAGGTTTTTCGCAATCTGCAGCCAGGCGCCGCGGGCGGCATCGTGCTCGCGCCGGTCGCCGGCGCGTACGACTCCTATGTTGCGCGCTACATCTCGGGCGGCTGGCGCCTCGAGCACGGCCGTACGACGATCGCCCTTACCGACCGCTACGAGGAAGACACGCACTCCATCGACACGAATTTCGACGTGAAACGGAACGATCTGGAATTGAACCTCGGCAGGCGCCTGACGCCCATGGTCGGCGTGCAGCTGCTCGGCTCGATGGTCACCGCCAACTACTACAACCAGCAGCTCGAGACCAACGATCACCTGGCCGGCGCCTCTCTGGTGGTGCAACCGGCACGCAAGGTCGAGGTGCGGCTCCTCTACGACCACGTGTGGCGCACGGCTTCCGGGGTCGGCAGCACGACTTTCGAGGAGAACAGGGTATTTCTCCTGCTGACCTATCGGCCGGTCGGCGCCGGCGAGCAGGTGAATCCCACGGGCCTGCCGCCACCCACCCCAATGCCAGGTCCGAGCCTGCGATGATTGTGCCCGAGCCTCTGACGACCACGATCATCCAGGTCGACTGAGCGCGATCTCAGGTCGGCCGCGGAATTTTGCGCTCATGAAGGTTGGTGCTGGAGGTCCAGCGGCGCGCCTCGTCAGACCCTCAACCCCAGCCGACGCGGCTGCCATAGCCAGCCTCGTGGGGGGCTGGCCGCCCAACGTAGCGCCCGAGCAACTCGCATGGAAGTACTGGCAGACTCGGCTGGCTCCACTTTCGTTCGTGACCTGCGAGGGGCCGGCAGTCATCGCACACGCCGGCGTGGTGGCCGGAGGATGCCTCACGGACTGCGGGCGTTTGACCCTCGCGCTCGTGATCGACTGGGCTGCCGATCCCGGCGCTGCCGGTGCGGGCCTGGCGCTGCTGAAGCACGTCGGGCGTTCCTTCGATGCGCTATTCGCAGTCGGCGGCAGCGAGCACACGCAGCGAATTCTCCCCGTCGCGGGCTTTGAGTGCGTCGGTACGGTGACCGGGTTCGTTCGCACCCTGCGCCCCTGGCGCGTTCTGTCCGACTATCGACGCAGCAACTGGCGCATCCTGCCGCGGCTGGTGCGCAGCATCTTCTGGACACTGAGCGCGCCGTCCCCGTCGGTGCGGGGTTGGTCCGTGCGTAAGGTGGGCCGGGATAGTCTCGGCGGCCTGACTGCGGTGCTGCCGAGGCCGCGCGCCGACCTCGCCGTGATGGAGCGAACGCCTGCTTCGCTGGCGCATGCTCTGGAGTGCCCCACCGCCAGGATGGAACTGTATGTGGCAGAGCGCGGCCACGAGAGCCGCGGCTACTTCCTGCTGGCATTCGTTCCAGGACAAGCGCGGATAGCCGACTGTTGGGCGGTCGAGCCGATCACGGAGGACTGGGCGGCATTGGTGCAGTTGGCCGTCGACACCGCGAGGCGCGACTCCAGCGTGGCTGAAATAATGGCCTGGTCAAGCGACCCCGTGATGCGGCAGGCTCTTACCTCCTGCGGCTTTCGTCGGCGCCACGAGCTGCCGTTGTCGCTGCGACGCAGCCGCGCTAGTGATGCCCGCATCCCTGCGCTGCGCATCCAGCTGCTCGACAGCGATGTCGCCTACCTGCATCAGGGCAGGGTTGAGCTTCTGGCGTAGGGCGCCGACTATGGTCATCACCTTCTGGCTGGCGTTGTTCCTGGGCTTGTACCCTTTCGTGCTCTATCCCGCACTCGCGCGTGCGGTCGCGTGGCTGCGCCGCCGCGCGGTGTGCAAGGCATCAGACTGCCCCGGCGTGACCGTGGTTATCGCCGCATTCAACGAAGCCGCGTGCATCGAGCGCACGGTGCGTAACAAGCTTGCCCAACACTACCCGGCGGATCGCCTGGAGGTGATCGTTGTTTCCGACGCATCGGAGGACGGCACCGATCAGATTCTTGAACGGCTGGCCGCCGCGGAGCCGCGGCTGCGCTGGTGGCGTCAGGAGCCGCGCGCCGGCAAGAGCGCCGCGCTGAACGGGGCGATCCGCCAGGCGCACGGCGACATCGTGGTATTTGCGGATGCCAACTCGGTGTATGCCGCGGACGCAGTCAGCTACCTGGTGAGCAACTTCGGCGACCGCGAGGTCGGCTACGTCACGGGCAAGATGGTCTACGGCAATCCGGGCGGCGGCGCAATCGGCGACGGCTGCTCGGCATACATGCGGTTTGAGAACTGGCTGCGGCAGCAGGAAACCGCCATCGGATCGGTGGTCGGCGTCGACGGTGGGGTCGATGCGATACGACGCGAGCTCTTCCAGGAGCTGCGGGCCGACCAGTTACCGGACTTCGTGACGCCACTGCGCGTCGTTGCCCAGGGATACCGCGCGGTGTTTGAGCCCGCAGCCCTGCTGCAGGAGGACGCGCTCGAGGATCAGGGCGCGGAGTTTCGCATGCGAGTGCGCGTGACGTTGCGTGCGCTGTGGGCGCTGCGTGACTGCCGCACCCTGCTATCACCCGTCGGTAATCCGCTATTTGCCTGGCAGCTCTGGTCGCACAAGGTGTTGCGCTATCTGGCGTTCATTCCGCTCACCGTGGCCTTGGCTCTGAGCATCCTGCTGGCCGGCAAGGTGCTCTATCTGAGCATCGCGGCAGCGGGGCTGGCAGTGCTCGTGTGCGCTGCGCTCGGACTGCTGTTCCCCGCGGCAGGGGCGGGCGTGCGAATCATTCGCCTCGCGCAGTATTTTGTACTGTTGAACGCCGCCTCCGGCATCGCCACTTTCCGCTTCCTGCGCGGCGAGCGGATCACGGTCTGGAAACCGCGAACCGGGTGATGCGCGTCCTGTACGTGCTGGACGAGTTTGCCGGTGGCACCGCCGGAACCGAGGGCCAGTTTCTGCAGCTCCTGAGTGGAGTGCGGGCGCGCAACGCCGACGTACAGGTGATGGTGCTGCGCTCCTCGCCCGCTCTCAGGGAGCTGGGTGATGTTCCGACGACGGTCCTGGGTCTGCGCTCGCTGGCATCGCTCGGCGCGGTTGCCGCGCTGTGGAGACTCGCGAGGGGGGCGCGCGCGGCCGGGGCGGATGTCGCGCACCTGTTCTTCAACGACGCCTCAATCGCCTGTCCGATCCCGCTCAAGCTGGCCGGAATTCCGGTGATCGTCTCGCGCCGCGACCTTGGCTTCTGGTACACCCCGGGCGCGCTGCGGCTGCTGCGCATGAATCGGGGCGCTGTTTCGACGGTAGTGGCGAACTCTCTCGCGGTGAAGCGGGAAGTCATCCGGCAGGAGCGCTACCCGGAGAGCAGGGTCACGGTCATTCATAACGGGTGGCGCCAGCGGGAGGTCCTCGAGGACCCGAGGCAGGTGCGCGATGCACTCGGCATACCCGCTGCCGCGAAGCTGCTCCTGATCGTCGCCAACCTACGGCCGCTCAAGCGCGTAGACGATGCGATCCGCATCACTGCGCTGGCGTTGCGCAGCGACCCCGACGTGTGGCTCGCCGTCGTCGGTGCGGATCGCAGCGGCGCGAGCGGCTCGCAGCGCGAGCGCCTCGCCGCGCTGGCACGAGAGTTGGGTGTGGCAGACCGCGTCGTATTTGCCGGCTCGCGGGCTGACCCCTGGCCGATCGTTTCAGCGTGCGACGTGGGACTGCTGTGCTCGGAGACCGAAGGCCTGTCGAACACCTTGATCGAGTACTCGGCGGCTGCTAAGCCCGTGGTCTGCACCAGGGTAGGGGGGAACGAAGAGGTCGTTGCCGATTCGCAGTCGGGCTTTCTCTACGCGACCGGCAATGTTGAGCAGGCGGCAGGCCGGGTCGGGGAATTGCTGCGGGATCCGCAGCTCAGTCGGAGGCTGGGAGCCTCCGGACGTCAGCTGGTCGCAACGCGGTTCGGGATCGAGCCGATGGTGGAAAGCCACATGCGGCTGTATGCGGCCGTGGCGCGAAGCAGTTGAGGGAGCTCAGCGCGGTCGCCGTACCGAGTTGAACAGGGCCAGATAGTTGTCTGCCATGGCATCGGCCGAGAATCGCCGGCGACAATCGGCCAGCGCCCGCGTGGTGAGCGACTGCGAGAGACTTGAGTCCTGATGCAGCCTGGCAACCGCTGCGGCGATCGCCGTGTCGGAAGCCGGCTCGAAGAGCAACGCCGTTTCCCCGTCTACCAGCACTTCCGCCAGTCCGCCGACCCGCGAGGCCAGGATCGGTGTTTGCAGAGCCATGGCCTCGAGAATCGTGTACGGCAGGCCTTCGTGCAACGACGGCATGAGCAGCGCGTCGGCGTGGGCGATGTAGTCGTAGACGTTGTCGCGAAAGCCAAGAAACCCGACCCGATCCTCAACACCCAGATCGCGAGCCAGCGCCTGCAATTCGGGCAGCAGCGGACCGGAGCCGACAATGTGCAAGCGGGCAGTCGGCGGTATGCGCGGCGCGGTCATTGCCCGCAGCGCGTGGTCGATGCCCTTGATGGCCTCCAACCGACCCACTATCGCGAGGTTGAGGTATCCCGACTGGTATTCCGGCGGCGTCCGGGTGTCTCGCGGATCGAGGGACTCGATGCCGTTGTGAATCACACTCGCCCGAGGGTTTCCAAAGGCGCTGGCTCGACGCAGATCTTCGCTGACGTATACGACGTGGGCGCGAAGCCGACGCGTCGCCCACCTCTCCAGCCTGCTGTACACACCCAGCTTGAGCCTTTCGAGCAGCCGCTCCGACGGCACTTCCAGGCTGCCGTGCTCGGTCTTTACCACGGCCAACTCGCGCTGCCCGAGGAGGCCGCAATACACCGCAGCCCGGTAGCCGTGCAGGTGCACGACGTCAGCGTCGAAGTCGGCAAGCGCACTGCGCAGCCGCCGCAGCGCTGCGAAATCGAGCAGGCCTCTCGCCCCCAGCACCCGGGTAGCGATGCCTGCCGAGCGCGCGCGGCGCGCAAGCTCAGCATCGTGAAACACCAGCAGTTCGAGCGCCGATCCTCTGAGCTGCAGGGCCCGCAGCAGCGTCAGGATCTGGCGCTCTGCGCCACCAAATATCTCGCCGGGCGCGACCATGGCGATACGGGGGGCGCGCGCTGCGCTGCGCAATTCAGTGTCTGCTTGCCGTGGGCGGTCTGCGCCTGAGTTCATGTCGGCCATTAGCTACATTTTGCGGGCCACGGCGCCCTATCTCATACTGCCCAACAGCTAGCTGCAGTGTGGCGGCTGGCTGCATGTAGGGAATATGTGAACCACGAGATTCACGGGGGGCTTGGCAGGCGCCACTATACGCGCTGTCGCCCGCGGTGAACGCCACCGGTCCTCAGGTTCGCGTCGCTCGTCGCAAAGGGAATTACGGAGGTTTAAATGAAACGCCGAGACTTCGTGTCGGCTGCAGCTGCGACGATCGCAGCGCGCGCCGCCATGAGCCAAGTACCAAACTCGCCCTTACTTTGTCTGGGCTCTACCTGCCAATCGGGGCAGGTCACGAACGGTTCATCGTTCACCGTTACGGGTTCGGGGTTTGGCACCAAGAGCGCCAGCGCACCGACCATCTACGATGACTGCCAGGGCACCAATCTCAAGACACTGTGGGACTGGAATCATGGCGATGCTTACGGAGACCACAGTGCATGGCTTGAGAACTATCACCTACCGACCGATCTCACGCCTAACGGCGATGCGTGGGGAAACACAGGGGCGAACTACGTAGGGCCCGCGACGCCGTTGCGCAGCAAGTATATCTGCTCTGCCTTGGAATCAGCGGTCGGTGGTTATGCTTCTGGTGGTTTATGGGTTGGCAAGAGCTTCAGCACACTCGTGCCCCCGTACTATCTAGTGTGCAGCTGGTATGAGGCCATCCCGGCGAACTGGTTATTCAATACCCCTTATCCTGCAAGCGGCGACAACGACAACAATTTCAAGTGGGTCGTCTATACCACTGAGCTGACCGGCGGTTACGGATCAAAATACTGGTATATGGAATGGGGAAATGGCGAGTTTAATTCAGCTACGGCAACCCCCACCGTTGATATCAATGACGATGGAGCAGGGATCGTGGGGCGAATGAAGAGTTCCCCGAGTTCCGAGTGGCATTCTCCGCAGGTCCCGAACAAGTACTACACCCCCGTCAACGGGTGGGTGAAGAAAGAACTCGTGATGTATATGACAGCGGGGACGAACGGGTTCGTCTCGCTGAATATTTCGCAGCCCCGCACTGAGACGCGTTGGAATGGCTATCTCTGGAACAGCACAGTAGGAGCGGGAACTACTGATCCGTACTCGGGGACTGGGCGTTCATTTTTTGTCGGCGGCTTCAGACGAGATTTCCCCCAAGCGCAGAATCGGCAGTACTGGTCAGACATCTACCTCGACGTACAAAGCAGCGGTTGCGGACGTTTCGCGCTCACGGATACCAATTCACTGTCGACTTGCACCATCATCGAATACCAGCCCTATACGGCGTGGTCAGCCGCCAGCGTCACGTTGACTTGTCAGAAAGGGAATCTCGCGAGCGGCAAGGTGTACCTGTGGTATCTGGATGAAGTGAACGGCAATCAGCTCATCGGCTCGTACACGATGAGCTGACATGAAGATTCTCTTCGCCACCATCGAGCAATCAGGGACACGCTTTACCGCTGAAGTCATCTTCCGCCGCCCCATGGTGTTGCTTGAACGGGAATCGGCTTGGACAGAGGGGGGGATTCTTCAGGCCCATCTCACGGATGCCTTGATGCCGCTCATTCGCGAGGCCGCCACGCGCATGCCCATCGTCACCACGGCGCGAGACCCGAAACTAATTCGTGCCTCGTGGGAGAGACGTGGGAAAGACATGAACGGCCTCGAGGAGCAGTTGAGAAATTATACGGAACTGTTGACGCTTAACCCGGCCGTTATCAGCCTATGGGGAGGATTTCAAAGGCTGCCCCCGCCTTACATGTGGTTTCAAAATCCCAGTCCGCAGCAAGTCGACGAACAAAAGGTCAGGCAACCCGGATTCAGGATGTAGCGCTGCGAGCGTAGTCGCCTCACTGACACCGTGCCTGACCGCGGCTCCGGCGCCTTCAATGCCGCCTCGAGCTCCTTAAGAATCGCGATCCTTCTTCATCCCCGGAAAAACCCGGATTCCTGCATTCGGGTGCAGCTCGTCTATCCCGCGCGCTCGGTGGGGATCTCAAAGTGACGGAATGTAGCCAACGATCTGATTGACGCTGCCGGCGAGCTGGGTCAGACCGCGCGGAGCCAGAAATGGCCGACACATATGCGACGCAGGTGTAGAAGGTATTTCCATGCAGGCCTTCGAGGCCAAACCCAGTTGTCCGGTTCGACATATGAGTCGACCGCCAATCCAGCGTTGGCTATCACTTGTTGCCATTCCGACATGGAGCGGAAGCAGACTCCCACTCCGGCGGTGTTGGCGCCCATCCCGCGGACCATCTTGGAGATGGATCGCGCAGCGGTGAGCTCATAGATAATGCGTCCGGGAAGGCTTTTGAAAACCCAGCCTTCAAACAGATTCTCGTACATTGAAATACGCCCACCGGTACCCAACAGAGTCCGTAGGGCTTGAAGTGTCATCAACTGATTTCCCGTCGTCTTCGTATAGGTAGAGCTAACTACGTGGTGCAACAGCCAGTGAACGCAAACGAGATCAAATTTGTCGCTGAAGGTTGAGAGTTTCTCGACAGAGTCACAAATCAGCTGTTTGCGATCGTGCGACGCGTTCTTTGACAGCAGCATCTCGGAATTGTCCAACACTGCTCCTGAGGCGTGCGGAAAAGAGGACAAAAGGCGATCAGCAAACCGACCTGTGCCCCCACCGACATCCAGGAATCTAAAGCGCCCATCTGGGAAGTCCTTCTCTATGAGCCGCTTAACCACGTCCCACCGGTTTCCCTCCACGTACTCGGTGTCGAAAGCGGCCGCCTGGCTATCCTCCAGCTTCCTAATCTCTTCCATTTGCATCACGCTTACCTTCTGGCTCAGGGCCGCGCTCATTCCAGATCAGCAAAAGTCCTCGTAATTTGAGGCAGGTGAGTTCAGCTCGAGCGGCGATCGAACTCATACTTCCGCAACGGGGGCAGGCGTCTCGCACTTGATCCTTCCTGAGCGTTCATTCTAACCCGAACTGATCGCGCGGATGGCGGGCCTGACCCCAGGTACGGTGAAAGGCTTCAAATAACTGTGAATTCTCAGCTCCGCCGAAGCGCCTTTTTGTCGACCCCCCAGACCAATCGGCAGTGCGTAACCGACCGCGCACAAGTCGCTTCTCACCTCGCAGTCGCTATACTGCAACGGTGAATGTAACCCGGCGCTGCGGCGTTCGTTGAATGAGCGCTTGCGGAGTGGCGCTCGCGAGCCGGCGTGATTCATTGTACCCAACGCGTTCAGCAGCTCGAGTTCAGGGGACGGCAAGGTGGGCAAGTTTTTGGTAGGAAGGTCGACCGCCCGCGGAACGTTTCAGGCTGTGACCTAGTGTCCCCTACGTAACCGCGATACCCATTGACTAACAAGCACTCTTCTGGCGGCGAAATCGCTCGGCACTCGCTGATATACATCGCAGGCAGTGCGATTGCTGTTGTCGGGGGCATGCTGATGGTGCCCGTCTATACGCACACGTTGTCCACGGCCGAGTATGGCCTGCTGGACACGATCCTGCGCTTCGTGACGATGTGCATGGGCGTCGCCTTTCTCGGCATACGTCAGGCTTACGTGCGGCTGTATTTCGACATGCGGTCGACCGGCAGCAACCGCACTCTGACCTCGACCGTAGTACTGGCGAATCTGGCCGTTGCAGTTCTTATCCTGCTCTTGTTGCTAGCGGCGTCGGTGGCGGGTCGCAATCTGGGTGCTGGTGATCTCACGGTGCGGAGAAGCGTCGCGCTCGCGCTGTGGATCGCCTTCGAAGCAACCTACATGATCGGACTCTCGCACCTGCAGGTTCGGATGCGGTCGCGTCAGTTCGTGATCGTGCAGTGCGGCCGCCTGCTGCTGCTTATTGCCATCAACGTCACCCTGCTAAGAGTCTTCCATCTTGGACTCAATGGAGCGCTCATCGGCAACCTCGCGGTGGCCGTGTTATCGGGCCTGGTCACCGCGGCCGTGCTGCTGGGTTCGGCGGGCCTGCATCCGTCTACCCGATACTTCAAAGAGCTGGTTACCTTCGGCCTGCCGTACATTCCGGCGGTTGTGTTCAGCTACGTGATCGGCAACGCCGATCGACTAACATTGATTCACTTCGGGGCGGTTGCCTCGCTCGGACTGCTGGCGCTGGCGGCAAAGATTGGGGAATTGGCTCTCATGGTGTTCTCGGGACCGGTGGATTACGTGTGGTCGCCGTACGCTCTGTCGGTGCATGCGCAGCCCGATGGCCCGAAGAAGATCGGCGCCATGTACACCCGGTTTGTCGCCATGTACGTGCTCATGGCGTTGGGGGCGAGCCTGGCGGCGCCGATCGGGGTCGCTTTGCTCGCCAAGGCCGACTATGCGTTTGCCGCCCGGTTGGTGCCAATTGTTGCGATGGCCTGGTTCTTCAATGTGCTGACGACGCTGTCGGATATCGGCATTCTGATTTCCAAGAAAACATGGATAAAGCCCTTTAGCACTGGTCTGGTGGCCCTGATCGCAGTCGGCCTGCAACTCCTCCTGACGCCTCGATTTGGCGTGATTGGCGCGGCCGCGGGAACTGCGCTGACGTACCTGTCGCTGTTCCTGGTGGTCAGGACAATCAGTCAGCGCTTCTATCCGATGGTGACGCGGCCGCGTGACTTCCTGGTCATCGCCGGCTCAGCGTCCGTGGCGCTGCTCGTCGGTCTGAATCTCATGGTTGCCTACTCATCGCTGTGGATGAGTCTCGCTGTGTCGGTCTTCGGGGTATTGGGGTGTGGACTGCTGTTTGTGCGCACCGGCGTTATCGACATTGCCGATGTGAGGTCAGTTGCCTCGCGCCTGGGTATCCGCCTCAGCGCTTCGCAGTGAATGACTGAGGCTCGAGGCGGCCGGCTCTAAGCGCCCGCCAGCTCCAGCAGGGCGGAGCGCAGGCCCAGCATCTGCGTGTGCCATTGCGCCGTGTACTGCACAGCGGCGGCCTGATTCCTCGGCTTCCCCAGCGAGCCCTCGATCGCCGCCGCGATCCCCGCGGGGCTGGTATCGGTGAATGCGGCGACTTGGCCGAAGAGACGGCGGCCGGCGGGATTGTCGCTGAGGATCATGGGGACGCCGAGCGCCAGGGTCTCATAAGCGCCGCACACCAGGCAGTCCGGCATGCCGGTGAGATCCACGACGGCCACGCTGGCCGCAAGCAGCGCCCAGTAGCTGCGCTCGTCCAGAAAGCCGGTGAGCTCGACGTTGGCGGGCTTGGCGGCGAGCAGCGCCGGGGCACAGCGCCGGGCGTTGCCGGTCACCTTGAACTGAACGTCCGGGAGCGCGCGCGCGGCAGCGAAAATCTCGGCCAGCGGCTCATCCGGGGCGAAGGTGCACACCACGACCACATAAGGCGGCCGGCCGGCTTCGGCTGGCAGGTCGGGCGGCGGCACGGGCAGGGGATCCGGCAGGACAAAAGGCCGTCCACGCCCCTGGCGGACGCGTTCCGCCAGTTCGGCGTTCGTGACGATCGTCAGGTCGGCGCGCCGCAGCAGCCACCGACTGAGTGCGCGAACGATGGCCACGTCGTGCACAAACGGGGTGATTGCCTCGTTGTGAGCGTCCACCACCAGGCGATAGCGGCGCAGCGGTCGCAGCCACACCAGCAGCGTCACGAGGACGATCGAGGGGTTCTGAGCGACGATCACGCGCAACGAGCGCGTGCACAGCAGGCGCACGGTGCGCACGACTAATTCCAGATGACGCGCCGCTCCGCGCCGCGCCGAAATCACTTCCAGGAGTTCGATCCCGACAGCGGCAGCGAGCCCCGAGGTGCGTCGATGCGAGCTCCAGGTCAGAAACGCGATGCCGTTCACGCGGGCTGGGCTCGCGCCCACATCTCGAGCATCAGAATGTAGAACAGGGTCTTGCTGTGCTTGCGCGCCCCGCTCAGGTGCTCCTGCACGAGGCCGCGCACGTACTGCGGGTTGAGGGCGCCATTGAACAGCAGTGTGGAGTCGAGCAGCAGGTCTTCCACCATCGGTCGCAGCGGCCCGCGCAGCCACGCCGCCATCGGGGCTTCGAACCCCTGCTTGCGATGCTCGATCATCGGCCGCGGCAGCCAGCGGTATGCAAGTCGGCGCAGCAGGACTTTCTGGCGATGCATTCCAACCTTGAGCTTCGATGGCATGTTCGCGACCAGCTCGACCAGCGGATGGTCGAGGAACGGAACCCGCACCTCGAGCGAATGCCACATGCTGAGCCGGTCGGTAAGCGTCAGGACATCATCCGGCAGGTAGACGGCCAGGTCGGTGCGCAGCGCACTCTGTACCGCATCGTCATCGCCGCTCGAGAGGAAGGGTTGCGTGATCACGCGCGCCGTGGCTGCGGCGTCCGCGGCCGAACTCGGGTCCGAGTACAGCGCTCGGCGTTGCTCCTCCGGGAGCGCGGCCATGTAGGACTGGTAGTGGCCGGCGGTGTCTTCGCCCCGGGAAGCGACGAAGCGCTTGAGATGATCCACGGCATCACCCGCCACCAGACCTTCGGGAATGCGCCGCACCGCAGGGCCGATGACGTGCCGACGCAGAGCCTGCGGCAGCGCGCGGTAGGCGCTCGCGAGCCTGATACCGAGGTGGCGCTTGTAACCACCGAACAGCTCATCTCCCCCGAGTCCGCTCTGCACCACCTTGACGTGCGCCGCCGCTGCCTGCGAGACGTAATACGACGGTATCACCGAGTCATCGGCGAACGGCTCATCGAAGGCGGCGACGATCTCCGGAAGGATCGCGCTTACTCGCGGCGACACGTCGATCTCGTGGTGTTCGATTGCGTAGCGGCTGGCGAGGAGTCGGGCGTAGGGGCGCTCGTCGATGAAACCGCCGGCGGTGTCGGAGAAGCCGACGGTGAAGGCCTTGGGCGGAGTGGTCGCGCATTTGGCCATCATGGCGACCACCAGGCCGCTGTCGATTCCTCCGGAGAGGAAGGCGCCCACGGGCACATCCGCAATCATGTGGCTGCGGACGGCATCCATCATGGCGGTCTCTACCGTGGCAAGCCAGTCCCGTGGCTCGCGCACCGTGGCCTCACCGGGCTGCGGCAGGCTCCAGTAGCGGCGCATGGTGATCTGCCCGGTCGGAGCCTCCACCATCATGAGTGTCGCAGGCTCGAGCTTGTGCACATCGCGGAAGATCGTCAGCGGGGCAGGGATGTAGCCGTAGGTGAGATAGCGGTCTACCGCATCCCAATCGAGTTTACGTTCCAGTACACCCGCGGCCGCCAGCGTCTTGAGCTCGGAGCCGAAGTAGACCGTGTCGCCGGCCCGGGTCCAGTAGAGCGGCTTGATGCCGAAGCGATCGCGCGCCAGGACCAGGCGCTGGGTTCTTGAGTCCCACAGCGCGAGCGCAAACATCCCGCGCACCTGCTTGAGGAACTCGAGCCCGTGGTCCTCGTAGAGGTGAACCAGAACCTCGGTGTCACTGTGGGTGGCGAGGCGGTGGCCGCGCTGCAGAAGCAGCGTGCGCAACTCCCGGTAGTTGTAGATCTCACCGTTGAAGACCACGGTGATCGCGCCATCCTCGTTGCTGATCGGCTGCTGGCCTCCGTCGAGGTCGACTATTGCCAGCCGCCGCATGGCGAGGCCGACAGGCGAGCGCATGAGGTAGCCCTCACCATCCGGCCCGCGTCTGCGGATGGTCGCATTCATTTCCCGCAGCACACGCTCGTGCGGCACGGGTGCCCCGCTGAGACTGACGAATCCGCAGATTCCGCACATATGAGCCTGCGGTCCCTAGTCCGCGATCCGCAGCGCTTGCTTGATTCGGCCGATGCCGTTGACGCTGTTGCGGAACAGGCGCATCTCCTCGTCGGCCGACACCCGGGTAAGTCGTCCGAGCTGGGTTGCAGTGCCCACCAGGCCGCCGAAGGCAACCACCGCGCTCGTAAAGCCGCAGGCCGCCGCGATCGACTCCGTCTCGGCTGTGAAATCCTGCGGCCGCCCATGCGGGTAACAGAACGCCTCGACGCGCCGGCCGAGACGCTCCTCGAGGATCTTTTTGGAGGTGGCGATCTCACTCACTTGTTGCTCGCTCGTGCAGCGGGACAGCACGGCGTGCGTACACGTATGCGAGCCGATCTCGATCAGTTCGGGATCGAGCCCGCGCAGTTCGTCCCAGGTCATCGGCGCATACTCGGCGGTGGGTCGCGCCGGCAGCTGCAAGCCGAGAATCGACTCCAGTCTGCGGATGGCAGCCCACTGCGTTTCCGGCGCCGTGTCCGTGAGGCGAATCCCGACCTTCGACCAACTTGCGTTGCGGACGGCGGGTGAGTCGAGGATCACTTCGAACGCGTCGGCATCAATCTCGAACCGATAGCGGCCGGGCGAGGCGGCGCTGAACAGCCAGTGCAGGGCATCGAACCAGAGCCAGCGGCCGCCGTCGGCGAACTCGGTGACGACGTAGAGGGTGGCCGGCACCCGGTAGCGCAGCAGAATGGGGTAGGCATATTCGAGGAAGTCGCGGTAGCCGTCGTCAACCGTAAGCACTACCGATCGGCTGTCGAAACTGCGCTGCGATCGTAGTCGGTCGACGACTTGCCGCAGCGGCCGTGGAGTGAAGTTGCGGGCCAGGTAGCGCACATGCTCCTCGAAGACGTTCGCACTCATGCGCCGCGCCTGCCCGTGCGCGCCGAACCGGTGATACATCAGAATCCGCGCGTAGTTCCGCGTCAGCGCCCGGGCGAGCGGGCCGAGCGTGATACTCAGGCCGTCGGCGATCGGGGGTGCGCTGGGCTTTGCCATCTTGTTATTGGAATGTTGCAGATCGAGAAGCGGTATTTTCCGGATTTTTCACTCGGGATGACCGTGCAGAATTCATACTCGAATCGCATGTCCTGCCCGAGGTAGTGGCGTGCCTGGGCTTCGAGCTGCGCCAAGGTGGCCGGCGACCAGTCTAAGCCCTTGACCAGCCTGATTTTAATCACCGCAGGCGCGTCCTGCAGAAACTGCACTTGACGTATTCCCGGGACGTTGGTGGTGACGTAGGTGGCGATCACGATGCCGGAAACGATGGCGCCGCTGGTCGCGAGCAGAAAATCCGTACTGCGGCCGCCGCCGATCGCGAGCAGCGGGAGCTTGCGCGGACAGGTGCAGGCACGGGTGAGCAGGCTTCCCACATCCCGGATCGCGTAGCGCAGCAGCGGCATCGCCAGGTTGCGCAGGTCGGTGACGACAATCTGGCCGTCCTGGTCGCGACAGGATCGACCGTCAACGAGGGCCTCCACCAGCACGTTCTCGGCATTGAGGTGCATGCCCTCATGTACCTCGCACTCCGAGGCGATGACGGCAAATTCCCGGCAGCCGTAGCGGTCGAACACCCGACAACCGAACGTCTCCTCGATGAGGCGGCGGTTCTCCCCAGTCAGCACCTCGGCGGAGCAGACGATGCCCTGGGGCCGGATATCGTCGATGCCACGGCTGCGCAGATACTGGCAGTACAGTCCGAGCGTGTTCGAGTAGGCCTGCAGGATCTTCGGCTTGTAGCGCCGCAGCGCAATCGTGAAGGACGCCATGGAGCGTTCGTCGAGCGCCGATGCGTCCAGCATGATGCGCCGGTCCTGAATCCAGTCACGCACCCGATCCCGCAGTCTCGGGGAGCGCGCCAGATCCTGCGGTGCCCCCCAGATCACCGCGACCTTGTCACCGACATTCCAGCCCGCCCAGTGATTATGACGCAGTGTAGCCGCTACCCGGCTGTCGAGCCGATCATTGTCGTAGTAGAACACCAGCGGCGAGCCTGTCGAGCCGCCGGTCTGATCCCGAATCAGCGTACCTCGGTCGGCTGTCGCCGCGATCAACGCGGGGCCATGTTCCTGTATCTCCTGCTTGCTGATCGTCGGGATGAGCTCGATGTCTTCCAGGCACCGGATATCCTCCGGCCGCACGCCTGCCGAAGTCAGCTTGTGGCGATAGTAAGGACAGTGCGCGAAGGCGTGACGGACCAGATCCTGCAGCAGCGCCAGCTGTCGGGCGCGCATTGCAGTTTCGGGATCGTACTGGCTCCTCTCCAGTGCCTGCCAGTAACGCAGCCTCGAGCTGCGATTCTTGGCAGCCCAGAGAGGGTAGAGAACGCGTCGGATGGCGAGGGCCGTGAGATCGCGAGCCATCAGCGTGATGCAACCTTCAGGAGGGTTGCCGGACGCCCGGCAAGCGAGCGCCGCTCGAACGTGCGAGTGAAATCAACCGGCGGAGTCAACTGTTGCCCGGGGCGTGGCAGGCACTCGGGAGTCGGATGTCGAGGGCGGCTTAATGTTTGAGACGATCTCCCGGACCTTACCGGAGGTCGGACTCCTGTCAATCGACGGGACTACGCGGATGCGGATCTCGATCGCCTCGCCAAGATGCCGGCGTAACTCGGTGCGCGCCCGTTGCTCGTCGGTGTCGCTCAGCCCGTTGGGAGCCACGACCCTGACCTCCACCGACTCGATGGCATCCTGAACAAACTGCACCGAGCGGATGGCGCCGATGTCGCCGAACAGCTCCAGCAGCAGCGGCACGCCGGGGATCCGCCGTCCCTCCGGGGTGTAGATGACGTCTACATCCCTGCCGCTCAGGCCAACGAGGAGCGGCAGGTGAGAACCGCATGCGCACGGCTCGAGTGACAGCTGACCGAGGTCGCCCGTCACATGCCGGATCATCGGCATGCCGCGGTTGACGAGATCGGTGATGGTGATCTCGCCTCGCTGGCCAGGGCCGAGAGTCGCACCATCACGGGTAATCTCCACGCACACGCTCTCGGCGTCGATGTGCAGGCCATGGTGGCTCGAGCATTCGAAGCCGATGCAACCGTGTTCACGGCTGCAGTAGAGATTGAAGACCTCGCCGCCAAAGGCCTTCTCAAACAGCTGGCGTTGGGTTTCGGTGAGGCGCTCCGCGGTGGTAATCGTCGCCGACCCGCGCAGCGGCGCCAGCTGGCTCTCGAGGATGTAGGTCGCCAGCTCCGCGAGAGCACTCGGATAGCCGTACATCACTGGCGGACGTGATTGCCGCAGTCGCTGGTAGAAACCAGCCAGGTCGCGCTCCGTGATGGTGGCGCATGCCAGCACATCCTGGTTCTCCGCGAATCTGCGCAGCGACTGACGCACATTCCACGAGCCGGTGGCGAGCGGCAGATCGGCCCGCACTCCCCAGACCAGTGCACGGCGCAACCCGCGCCGGTAGCCGCAACGCTCGAGTACTCCCCACTGCCGGCCGGTGCGCACAATCCGGCAGTCGCGATCGCGATAAAAGCGAGTTGGCGTCGTGGTCGTGCCACCGGTAAACGCCGTCTCCAACTGCTCATCGGAATACGCTTGCGAACGCAAGCTGTCGCGGTGGGAGCGGACCGTTTCCTTGGATATCAGCGGCAGCGCGGTGAGAGTTTGCGCCGCATTCTGCGCCGTGCCGTCAAAACCTGCGCGGCTCCATGCGTCGCGATAGTAAGGGCATGTCAGGAACGCATGCTGCAGAATATCGCCCAGCCGCCGGTCGACGTCGCTGCGTAGTTGCTGTACGGATTTGAGCGCCGTCGCGCGAAAGGCCGCACGGTGCACCTTCCATCCTGACCAGCCGTCGCGCCGATCGAGAAAATCGGCTGCGGCGTTGCGCAGGAACTCGTTCACCCGGGTACCCTCGATCCATAAGGTGGAAGGCGCCCGCCGCGGGGATCGCTAGATCGAGTACCTTGACGTCGCACTACTGCGTAATTATATCGAAAATGGGTACCCAAGCCATTTCGCGAACCTCCGAAGTCATGCCTCAGGCGGAACAACGGCAGCAGGGATCTCGCCTCGGGCTGTACGGTTATCTGGCATTTGTCATTAGCTGGTTCCTGCATGTCCCGCAGCGTATTCCCGTCCTCGGTGTCCTGAGAGTCGACCTGCTGCTGGTGGCCTTCCTCGCCTGGCTCAGCTGGTCCAATCGAGGCTCTTCCAGATCACCCGTGCCCACGATCGAACGTCGATTGTGGCTGCTGCTCGGATTCGCGGTACTGATGATTCCGTTTGCCGAATGGCCCGGGAGCGTCGTGAAGTGGGGCTTCCCGAACCTGATCAAGGCAGTCGTATTTTACTATTTCACGGTTGCTTTCGTGCGCTCCGAGGCAGATCTCAAGAAGTTCGTCTGGACCTTCATGGGTTGCGAGATCTTCCGGGTCCTGGAGCCGCTGTATCTGCATCTCACGAGCGGCTACTGGGGGTCGGGAGCATCCGAGCTCGGTGGCCGGGAATTCCTCGCGCGGCTGTCTGGAAGCCCCTCCGACGTGATCAATCCGAACGGACTCGCATATGTTTGCTGCACGGCCTTCCTGTTTCTTTACTTCTTCCGGCAGTCCGGGCGTAAGCAGCTGCTCGCTTTCCTGCTGCTCTCGCCGGCTGTGCTGTACGCGCTCGCGCTGACGGGCTCGCGATCAGGCGCGATCGGACTGGCGGTCATCCTGGTCGGCATCGCGGTGAAATCTCGCCGGGTTGTGGCAATGACCGCGTTGGTCACGGTCGTTGCGGTAGTAACTTTTCCGCTTTTGTCGCCCGACATGCAGGACCGGTACCTTTCAATCATCGGACGCGGCACCAAGAACGAAGCGACGGCGGGCGAGCGTTATGCGGGGCTCGAGGCGCAGTGGGCCGTGGCACGACGACGACTCCTGACCGGCTACGGACTCGGGGCATCGTCTGAGGCCAATTTTCACTATACGACGTCCGGGCCCTATGTCGGACTGACTCTGCCCGCCCACAATCTTTATATGGAGGCCGTGGAGGAGCTCGGGATTTTCGGGCTGGTGATCGTCATCGCATTCATGGTCGCCGTTATTAGCAGCTTCTTTCGCGCCAATTGGAGATCGAACTCTCAGTCCACGGGTCCCCCGGATCTGTTCATGGGTCGATTGCTTGATACGATGCAGGTCTGGCTCGTGATGGCGCTGGTGGAGAGCTTTGCCAGCTACGGCCTGTCGAACTACGAGTGGTACCTGTTTGCCGGATTGTCGATAGTCATGCAACGCATCAGGTCGGAGCAGAACAGCAACGTGACCCCCGCAGTTGCGCCCGCCGCGCTGGCGAGGCGCGGCGGGCGAGCAGGAGCGCAAGATCGTGTCGGATAGCTCCAACGGCAAGGACCCGCTGGCGGAGCGACTGGCGCGCGAGGCTCAGTTCCACGACGACAAGTACGGCGGCGGTGACCGCTATCCGCGGCATTACGCCCTGGTGCCCACTCAGTACGTATTCGAGAAGCTCAGCCAGTTGATGGGCGATCTCTCGGGGCGGCATGTGCTCGAGTACGGTTGTGGCGAAGGGTGGACTACGCTGGATCTCGCCCGTCGGGCCGGGCACGTGTCAGCGTTCGACATATCCCAACAGGCCATCGACAACGCGCAGAAGAGCGTCGCCAGAGCGGGGCTCACGGCGCGTTGCACGCTGAAGGTTCTCCCCGCCGAGCAGCTCGATTTCCCTGATGAGTCGTTCGATGCGGCCGTGGGGTTTGCCATTCTGCATCACCTGGACATGGAGAAGGCGCTTGCCGAGCTGCACCGCGTGCTGCGCCCGGGCGGGATTGCATACTTCGCAGAGCCGCTGGCCACAAACCCGTTCATCCAGGTCTATCGGCATCTGACGCCTCAATTCCGTACGCCCGACGAACGGCCGTTGTACCTGCACGAGCTACCCACGCTGCTGGCGCGCTTCGCGGGCTATGAGCACCGGGAGTTCTTCTTTTTTGCGTTGGCGGCGCTCGGACTGGCACATATTCCCGGCGGCACGCGTATCTACCCGGCGATGAGCCGGGGGCTGCATCGCATCGACGAGCTCGTGCTTGCGCGGCTGCCGGGGCTCGGCAAGTGGGCCTGGTACACCGTGCTCAGCATAAGAAAGTAGCGGCGGCTTCGCGTGAACAGCGAGAGCACAGCGCGCCACGAGATCCTCAACGCCTTTACGGTGGACGTCGAGGACTACTTCCAGGTCGCCGCCCTGGCGCCGGCGATCGACCGTACTTCCTGGGGGCAGCGCGAGCCGCGTGTCGAGCGCAACACGGGCGTGCTGCTCGACATCCTCGCCGAGCAGCAGATCCGCGGGACGTTCTTTGTGCTGGGGTGGATCGCTGAACGTCACTCGGGCCTCATCAAACGCATCGCCGCCGAGGGGCATGAGATCGCCTGTCACGGCTTTTCCCATCAGCTGATCTATACGCAGACGCCCGCGGAATTCCGCGAGGAAACAGCGCGCTCCAAGCGGATCCTCGAGGACCTCGTCGGAGCTGCGGTACTCGGCTATCGTGCAGCGAGCTTTTCAATCACGCGCCAGTCACTGTGGGCGCTCGATGTACTGATCGATCTCGGGTTTCACTACGATTCCTCGGTGTTTCCGATCCGTCACGACCGCTACGGCATTCCGGGAGCCGATCCGCGCCCGGCGCTGCTCGCGGCTCCCTCGGGCCGCACGCTCGTCGAGTTTCCGATGTCGGCCGCCCGGTTCGCGGGCGTCGCCGTACCGGTCTCGGGCGGCGGCTACTTCCGGCTGCTGCCGTACGCCGTTACGCGCGCCGGTCTGCGGCAGATCAACGACCGCTTCGGGCGCCCGTTCACGTTCTACCTGCACCCGTGGGAGATCGATCCCGGGCAGCCGCGCGTGCCGGTGGGTTGGCTGTCCCGTTTTCGCCACTACACGAACCTGCACCGCTGTGAGTCGCGGCTGCGGCGCCTGCTGCGTGAGTTTCGCTTTGGTGCGATGCGCGAAGTATTGCAGGGGCTCGGCCTGGCACCGTCTGCGGCGCTGCGGACGCACCCACAGTAAGTTAAACGGGGCGGGATTTTCCGGGTCGCGACAATCCCGGTATGCTCTGTCTCAGCCGAGAACTTATAAGCATTACCGGCTATCTGAGAACTCGAATGTGGTCCGAACTCGCCGCCGACGCCCGGCTGTCGAGCCGATTGAGGTGGCCAGACCAGGACTCGTCGCTGCGACGCGCTCTGATCTGGCTGCGCTCTAGGGGGCTGCTGGTGCTGGCGCTGCAACGTATGAGTCATCGCTATATGCAGCGCCGCGCGCAGCACGGCTGGACGCTGGGCCTGATACTGACGCGGCTGCTGCTGGCACTGACTCGCATGCCCATCATGATGGTTACCAAGTGCGACGTGGGCGAGACGGTCGACATTGCACCGGGCGTCTACCTGTCGGATTGCGGCTTTCTGATACTCGGAATGGCGCGCATCGGCAGCGGTACGCTCATTCATGAGCGGGTGACCGTCGGGCCGAGGGCGGGGGATGCAGGCAAGCCGGTGATCGGTGCTAACGTCTGGATTGGACCGGACTGCATCATCTACGGCGATCTTGGCGATGGCGCTACGGTTCTGCCGGGCTCAGTGGTCTCGATCGGCGTCCCGTCCGCGGCGGTGGCCGCCGGTAATCCAGCGACGATCATACGCAGGCAATTCGACAACGCGGCGCTGCGCCGGACTCTGGCGCGCGACATCGACTCCGGATCGCTCGCACCCGGATGAGCAGCTACTGGAACGTGGTGCGCGCCGACGTTCAGCGGTGCGTGAGCGGCAAACAGACTCCGCTGAGGCGCGCCGCGATCATCGGCGTTCATATGGGGCTGCAGGCGGTACTCGTGTACCGTTTCGGGCGACTGCTCAGTGCGTCGCGTAAACGTGTCGCGGTCTGGCCGCTGTTGCCCGTGGGCTGGCTCCTCTACGGTCTGGCAGCGTTCGGGGTGCGGCGCGCCTACGGCATCCATATCTCGCTCAGCGCCGACATTGGCGCGGGGTTCTGGGTCGGCCACTTCGGCGGTGTCGAGATCATGAACTGCCGGCTCGGCCAGCGTTGCTCGGTCGGACAGCAGACCCGTGTGGGCCACGCTGAGCAAGCTCACGGGCCCCAGGTCGGGGACGGAGCCTGGATCGGCGCCCATGCGCGCATCACGGGTCCGGTCAGGCTCGGCAACGGGGTGACGATTGCTCCCGGAGCATACGTAACCCGAAATGTGCCTGATCGTGCACTCGTGGTGGGTGCTCCGGGGCGCGTGGTGCTAACAGGGTACGATAACAGCCGGATCCTGCCTCACCCCTAGGCACCACCGGCACATGCGCATACGACTTCTCGGCCAGAGTCTTCCCGCATCGATCGTCATCAGGGCCGCGCTAGAAGTCGTGTTGCTATTCGTCGTGTTCTACGGCGCTGCGGCGTTGCGACTGCACCTCCCCGTCACGATCATTGAGCAGCAGCACGGCCCGCTGTGGCCGCGCGCCCTGACTTTCAGCCTCGCGACGTTCGCGTGCCAGCTGGCCTTCGGCCTGCACAGCGCCCGGCAGCGAGCCCGGAGCGCGGGGATTCTCGTGCGCATCGTCGCCGCCTCGGGCGCCGGCGCGGCGCTGGCGTTCGCCTTGCTGTTCCTGTTTGACCCGCGATGGCCCGTTCGCGGTGTAATGGCGTTTGCCGGCATCGGCGCGGCGATCGCTGCGTTCGTCCTGTACATCGCGTTTGCCCGCTTGATCGATGAGCGGGTGTTCAAGGTCCGGGTGCTCGTCTACGGTGCCGGCCGCAGTGCAGAGGTGATCTCGGGACTTCGACGCCGGGCCGATCGCCGCGGTTTTACGGTGGTCGGCTACGTGCGCTCCGTGGACGACGGGTCCGATCTCTTCCCCAGCGAGCGCACCAAGAGCGCCCCCGAGCCGGTATTTGAAGGCAACGTCGGGCTTCCTGAGCTCTGCCGGCAGTTCGACGTGAACGAGATCGTGGTGGCGCTCGATGATCGTCGCCGCGCCTTCCCGATCCGCGAGCTGCTCGAGTGCCGGCTGGCGGGGGTCGATGTCACCGAGCTGCTGACGTTTCTCGAGCGCGAATCCGGTCGCGTCAGGATCGACGTACTCAATCCGAGCTGGATCATCTTTGGCGAGGGCTTCAGACGGGGGTCGCTTCGACAGCTGACCGCGCGCGTGCTCGATCTCACCGCCGGTTCGATTATCTTCGTGCTGTCGATTCCGGCGATGCTCTTCACGGTGCTCGCCATCAAGCTCGAGGATGGCTTACGTGCGCCGGTGCTGTATCGACAGGAGCGCGTCGGGCTGGGTGGACGGCCATTCAGCCTGATGAAGTTCCGCAGCATGAACGTCAATGCCGAAGCTTCCGGCGAGGCGCGCTGGGCACAGCAGAATGATCCGCGCGTTACGCGCGTCGGCGCGGTGACCCGCAAGCTGCGGATCGATGAGCTGCCGCAGGTGCTCAACGTACTGCGCGGCGACATGAGCCTGGTCGGACCGCGACCTGAGCGGCCGGAGTTCGTAGCGAGCCTGGCTGAGAAAATCCCCTACTACGTCGAGCGACACTGCGTGAAGCCCGGCATCACCGGCTGGGCGCAGCTCTGTTACCCGTACGGCTCCTCCGAGCAGGATGCCCTGGAGAAGCTGCAGTACGACCTCTACTACATCAAGAACAACAGCCTGCTGCTCGATCTCTCGATCCTGGTGCAGACGGCTGAGGTGGCGATCTTCGGTAAGGGGGCGCGCTGACTCGCGCGGTCCGCGAACGACGCCGTTCTCACGGGTCCTTGTAGATGAGCAGCATCGAGGCGTTCTTCGCCGCGATGCGGTCGTTGGAGATCATGAGTGAGGCTGACAGCACGTCGCGGTAGTGCCTTCCTAAGCTGAATGGCGAATCGTTCTTGTAACCGAGAATGCCGGTGATCTGCAGCGCCTCGTGCACGATCTCCGGCGCGGTTCGCGAGGCGCCGATCTTCAGATTGTTGAGCTTCAGCGCCCAGCCGATCGTGAGCAGCTCCTTCATTCCCTCGGCGCCACGCGCGGCGAGCTCATCGAACTCGGTGGCGAGCGCCAGCCAGTTGTGGCGCATGGCCTGCAGACGCATGGAGACTTCCGCAAGCCGCAACGCCGTGGGGGGCACCGCGCCGGGATTGCGCCGCGCCGCCGCACGCACGAACTCGCCGGCGCGTGCGACCGCATCCGCCGCCACTCCCCACCACAGGCTCGACCAGAGGATGTGCGAGAAGGGCACCATGGTCTGTGCCGAGGAGTCGGCGAACGAGCCGGGGAGGATCTGCGTCTCCGGGCCGTGCGATGCCAGCTTGAACCCCGGGCTGCAGGTGCCACGCATGCCGAGCGCATCCCAGGTCGAGGTCTGGGTGAGCGTGAAGTCGCCCTTGCGGACCAGCACCAGCACCTGATCGGTGCCCGGCGCATCCGGTGCGCGGCGGCAGGTCACGAGGATGGCGTCGGCGTGCTCGCAGTAGGATCCGGTGGTGGCGTCCTTGTCGAGCCTGAAGGCCCCGCCGTTGCGTTCCACGGCGCAGATGCTGGTGCGGGTCTCGCCGAAGGTACCATTCTCGGAGGTCATCGAGGCGAGCAGGTACTGCTGCGCGGCGAGCTCTTTCAAGTAGTCGCGGAAGAAGGCGGAGCTGTGCGCGTGGCGCACGATGCAGGCCACCTGCGAATAGTGCATGGCGAGCACCATGGCGCTCGCACCGCACCCCTGGGCGAGCGTCGAGCACAGCGCCGCGAGCTCTCGCATGCCAAAGCCCGAGCCGCCAAGCTCCAACGGTATCGGGGCGGAAAGGAGTCTGGCGCCCTTCAGAGCCTCGAGGCTCTCGCGTGGAAAGCGGCTGCGGGCATCGACGTCGGCGGCGTTGCGCGCGGCGACCTCGGTGGCGATGCGGCGCACCACGGCGAGCTGCGTGTTGAATTGCGCTTGTTCTGCGGCCATGGTCATTCGGTGTAGGTCGGCGAGCGCAGCGGCGGCAGTCCCGGGTCAGTCTCGCGGATGATGCTGCGCAGCGCCTGCTTCAGGACCTGGGCTTCGGCGAACCCGATGTTGCTCTCGGCGTGCGACTCGGTGGCCTTGGCGGCCGCGACCAGCTCGATGACGACGCGCCGGCCGGCCTCGGTGAGGGTGACGCGGGCGTGGGGATCATTGCTGCCGTGCAGGTGCGCAAAGCCCGCCGCCACCAGGCCCGCGATCAGCTCGTAGGTCACACGCGTGCCGGTGCGCCAGAGGATTTCGTCGAGCTCGGCGATGGTGCGGTTGTCGCGCACCCCGAGGATGCTGAGCACGAACCACTGCCACTCGGTGAGCCCATGCCGCTCGAGATCGCGCCGCAGGCCGAGGAACAGCTGAAAGTGCGCCCGTCCGAGCAGGAAGATGAGGAAGTCCTCGCTGAAGCTGCTGCCGGGCTCAGCGGCCTCGCCGGCCGGGGCCGGGGCGGGCTTGGGTCTTGCGACCGTGGCGGCGTAGTGGCCGCCGTGGAACACGAGCGGCGGGCGGTCGAAATGATCGAAGGCCTCCACCTCGCCGATGAAGACCAGGTGATCGCCGCCCTCGTACTTGACCGCTGTGCGACACTGGAAGCGCGCCGAGCAGCCGTCAAGGAGCGGAATGTCGCCGCGGCCGCGCTCGATGGTGAGACCGGAGAACTTGTCGGCGCCGCGCGTCGCAAAGGTATGCGACAGCGCCTCCTGCGAGGCGGCGAGCACGTGCACCGCGAAGTAACCGCTCTCGAGGAACGCCGGCAGGCTCTTGGCATTTCTGGCGAGGCTCCACAGCACCATCGGGGGGTCGAGGGACAGGGAGTTGAAGCTGTTGGCGGTCAGGCCGACGTCCACGCCCGACCGGGTGCGGGTCGTTACGATGGTCACACCGGTGGCGAACGCGCCGAGCGCGCTGCGGAACTGGCGGACGCGGGTCTCGGGAGCGGGAGCCTCGGTCACGGGACGCTAGTGTAGTGCAATTGTTAATGCGGTCACGACGATTCCCCGCGGTTCTCTTTACAATACACTGTAAATTCCTCCCACCTAAGGACGGAAGGGCCGTCGATGGCTGTCGCCAACCGGCGCAGGAAGCTGCTGATCCTCGAGGACGACCGCGGGCTGCGGCGCGAGCTCGAGGTCATGTTTTCCGACCTCGAGGTCACGGCCATCCGCACCGCCGACGAGCCGCTGCCCACCGTGCGGCGCACCGAGCCGGACGTGGTGCTATTCGACCTCGGTGCCGATCGGGAGCCAGCGCAAGCCGCCGAGAGTCTCGGGCTGCTGCGCCAGATCCTCAACCTCACCCCGGATGTGAAGCTGATCGCGATGATTGAGCATGACGCGCGCGAGCTCGCGGTCGCCGCCGTCGGGCTCGGCGCCACGGATTTCTACTACAAGCCGCTCGATCGCAGCGTGCTGTCGATCGTGGTGCGCCGGGCGCTGCGCATCCGCGAGCTCGAGGAGGAGAACTGGCAGCTGCGCGAGCGCACCGGCGGCATGGCGCTGGAGGGCATCATCGGCGTCAGCGACTCGATGCGCAGTCTCGGCCGCGCGATCGAGAAGGTTGCGCCGACCAAGGCGACGGTGCTGCTGCTCGGGGAGAGCGGCACCGGCAAGGAGCTGCTGGCGCGCTCCCTGCATCAGCTGTCCGGCCGCTCGCACAAGCCGTTCGTCGCCATCAACTGCGCCGCTATCCCCGAGACGCTGCTCGAGAGCGAGCTGTTTGGCTATGAGAAGGGCGCCTTCACCGGCGCCGCCAAGCGCACCGCCGGCAAGCTCGAAAGCGCCGAGGGCGGCACGGTGTTCCTCGATGAGATCGGCGAGATGCCGCCATCGCTGCAGGCGAAGCTGCTGCGCGTGGTGCAGGAGCGCACCGTCGAGCGCATCGGCAGCCGCGTGCCGCTCTTGCTCGACCTGCGCCTCGTGTGCGCCACCAACCGCGATCTGCAGACGCTCATGGCTCAGGGAGCGTTCCGCGAGGACCTGTTCTACCGCTTAAGCGAGGTGACGATCCGCGTGCCGCCGCTGCGCGAGCGGCAGGGCGACAGCCTGCTGGTCGCGCAATTCGCGCTGCAGCAGATCTCCGAGCGCTTCGGCAAGCCGACGCGCGGCTTCGCGCCCGATGCGATCCGCGCCATCCAGGCGCACCGCTGGCCGGGCAATGTGCGCGAGCTCGAGAACCGCATCAAGGGTGCGGTGATCATGGCCGAGGGGGCCGTGGTGACGGCTGGCGATCTCGGGCTCGAGGACCCGGGCGACGATCCGGAATACCTCAACCTGCGCGTCGCGCGCCGCCGCGCCGAGGCGCAGGCCGTGCGCCAGGCGCTCGCGGTGGCGCGCGGCAACCTGTCACGCGCCGCGGAGCTCCTCGGAGTGACCCGGCCGACGCTCTACGACCTGCTCGACAAGAACGGCATCGATGCGGCGCAGTTCGCCAGGCCCAGCTCGGCGGCTGCCGAGGGCGCCTCGCCCGACAAGACGCGTGCTGAGCCCGGGCAGGACTCAGGCAACGGCGGGCAGGGCGAGGAGCGCGAGTAGCCTCGCGCCTCTCGGCCGGTGTGCGCCCGTTTTGCCGGTCGCGATAGCCGCCGGCTGTTAGCCGCGCTGCTTGAACTCCTCCGGCGTCAGCTGATGCCGGGCGAGGAGCTTGTAGAAGTCGGTGCGGTTGCGCCGTGCGAGGCGCGCCGCCTGACTGACATTGCCCCCCGTGATCTGCAGGATCTGCGACAGGTAGCTGCGCGTGAACTCATCGCGCGCCTCATCGAAGGACGGCAGCCGCCCGGGTGAGCCGCCGAGGGACTGCTGCACCAGCTCGACCGGCACGATCGGCGTCTGCGACAGCGCCACGTTCTGCCGTACCACGTTCTGCAGCTGGCGGATGTTACCGGGCCAGTCCGCGGTGGCGAGCAGCTCGACCGCCTCGGGAGCGTAGATCTTGCGCACGCCGCTCTCGCGGGCGATCTGCGCGAGGAAGTGCGCCACCAGCAGCGGAATGTCCTCGCGGCGGCGGCTGAGTGAGGGCATCTCGATGTGCACGACGTTGAGCCGATAGTAGAGATCCTCGCGGAACTGGCCGCCCGCCATGAGCTGCTGCAGATCGCGGTGCGTGGCGGAGATCACGCGCACGTTGACGGGAATCGGGTCGCCCCCGGCGAGCGGGTGGACCGCGTTCTCCTGCAGCACGCGCAGCAGCTTCACCTGCAGCCGCATCGGCATGTCACCGATCTCATCGAGCAGCAGCGTGCCACCGTCGGCTGACACCAGCAGCCCCTGCTGGGCGCGCGTGGCGGCGGTGCCTGCGGGGGGCTTCTCGTGCCCGAACAGCTCTGACTCGAGCAGGTTCTCGGCCATCGCGCTGCAGTTCACGGCCACGAACGCCTTGTTGCGGCGCGGGCTGCCGCGATGAATGGCGCGTGCCAGCAGCTCCTTGCCGGTGCCGCTCTCGCCGGTGATCAGCACGCGCGCATCGGTCCCGGCCACCATGTGCGCCTGCGCGAGTTTCTCCTCCATGACGGCGCTGCGGGTCACGATCTCGGCGCGCCAGTCCTCGTCCGAGGCGCCGAACCCGGAGATTCGCAGCGCCTTCTGGACCTGGTCGAGGAGCTCCTGCTTGTCGACCGGCTTGGTGAGAAAGCCGAAGGCGCCCATCTGCGTCGCCTGCACCGCATCGGGGATGGTGCCGTGGGCCGTCAAGATGATGACCTTGAGCCCCGGCCAGCGGTTCTGCAGCTCCTTCAGCAGCCCGATGCCATCCATCTGGTCCATGCGCAGGTCCGTGATCACCAGATCCGGGCGGAAGCGGCTCGCGGCGGCGAGCGCCTGCGCCGCGCTCTCGACCGCCTCGACGTCGTAGCTCTCGGCGCGCAGCCGGATGGTCAGCAGGCGCAGCAACCCCGGGTCGTCATCCACGACGAGAATGCGCGCTTTACGTTTGCCGGTCTGATTCAAGGACAGCTCCTCGGAGTGCAGCCACTCACGGATGCGGCGTGGTGGTGCCGGGTTTGCGCTCGTTCAGTGAGCGCTCGATGTTGGCGATCGCGTCGAGTTTGGCATGGGCCTCCTCGAGCTCCTTGCGCAGCTTCGCGTTCTCATCGAGCTCCGCCTGCAGGCGGCGGTTGGCGCTTGCCATGCGCGCCTGATCCTCACGCACGGCATCGGTCTGCAGCCTGCGGTTTTCCGCGGCGAGCGTCAAATGGTCGTCAATTTGCGAAAGCTCGAGGAAGGCGAGCGCCCGCTCGGCCGGCAACAGTGACTCCGGGTGCGCCAGGAGCTCGCGCAACAGCCCCTGGGCCTGCGGCAGGTCGGTGGCCGGGTGACCGGGGGTCGCCAGCACCAGGGCCAGCTTCAACTCGCGGCTCGGAGTGGGGGCGGTGCCGTACTCGTTGCGCGCAGTCGCGACGATCTCCGCCTGCTCGGAGGCGCTGCCCTGCGCCAGGTGCTGCAGCAGCAGCAGATAGTCCGACAGCACGAGCGCGGACGCCGAGACCGGCTGCGCGGCGGCCGGGGCGGGGGTCGTGCGGCCGCCCGCCATGAGGCCACCCGTACAGCCCGCGAGCGCCGCGAGCAGCAGGCCGGTGGCTAGCAGCCCGACACCGCCTCGCTCAGGCGGCGTGCGCATGCGCCTTGTCCTTGGTGTCGCTGGCGGCGGGCTGGTCGCCGCTGGTGGTGCGGATCGGCATGGTGATGCGGAAGTGCGCCCCAGGGAACTCCCCATCGACGATCTCGACGGTGCCCTTGTGCGCCGAGACGAATTCCATCACCACCGACAGCCCGATGCCGGTGCCCTTGACCGCAGTGCTGCGCGCGGCACGTCCGGTGTAGAACGCCTCGAAGATGTTGCGGCGGTCCTCGAGCGGGATGCCGGCGCCTGAGTCGGCGACATCCAGCACCAGCTGGCCGGAGGCCGCACGACCGCGCAGAAAGATCGTCCCGCCCTTGGGGGAGTATTTGACGGCGTTCGACACCAGGTTCTCGAGGATCAGACGGATCTTGCCGCGATCGGCGACCAGTACGATGTCCTCGATGCGCACGTCGAGCCGCACGCGCTGCGAGAGCAGCGTCAGCTGCTGGTTCTCGAGTACCTGCTTCACCAGCGGCCGCAGGCGAAACTCGCTGGTCTCGAGGCCGACGCTGGAGGTCTGCCAGGCGCTGAAGGACAGCAGGTTCTCGATCATGCGCTGCAGCTTGATGCCGTTCTCGCGCAGGATCGCCGCCACCTCGCGCTGATTCGAGTCGAGCTCGCCCACCGCGCCATCCATGAGGAGCTCGGTCCCCTCGCGGATGTTGGCGAGCGGTGTCTTGAGCTCGTGCGACATGTGCCGCAGGAAGCGGTTGCGCTCGTGCGCGAGCTCGAGCAGCCGCTGGCGCAGCCACTCGAGCTGGCGGCCGAGAGTCTCGAGGTCGTGCGGGCCGGGGACCGCGATGGTGTTGGTGAAGTTACCCTGGCCGAGCTCACTGATGGCGCGGTCGAGCTGGCGCAACGGGCGCCCGACGCCGAGCGTGAGCACCAGCAGCGCGAGCAGCGCGAGCGGCACCAGCAGCGCCGACTCCCACAGCAGCTCCTGCCGGGCGCGCTGCGTTTGCGCCTCAAGCGCGGCGACCTGCGTATCGATCTCGTCGTTGCCCTGCTGCGCAACCTGCTCAACGAGCTTGGAGAGCTCGCTGAAGCGCGCCGACAGTGCCGCGGCGGTATTCGCCGAGCTGCTCGCCGGGGTCGAGAGCACGAGGAAACGGGTGCCGGCCTGCAGCTCACCGAGCTCCTCGAGCGTGCGGCGCGCGCTTTCATTGGCATGGCGGCGCAGCTGATCGCGAGTCCCCGTCAGCTGCTCGTCCTCAGCGCGATACACCTCGAGGAGCTTTGGCTCGTTGAGCACGTTGAAGAGGCGCGCGGTGCGCTCGAGAGCGCCAATCTGCGCAAACAGCTTCTGACTGGCGCGCGCGGCCGTGACCCCCTCGAGGATGATGCGGTGCCCGGTGTCGGCGAGCACCCGCATCTGCAGCACGGCCGTGAGCACGGCAGTGAGTAGCGGCACGGCCATCAGGCCGATGCCGACCAGCATCAGGCCGCTCAACGACTTGGGGCGCCCCCACTGCATCAATACATTCTAACCGCGGCCGCTTTTCGGCTGTCTGTGAATAGCGACACGCTGTCACTGATTAGCGACAGGCCGACAAACACCCCCCGCTGCAGTCGCGCGGCTACCACGGATCGCGCAGCCGCCTCCGTTCCCATTCGAGCGAGGTGCGAACGATAACATCCAGATCGTCGAATTTCGGCTGCCAGCCGAGCTCACTGCGGATGCGCTCGGCCTGCGCAACCAGCGCGGGTGGATCTCCGGCCCGGCGCGGCTCCTCTCTAACCTTAAGCTTGACCTTCGCGGCACGCTCGACGGCGGCGAGTACCTGTCGCACGCTGTAACCGTGGCCGTAGCCGACATTAAGGGTGGTGGAGCTTCCGCCGCCCCGAAGATAGCCGAGCGCATCGAGGTGCGCCGCCGCAAGGTCATCGACGTGCAGGTAGTCGCGGACCCCCGTGCCATCGGGAGTCGCATAGTCGGTGCCAAAAATGGCCAGGCCGGGGCGAGCGCCCACCGCGGCCTCGCACGCCACCTTGACCAGCAGCGTCGCCTTCGGCGTCGCCTGGCCGATGCGCCCGGTGTTGTCGGAGCCCGCGACGTTGAAGTAGCGCAGCGCCACGTAGCGCAGCGGCGAGGCGGCGGCTACATCTCGCAGCAGCCATTCGGACATGAGCTTGGAGGTGCCGTACGGGTTGATGGGCGCGGTGGGCGTGCTCTCGGCGGCCACCCCCTCGGCCGGCATTCCGTACACCGCCGCGGTGGATGAGAACACGAACTTGCCGACGCCCGCCTCGAGACAGTATGCGATGAGCGCGCGCGTCGCGCAGGTGTTGTTGCCGTAGTACTTGAGCGGCTCGCGCACCGACTCCGGAACGATCGTATAGGCGGCAAAGTGCATGACCGTCTCGACGCCGTGGGTGCGCAACAGCGACAGCACGGTGTCGCGGTCATCGACCCGGCCGACGATCAGCGGGGTGTCGAGCACCGCCTGGCGAAAGCCGCGCGACAGATCATCGAGCACCACCACCCGCTCGCCGCGCGCGCGCAGCTGCAGCGCGACATGGCTGCCGATGTAGCCCGCACCTCCCGTGACTAATATGCTGCCGCGTTCCATGTGCTCTGGTTCAGAATGAGCTCGGTAATGAGGCGATGGCTGCGATGATACGCAAAAGCGCCGGCAGCGACCCGCAGCCTTTCCAGGGGCTCACCCCGGGACTGGTGTTGGACGCGGCGGTGGCGGCGGGCCTCGATCCCGACGGGCGCCTGTTCGCGCTCAACAGTTACGAGAACCGCGTGTACCAGCTGTATGGCGCCGACGGGCCAATGGTCCTCAAGTTCTACCGCCCCGCACGCTGGAGCGATGCGCAGATCCTCGAGGAGCACGAGCTCACGGCGGAGCTCGCCGCCGCCGAGCTCCCGGTGGCTGCACCGCTCAGCGTCGGGGGTGAGACGCTGCTGCGGTTCCACGATTTCCGCTTCACCGCATTTCCCTGGATTCGCGGCCGCGCACCCGAGCTCGATGCGCCGGAGGCGCGAACGCTCCTCGGGCGCACAGTCGCGCGGCTGCATCAGATCGGCGCGCGGCGCGCGTTCCGCGTGCGTCCTCACATCGGCATCCAGCGCCTCGGCTGGGAGGCGCGCTCACAGGTGCTCTCGAGCGAGCTGCTCCCCGAGGCGCTCGCCGAGCGCTACTCCTCGGTGAGCGGTGCGCTGCTCGAGCGCGTGACGGAGGCCTTCGCCGCAGTCGGCGCCCAGGCCGCGATCCGCCTGCACGGCGACTGCCATCTCGGGAATCTTCTCTGGAACGAGCGCGGCCCGGCGTTCGTCGACCTCGATGACTGCGCGATGGGGCCGCGGATCCAGGATCTGTGGATGATGCTGTCGGGTCCGCCGGCGGAGCAGCAGCGGCAGTGGGCGGAGCTGCTCGAGGGCTACCAGCAGTTCGCCGATCTCGAGCTGCGCGAGCTGCGCCTCATCGAGCCGCTGCGCGCGCTGCGCATGCTCCATCATGCGGCCTGGGTCGCGCACCGTTGGCGCGATCCGGCCTTCCCACGCGCCTTTCCGTGGCTCGGCGAGGAGCGCTACTGGGAGCGATACCTGCAGGATCTGCTCGAGCAGATCGAGGCGATCGACGATCCGCCGTTGTTCGCTTGAGTGAGCGGGCGGGGCTCGCGTCCGAAACTGCCGATTGCGTAGGTGCGCCGCCCGGCCTCCTGAGGTAACGTGCGCGGCTCATGCGACAGCCCACCCCGAGCCTCATTCTCGTCCTTGCCGTCGGCCTCGCCGTCGTCGCGGCGGGCTGCGGCTCGGGCAGCCAGTCGAGCGCACCGTCCAAAGCCGTCAAGGCGCCCGCAGCCAGAAAGCCCGTCAGTCCCATCGACCAACTGTCGCCGAACCTGGTGCCGGCGGTGGCGACCAGCAAGGTCGGCGCTTCGCTCGTCGAGCTCAAATTCGAGCTCGCCGCGCCGCCTGCGATCGGTACCCCCGTGGACATCGATCTGGTCATCGTCCCGACCGGCGACACCCTGGACCGGCTCTCCGGCACCATTCAGGGGGATGACGGCCTCGAGGTGCTGAGCGGCGGGACTATCGATCCGGTGGACAGGCCCCCCTACGGGACTCCGATCCACCACGCGCTGAAAGTGGTCGCGCGGCGCGATGGCATCTACACGCTGAGCGCCAACTTGTCGGTCGACTCCGGCGGCCAGACCCTGACCCCGGTGTTCTCTATGCCCGTGATCGGCGGGAACGGTCTCGGCGATGCCCCCGCCGCGCCGACTGCGGCTCCGGGCCCCGCTAGGACCGGCACCGCGGCCGTGACGCACTAGCGGTCTGCCGCAGCCGCAGAACCGCGAGGGCGTTCACGGGAAGCGGCGATGGTGCGCCGTATGATCCCAATCGGGCCTAGCTGACTTCATTATGTCAAACACCCGGACCATGCGGACGCTCGCCGAGCCCCAGGAGGCGATGCCCGGCCAAACGACCACGCTCGTCCGGGCGGATCCGCAGCCGGCTGAGGCCGGGGAGCTGCACCCGGCGCTGCGTGCGCAGCTCAAGGAGCTGCAGCTGCGCACCGGCAATCCGACGCCGGACCTGGCGATGCTGCTGCGCCTGATCAACGATCACTACCACACCGCCGATCGCGAGCGTCGCGGCATCGTCGAGTCGATGCGCCTCATGGCCGATGAGGCGCGTGCGCTCGCGCACGAGGCACGCGAACAGAGCTCCGAGCACCTGCAGGTCATCCTCGATCACATCAAGGACGTGGTGCTGGCGCTGGATGAGGACGGCACGGTCCGCACCTTCAACCCGACCGGCGAGCGCGTGTTCGGCTATTCCGAGGCGGAGGTCATCGGCCAGCGCATCGATCTGCTGCTGCCGAAGCTCGCCAACGGCGAGACGGTGCCCGAGGCGTTGCAACGCCTGGCCGCGAGCACCGGAGACACGGGTCTTGACCTCAAGGCACGCGAGCTGTGGGCGCGGCGCAAGGACGGCGAGACCTTCCCGGCCGAGATCGCCGTCAGCAAGGCGCCGCTGTCGCGGCGCGAGATGTTCGTGCTGTGCCTGCGCGATGTCACCGAGCGGCGCCACTCCGAGCAGGCGGTGCGCGAGAACGAAGCCCGTTACCGCCTGCTGGTAGACCATGCGCCCGATGCGATCGTGGTGCTCGACGTCGAGACCGGACGGTTCGTCGACGCCAACGTCAACGGCCAGAAACTCTTTGGCCTCGAGCGCTCGCGGCTGCTCGAGCTTGGCCCCGTCGACCTGAGCCCGACGCACCAGCCCGACGGCTCCCCGTCCGCCGAGCGCGCCCGCGCCTACGTCGAGCAGGCGCTCGCCGGTGGCTCACCGGTCTTCGAGTGGGCCCATCGCAATGCCAGCGGACGCGACATCATCTGCGAGGTGCGGCTGGTGCGGCTGCCGAGCGGCGGCCGCCGCCTGGTGCGCGGCAGCATCGCCGACATCTCCGAGCGCAAGCGCGGCGAGCGCGCGGCAGCTGCCGAGCGCGAGGTGTTCGAGCAGGTGACTCGCAATGCCTCGCTCCCGCAGGTACTGGCCTCCGTCACCGGCCTGGTCGAATCGGCCGGGGTCGGCACGCTGTGCTCGGTGAGCGTGCTCGCCGAGGGCGGCCGCTCGTTCGCCTATCTGGTCGCACCACAGCTGCCCGACACGCTGCGCCCGGGGCTCGAGGGCGCCAGCATCGATATCCGCCACGGCTCGTGCGCTGCCGCGGTGTATCTCGGCCGCCAGGTGCTGGTCGCGGATGTCGCCAAGGATCCTTTCTGGTCGGAGCTGCGCGATGCCGCGCTCGCCGCCTCGCTCCGCGCCGCCTGGTCGACGCCCATCAAGGCCGCCGGCGGCGGCGTACTGGGCTCGCTCGGGGTGTATCGGGCGGAGCCCGGGCTGCCGACGCAGTCCGAATCGCAGATCATGTCGCGCGCGGCGCAGCTCGCCGGCATTGCCATCGAGCGGCGCCTCTCGGAGGAGGCGCTGCGCGGGAGCGAGGCGAAGTTCCGCGGGCTGTTCGAGAACGTGGCCGAAGGGGTCTACCAGAGCGGGCGCGACGGTCGTCTGTTGTCGGTGAATCCGGCGTTCGTCGCCATGATGGGCTACGGCAGCGCCAAGGAGCTGTACGGGCTGCCGAGCGCGGCCACACTCTACTGGGATCCGGCCGACCGGGCGGATTTCGTGCGCCGCATCGAGGCGGAGGGCGAGATCCGCGACGCCGAGTTTCTCATGCGCCGCCGCGACGGCCAGCAGCTGGTGATCCTCGAGAACTCGCGCCCGATGCGCGATGCGGCCGGGCGCATCGCCGGCTACGAGGGCACGATCGTCGACATCACGGCCCGCAAGCGCGCCGAGCAGGCGATGTTCGCCGAGAAGGAGCGCGCGCAGGTGACGCTGCAGTCGATCGGCGATGCCGTGATTGCCACCGATGCCGAGGGCCGCATCGAGTACCTGAATCCGGTCGCCGAGAGTCTCACCGCCTGGAGCCTCGCCGAGGCACGCGGCCAGCCGCTCGGCGCGGTGCTGAAGCTCGTCAACGAGCTGACCCGCGAGCCGATCGGCAACTCACTCGCCGGTGCGCTCGGGCGCGGCGAGAGCGGCGGCGCGACCGACCACACGGTGCTCATCACGCGCGCCGGCCACGAGGTCGCGATCCAGGAATCCGCGGCTCCGATCTGCGACCGCCAGGGGCGGGTGATCGGCGCGGTGGTGGTGTTCCACGACGTCACCAAGGAGCGGCGCCTGAAGCGCGCGCTCGCCTATCAGGCGAGCCACGACGCTCTCACGGGACTCATCAACCGCCGCGAGTTCGACAACCGGCTGCACGGGGCGCTGCTCTCGGCGCAGCGCGGCGAGGGCGCGTACGCGTTGCTGTACATCGACCTCGACCAGTTCAAGGTCGTGAACGATACCTGCGGACACCAGGCGGGCGACCGGCTGCTGCGGGATGTAACGGGACTGCTGCAAAGCCGGGTGCGCACCAGCGACACCATCGCCCGGCTCGGCGGCGATGAATTCGGCGTGTTGCTCGAGGGCTGCACCCGCGATCAGGCAACGCGCATCGCCGAAGGTATCCGCCAGGCGATCCGCGACTTCCGCTTCGTCTGGGGTACGAGCACGCTGTCGGTGGGTGCGAGCATCGGCATCGTGCAGATCAGTGCCGCGACCGAGAACGTCACCAGCGTCATGAGCGCGGCGGATATCGCCTGCTATGCGGCCAAGGACGCCGGGCGCAACCGCATCCACATGTACGAGGCGGACGGCCTGTCCACCCGGCACCGCGAGATGCAGTGGGTATCGCGGGTCACGCGCGCCGCCGAGGAGAATCGCTTCGAGCTCTTCTACCAGCCGATCGTGCCGCTCGCCGCGGACGCGAAGGGCCCGCAGTTCCACGAGCTCACCGTGCGGCTGCGCGACGCCGGCGGGGAGCTGGTGCCGCCGAGTGAGTTCATTCCTGCAGCCGAACGCTACAACGTCATGCCGGTGATCGACCGCTGGGTGGTGAGCCGCGCGGTCGAGCTGCTTGCCGAGCGTCAGCGCCGTGGCGAGAGCCTGCCGCTGCTGGCGGTGAATCTCTCCGGCACCTCGCTGAATGAGCAGTCGTTCGTCGACTTCGTGCTGCAGAGTGTCACCCACCCGGCAATCGCCCGCGCGCTGTGCTTCGAGATCACGGAGACGGCCGCGGTAACGAGCCTCTCCAATGCGCGCTTCCTCATGAGCGAGCTCAAGCAGCGCGGCTGCAAGTTCTCGCTCGATGACTTCGGCACCGGGGTGTCCTCGTTCGTTTACCTGAAGACGCTGCCGGTGGATTTTCTCAAGATCGACGGCCAGTTCATCAGTCACGTGGCGCAGGACCCGGTCAACCTCAGCATGGTCGAGGCCATCGGCCGTGTGGGCCGCGCCCTCGGTATCGCCACGGTCGCCGAGTGTGTCGAGACACAGGCGGTGCTCGATGAGCTGAAGCGCATCGGCATGGATTTCGCCCAGGGGTTCTATCTCGCGCGTCCGGCGCCGATCGCGCAGCTGCCACCCTGACAGGGCAGGGTGGTCTTGGGTGTCGGCCCAAATCGCTGCCGGCGATTTGGGCCAAATAGACTAAACTGCGCGCCTTTCCTGCCAAAGCGGAGCTGCGCTGTGTGTCACTTCCCGGGTGTTAGCTTGCGCGCCGCGCTGATTCTGCTGGCGCTCACCTCCCTGCCGTGCCTGGCCGCGCAGAATGCCGCGCGCGACACCGGACCGACGGACGAGCAGGTCGCCGCCGAGGTGCGCGACGCGGCGCTCGCCGGACAGAACATGGCCTTCGATTGGGTGAGCGAGCTCACGACGCGCTTCGGTCCGCGGCCGGCGGGCTCGGACAACGAGCACCGCGCGGCTGAGTGGGCTGCCGAGCGCCTCAAGGCCCTGGGCTTCGCCAACGTGCACATCGATTCCTTTCCGATCACCGCCTGGGTGCGGGGCACCGAGTCGGCGCAGATCGTGGCTCCGGTCCCGCAGGCACTGGTCGTGGCGGCGCTCGGGGAGTCGCCGCCCACACCCTCGGGCGGGATCGAGGGCGAGGTGGTGATCTTCCCGACCTTCGACGACCTCAAGGCCGCACCCGCCGCCTCGCTGACGGGGAAGATCGCCTTCATCGCCGAGCGCATGGTGCGCACCCAGGACGGCGCGGGTTATGGCGTCGCGGTGGCGGCACGCACCGAGGGCCCCGCAGAAGCGGCCAAGCGCGGCGCCGTCGCCTTCATGCTGCGTTCGGTCGGCACCGACAGCAACCGCATCGCGCACACCGGTACGACCGCCTACGTTGATGGGCGCGTGCCGCTGCCGGCATTCGCGCTGTCCGCTCCCGACGCCGACCAGATCGAGCGGCTCGCGGCGCTCGGTGAGAAAGTGCGGGTGCGGCTCTTCTCCACCGCCTCGTACCTGAAGGACGCGCACTCGCAGAACGTCATCGCGGACGTTCCCGGCCGCGGCCACCCCGAACAGGTCGTGCTGCTCGGCGCGCACCTCGACAGCTGGGACCAGGGGACGGGTGCCATCGATGACGGCACCGGAACGGCGATCATCGTGGCCGCGGCCGAGCTGCTGCGCGAGATTCCACGTCACCCGCCGCGGCGCACGGTGCGCGTCGTGCTGTTCGGCTCGGAGGAGGTGGCGCAGCCGGTGGCGCCGTTCGGCGCGTTCGGCGGCCATTCCTACGCCGACAATCACAAGGCTGAGCTCGCCAATCACGTGCTGGCCGGGGAGAGCGACTTCGGCACCGACCGCATCTACCGCCTGGCGCTGCCGGCGGGAGTCATGAAGAGCGACTTCGCCACGACCGTGTTGCGGGTGCTTGAGCCGATCGGGGTGCTGCCGGGTCACCAGCCTGCGGGCGAAGGCGGCACGGATGTCGGTCCGACCGTGCAGGCGGGCGTGCCGGCGTTCGAGTTGTTCCAGGACGGCAGCCGGTATTTCGATATCCATCACACCGCCGACGACACCCTCGACAAGATCGATCGCGAGCAGCTCGACCAGAACGTCGCCGCCTGGGCGGCCCTGGTGTGGCTCGCGGCCGACGGCGACGTCGATTTCCGGGCACCGCCACCCGCCCCGGCGGCGCCGCACTGAGCGGCGCGCGGCCGCAGCCCCGTCTGCGGCGGCGGCAGGCCCGCGTGCGGGTTGCGCACGGCCGGCGCCACCGGCAAGCTGCCGCGCATGAGCGAGCAGCTTCTCACCTCCCGCGCGGGCGGCATCTGTGAGCTGCGCTTCAACCGTCCGGAGAAGCGCAACGCCATCACGACGGCGATGTACGAGGCGCTCGCCCGTCAGCTGCGCGAGGCGCAGGCCGACGCTACCGTGCGCGTCGTGCTGCTGAGCGGTGCCGGGGCGAGCTTCACCGCCGGCAACGACCTCAACGACTTCCTGAGCGGGCCCGAGTTCACGCCGGCGCATCCCGTGATGGCCTTGCTGCGTACGCTCGCGACTTACGACAAGCCGCTGATCGCCGCGGTGCATGGCACTACCGTTGGCATCGGGGTCACGATGCTGCTGCACTGCGACCTGGTAGTGGCCGCAACGGGCGCGCAGCTCAGCATGCCATTCGTCGCGCTCGGCCTGGTTCCGGAGGCGGGCAGCTCGCTGCTGCTGCCGCGACTCACGGGTCAGCAGCGCGCGGCGGAGCTGCTGCTGCTCGGGCAGCCGCTCGATGCCGCGAGTGCCGAGCGGCTCGGGCTCGTCAACCGCGTGGTCGATGCGGCGCATCTCATGCAGGAGGCGCGCGCGCTGGCGGAGCGGCTCGCGCGCCAGCCCGCCGAGCCGTTGCGCGCCACCAAGCGACTGCTGCGCGGCGACCCCGCAGAGCTCCTGGCACGTATCGAGGCCGAGGCGCAGGTGTTCGCCGCGCGTCTGAAGTCGGAGGAGTTTCGCGCCCAGGTGCGCGCCGTGTTAGCCAAAGGTCGCACCTGAATGCCGGCCTACGCCTTCGAGGGGTTCACGCCCATCGTCGATCCGCGCGCCTTCGTGCATCCGCTGGCCGTGCTGATCGGCGATGTGTGGGTGGCGGCGGGCTGTTATGTGGCGCCCGGCGCCTCGCTGCGCGGCGATTTCGGCCGCATCCTGCTGGCCGCCGGCTCCAATGTGCAGGACAACTGCGTGCTGCACAGCTTCCCCGGGAAGGATGTAGCCCTGGAGGCTGACGCACACGTCGGCCACGGGGCGGTGCTGCACGGCTGCACGGTGCGTCGCGGCGCCCTCATCGGCATTCACGCGGTGATCATGGACGACGTGGTGGTGGGTGAGGAGGCCTTCGTCGGCGCCTCGAGCTTCGTGCGTGCGGGCTTTGTCGTGCCAGCGCGCACGCTCGTCACCGGCGTGCCGGCGCGCATCGTGCGCGAGCTCAAGCCCGAGGAGCTCGCCTGGAAGGCGACCGGCACGCGCGAGTACCAGGAGCTCGCGGTGCGCAGTCTCGCCACGTTGCGCGAGGTCACCCCGCTCGCGTCTCCGGAGGCCGGCCGGCGGGTGCGTCCGGGCTCAGCCACTGTGCCGCTGCATACCCTCGAGCGCGACAAATAGGTCAGTTGACCGGCCGGTCGCAAATCCCGTAGGTTCAGGGTCTCAACAGGGGATGGGGTTCCCCTTGAACCGCCCTGACAGGTGCCAGGCCTGGAGGCTGATGACCCCTACAGGTTGCAGCAGCGGGTGCTGCAGTAGGCAAGTCAGCGGGCGACGGAGAGCAGCGCTCTCTGCCGACCTCGGAGGCGGAAATGGCTGGTGTCTGGTTTCACTCGGCCCTGTGGCTGGGTCTTGCGTTCCTCGCGGCCCTGATCTCCATTCGGGTGGCCATCTCGGTAGCACTCATCGAGATCGTGCTCGGCGCCATAGCCGGCAACCTGATCGGACTCACGATCACCGACTGGGTGAATTTTCTCGCCGGCTTCGGCGCGATACTGCTCACGTTTCTCGCCGGAACCGAGATCGATCCGCGCATCGTTCGCAAGCACTTCTGGTCGAGCATGACGATCGGCGTCGTGGGCTTCGTGGCACCCTACGTCGGCGTGCTGGCCTATGCCCACTGGGTGATCAGCTGGCCGTGGCCGCAGGCGCAGATCGCCGGCATCGCCCTCTCCACGACCTCGGTCGCGGTGGTCTACGCGGTGATGATCGAGACCGGGTTCAACAGGACCGAGATCGGCAAGATCATCCTGGCGGCCTGCTTCATCAACGATCTCGGCACCGTGCTGGCGCTCGGCGTGGTGTTCGCGCACTACGATTACCGGCTGCTGCTCTTCGGCGCCAGCACCGCGGTCGTGCTCGCCATTCTGGTGCGGTTCGCGCCCGGGATGTTCCGCTACCTCGGGACCCGCGTCAGCGAGCCACAGACCAAGTTTGTCGCCCTCATCCTGCTCGCGCTCGGCGGCCTGGCGAGCACCGCGGGGAGCGAGGCCGTGCTGCCTGCGTATCTGGTCGGCATGACGCTCGCCCCCACCTTCCTCAGTGAGCCCGAGCTGCCGCACCGCATGCGCATCATTGCCTTCTCGATCCTCACGCCGTTCTACTTCCTCAAGGCCGGGTCGCTGGTGGAGGCGCACGCGGTGAAGACCGCCCTCGGTCTGATCGTCGCGTTCCTCGCCATCAAGATGGCGACCAAGTTCATCGGCATCCTGCCGCTCACGAGGTATCACCGCTTCGAGCGGCGCGAGGGAATGTATACGACGCTCCTGATGTCGACGGGCCTCACCTTCGGCTCGATCTCGGCGTTGTTCGGCCTGACGAACCACATCATCGACCAGACTCAGTACACGATTCTCGTGACCGCGGTCATCGGCAGTGCCGTCGTGCCGACGCTGATCGCGCAACGCTGGTTTCAGCCGGTGTTCAAGGCCGCCGACACGGAGGTCGCCGAGGCCGAGGCGGTGGCAGGGGAGGAGCCCTGAGGGCTTAAGCCTGTGGCTTCACGAGTCCGCTGCCGGCGGGTCGGCACGGTCGGGATGCAGGATGCCGAAGCTCGCCGGGATGCGCGCGTAGAAAAGCCTCACGGGGTGCGGCCGCAGATGCTCGAGGAAGAGCTGCGCCTCCTCCTCGGTGACGATGAACTCAACTTCCACGGTGAGCGTGCCGGCGAGTTCGAAGAAGTGACTCTCGTGCAGCACGTGGTGGCGCCCGAAGCCCGCCATGGCTTGAAACGCCGAGCCGCCGCGCACGCCGAAGCGATTGGCTTCCTCGAGCAGCCACTCCCAGACCAGCCGGCCGTGGTAGCGGTGCCCCTCGTGGACGTAGAACCTCAGGAACGAGCCCTGCATCAGCCCCTCACCCAGACCACGGTGCCGATGCCGGCAAGGGTCATGAGCAGCGAGCCGCCGAGGTGGGTTGCCATGGCGGCGAGCGCCCAGGTGCCGCGGCCCTGCTGCAGCAGTGTCACCACCTCCGCCGAGAAGGTGGAGAAGGTGGTGAGCCCGCCGCAGAAACCCGTGATGACGAACAGCCGCCACTCGGGCGCGAGCGCGGTGAAGGTGGTGAAGAAGGCCACCGCCACCCCGACCACGTAGCCCCCGATCAGGTTGGCCGCGAGCGTGCCGGGCGGAATGGGCGGGAATTGTGCGTTGAGACGCGTGCCGAGCCACCAGCGCAGCAGCGCGCCGAGGCTCGATCCGACGCTCACCGCGACGATCGCCTTCCACATAGGTGCGCCCTTGTACCGCGGGGCGCGGGCGGCGCGCAACGTTTGCAGTATGCTGTCGCCCCTTTCGGGGTCGCTCGGGATAGGGACAACAATGCGCGCGCTCTACCTGCCTCTCACCACACTGCTGTTCACGGTGCTCGCGACGCTCCTCACGGGCGGCTGCGCGCCGGGCACCGGGCAGCAGCAGAGCGCGGATGACCGCTTCCGCGCGATCTACGAGGGGGAGTGGCGCTGGCGCAAGGAGCAGTGGCCGGGGGGCGAGGACCGCACCGAGCCGATCGCCGATCATCTGCCCAAGGAAGATCCGGCGACGCAGCAGAAGCGGCGCGACACCTGGGAAGAGACACTGCGCAAGGTAAACTCCATCTCGCGTGCCGAGCTCAGCGCCGAGCAGCAGGTCAATTACGACATCTACCGCGCGCAGCTTCAGGTGCTGATCGACAATCAGCGCTTCCGCGACTTCGAGATGCCGGCGAACTCCGACTCGACGTTCTGGACCGACCTCGGCTACACCGCACGCCGGCCGTTTCGCACGCTCACCGACTACGAGCACTGGATCGCGCAGATGCGCGATGTGCCGCGCTACTTCCACGAGCAGATGGACGAGATGCGCGCCGGAATGAAGCGCGGCTTCACGCCGCCGCGCGTGACGCTGCAGGGGCGCGATGGCTCGATCACGGCGGTCACCGCGGCCACGCCCGAAGGCAGCCTGTTCTATACGCCGTTCAAGGACATGCCCGGGATCCCGCCGGACAAGCAGGCGGCGCTGCGCACGCAGGCGGTCGAGGTCATCAGGACCGTGGTGCAGCCGACGTACGTCGAGCTCCTCAACTTCATGCGCAACGAGTACCTGCCGGGCACCCGCACCACGCTCGCCGCGCAGGCGTTACCCGACGGCAAGGAGTTCTATCGCGCCAAGATCCGCGAGTTCACCACGCTCGACATGGATCCGAAGGCGATTCACGAGCTCGGCGAGTCGGAGGTGGCGAAGCTCCACCAGGCGATGCTCGAGCAGATGCAGGCCACCGGCTTCAAGGGCGACTTCCCCGCATTCCTGCATTTCCTGCGCACCGATCCGCGCTTCTATGCGAAGACTCCGCAGGAGCTGCTGAACCGCGCGGCGTGGATCGCCAAGGTGTTCGACGGCAAGGCTGCGACCTACTTCGGGTACCTGCCGCGGGCGCGCTTCACCATCAAGCCGGTACCGGATGACCTCGCGCCGTTCTACACCGCCGGCCGCGGCGGCCCGGGGGTCTACCTTGTCAACACCTACGACCTGCCGAGCCGCCCGCTCTACAACCTCACGGCGCTTACGCTGCACGAGTCGGCGCCCGGACACGCGTTCCAGATCCCCATCGCGATGGAGCACAAGAGCCAGCCCGAGTTCCGCCGCCTGAGCTACATCTCGGCGTACGGCGAGGGCTGGGCTCTGTACTGCGAGCGGCTCGGGGATGAGATGGGGATGTACGAAACGCCGTACGACCGCTTCGGCATGCTCGGCTACCAGATCTGGCGCGCCGCGCGGCTCGTGGTCGACACCGGCGTGCACTCGATGGGATGGACGCGCGAGCAGTCGATCGATTACCTCAAGCAGTACACGGCGCTCCCCGAGCATGAGATCGGCACCGAAGTAGATCGCTACATCGCGTGGCCGGGCCAGGCTCTGTCGTACTACCTCGGCGAGCGGGCGATCGTCGAAGGGCGCGCGCGCGCCGAGAAGGCGCTCGGTGAGCGCTTCAACATCCGTGCCTTCCATGACGCGGTACTTGAGCTTGGCTCGGTGCCGTTGCCGGTGCTGACGAAAAGAATCGACCACTTCATAGCCGACGGCGGCAAGGGGCCCTATCCGGACATGGAGTAGGGGATCATGGGTGTACCATCGACATGTTGGGCGAAACAGTCGCCATCGGGAGGGAGAAACAATGAAACGCATGACATGGCTGATGACTGCGGCGCTCGCGCTGCTGGCCGTTTGCGCGGCCTCGGCGCAGACCACGGGGACGAGCACAGCGCCGGCGGCTAAGCCGGCCAACAGTCAGCAGGAGAAGATGAAGACCTGCAACGCGGATGCGAGCTCCAAGGGCCTGAAGGGCGATGACCGCAAGGCCTACATGAAGACCTGCCTGTCGGATCAACCGGCGGCGCCGGCCAAGACCAACAGCCAGCAGGAGAAGATGAAGAGCTGCAATGCGGATGCGACCTCCAAGGGCCTGAAGGGTGCTGATCGCAAGAGCTTCATGAGCACCTGTCTGAAAGGCTCGGGATCCGATCCGGCCAAATGACGGCATCCCCGCTATGACCGCAGCCACTGACCCCCAGGTCACCGGCGGTTGCACCTGCCGCGCGGTGCGCTATGCGATGCGCGACAAGCCCCTCATCGTGCACTGCTGTCACTGCCGCTGGTGCCAGCGCGAGAGCGGCGCGGCGTTCGCGCTCAACGCGCTGATCGAAGCGGACCGCATGGAGCTGCTCGAGGGCGCACCCGAGGTGATCATGACGCCGAGCGCGAGCGGCAAGGGGCAGAAGATGAACCGCTGCCCGCGCTGTCGGGTCACGGTATGGAGCACCTATGCGGGCGCCGGGGACGCGCTGCGGTTCGTGCGCGTCGGCACGCTCGATGACCCGGACGCCTTCCCGCCCGACATCCACATCTTTACCGAGTCGAAGCAGCCCTGGGTCGTGCTGCCCGCCGGCGCGCGCGCCGTCAGCCAGTACTACAAGAGCGCCGAAGTCTGGAGCCCGGAGAGCCTCGCGCGACGCCGTATCCTGCTCGGCGGATGACTCCGGTCGTCGAGGCGATATAGAGAATATGCATACCAGAAGGTAAAAATACGATTATTCCTTTGTAGCACGGGTTGCCTAGAATCCGCGCTCTAAATGCGGAATCCGACCCCAGCGGTCCCTTATCCACTCGCCGGTCAGCAGCTGCCCTGTCTCGTCGGCGGCGAGTTCATCCTCCAGGGCAGAAGTTTCCCCAACGTCAGCCCGGTGAACGGCCGGGTGATCGCGACCGTCACCGAGGCGGATGCCGCGCTCGTCGATCGGGCGGTGCAGGCCGCGCGCGCCGCACTGCGCGGCCCGTGGGGGCGGCTCACGGTGCAGGAGCGCTGCGCGCTGCTGCGCAAGGTCGCCGAGCGCATCGAGCAGCGCTTCGATGAGTTCGTCAGCGCCGAGATCGCCGATACCGGCAAGACGCTCTCACAGGCGAGCTCGCTCGACATCCCGCGCGGAGCGGCGAACTTCCGCGCTTACGCGGACCTGGCGCTGGCGCGCGCCTCCGAGTGCTTCGAGATGGGTACGGCCGACGGCCGCGGCGCCCTCAACTACACGGTCCACAAGCCGGTCGGCGTGGTGGCGGTGATAGCGCCCTGGAACCTGCCGTTCCTGCTGCTGACGTGGAAGGTGGCGCCGGCACTGGTGTGCGGCAATGCCGTGGTCGCGAAACCGTCCGAGGAGACACCGTCCTCGGCGGCACTGCTCGCGCAGGTCATGCAGGAGGTGGGCATGCCCGCCGGCGTGTTCAATCTGCTGCACGGCTTTGGCGCGGACTCGACGGGCGAGGCGCTGGTAAGCCATCCCGACGTGAGCGCCATCGCCTTCACCGGCGAGTCGGCCACCGGCTCGGCCATCATGAAGAGCGCCGCGCCGACCGTGAAGGCACTGTCCTTCGAGCTCGGCGGCAAGAACGCCGCGCTGGTGTTCGCGGATGCGGATTTCGAGGCGGCGCTCGCCGGCACGCTGCGTTCGGTGTTCGCCAACTGCGGCCAGGTGTGCCTGTGCTCGGAGCGCGTCTACATCGAGCGGCCGATCTACGAGCGATTCGTCGCCGCGCTCGCCGACGGCGCCCGGCGCCTCAGGGTCGGCGGCCCCTACGAGGGCGCCGATATGGGTCCGCTCATCTCACGCGCGCACCGCGACAAGGTGCTCGGCTACTACCGCCTGGCGCGCGAGGAGGGCGGTGAGATCCTCACCGGCGGCGGCATTCCGCAATTCGCCGATGAGCGCGACGGCGGTGCCTTCATCGAGCCCACCGTCGTGCGCGGGCTGGCCGAGCACTCGCGCTGCGTGCGCGAGGAGATCTTCGGCCCCATCTGTCACGTGGCGCCCTTCGACACGGAAGAGCAGGCGGTGCGGCTCGCGAACGACACGCATTACGGGCTCGCGGCGGCGGTGTGGACCTCGAATCTGCAGCGCGCGCATCGCGTCGCGCGGGCCATGGAGGTCGGCATCGCCTGGGTGAACGACTGGTTCCTGCGCGATCTGCGCACGCCGTTCGGCGGCGTGAAGCTCTCCGGCATCGGGCGCGAAGGCGGGGCGCACTCACTGGCATTCTTCTCCGAGCCCATGAACATCTGCGTGAAGCTCTAGGCATGCGCGCGCCTGAAGCAAAGACGAGCGCCGTGGTGGCCGGCAAGGCGCGCCCCCGCGGCAGCTATCCGCACTACCGTCGCGCCGGGGATTTCATCTTTGTGTCGGGCACGAGCTCGCGGCGCGCCGACGACTCGATCGCCGGTGCGGTGCGCAGCGCCGACGGTGAGCTGCTGCTCGACATCCGCTCCCAGACACGCGCCGTGATCGAGAACCTCCGCGACATCCTCGCGGCCGCCGGCGCGAGCCTCGCCGACCTCGTCGAGGTGAGCACCTTCCTCGTCAGCATGGATGACTTCGCCGGCTACAACGAGGTGTACAGCGAGTTCTTCGGCGTTGCGGGCCCGGCGCGCACCACGGTGGCCGTGGCGCAGCTGCCGCACCCGCATCTTCTGATCGAGATCAAGGCGGTGGCCTGGCGAGCCGGCGCGGGCACGCCGCCCTGAGGAGGCAGACGAGCATGGGCACGATCGACATTCACACGCATTTTCTGCCGCGCACCTGGCCGGACCTGGCGGCGCGCTTCGGCACGCCCGACTGGCCGTGGCTGCGCCACGGCGCCGACGGTAAGGCCATGCTCATGGTCGGGGAGCGCGAATTTCGCCCGGTCGGCGCGGCGTGCTGGGATGCGGCGCTGCGTCTCGAGCAGATGGATCGCGACCGGGTCGACGTGCAGATCATGTGCGCGACGCCGCTGCTGTTCGCCTACCAGCGTCCGGCCGCGCAGGCGCTCGAGTGCGCGCGCATCTTCAACGATGCGGCGCTCGAGATCTGCGCGCACGCGCCGCGGCGGTTGAAGTCGCTGTGCCAGGTGCCGCTGCAGGACACCGAGCTCGCCTGCCGCGAATTGAGCCGCGCGATGGCCGAGGGTCACCTCGGCGTTCAGATCGGCAACCACGTCGGCGCCCGCGAGCTCAACGACGAGGGCATCGTCAGCTTCCTGCGGCATTGCGCAGCGGAGGGGGCGGCGGTGTTCGTGCATCCGTGGGACATGATGGCGCAGGAGCGCATGCCGCGTTATCAGCTGCCGTGGCTCGTTTCGATGCCGGCGGAGACCCAGCTGTCGATCCTGTGGCTGATCCTGTCGGGCGCCTTCGAACGGCTGCCGCGCTCGCTCAAGCTGTGCTTCGCGCACGGCGGCGGCAGCTTTCCGTACCTGCTCGGACGCGTCGACAATGCCTGGCGCAACCGCGACATCGTGCGCGAGGACTGCCCGCACCCGCCGTCCTCGTACCTCGACCGCTTTGCCGTCGATGCGACGGTGTTCAGCCCCGACGCGCTCGAGTTCCTGGTACGCACCATGGGCGAGGACCGCGTCATGCTCGGCTCGGACTATCCTTTTCCGCTCGGCGAGCAGCAGGTCGGCAGTCTCATCCGCTCCCATCCAACACTGCCGGCTGCAACCCGCGAGAAGCTGCTGCATGGCAATGCCGCGGCGTTCTTCGGCCTCGGGGCCCGCGCTGCAACCCGCACGTCGCAAGTACCCGTTATGATCGGCGCATGACCTCGGTACGGCTCGAGCGCTGGATCACCCGCAAATTCCGCCTGCGCCACGTCGAGCTGATTGCCGAGCTGCATGACTGCCGCAGCATCCTCAAGGCGGCGCGGCGCCTGAGCCTCACGCAACCGACCGTGACCAAGGCGCTGCAGGACGTCGAGTCGACGCTCGGCGTGAAACTCTTCGAGCGCAGCAACCGCGGACTCGAGCCGACCGCCTACGGGGAGATCTTCGCACGCCACGCCAAGATCGTGCTGGCGCAGCTGCGGCACGCGGCCGAGGAGCTCGAGAGCCTGCGCGCGGGCTACAGCGGCAAGGTAACGGTCGGGACGCTGCTCGCCGCCTCCGCCAGCATCCTCCCCGATGCGATCGCGCTCCTGAAGAAGCAGCGCCCCGGGGTGGCGATCAGCGTCGTGGTCGGCACCTACGACATTCTCATGCCCTCGCTCCTGGTGGGCGATCTCGACATGGTGCTCGGGCGTTTGCCCGACGAGGGCCGCAGCCCCGCGCTGGTGTACGAGGAGTTCTACGCCGAGCCGATCTGCGTCGTCACCCGGCGCGGCCACCCGCTCAGCCGCCGGCGGCGGCTCACTCTCAAGGACCTCGCCAGCGAGGCGTGGCTGTTGCCGCTGCCGGAGACGGCGCTGCGCCGGCAGATCGAGCGCGCCTTCGTCGAGGCCGGCGCGCCGCTGCCGAGCAACGTGATCGAATCGGTGTCGATCCTCACCAACCGCGCGCTGCTGCGCAAGTCCGAGTTCCTCGGCATCATGCCCTATCACGTCGCCCTCGATGACGTGCAGCAGGGACTGCTGGCGATCCTGCCGGTGAAGCTCAAATCACTCGAGACGCCGGTGGGCGCGATCCTGCGTGCACCGGGAAAGCTGCCACCCGCTGCGAGCGCGCTGCTCGAGTGCCTGCGGCTGGCCGGCCGAGAGGTGCCCAAATGAAACGGCCCCGTCCATGATCGCCCTGGTACGCGAAGTCAGCCCGTGCCTTGCCGACTGCGAGCTCAGCTTCCTGCCCCGCGTGCCGATCGACGCCGAGCTCGCCTTCCGCCAGCACGCCGCCTATGCAGCCGAGCTTGCCGCGCTCGGCAAGAGCGTCGAATGGCTGGCGCCGCTCGCCACTCAAGCCGATGGCGTGTTCGTCGAGGACACGGCCGTCGTCCTTGCCGAGGTTGCGGTGATCGCGCACCCCGGCGTGGCCTCACGCCGCGAAGAGGTGGCGAGCGTGGCCGAGGTGCTGGCGCGCCACCGGCGACTGGTACGCATCACGGCGCCCGGCACGCTCGAGGGGGGCGATGTGGTGTGCATCGGCCGCACGCTGTACGTGGGTGCTTCGGGACGCAGCAACGCGGAGGGGATTCAGCAGCTCGCGCGCTCGCTCGAGCCCTTCGGCTACCGCGTGCGCTCGGTCGCCATGCGCGACTGTCTGCACTTGAAGAGCGCCGCCACGTTCATTCCGCCGGACATCGTGCTGGCGAACCCGGCGTGGGTGGACCCGCAGGTGTTTGACGCCGTGCGGGTGATCGAGGTCAGCGCGGGAGAGGAGTTCGGCGCCAACACGCTGACCGTCGCGGGCGTCACGCTGCTGAGCGCGGCCTTTCCACAGACCGAGCAGCGTCTCAAGGCGGCGGGAGTCAACACCCGGGCGCTCGATGTGAGCGAGCTGCAGAAGGCGGAAGCGGCGCTCACCTGCATGAGCCTCATCCTGTAGCGCGCCCACGAATCGAGCCCGTGGCGGCGACGACCGCCATCGGCCCACGACCGGTCACCGGCGTTGCTGGAATCGCCGCCCGAAAGCAGTCGCCCACGCCTTACGGTAGGCTATGGGCACCAACCAAGAGCCTTTGAATGGCCGACCGCACCGAGCCAGATAATCGCCAGGGGCGCGACACGACGTGGGCACCGTGACCGACCCTGGCAAGGCGGTGTTCCTCAGCTACGCGTCGCAGGACGCGCAGGCTGCACAGCGACTGTCCAATGCGCTGCGCGCCGCCGGCATCGAAGTTTGGTTCGACCAGAGCGAGCTGCGGGGCGGGGATGCCTGGGACCAGTCGATCCGCAAGCAGATCAAAACCTGCGCGCTGTTCCTTCCCATCATCTCGAAACACACGCATGAGCGGGCGGAAGGATACTTTCGGCTGGAATGGAAGCTCGCCGTTGACCGCTCGCACTTGATCGCGGCCCATAAGGCCTTCCTGGTGCCTGTGGTCATCGACGACACGGGAGAGGACGAGGAACATGTTCCGGAGAAGTTCCGCGAGGTGCAGTGGACACGCTTGGCCGCGGGAGCGACGCCAGCCGAGTTCGTCACGCGCATTCAGCGGCTGCTGTCCGGAGAGTCCGGCCAGGCGCTGATCGCGGCGCGGCGGCCGGGGGTGGCCCCGAGACGGCCTTGGCGCTCGGGGCTCTGGCTGGCGCCGGTCGCCGTGCTCGCTGCAGTAGCCGTCGCATACCTTCTCGTCGAGAAGTCCTGGACCGCCAAGCCCCCGCCCCCCGCAAAGCCCGCGACGCACGACGAGGCACCAACGGCATTCACTCCGCCACCACACTCCATCGCCGTGTTGCCGTTCATGAATATGAGCGGCGACCCGAGCCAGGAGTACTTCTCCGACGGCCTCACGGAGGAGTTACTCAATTCGCTAAGCCGTATCAATGAACTGCGCGTTGCGGCGCGCACATCGGCCTTTTCCTTCAAGGGTAAGGATGCCGACATTGATACCATCGCGCGCAAACTCAATGTGGCCGCGGTTCTTGAGGGGAGCGTGCGGCGATCGACGCACACTGTGCGTATCACTGCTCAGCTCATCGATACCGTCACCGGGTTTCACATGTGGTCGCAGACCTATGACCGTAACCTCGGCGACGTGCTGGCGCTGGAGACTGAAATTGCAACCGCGGTTGCGAACGCCCTCAAAGTCACGCTCCTCGAAGACACAGGGAAGAAAATCGAGCTCGGCGGCACGGTAATTCCGGCGGCGTTCGATGCCTATCTGCGCGGAAAAAAGATAGGACGTACAGCGGTCAGTGAGGAGGACGTGCAAGCAGCTATCGGTGCCTACACGGAAGCCATTGACCTCGATCCCCACTTCGCAATGGCGTTCGCAGAGCGGTCCCTTGAGCTAAGCAACTACGCCGACTTCAACGCTCGAGGTCCGGCAGTTCGTACGAGCCACGACAAGGCGTTGGCCGATGCGCGTACGGCAGTCAGTTTGGCGCCTGAACTCGCGGAGGGACATTACGCTTTGGGCGTGGGTTTCGGGTCGGGCATGCTGGACTTTGCGCAAGCAGATAGAGAATTCGAGCGTACCCTGGCGCTTGCACCAGGCAGTGGCCGTATGTTGAGCGCTTATAGCCGCCACGCGGCGGAATTAGGCCACACGGCCGCAGCAATCGCTGCCGCTCGCCGAGCCGTTATCCTGGATCCTTTGAATTTTCATCTGCATCGAACGGTGGGCATCGTATTCGTGCTAGCCCGTCAATACGCAGATGCCATTACTGCCTACCGGACGGCGATTTCTCTCCAACCAGACTGGGTCAGAAATTACGCGCTTCTCGGTCAGCCGCAGTATTTGCTTGGTGATTTTGACGCCGCCCGCGCATCGTGCGAGGTCGCACTCGCTGATGAAGTAGGGCAGGCCTGCCTGGCGGTGGTCTACATGAGACTCGGAAGGCAGGCGGACGCCGAGGCCATGTTACAAAGGCTCAGGTCCTCTCTTGGGGACAATGGTGCGTACGATTTTGCGTGTATTTACGCACAATGGGGTGAAATCCCGAAGGCGCTTGAGTGGCTTGAGACCGCCATGCACCTGCGCGATGCGTCACTCTCTGAACTGAAAGCCGAACCGGACCTTGATCCACTGCGCAAGGAGCCGCGGTTCCAGGCGATCGAACGGGCCTTGAAGTTTCCCAACTAACTGTTCCGGCGCGCTTCCCGAAACCGGACGGTCGCGACCGGCTGCAAGGGGTCGGCTTTGACCGCTCGCGGCCCCGGGCAAAACCACCGCTGTTAAGTGGGATTGCCGGCAACGTTGAACAGAATTGCCCATTCTGTTCAGCGCCCCGGCAGAATACCGGCGCTGAATGGCCGGTCGGGAGCGGATGCATACACTCGCACCGCTGGCGTGCCAACCGACTGCAGGGAGTTCAATCCCATGATGATCAAGCATCTCGCCGTGCTGGCGGCCGCTCTGATGATTTCATCGACGGCTGCAGCGCAAACGATCAGGCGGATACCCCTGACACCCAGTCAAAACCCAACGAACGCTGACCTTCCGTTTTCACAGGCGGTATGGGCCGGAGACACCCTCTATGTGAGCGGCTGGCTCGACCCGGACGTGAAGACGCATACCGACATCAAGTCGCAAGCTGTGGGCATTCTCGAGGACATGCAGAAATTTCTCGCATCGCAGAAGCTCACGCTGGGCGACGTAGTGATGATGCGCGTCTACATCGGGGGCGATCCAACGAAAGACTTCAGGGGAGACGCCCTGGAGGCGCGCGCCGGTTTCCGCCAGTTCTTCGGGACCAAGGACCAACCGAACAAGCCCGCCTGCACCACGGTGCACGTGCCTCTGCCGGCCGCCCCGCGTGGCGTCCTGGTGGAAATCGACGTGCCCGAAGTCGTCTTCGGGCGCCCTCGCGGGCGACTGACACGATCAGACGCCCGGCTGGGCAAGGCCAGGATCGCACCGTTTGCCGCCGTTGGCCTCGCTGCGAAAACTCACCGTTCACCTCGCTACGTAGACAGAGGCCGCCAACGGCGGCTCTCGGGCGGCGATCCAACACACCTGGCGATGGTCGGTTGGTGTTGCAAATGCGGTGCTGCGCCAGGTGCGCGGCCAGATCGGTGAGCGGATGATCTAGGTTCGGCAATCTCCCCGAGGGGCGATGGCACGCCCCGAAAAGCAGACGGAGTATCATGCTCTCAGGCCGCCGTGCCGAAAGGGGGTCTCAATGGCCATCAAATTCACCGTGAACGGACAGAGTCGCGAACTGGATCTCGACCCGGACATGCCGCTCCTGTGGGCAATCCGCGATCACCTGGAGATGTCCGGCACCAAGTTCGGCTGCGGCATGGCGCTTTGTGGTGCCTGCACCGTGCACATCGACGGCCAACCCACGCGCTCCTGTGTCACGCCCGTATCGGCCGTCGAGGGCCGCAGCGTCACGACCATCGAGGGGCTCGCGGGCGCGGCCGGCCGGGCTGTGCAGGAGGCCTGGATCGCGCTCGATGTGCCGCAATGCGGCTACTGTCAGAGCGGCCAGATCATGTCGGCCGCGGCGCTACTCGCGTCAAATCCGCAGCCGAGCGATGCGGACATCGACACCGCGATGGCCGGGAACATCTGCCGCTGCGGCACCTACGTTCGCATCCGGGACGCCATTCATCACGCCGCATCCGCTCTTGCCAGCAAGCCGGCTGCCGGCTGAAGGGTCGAACCATGTACTTGCGACACTTCGAGGAGGCGGCCGCGCGGTCCGCGGGCGGCACGCGCAGCGAGCTGAGCAGGCGCGAGTTTCTCAAGCTGTCGACGCTTGCCGGCTCGGGACTCACGCTCGGCGTGCTGCTGCCGGGCTGCGGCGCATCGGGCCCGGGAAGCTCCGCGCCGGCGGAGCCGCTGGTCATGCCGTTTGTGCACATCGCGCCCGACAACACCGTCACCGTGATCTGCAAACATGTCGAGGCCGGGCAGGGTGTGTGGACCGGACTGCCGGCGATCGTCGCCGAGGAGCTCGATGCCGCATGGGAGCAGATGCGCGTCGAGAGTGCGCCCGCTCAGGTTCCGCTGTATCAGAACAACGCGTTCGTGCCGCTCGGGGTACACGCGCAATTGACCGGCGGCTCGACAGCCGTCGCCAATTCCTGGCAGCAGCTGCGTGAGGCGGGCGCTACTGCGCGCGCCATGCTGGTGGCCGCTGCGGCGCAACAGTGGAGCGTACCGGCGACGGAGGTGACTGTGAGCGAGGGCGTGCTCGCGCACGCGCTTTCGCATCGCAAGGCTACGTTCGGCGAGTTGGCCGGGAGCGCCGCGAAGCAGCCCGTGCCTGCGAGCGTCAAGCTCAAGGACCCGGCCAGCTTCAGGATCGTCGGCCGCGACAGACTGCCGCGCCTCGATGCGCGCGCGAAATCAACCGGCACGCAGCAGTACGCGATCGATGTGCGGCTGCCCGGCATGATGACGGCGGTGGTGATGCGTCCGCCGCGCTTCGGCGGCAAGGTCACGTCGTTCGATGCCACGAAGGCGAGGGCAGTCGCCGGGGTGGTCGACGTCGTCGAGATCCCGCGCGGCGTCGCGGTGGTGGCGCGCGATATGTACTCGGCGAAGAAAGGTCGTGAGGCACTCAGCGTAACCTGGGACGAATCGGCTGCCGAGAAGCGCGGCACAGCGCAACTCATGAGGGAATACCGGGACCTCGCCCGGGGCAAGGACGCGCTGACGGTGGCGCACGCAGGCGATCCGGACGCGGCGTTGGCGCACGCGGTGAAGCGCGTTCAGGGGGATTTCGAGTTTCCCTACCTCGCCCACGCCACGATGGAGCCGCTCACCGCGGTGTGCGCGCTGAGCCCCGACAAATGCGAGATCTGGGCCGGCTGTCAGATGCAGACGGCCGACCAGGCCGCTGCAGCGGCCATCACCGGGCTCAAGCCCGAGCAGGTCCTCATCCACACGCTCGCCGCGGGAGGCACCTTCGGCCGCCGGGCCACGCCTGATTCCGACTTCGTTTCGGAGGTCACCTCGATTGCCAGGGCCACCGGCGGCAAGTATCCGGTGCGGCTCATCTGGACGCGCGAGGACGACATCACCGGCGGACGCTACCGGCCGCTCAACTATCACCGCATCGAGGCGGGCCTCGATCACGGCGGCAAGGTCGCCTGGCGCCAGCGCATCGTCGGACAGTCGATCATCGCCGGGACACCGTTTGAGCCGGTGATGATGAAGAACGGACTCGACCCCACGGCTGTCGGCGGCACGGCAGCCGAGGAATACGACCTCGAGCACGTGCACGTGAGCTGGACGCGACCGAAGGTGGGCGTGCCGGTGCTGTGGTGGCGCTCGGTCGAGAACACACACACCGCATACTCCAAGGAAGTGATGCTCGACGAGCTCGCGCGGGCGGCCGGCGAGGATCCGGTGGCATTTCGCCTGAAATTCCTCGGTAAGCATCCTCGACACGTCGCCGCCCTCAAGCTCGTCGCTGAGAAGGCGGCCTGGGACAAGCCGTTCGCGAAGCACGGTGGCCGCGGCCGCGGGGTGGCGGTGCACGAGTCTTTTGGCACGGTGGTCGCACAGATCGCCGAAGTTACGGTGCAGGGCGACAAGCTCACCGTCGACCGCGTGGTGTGCGCCGTGGATTGCGGCATCGCGGTTACGCCGGACGTGGTCAGGGCACAGATGCAGAGCGCCATCGGGTACGGGTTGTCGGCGGCTCTCACAGGCAAGATCACCCTCACCGACGGGCGCGTCGATCAGACCAACTTCCATCAGTACACGGTGCTGCGTCTGCCGGACATGCCGCGCACGATTGAGATCTACATCGTGCCCTCGACGAATGCGCCCTCGGGTGTGGGCGAGCCCGGTACGCCGCCGATCGCGCCCGCGGTGGCGAACGCAGTGCACGATGCGGTCGGCCTCAAGCTCCACACGCTGCCGTTCGATCTCGCGGCGGCCCGCCGCGCGCACGTCTGAAGGCCGACCGCGAGCGGCGAAGTCGCAAACGGGTGGCTGACATGCGCGTCATAACGAACGTCGCCGCCGCGGCCATCGTCGGGGTGATCACAGGCGGCCTCGCGCTTGGACAGGCGCAACGGCAGGAGGAGGTAGCTGCCCGCGGTGCAGAGGTCATGCCCTTCAGGTTGAGCGCAACCACGCACGTGTTTACCAAGACGCCTGCCGGAGGCCTTCAGCAGGTAGTCGCGAAGAATCCCGGCGACAGTGAGCAGGTTCGTTTGATTCGGATGCACCTCGAGGACATCGCGACGCACTTTCACCAGGGCGACTATTCGGGCCCGGCGCAAACACACGGCGAGCGGATGCCGGGGCTCGCACAGCTCAGGGCCGCGAAACCCGGCGAGATCAGGGTCCTGTACACCGACGTAGCCGCCGGCGGACAGATCGAGTACCTCGCGCAGCGACCCGAGCTGATTGCGGCCATACACGAGTGGTTCGACGCGCAGCTCTCGGACCACGGGGCCGACGCCATGGCCGGCCACGACCATATGGCGCATCCGTAAGGCTGGATACTCCTGAGCGCCGTCAGGCGCCCGGGTCGTTTGCATCCGGGTAGAAGAGCTGCTGCCCGTCGATTTTGTAATTGGCGATCGCCCTCTGGCCCTCGGGCGAGATCAGATAGTCGATGAAGGCCTGGCCCAACGCTTTCCTGACGTTCGGGTGCTTCGCCGGATTGACCAGCATGACGCCGTATTGATTGAAGAGCCGCCGGTCACCCTGCACGACGATCTCAAGGTCAGCTTTGTTCGAGAAGTGAATCCAGGTCGCGCGGTCGGACAACACGTAGGCGTTGCTCGCCGCCGCGAAGTTGAGCGCGGCGCCCATGCCCTGGCCAATCGACTTGTACCAGGGGCCGCGGGATTGCTCGATGTCGATGCCGCAGGCCTTCCAAAGGGCAAGCTCGGCCAGATGTGTGCCCGAGCGATCGCCGCGTGACACGAACGGCGCCTGCTTGTCCCGGATCGCCTGTAGCGCCTGCCCGATGTCCTTCACGCCGTGAATGCCGGCCGGGTCGCTCTTCGGCCCGATCAGGACGAAGTCGTTGTACATCACCGGGTAGCGCCTGAGGCTCTCGCCCTGCGCCAGAAATTGCAGCTCGGCCGCCTTCGCGTGCACGAACACCACATCCGCATCGCCGCGCCGGCCGGTGTCGAGCGCTTGTCCCGTGCCCTGGGCCACTACCTTCACGGCGATCCCGGTTTTCTGCTCGAAGAGCGGCAGCAGATACTCGAACAGGCCGGAGTCCTGAGTGGAAGTCGTCGACGCGACGACGATCGAGCGGTCATCGGCCCGCGCGGCCGCTACCGCGCCGAACAGCACCAGGGCGACCACCCACAGGACAACGTAGGTTCGAGCTTTCACCGCGCAGTTCATGGGTCCGCCCTCCGACCTAGATCAGGAGCTCGCCGGCGATAAACCGCTTCGCCGCGTCCGTACACGGGTCGGCGAAGAACTTCTGTGCCGGGCGCCTCTCGATCAGCTCGCCTCGGTGCAGCAGCAGGATCTCCCCCGCGAGCCGTCGCGCCTCGCCGAGATCGTGCGTCGCCATCACCACTTTGACACCGGTCTCGCTCACCGCGCGCACGAGGTCCTCGATCGCCTTGGTCGCGGCGGGGTCGAGGCTCGCGGTCGGCTCGTCCAGGAAGAGTACCGCGGGGTTGCGTGCGAGGGCGCGCGCCAGCGCCAGCCGCTGTTGCTCACCGCCTGAGAGCCGGCGGGCCGGCCGATCCGCGAGAGCTTCGAGACCGACGATTCGCAACAGCTCCGCCAGCCGGCTCTTGCGATCGGCGCCGGCTACGCCCGCGGCCGCGAGCGCATACCCGAGATTGCCGGCGCAACTGCGCCGGAGCATCACGGGGCGCTGAAAGACGATGGCACGCCCTGTCGGGGAAGGCACGTTACGACCGCCCCAGGTGATGCCGCCGCAAGTGGGCGCAACGAGTCCCATCGCAGCCCGCAGCAACGTCGACTTACCGGAGCCGTTCGGGCCGATCAGCACCGTGGGCGGCCCCGCCGAGATCGTGAACGAGAGGTTGCGCAAGAGCACCGTGGTGCCCCTGTGGATGTCGACGCCGGCAAAGAGGATCGGCAGGTCGGAGTGCGGTGCGCGCATCGTCATGCGGCGAAGCGCTCGCCGGCGCGCCGCACACCCCAGGCGAGCGCGCTCACCGAAATGACGATGAGGAGCAGCACGACTCCCAAACCGATTGCGAGCGGCAGGTTTCCCTTGGAGGTTTCGAGGGCCATCGCGGTCGTGATCGTGCGCGTAAAACCCTCGATGTTGCCGCCCACGATGATGATGGAGCCGACCTCGGCGGCAGCTCGTCCATAGCCGGCGAGGAAGGCCGTGGTGAGGGAGAAGCGCCCGTCCCAGAGGAGCGTGGCGACTCGCTGCAGGGGGCCGACGTTCATGGCGGTGAGCTCGTCGCGATACTCGGCCCACAGGTCCTCGACCGTCTGACGCGTGATGGCCGCGATGATCGGAGTAACGAGGATTGTCTGAGCAATGACCATGGCCTTCGGCGTGAAGAGCAAGCCCCACGCACCCAGAGGCCCAGAACGCGAGAGCGCGAGGTAGCACGCGAGTCCGACCATGACGGGCGGCAGCCCCATCATGGCGTTGAGCGCCACGATGGCCACCTCTCGGCCCCTGAAGCGCGTGAGCGCCACGAGCGCACCGAGCGGAGCTCCGAGAAGCGCCGCGAGGACGGTCGCACTGAGGCTCACCCCAATGGACAGTCTGACGATGGCAAGCAGCGCCGGGTCACCCGTGAAGAGCAGATGCAAGGCCGAGAGGCTCTGTGCTCCCATGACTATAGCCGCAACCAACCGCGCTTCAGGATGTACGCGAACGTCGTGCCGGCCACGAACGCGAGGCCCACGTTCCACAGCGAAAACGCCGCCGTGGTGATCGTGATGAACCGCTCACCCTTGTTCTTGCTGAAATCACAAGATCCGAGCGCGAGCTGCGCTCCCGTGAGGAACAGGATCACTCCGAGGACTGGCCGGGCGAATAGGGCAAAGATGGCGTTGATGGAGTCGCTGAGGAAGAAGGCGCAGCACAGGAGGATGGCCCCCAGGATGATGGGCGCGCCGCCGGTGCGTGCTCCGAAGGCGACGTGGCCGGCCATGCCGCCGGCACCGTGACACATCGGTACGCCGCCTAAGGCGGCGCTCGCGAGGTTCATGACACCGGTCGAGGTGGCGAGCGTGTTCTCGCCCACGGCGCGGTCGGCAAAGAGGCGGTTGTTCTCTTCACGGATTGCGATGATGGCGTTTCCGAGCGTCAGGGGCAGCTGTGGAAGTGCGAGCAGCGTCGTGCCGATCAGGAGGTCATGCCAGGTCACACCTGAGAGGGCGAAACGCGGCAGGTGCAGTTCCGGTCTCGCTGACAGGAGCGCTCGCAGGAGATCGGGGTTCTGATACGCCCCACAGGCTACCCCGAAGACGAGGAGCAGGAACATCGCGGGAATGGCTTTGTTGGTGAGCAAGAGCACGGTCCCCAAGAGCCCGACAGCGGCGATGGCCCACCCGTCATTCATGTTGCGGACGCCCTGGAGCATGAAGCCCATGCCGAGACCCAGCACGATGCCGACTACTACGAACCGTGGGACGAGACCGGCGATGTGCCTGGCCGTTCCCGTGAGTCCGAGCGCGAGCCAGATGAGTCCGGTCGCCAGACTCGCTCCGTAGACCGTGGCCGGCGTGATAGTTGCCGTCTGAGCCGCCTGTGTAGTGGCCACAGCGCCAATCGCTTTCATGGGCTGTACCGGAAAAGGAGTCCGGTAGTAGAGCCCACATGCGACCATCGCACCGCCGAAAGAGAAGAGGATGCCAAAGGGGTCGACCTTGACGACCGCAATGTAGGCGACCACGAACGGAATCAACGTCCCGAGATCGCCGAATGCCCCGGCCCACTCCATGCGATCGAAGCGGTTACCAGTACGGGTGTCGGGCGTGCTATCGGGCACCAGACAGACCTCCCAGCACGAGAAATTAAGTGCCTGTCCGACGCTTCTTCGACACGGGTACTTTGTGAGCGGATCTGGAGCGACCGCGGATTACGACCCGGGTCCTGATTTCCCTGAGACACTCGCCCGCAACTTGGTTTAGCTCGCGCTCCACCTCGCGATAGCGCTCTATCAGTAGAACCCCGAAGGGGGTGATCTCGGCGCCTCCGCCCCCCCGGCCACCAGCGCTATTCACTGTCGCGGGCACATCAAAGGTCTTGTTTACGCTGTCGAGCAGGAGCCACGCGCGCCGATAGCTCATACCCATCTGTCGCGCGGCCTCTGAAACCGACCGATGTGTCCCGATACCCTCAAGCAAGGCAATTTTCCCAGGACCCAAATTTGCATATTCAGTGAAATCTATTCGGAACCGAATCAGCGGCGCTTGCTTCATGATCCCTCTACCACTCGATCGAATCGGTGGAGCGTTATACGAATAACGTACAACGCTTGTCAAAAGCCCACGTGACGCGCGGGTCAGCACCGCCGACCGTTTACGGGAACTCGGGAGACCGACCGAGGAATGCCGCCAGTCAGCCCAGCTGAACTGCCCGATACCGGACGTTCGTGATAGGCCGCTTGGGGCTCGATCCGAGTCATAGCTGCTCGATCGCGGACGATTCAGCCCGGACCCGCTGCTTCCGGCCAAGAACAGTCAGTCCCCCTCAGTTGGTTTTTTTCCAGTAAGCGGACGTCCTGAGTAAATCCAATCGACCATCATCCCGGGAAACCCGGGTGCGAGCGCCGGCAATTTGCCGCCTGCTCGCACCGTCATGGCATGATCAGCATTTTCCATGATGACAATTCGGGGCTTCGGAGAAACCGACATTCCTCTGAGGCGCTCCCAACTGGCCTGAGCGGGAATCGTGATGTCTGCCGTGCCGAAAAACCAGAGCGACGGAATTCTGAGACTCTCGATATAAGCTTTGGGGTCGTACGTTAAGATCCTTCCGTAGAACCTGCGCTCCGGATCGTTCATATCCTCTGGCGACCAGTTAATGGCCTTGTACCACGGCTGGTCCTTGTCTTTTGCGATCTGCGCCTGCAGATCACTCCAACTGGCCTGACCTTTGCAGACGCTGTTGTCGAGCTTCAGAAGCGGTAGCGCCTTCGCCAGTTCGGTGTTCGGCATGCCGGCTTCGCGCATACGGTTACCGTATTGGGCGAAACCCTCATCCTCGACCGTGACGGTGGGTCCGGAAATGCTGACGAGAAATTGCGCAGGTGCGCCGCGCGAAACCGCCAGCGGCGCAACCCAACAACCTTGGCTGTAGCAGACGAAGCCGGTGCGTTTCGGGTCGACGTCCGGCCGTGCCACAAGCACATGCAGCGCCGCCGCACCGTCGTCGGCCAGCTCTTCGAAGCCACCTTGACGCCAGTCGCCGGTGGATTTTCCGTTGCCGCGTTTGTCATAGAGGAGTACCACGAACCCGCGACGCGCCAGCTTGTCACCGATAAACATGCCGTCGCCGCGAGTCTCATCGCCCCCGCCGTGCAGGAATGTCATCGCGGGGTGACGGCCGACTGCGCGTGGAATGAGCAGGCTCCCAGCCAGTGTGACTGTACTGTCGTTGAAGGAGACCTCTTCCACGCGGTAAGGAAGGGGCGGCGCGCTTGCACGGCTCAGTCGGAACGATCCGTCAGTGTGTATCGTTTTCCAGGCACCGGCGACATTGCCGATTTCCAGTAAGCCGCCGAACAGCGAGTCCCCCTGCCAGGTACCGGCGAGCTTCAGCGCGCCTCGCGGCATCGGCAGGCTCACCAGCACATCGCGGTCCCGTACCTTCATGCTAATAGCGTCTTCGTGAAAGTAGCCGGAGTCGGGCCAGTCGAAGTTGGCTTTATAGCCGTCGGTGTCTCCGCTAACGCGCAGGCTGATCTCTTGCGTCGCGCCACCGCGTGTCATGCTCCCGGTCCAGAACCCGTTGAGCGATGGTTCGGCGCAACCGCAACACGGCGACAAGGAGGCAGCAAGACAGAAACGGACAACGTATGGTCGGGTCCACCGGCGCATGAAACTTCTCCGGGTCAGCCGTGGTTTGCATTAGAGGCGTCCGGCGGCGAATTCGTTTAAATGTCGTGGGCTCTTCTGCCGCTGACGCACAGCTGCGGCGATCCCTGCGCGACCGTGCTTCCCTGCGTGCGAACGCCCGTTTGAGGAGAGTGACAGGCGGCTTCGGGTCCGAGAGGCGCCTTTCCCGAGGGGATTCGCGCTAAGGTACGAGGGCGGCTAAGTCACTCCCTCCCGCGGAATGCAGGCGAAGTAATTGCGGGCTCCTGCCGCTGCTACGCGCTGGCGAGAGCTGCGGGCAGCGCGCTGAGGAAGCTCTCCACCTCAGGCTCGGTCCCGATGGTGATGCGGCACCAGTTGTCGTAGGGCGCAAAGCGCCTGCCCACCAGGATGTTGCGTGCGCGCATGAGTTCGGTGAAGCGCTTGAGCGGCATGCCGGTGTCGAAGAACACGAAGTTGCCCTGCGGCTCCGCGTAGCGCAGCTTGAGGCCGGTGAGAGCAGTAGTGATACGCACGCGGCTGGCGAGGATCCGCCGGCGAGTGTCGGTGAGGAAGGCCTGATCGCCGAGACTCGCGCGCGCGGCATGCACCGCGAACACGTTCGGCGTCGTCATGCGCGCCGCGCCGAGCTGCTTCGCGACATCGGCGCGTGCGATGCCATAACCGCAGCGGATGCCGGCCATGCCGTGGATCTTGGAGAAGGTGCGTAACACCACGACGCGCTGCCGGCCCTGAGTCAGGTCCGCCACGGTCGTGACCTCGGGGGCCACGACGAAGTCGAGGTACGCCTCATCGACGATGGCGGTGACGTGATCCGGCAGTGCCGCGACGAACGCACGGATGTCGGCCGCGGCGACCGTCGTGCCGGTGGGATTGTTGGGATTGCACAGGTACACCGCGCGCGTGCGCGCAGACACGGCCGCGTGCATGGCGGGCAGGTCGTGCCGCAGCCGCGCATCTACCGGTACGAATACGACCTTGGCCCCGCAGCCTTCCGCATAGCGCGTGAGCTCGGTATAGGTCGGCTGCGCGGCGATGATCTCTCCCGCGTCGCGCGCGGCCAGCATCCCTAAGGCACGCAGCAGCTCGCCCGAGCCGGTCGCCGTCACGATGCAGTCGGGGCTCACGCCCTCGCGCGCCGCGAGCGCCGCCACCAGCGGCCCGGTGTCATCATCGGGATAGCGGCAGCTCGTGGCAATTGCTTCGCTCACCGCGGCGCGCGCGGCCGGGGAGGGGCCGTAGGGGTTCTCGTTCCAACACAGCACGATTGGCCGATCGGCCGAGGTGCCCGCGCCCTGCGCGGCGCGCAGCGCGGCGCGCGGCCCGGCCAGGAGAATCGCAGAGGCGGTTAGAAGCTCGCGGCGGCTCAGTGTCATTGTGGTGCTCCGGCGTGCCTGTCGCGCCGCAAAAATACACCCCGGCCGCGACCTCTGGCTACGCCTATCGGGCCGCGTTGGGCGCGCGGCCACTATGCTATGGTGTAAGCGACGCAAGGATTGCGAGGCGCTCGGCCATGCACGACCTCAGAATCGGGGAGCGGGATCTCCTCGGGACGTTGAGCCCCGACAGCCTGATCGGCGCGGCTGTCTACCTGCTGATCTTCGTGCTGCTGGCGCTGCTCATCTCCCGCGGCCTGCGCCTTGCGGTCCGCTCGGCGATGGCGCGGCACGGCCACATCGACCGCACGACCGTCAGCTTCCTGCAGCAGATGGGCACGGCCGCCGTGTGGGTGGTCATGCTCATCCTTTACGCGCACCTGATCCCGGTGCTGCGCTCGATGGGCACGGCGCTGCTCGCCGGAGCCAGCGTAGCCTCGGTGGTGGTCGGACTCGCGGCCCAGAGCACGCTCGGTAACCTGGTAGCGGGAGTCGCGATCACGATCTACCGTCCGTTTCGTCTCGGCGACACCCTGCTCGTGACCATACCCGGTGGCACGGAGACCGGCACCGTCGAACTCATTTCGCTCGGCTATACCACGCTGCGTACCGCCGACGGCCGCCAGATCGTGCTTCCCAACAGCGTTGCTGCCAGTCAGGTGACCCTCAACCTGACCGAGGTCGCCGCCACCGCGCCCGTTTCGGTGGTTATCCGCGTCAGCCGTCAGACCGATCTCGCCAAGGCGCGCGAGCTCGCGCTGCGCATCGCGCATGAGACCAAGGGAGTGAGCTCGGTCGGTGGGGTGGTGCTCACGGCCCTCGAGCCCCGCAACGCGGTGCTCGAATTGCGCGTGCAGGCGGGCGATGCCTCGGCACGCGAGGCGCTGCGGCAGGAGCTGCTGACGGCGCTCGCGAGCGGCTTCGCGGCGGCGCAACTGGATGCGCCGCCGGCCAGGCGCGCGAGTTTCGGCTGACGCCGCGGGCCTGCCCCGGCAGCGCGTGGACACCGGTCGCACCCGAAAGCTAGACTTCCCCGATGACTCAGCCACGCGCTACACGCCTGCGCATCGGCACGGCGAGCGAGCTGCTGCTCGAACGCGCCGACGGTCGCACCGAGCCGCTGCATCCGCTGTGGCTGCGCGAGCGCTGCCGCGACGCGGCCAGCATTGACCTGCGGACCCAGCAGCGCCTTCAGGACCCCTCGGATTTCGATCTCGAGCTGCGGGTGACGGCCGTGTCGCAGCCCACGCCCGGGGTGTTTCAGGTCAGCTTCAGCGACGGCCATCAGGGGAGCTTCCGCGCGGCTGATATCCTCGATGAGGCGGGGCTCGAGGCGAGGAGCCACGACTGCCCCGACCACGCGCTCTGGGACGGCTCACTGAAGGAGCTGCCGCGCGCGCGTTGGCGAGCCGATCCCGGTGACGCCGAGCTTTCGACATGGCTCGAATCGTTCCTCACCTTCGGCTTCATCATCTTCGAGGGAGTGCCTTCCGAGCCCGGCATGGTACTCAAGGTGGGCGCGCGCTTCGGTTTCGTCCGCGAGACCAACTTCGGAGCGCTGTTCAACGTACGCTCGACGCCGGATGCCAACGACCTGGCCTACACCTCGGTGGCACTCGACCCGCACACCGATAACCCCTACCGCACGCCCGTGCCGGGGATTCAGCTGCTGCACTGTCTGGTGAACGAGACCAGCGGCGGGCTGTCGACGCTGGTCGATGGGTTTGCGGTCGCGCAGGCGCTGCGGGCGCAGGAACCCGAGGCGTTCGGCATCCTCGCCTCGACCCCGGTGCGCTTCAAGTACATCGATGTCGATACCGAGCTGACCGCCAGTGCTGCGCCCATCGAGCTCGACGTCACGGGCGCGCTCAAGGCGATCCATTTCAGTCCGCGCCTCGACTTCGTACCGCTGCTGCCGCGCGCGCAGCTCGACGCCTACTACCGCGCGCGGCGGCTGTTCGATCACCGCCTGCGCGCCCCGGACTTCGAGATCCGCTTCCTGCTCAAAGCGGGCGATCTGGTCATGTTCGACAACTGCCGGCTGCTGCACGGGCGCACCGGCTTCGATCCCGCCGAGGGACTGCGGCACCTGCAGGGTTGCTATATCGACATCGACGGGCCGCGGAGCCTGTACCGCGTGTTGCGGCGCCGGCGTGCTGCGGCCGATGACCTGAGGCGCAGCGCATGAGCCGCATGGTGAGCTTTCATGCCATGCAGGACGGCACGCAGGAGGACTACCGGCTGCTCGATGAGTCAGAGCGCGCCTATGCCATGGGACTTGCGGATCGCGTGCTCGAGCAGCTGCGCAAGCTCGACCATTCGCTCGAGGGCTATCCGCTCAGCCGGCTCGGGCACTCGCTGCAGACGGCGACCCGCGCCATGCGCGACGGCGCGGACGAGGAGCTCACCGTCGCGGCCTTGCTGCACGATATGGGCGATGAGCTCGCGCCCTACAATCACGCGGAACTCGCGGCCTCGATCCTGCGGCCGTATGTGCGCCCCGAAGTGACCTGGATCGTGGCGCAGCACGGGCTGTTCCAGAACTACTACTACGTGCATCACCTGGGCGGCGATCGCAACGCGCGCGATCGCTACCGCGAGCATCCCTGGTTTGAGGCGTGCAAACATTTCTGTGCCGCCTGGGATCAGTGCTCATTCGATCCGCACTACCGCTGCGAGCCACTCGAGGCGTTCGAGCCGCTGGTGCGGCGGATCTTCTCCCGCCCGCCCCACGATCCGCGTTACACCTCGAACCCGGTGGGCTGAAGTCGCGGCGCTTTTGGCGGAGCCGCGCAGCGGCGTTTGCCGGACAGCCTCGGAATCTCGGGATATAGACCACATCCGCGGCCACTCGGCCTCCCTTGCATGCCACCAAGCCTTGTGCTACATACTGAACCCGATGGTTCAGTATACCAGCTTCGATGCCTCATTCGGCGCGCTCTCGGACGCCACCCGCCGCGGCGTTCTGCAGCAGCTCGGGCGTGCAGACGCTTCAATCACCGAGCTTGCCGAGAAGTTCCACATGACCCTCACGGGCATGAAGAAGCATGTCGGCGTCCTGGAGCGGGCCGGGCTCGTCACCACGGAGAAGGTCGGGCGCGTGCGGACCTGCAAGCTCGGCCCGCGCCGACTGGAGGAAGAGGCGGCATGGATCGAGAGCTACCGCCAGCTCTGGGACGCACGCTTCGACGAGCTGGACAGGGTTGTCGAGGAACTGAAACGGAAGGAGGCGGTCGGTGGACGCAAGAAGAGAGACTGAGCCTACCCCCATGAAGAACCACACGACGGTGGAGCGCAGGTCCGGGCGCGAGCTGCTCGTTATGCGAAGCTTCAAGGGCCCGGCGCGCCTCGTGTTCGAGGCGTGGACCAGGCCCGAGCTGCTCATGCGCTGGTGGGCGCCGAAGTCGACGGGCGTATCGCTGCTTTCCTGCGAGTTGGATGTTCGCGTCGGGGGCCGCTACCGTTTCGAGTTCGCCCACGGGGCCTCAAAGATGGCGTTCTTCGGCCGCTACCTCGAAGTGATACCGCACTCGCGCCTCGTCTGGACGAATGACGAAAGTGACGACGGTTCTCTCACCACGGTGACCTTCGAGGAAAAAGCTGGCAAGACGCAGCTGGTGATGCACGAACTCTATCCCTCGAAGGAAGCTCTCGACGCGATCATCGCCGGGATGGAGGTTGGGATGCGCGAGACATTCGAGCAACTGGACGAGCTGCTCCTCACGCTGGACGCGGGCGGCGGACGGTCATGAAGTCGTTTCAAGCTCCCTAGCAACCCGCCCCGCCGCCCGCGACCTCCCGCGCCAGCAGCTCGAGTATTTTCGGCCAGCCGCCGTCGACCTCGTGGCGCATCTTGGCGCCGGCTTCGGCCCCCATGCGCTCGAAGTGGCGATGCTCGAGCTCGAGGCGGGTGCGGCCGGCGGCTACCGCGATGAACCGTACCTCGACCTCCGAGCTGACGGCGACGCGCGCCTCGGGCTTCCAGTCGGCGCTGATCTCCCAGCCGAGCACCAGGCGCACACCCGGCTGCCAGGCACGCACGTGACCGACCGTCACCTCCGCGCCGTCGGCATGCACGCTGTACCAACGTCCGCCGACGAACGGCTCGATGACGGAGCGGACGAGCGGAGTCCTTCCCAGGGTATGGGTCTTGGGCCACCAGCGATCGATCCCGGCGGTGAATACCTCGAAGGTGCGCTCGGGGCTCGCTTCGATCACGAGTGTCTTGCGGACCGGGGCGATCTCAAGCGCTCGACTCATGGCCCTTCCGCTTCCTTCTTCAGCGCACGCAGCGCCTCGTCCCAGAACTGATCGAGCCAGCGCCGCAGCTCCCCGAGCCCGTCGGGATCGATCGAGTAGAGGCGGCGCGTGCCCGCGGCGCGCTCCACCACGAGCCCCGCGGCCTTGAGCACTTTCAGGTGCTGCGACACGGCGGGGCGGCTCACGGGAAGGCCGCGCGCCAGTACCCCCACCGACTGGGGTCCCGCGCGCAGCCGCTCGAACACACGGCGACGGGTCGGGTCGCCGAGCGAATGCAGCACTCTAGCGTAAGTCATCGCTTACCGTATGGCCTGGCGCGACGCAGTGTCAAGAGGCGAGCCGCCCGCTCAGCCATTCGACCCAGTGCATTACGGGGACCTCGCTGGCAGCGGCAAGGTGAGTGATGCAGCCGATATTGGCGGAGAGAATCAACTCGGGCTTCGGGGCCAGGAGGTGAGTGAGCTTGCGCGCCCGCAGCGCGCCCGAGATCTCGCCCTGCAGCAGTGAGTAGGTACCCGCCGAGCCGCAGCACATGTGCGCTTCGGCAACCGGCAGTAGCTCGACGTCAAGCGCCGTGAGCAGTATCTCGGTCGCCTCGGCGCAGCGCAGTGCGTGCTGCAGGGTACAGGGCAGGTGCAGCGCTACCCGCACCGTCTTCGCCGGCGCCACGCGACGCGCCAGCTCAATGCGCTGCGGCGCCAGGAATTCGCCGAGCTCGCGTGCCGCGGCGCTCACGCGGCGCGCCCGGTCCGCATAGGCCGCATCGTCGGCGAGCAACGCTCCGTAGTCGCGAATCTGCGCCGCGCAGCCCGAGGCGTTGAGGACTATCGCCTCGACGCCTGCCTCGAGGTGCCCCCACCAGGCGTCGATGTTGCGGCGCGCATGCTCGAGCCCCCCGGGCTGGTCACCGAGGTGGTAGCGGATGGCGCCACAGCAGCCCGAGTGCGGCGCGATGAGCACCTCGATGCCGATGGCATCGAGCACCCGCGCGGTGGCGGCGTCGATCGACGGCGCGAGTGCGCCCTGCGTGCAGCTCTTAAGGAGCAACACCTTGCGTGCATGCGGGCGGTGCGGCCATGGGCCGGCCGGCCGCGCGGCGGCAAGCATCGAGCGCAGCTTCCCGGGCAGGAGCGGCCGCAGCGCTCGTCCGAGGCGCAACGCGCCGCCGAACAGAGCGCGCCGGGTGAGGCCCTCGCGCAGCAGCCAGCGGTATGCGGCAACGGCAACCGGCCGCGGCACCTGGGCATCGACCGCGGCGCGGCCGATATCGAGCAGCCGGCCGTACTGCACGCCCGACGGGCAGGTGGTCTCGCAGTTGCGGCAGGTGAGACAGCGGTCGAGATGCAACTGCGTGAGCGGGGTGGCGGGCGCGCCCTCGAGTACCTGCTTGATCTGATAGATGCGCCCGCGCGGCCCGTCGAGCTCATCGCCGAGCAGCCGATAAGTAGGGCAGGTGGCGTTGCAGAATCCGCAGTGCACGCAGGCGCGGAGGATCGACTCGGCGGCCGCGCCTTCGGCGCTGCCCTGGAAGCGATCGGCGAGGCGGGTCTCCATCGCCTCAGAGTCCCTCGGCCAGGCGGCCGGGATTGAAGATGCCGTGCGGATCGAAGCGCGCCTTGAGGCGCTTGCTGATGCTGAGCACGGCGGGTGAGAGCGGATGGGAGCGGGCGCCGGGGGCACCGCCGCGCCAGTGCAGCGCCGTGCCACCGGCGGCAGAGGCGAGGCGGCGCACGTGCTCCGCTGGCATCTCGCTCGCATACCAGCGCAGCGCCCCTCCCCACTCGATGAGACGCTCGCCCTCGAGGGCGAGCGGCGCCGTAGCCGAGGGGAGCGACAGGCGCCAGAGGTTCGCCGCGGTCCCGAAGCGCACGTGCTGCTGGTCGCGCAGCTCCTGCCACCAGCGGGTCGCCTCGCCGGGCTCGACCGGCTCGCCGCCGAGCCGCTCGCGCGCCGCACGCAGCGCCGCCGGCGTACCCGAGAGGCGCAGCCACGCGAGCCCCTGCCACCACGCGCTCGCCGAGAGGGGCAGCGGCTGGCCGGCCCAGCGGTTGAAGGCAGCGAGCGCCGCCGCCTCGGTGAGCTCGAAGCGCAGCGTCTGCTCCTGGCGCGGCAGCGGCATCACCTTGAGCGACACCTCGGTGATGGGACCCAAGGTTCCGAGCGAGCCGCATAGCAGCCGCGACACGTCGAACCCGGCGACGTTCTTCATCACCTTGCCGCCGAAATGGAGCAGCTCGCCATCGACGGCGAGCAGCACGGCGCCGAGCACGAAGTCGCGCGCCGCGCCGGCGTGCGCGCGCCGCGGACCCGAGAGGCCCGCCGCGATCACCCCGCCGATCGTCGGATCGCCGCCGAAGCGCGGCGGCTCGAATGCGAGGAACTGGCGCGCCGCACCGAGCAGCGCCTCGATCTCGGAGAGCGGCGTACCGCAGCGTGCCGTGATGACGAGCTCCGAGGGCTCGTATTCCACGACACCGCGCCAGGCACGCAGGTCAAGCGGCGTGCCGCGGGTCTGCTCGCCGTAGAAGTCCTTGGTGCCGGCGCCGGCCAGGCGCAGCGGTTGTCTCACCCGGTGCGCCTCCATGACCGCGGTGCGCAATGCCGCGAGCGGGTGCTCCATGCCTCAGAATCTCGGCAGCTCGGAGTGCCGCCGGGGCTCGCCGCGGCGCACGTGCTCGCGGCCGTACTCCGCGCAGCGGGCGAGCGTCGGGATCGCCTTACCGGGATTGAGCAGTCCGGGCGGGTCAAAGGCCTCCTTCACGGCGAAGAACGCCGCCCTCTCGGCCGGCGAGAACTGCACGCACATCGGGTTAAGCTTCTCGACCCCCACGCCGTGCTCGCCGGTGATCGTGCCGCCCAGAGCGACGCACAGCTCGAGAATCTCGCTGCCGAAAGCTTCCGCGCGCTGCCATTCGCCCTCCCTGTTGGCATCGAAGAGGATCAGGGGATGGAGATTGCCGTCGCCGGCGTGAAACACATTCAGGCACTGCAGTCCGTACTTATGCTCCATCTGCTCGATGGCGCGCAGCACCTCGCCGAGCTTGCGGCGCGGGATCGTACCGTCCATGCAGTAGTAGTCGGGTGACAGGCGTCCGGCCGCCGGGAAGGCGTTCTTGCGTCCCGACCAGAACTTGAGTCGCTCCGCCTCGGAGCGCGAGACCGCGAGCGCGGTAGCGCCGTTGGAGCGCAGCACGGACTCGATTGCCGCGATCTCTTCCGCGACCTCATCGACCGCGCCGTCGGACTCCGCGAGCAGAATGGCCGCGGCGTTGAGGTCGTAGCCGGCCTTGACGAACGGCTCGACCGCCGCCGTGGTGCGCCGGTCCATCATCTCGAGCCCGGCGGGAATGATGCCGGCGGCGATGATGGCGGCCACCGCCTCGCCCGCCCTGCCGACGTCGTCGAAGGAGGCCATGACCACCTGCGCAAGCTGCGGCTTTGGCACGAGCTTAAGCAGCACCTCGGTGACGATCAGCAGCAGGCCCTCGGAGCCGAGCGCGAGCGCGAGCAGGTTAAGGCCCGGGGAGTCGAGCGCCGCGCCGCCGAGCTCGATCAGCTCGCCATCGATCGTGCAGCCGCGCAGGCCCAGCACGTTGTGCACGGTGAGTCCGTACTTCAGGCAGTGCACGCCGCCGGAGTTCTCCGCGACGTTGCCGCCGATGGTGCAGGCGAGCTGCGAGGACGGGTCGGGTGCGTAGTACAGGCCGAGCGGCGCGGCCGCCTCGGAGACCGCAAGATTGCGCACGCCCGGCTGCACGCGCGCCGTGCGGGCCGTGGCATCGAGCTCGAGGATGCGGTCGAGGCGCGCCAGCGACAGCAGCACGCCGGCGGCGTGCGGCATGGCGCCGCCCGAGAGCCCGGTGCCGGCGCCACGTGCCACCAGCGGTACGCCGAGCCGGCGGCACTCGCGCACCACCGCGCACACCTGCGCCTCGGTGCGCGGCAGCGCGACCACCAGCGGCTGTGTGCAGTGGGCGGCGAGCGCATCACACTCGTAGGGACGCAGCTCCTCCTCGCGGACCGCCAGGCAGTCGGGGGGCAAAAGCGCGCCGAGCGCCCGCGCGACCTCGAGGCGGCGCTCGCGCAGCGCGTTGGCATCTTCAGGAGCAACGGCCGTGATGGTGCGCACGCGGCTATGCTAGACATCATGGCCCGCCATGAGAAGGCGGGCATTCAAGGTTGAGGGGAGTAAGCGGTCTGCCTCCCGCAGTACCGTGGGTTGCACACTTGCGTGTGCCGAGCCACATGTAGAACGCGATTGGGCGTGATCTACAAGGAGCACAGGAGGCAGACCATGCACGAGCCTATCACGGGTTTTGTCGGGTTGGATGTACATGCGGAGTCGACGGCGATTGGGTTTGCGGCGGCAGGTCGTGAGGCGCCGCGGTTTGTCGGGACGGTGGGACCGAAACTCGCCGAGCTTAAGAAAGCGCTGAGGAAGCTGGGCGAGCCCCGGGGGCTCTTGATCGTCTACGAGGCCGGGCCCTGTGGCTACGGGCTGGCCCGCGAGCTCAGCGCTGAGGATTACCGCTGCGAGGTAGTGGCGCCGTCTCGGATCCCGCACCGACCCGCAGAGCGGGTCAAGACCGATCGGCGCGATGCGCTCAAACTCGCCAGTTTGGCGCGAGCGGGGGAGTTGGTGCCGGTCAGCATCCCGGACGAGCGCGACGAGGCGATCCGGGATTTGAGCCGTGCTCGAGTGGATGCCGTACGCGCAAGGCTTAAATCCCGCCAGCAACTGAAGGCGCTGCTGCTGCGCCACGGCCGGCGTTACACGGGCAGAAGCTCGTGGACGGCGGCGGCGCATCAGCGCTACCTGGCTGCGGTGTCCTTCGCCCACCCGGCACAAGACATCGCCTTTGAGGAGTATCGCCAGGCGGTCAGTGAGGGGGAGTTGCGTGTGCAGCGCCTCAGCCACACCGTGGCGCAGCAAGTGCAGTGCCGGCGGATGCAGCCGGTGGTCTCGGCGCTCATGACGCTGCGCGGGCTCGACCTCGTCGCGGCCACCACCGTGGTGGCCGAACTCGGGGATCTTAAGCGCTTCGCCCATCCGCGCGAGCTCATGAGCTACCTCGGACTCGTACCCTCGGAGCACACCAGTGGCCCGAACCGCCGGCTCGGCGCCATTACCAAGACCGGCAACACCCACGTACGGCGGGTGCTGATCGAGGCGGCCTGGAACTACCGCTTCCCCGCCCGCGTGAGCCGAGTGCTGCAAGTGCGCCAGGAAAATCAATCCCCGGCGATCCGCGCGATCGCCTGGCGTGCGCAGCTGCGCCTGAGCCATCGGTACCGGCGACTCAAGGCCCGCGGCCTGCAGCACAACAAGATCTGCGTCGCGCTCGCGCGCGAGCTCGCCGGCTTCATCTGGGACATCGGCCGGCAGGTCGGCCCGAGCCACTGAGCCACTGGCCAGCCTCACCACGGAGCACCACCATGAGCTAACCGTACTCACACCGGATCGGCAACGCGATGCGCGGACACGGTGAGGGGAACCCTCGAGGGTTCTATGTGGGCATCCTTCAGGATGATCCCCGATGCTAGACCGAGGCAGCCCCGCGACGGACCGATGCAATGCGGTACCCAACCCGCGGATATCAGCGTGATCCATCGTCGCTATAAGCTCCGCGCGTCGCGTTCCCTATCCGGTGCGATCTACACCTCGAGGACTTATCAGTCATGCGCGACAACGCCAAAGAAATACTTGACCCCGTTGACACGAGCGGGCCATATCAGAGCCCGTTCTTGATCCGCGTCCAGGTGCGGGTCCGCAACCGCTGGTAGCGGCTGTCGAACTCGGCCGGCAGGTACAGCCGCGCGCGCACCGCGGGCGGCGGATAGATCGCCGGATCGTCGAGGATCTCGCGGCTGACGAACGGCCGCGCCGCCAGGTTGTCGTTGCCGTAGTGCGTGTAGTTGGTGATGGCGGCGATGACGTGCGCATCGAGCAGGAAGTTGATGAAACGCAGCGCAGCGTGCGGATGCGGAGCGCCGGCCGGAATGAGGAAGGCGTTGTAGGTGATGTTGGAGCCCTCGCGCGGCACGGTGAAGGCGAGGTGCAGATCGAGGCCGGCGGCGTGCGAGCGCAGCACCGCGAGCGAGTAGTCGCTCGACCAGGCCATGGCGAGACACAGCTCGCGCGAGGCCAGCTGGTTCACATAGTCATTCGAGTCGAACAGCCGGATGTAGGGGCGCACCGTCATGACCAGCTGTTCCGCAGCCTTCAGGTCCTCGGGGCGGCGCGAGTTGGGGTCGATCTTCAGGTACTTGAGCGCCAGCTGCAGGACATCGTCCGGGGAATCGAGGAAGCTCACGCCGCAATCGGCGAACCGCGACACGACGTCGCGCTTGAAGAGCATGTCGAGGCTGTCAAGCGGTGCGTCTGCCATGCGGGCGCGGATCGCCTCGACGTTGTAAGCGAAGCCGTTCATGGCGTGCAGGTAAGGCGCGGCATAGCGATTGCCGGGATCGGCCTGCGCCTGCACGGCGAGCACGGCGGGGTCGAGGTTCTTCCAGTTGGGAAGCTCTCGCTTGTCGAGCGGCTCGTAGAGGCCCGAGCGGATCTGCCGCGAGTACCAGGCCATGCTGGTGCTCACGAGGTCGTAGCCGGAGTCCCCGACCATGAGCTTGCCCTCGAGCGTCTCGTTGGAGTCGAACAGGTCATAGACGACCCGGATCCCGGTGGTTCGCTCGAATTGCGCGACCGTGTCGGGAGCGATGTAGTCGTCCCAGTTGTAGATGTGGAGAACCTGCTCCTCGGCGTCAGCCGCTGCGGGGCTCCCTGCTCCATGGCCGTGGCAAGCCGTGAGTGCGCCGCACAGCAGCGCGCCGAGCACAGTCTGCGGGAGCCGCGATGGCGGGCGCGCGCCCAACGCCGTTAAGGCCGCGCCAGCTCGGCTCGTACCCAGTCCTGGAACTGGCGGATGGCATACTCCTCGGGCATCAGCACGCCGCTCTCGTGCGGCAGGGCGTGCAGCCCGCGCTGGTTGAGCTCGCAGATCGCCGCATCCTCGCTCATCACGATGTCGGTGAACTCGACCGCGTTCATGATGTTGTGGCGCGCATCGGCGAGCGTCCCGGGCAGGAACAGGAATTCGATGCTCATGGCGGTGTGCTCGGGCCCGAGCGGCAGCAGGCGCACCACGCGGATGTAGTCGACGTGCGCGACGATGAACACCGACGGCACCGAGGTCATATAGATGTGGGCCAGCTTGCGGTCGGCCTCGCTCAGACCCGGGAACGGGACGCCGGCGGGCTTGCCGTCCATCGACCAGGTCTCGGCTCCGGGGCGCAGGCCGCCGCCAAACTTCGGGTCATCGTCGTCAGCGTGGTCCTGCCAGGCCGGGTCGTCGCGCCGCTCGAGCAGTGCACGGCCGAAGATCGGCACCAGCTGTGCCAGGCGCGGGTGCACGCCGGGGCAATGCAGGCACTCGTTGTAGTTCTCCCAGAAAACCTTCCAGTTGCACCGCATGGTCTTGGTGAGCCGGTGGCCGACCACGAGGTCGCCGAGCCGCCAGTCATCGAGGCGCTCGAGCGGCAGGTCGAAGCTCGCCGCGAAGGCTGGCGGCTTATCGGTGAGCGCGGTGAACAGGAACCCATTCCACTCGGTCACCGGCAGACCGTAGAGCGGGAAGTCCTCGGTGCGGAAACCATCGCCGTGCACCTTGGAGGAGGTTTGCACGAGAGCGCCCTTCAGGTTGTACCGCCAGGCGTGGTAGGGGCAGACGATGCCCGCCGCCGGGAAGCGGCCCTCGGGCTCACGGCACAGGGCCCCGCCGCGGTGACGACAGGTGTTATGAAAGGCGCGCGCGATCCCGTCCTCGCCCCGCACCAGAAACACCGACTGCTCTCCGACCTCGAGGGTGCGAAAGCTGCGCGGCGTTGCGATGTCGGAGGAGCGGCAGGCGTAGATCCAGTGGCGGTACCAGATCCGCGACAGCTCCTGCCGGTAGTGCGCGGGGTCAAAGTACCAGGCCGAGGGGAGCGTGCCTACCGTGGAGGTGAGGCCCGCATAGCCGGGATCGCGTCGGACCGAAATCTGCCTGGTGCTCATCGCCTGCCTCAGGTCGAGGGGGAGGGCTCGTTGACTTTGAAGTATACGGCGTAGCGCTCATCGAAGATGCGGTTGAGAGGAACCAGGGTCAGCTCGCGCGCCTGACCGAGCGTGCGGAACTCGAGCGCGCCCGATGCTGCGGGCTCAAGCCAGCCCGCCGGCTCGCGCGCGCGGGTCACGATCGGTGCAATGGGCAGCGGCTCGCCCTGGTACTCCGGGATCTTGCGCGGCCGCGTCGGCGCGGCGCGCAGATTTGCGCTCGTCAGCCGCTCCGTCCCAAGGCGTGCCGCGAGCACCAGCGGTCCGTACATCACCGCCTGCAGCGAGGCATCGTCCGGCATCGGCGCGGCGTGCAGCCCCATCGGCAGGCGCACGCTCAGCACGTCGCCGTCCGACCAGCGCCGCTCGAGAGTGAGATAACCATCGCGCGCCACGAAGGGTAGCGGCTTGCCATTGAGTGCCGCCGAGCCGCCGCGCGTCCAGTACGGCACGCGCACCCGCACGGCGAAGCGCTGCGGCCGCGCGCTGTGCACCGTGAGACGCAAGGTCTCTTCCTCCGGAAAGCGTGTCTCCTGGGCGAGCCGCACGCCGCGCTCCGCCCAGCTGAGCTCGGAGGGTACGAACAGGTTGACGTATACGCCGCCAGCGTCGTGGAAGTAGATGCTGTCGCCGAGCTTGGCGAACGACTCGGACATGCTGCCGGTGCAGCACCAGAAGTCGTGCAGCGGCGTGCCGAACAGCTTCCAGTAGCCGCTCTCAAGCGGCAGGTAATACAGCTTGTCGCCGTCGGCGGGGTGCTGCACGCCGAGGATGCCGTTGTAGAAGGTGCGCTCGTAGTAGTCGGCGAGGCGCGCATCCCCGGTCCAGCAGTACACATGGCGCGTCAGCTTCTGCATGTTGTAGGTGACGCAGGATTCCTCGGTGTAACCGGAGAGCTCGTGCGCCAGCACTCCGGGAGGCGTGTTCCAGGACTCGCCGTTGCTCGTGCCGCCCGTGCAGTAGCAGCGCCGCCCGGCGACCGTGTGCCAGAAGTTCTCCGCCACGGCGCGCTGACCGGGCTCGCCCGTCACCTCGAAGCCGCGTGCCGCGCCGATGATCTGCGGGATGGTGGTGTTGACGTGCAGTCCCTCAAGCTCGTCGCGGCCTGAGGCGAGTGGCGCGAAGATGCGCTCGCGGTCGAAGCGGTGCGCGAGCGAGCGCCAGCGCGGCTCGGCGGTGAGAGCTGCGAAGTTGTAGAGCAGCTCATTCATGCCGCCGTACTCGCGCTCGATCACGCGCGCCATCTGGGTGTCGTCGAGCGGCTCGACCCAGCGCCCGACCCACTCCGCCATGCCGGTGAGCGTCGCGAGCGCGCCCGCATCGCCGCTCAGCGTGTGAGTGTCGTACAGCCCCGCCATGATCTTGTGCAGGGTGTAGAACGGCGCCCAGGCCGGCTGTCCGGCGCGCAGCCGATCAAACAGCTCCTCCGGGAAGGCGCTGAGATAGCCGTGGCCGTTGGCGGCCTGGCACTTGGCGAGCTGGGCGGCGATGCGCACGCCCCGCTCGCGCACCGCCGGATCGCCGGTCTGGGCGGCGAGCAGAGCGCAGGCGGAAAGATAGTGGCCCGTGTAGTGCCCGCGCAGCTCATTGTCAGGCGCCTCCCAGCCGCCGAGCGGCTCGGCCGCGCTCGGCAGGCCCGCGGTGAGGCGGAACATGTGCAGCAGCCGGTCGGGATCGAGGCCGAGGAGAAAACGCTGATTGGTCTCGAGTGCATCGCGCACCGCACCCGGAGCGAGGCGCACGGCCTTAAGCTCGAAAGGCTCGACGGCGAAGCGCACGGTTGCGGAAGGCCTGGCCGCCGAGGCAAGCGCCGCGCGCACCGCGCTTGGCAGCAACGGCGCTGCAAGCCCGAGCGCGGACACTGTAAGAAAGCTGCGGCGGGGGAACGGCCCGGACATCGCTGTTATCCTACTACCCTCTTGAGGGGAGGGGTCACATGCCCGCGTTAGTGCTGCTCGCCGCATTACTGGTTCCACTCACGGCGCTGGCCGATACGGCCGCGCGCACACCGATCACCCACGAGAAGCTGTGGATGATGAAGCGCGTCGGCGCTCCGGTCGTGAGTCCCGACGGCAAGTGGCTGGTGTTCCCGGTGCTCGAGCCGGCGTACGACCAGGAGAAAGACGTAAACGAGCTGTGGCTGACGGCCGCCGATGGCAACTCCCCGCCCCGGCGGCTGACGCATGCGCATGCCGGCGAGAAGGGCGTCGTCTGGTCACCCGACAGCCACGCGATCGCCTTCTCGGCCAAGCGTGAGGGCGATGACGCCGAACAGATCTATATCCTCGAACTGAGCGCCGGCGGCGGCGAGGCGCGCCGCATCACGAGCCTGTCGACCGGCGCGCGCAGTCCGCAGTGGCGGCCGGATGGCAAGGCGATTCTCTTCGAGTCGAGCGTCTACCCCGGTGCGCCCGATGACGAGGCCAACAAGAAGATCGCGGCGGAGCACAAGGCGCGCAAGTACCACGTGCGCGAATACCAGCACTTCCCGGTGCGCTACTGGAACGAGTGGCTGGACGATCATCAGCCGACCATCCTCGTGCAGTCGCTCGAGGAGGGCGCCACGCCTAAGGACATCCTGTCACCCACCGCGCTCGCGCACAGCCCGGGATTCGGTGCCGCGCCGGCCGCGGAGACCGCGATGTCGCTGTCGCCCAACTGGAGTCCGGACGGCAAGGAGGTGATCTTCACGGCAACCACGGAACGCTGGAACGCCGCTTTCGCCCACGTCGGCTATCACCTCTACCGGCTCGCGGCCGAGGGTGGCGCCGAGCCCGCGCTGATCACCCCCGCCTCGGGCAACTACGCGCAGGCGATGTTCGCCCCCGACGGCCATTCCTTATTCTTCAAGTACGCGCCGCAGGACGCGGAGATCTATCACCTCGAGCGGCTGATGCGCGTGCCCTGGCCGGCCGGCGGCGAGCCGAGCCTCGTGACGCACGACTTCGACCGCGACGTCTCGAGTTACGCCGTGACGGCAGACGGCCGCAGCGTCTATCTGCTCGTCCCCGAGTCGGGCCTGCAGGGGCTGTATCGTGTAGCCGCCGCCGGCGGCGATCCCGCGCACCTGTTCACGCCCAAGGTGGGCGGGTACTCGGCGCTCACCATCGCCCGCAAGTCAGCCCATCCGGTGCTCATCGCCAACTACGGCAGCTCAGTCAATCCCGACGAGGTCGTATCGCTCGATCCGGGCAGCGGTCATTACAACAATCTCACGCACATCGACACCGCGGCTGCTGCCGCCATCGACTGGCAGCCTCCCGAGCATTTCTACTTCACCAGCGCCAAGGGCCGCAGCATTCACAACATGATCTTCCTGCCCCCGGCGTTCGATGCCGGCAAGCGCTACCCGCTGCTGGTGCTCATCCATGGCGGGCCGGCCAGCTACAACGCCGATCAGATCGGGCTGCGCTGGAACCCTCACTTGCTGGCCGCGCCCGGCTACGTGGTACTCGCCACCGACTACACCGGCTCGACGAGCTTCGGCGAGAAGTTCGCGCAGCAGATCAAGCTCGACCCGCTCAAGACGCCGGGGGATGAGCTCAATCAGGCGGTCGATGAGGCCTTGCGGCGCTTCCCGTACATCGACGGCTCGCGCATGTGCGCCGCGGGCGCGAGCTATGGCGGTCACCTCGCATACTGGCTCGAGGCCACGACCACACGCTTCCGCTGCATCGTGGCGCACGCCGGGGAGGTCGACCTCACCACGCAGTGGGGCGAGAGCGATTTCAACTACGGACGCGAGCTCGGCAACGGCGGGCCGCCCTGGGCGGGTAATCCCATCTGGCACGAGCAGAGCGCCATCAGCTACGCGGATCACTGGAAGACGCCCATCCTGCTCAGCATTGGCGAGCGGGACTACCGCGTGCCCATCGGCAATACGCTCGAGGCGTGGAGCACCTTGCAACGCATGCAGGTGCCGAGCCGGCTGCTCGTCTGGCCGGACGCCTGGCACTGGATCCTCAGGCCCGAGGACAGCCGGCACTTTTACGAGGAGGTGCACGCCTGGCTCGCGAAGTACCTCAAGGGTGAGGAGCCGGCGGCCGCGCGGCCCTGAGAGCGTGCCGCGGGGCGCACGCCAGCCGCTCTAGCCCGGCGGCCGCGCATCACCCGCGCTGAGCGGCCGCTGCATGAGTACGGTGTCGATCCATCGCCCGAGCTTGAAGCCGACCGAGGTGAACGTGCCGACGGTCCTGAACCCGAGACGCCGGTGCAGCGCCACCGAGGCGGTGTTGCCGCTGTCACCGATCACGGCGAGCATCTGCCGCCACGGCCCCGACTCACAGCGCGCGAGCAGTGCGCGCAGCAGGCCGCTGCCGATTCCGTACCCCCGCAGGGGATGGGCGACGTAAACCGAGTCCTCGATCGTGCAGCGGTAGGCCGAGCGTGGTCGGTAGGGCGATGCGTAGGCGTAGCCGACGAGCTCGCCGTCGATGTCGGCCGCCAGATAGGGGAGGCCGCACTCGAGAATCGCTTTGCGCCGTATCGCCAGCTCCGCCGTCGAGGGCGGTAGCTCCTCGAACGTGGCAAGGCCATGGAGCACATGGTAGGCATACAGGCGCTGCATTCCGGCGAGATCCGCATCCCCGAGATCGCGAATGCTCACCGGCGGAGCCCGCGGCGAATGCAACACTCCAGTGTGATTGCTCATCACGCCGGTGGTAGTGCAACCGCCATGCCACGCGGCCTGTCGGGACGTGCCCTTCAAGCCTCAAAGCGGCCGCGGTTACCTGCGCGTTCCCGGCGCACAGCGCTCAGGTCCTGCACCACGGAAGTGCACAGCTGCGTGATACCCTATTGGTAAGTGCATACTTACGGTAGACTTGAGCCTGTCCAATATCAAGACTGGCATGCTGGGCGCGGACGATGCGAAGGAGTGGTCTCGTGCTACGTAAATTCCTGTCGGGAATCTATCTGCTCACCGCGATCAGTATCGGTCTCGGGGCATTCGGACACGGCAGTCAGTGGTCGCGGCACGTGCAGCCCGCCCTGCAGGCGGTCAGGCCGGAAGTGGTGAGTGTGCTTTCGCTCGTGTGGTTCTGGGTGAGCGGCGCCATGTTCGTGTTCGGCGCGCTTCTCATCTGGGGCTGGTGGCGTGCCCGGCGCGGCGACACGAATCTTGCGTTCCTTCCTTGGGTTGTCGCGGCGTTCTACCTGATCGAGGGGGTCTATGGAGGCGCGTACCTGGGACCGTTCTTCCTGCTGTTCGCCGTCCAGGCGGTGCTGCTGGTGGCAACGGCGTGGGCGCTGCCGGCGCGCATGCTCAGGGCACCGGTCCCTTGACGATCTGACCGCCCTTGATGACGAGGGCGACGGTCTCGAGACTACGGATGTCGGTCAGAGGGTCGGTGTCCACCGCGATCAGATCTGCATAGCGGCCCGGAGCGATCGCCCCGACATCGGCGGTGCGATCGAGCGCCTCGGCGGCATTCTTGGTCGCCGCCTGGATCGCCTCCATGGGCGTCATTCCCCACTCCACCATCTTGGCGAACTGACGCGCGTTCTGGCCGTGCGGGTAGACGCCCGCATCGGTACCGAACAACATCTTGACACCCGCGGCGTGCGCGGCGCGGAAGGTCTGGCGCTGCTTCAATCCGATGACCTTCTCCTTGGCGAGACTTTCCGGGTAGACGCCATTCTTTTCCCCCTCGGCGAGGATGTAGTCATCGTTGTAGATGTCCATGTCGAACCAGGCGCCGTGCTCTTTCGCGAGCTTGAAACTCTCGGCGTCCGCGAGGCTCGCGTGCTCGATGGTATCGACGCCCGCGCGCAGGGCATCGTTGATGCCCTCGGTGCCGTGCGCATGCACCGCGACCCGCATCCCGAGGCGGTGAGCCTCGTCGACCACCGCCTTGATCTCCTCGTAGGACACCTGCTGTGCGCCGACCGAATCGCCCTTCGACAGCACGCCGCCCGTCATGCATACCTTGATCAGCTCGGCGCCGTACTTGTGCACCTTGCGCACCAGCGCCCGATACTCATCCGGCGAGTCAGCAATCTGCGGGCTCTGGGTAGTGATCGAGGGCGGAAATTGCGTCGCATCGCAGTGCCCGCCAGTGGAGCCGATGGCGTAAGTCGCAGGCACGATGCGCGGTCCGACGATATAACCGCGCTCGATGCCCTGCTTGAGCCCGACGTCCGCGTAGTCGCGGGAGCCGACCATGCGCACCGTCGTGAAGCCCGCCTCCAGCGTGCGGCGCGCGTTGGCGACTCCCACGGTCATCCAGAAGCTGTCGGTGAACTGCAGCCGCTTGTAGCCGCTGAAGACCGGATCGGAGGTCAGATGCACGTGCATATCGATGAGTCCGGGCAGCAGCGTGCGCGTCCCGAGGTCGAGCTTGCGGGCGTCCGCAGGCACCGGGTCGCCCTGCTTGCCGACGCTGACAATGCGCTCGCCGCTCACCACGATCTGCGGGCGCTCGATCTCACGTCCGGCGAGCACATCCACCATGCGCGCGGCTGTCACGACCAGCGTGTCGGCGTGCGCGACCGGCAGGCAGAGGAGGGCGACTGCGGTCGCGAGTGCGGTGCGGGTGCAATTCATGGGGCGCTGCCTTCGTACAGCCGCGCGGGAGCGGCGGCCGAAGGGCGAATCCTAGCGCGTCGGGAAACCAGCCGCTTCGCGGCACGCAGCCCGCACGGGCTGGCCGCTTGAGGCAATGCCGATCGGGGCCCCTCTCAGGGCTTGGACTTGAGAACGGACTTGGCGAGCTGATCGAGCTGCGTCACGGCAGCGCGCGTGACGCCGAAGATCTCGCGCCGCCGCCGACCGAGTGCTACCCAGGCTTCGAGCGTTTCGACGCCCTCGGCCCGCAGTCTCTCGAGCAGCGTATCCGGCAACTCAAGGGGTAAAGCATGCGACATGCGGGTGAGTCTTCCTAATCCTGCGCGCCTGCCAAGGGAGATTTGACATCATGCGCAGCCAGCTCGCGAATCGGTGAAACGCCTCTCAGCCAACACGATACGCAGTTCTCAGCTGAGGGGCGCCAGCAGCCGGGCGGTGCGCGGCAGGTAGTGCCGCTCCGGATCGAAGGAGATCGCGACCCGCGTCGCGCGGCCGATGATCTGGCCGCGCGGCACGAAGCCGAAGTAGCGCGAATCCGCGCTGTTGTCGCGACTGTCGCCCATCATGAAGTACATGCCGTCGGGCACCGTGACCGGGCCTATGGATCGCAGCGCGGGGCGCTCGGGCAGCAGCAGCACGTCGTGCGGCCGATCGACTCCCGCCTCGTGAAGCACCAGCGGATGCAGAGCGACGGTGGAGGTGAGGAGCGCGCGCAGGCGTCGCACATCGCCGGGCGTGTAGCGCGCCGCGTGACCATTGACGATGAGCCGATCGTTGTCGAGCTCGATGATGTCGCCCGGCACGCCGATGACACGCTTGACGAGCGAGATGCCGTCGGCGGGTGAGTCGAACACGACGATGTCGCCGCGCGAGGGGGCCTCGCCTTCGGTGAGGTGCAGGCGCGTGAACGGCAGACGCAGTCCGAACACATGCTTGTCGACGAGCAGCAGGTCGCCCTCGATAATCGTCGGGTTCATCGAGCCCGTGGGCACCGTCACCCAGTCCGCCCACGCCGAGCGAAAGCACAGCGCCAGCAGCAGGAACAGCGCGGTGCTGCGATAGTCGCGCCACAGGGCGTTGAGTCTCGCGAGTGCTCTCATACGGTATTTCGACCGGCGGGTGGGCCCGCGGTTCCCGCGGCGGTCATGGCGCACGCAGCTCGAGTTCGGCCTCGACCTCCACCGGGATCCCGAAGGGCAGCTCCGCCATGCCGACGGCGCTCCTGCTGTGCGCGCCGATCTCCGGGCCAAACACCTCGAGGATGAGATCGGAGAAGCCGTTGATGACGCTCGGCTGCTGGGTGAACCCGGGGGCCGAATTCACCATGCCGAAGACGCGCGACCAGGCGGCAATTCGATCGAGATCGCTGAGCGCGCGCGACAGACTGCCGAGAACCGACAGCGCCGTAAGGCGCGCCGCCGTGTACCCCTCGGCGACCGAGAGGTCGCTCCCGAGCTTGCCGAACGGCCGGGCAAACGAGCCGTCCGGGCTCTGCGGTCCGTGCCCCGAGACGAACGCCCGCGCGCCAACCAGCCGCACGAACTGGAACGGCAGTACGACGCCCGGGGGCGGCCGGGTCGGGGGTGGCAGCGAGAGGCCGAGCTCGCGCAGGCGCTCCGCGATTCGGGACATGGCCGGCTCCTTCGATCGGCTGGCAGCTGCGGCGAGTGTAAGACCTCAGGTGGCGGTCCGGGCATTGAAATCCGCCGCGGCGCTCCCAAACTGAGCCGCATGGCCGACTCCCTGCATGTCGTCTGCCCGCATTGCGCGGCGACCAATCGGATTCCCGCCGCGCGCCTCGGTGAGGCGCCAAAGTGCGGGCAGTGTCATCAGGCGCTCTTTACCGGACATCCGGTCGAGCTCACCGCAGCGAGCTTCCGCCCCGCCATCGAGCGCAGCGACCTGCCGGTCGTTGTCGATTTCTGGGCTCCCTGGTGCGGGCCCTGCCGGATGATGGCACCCGAATATGCCGCCGCCGCCTCCGAGCTCGAGCCCCACGTGCGCCTCGCCAAAGTCGACACGGACGCCGAGCCGACGCTCGGTGCCAAATTCGCCATCCGCAGCATTCCGACGCTGGTGTGTTTCCGGGGTGGGCGCGAGGTTGCGCGCCGCTCCGGTGCTGTCTCGAAGGCGGAAATCGTCCGCTGGGTGCGCTCGCTCGCCTGAGGCAGGTTACGGGTGCGCGCTCGCGGGAACGCCGGGTCGCGTGCCATCATAGCTGCCCCCCGAGACCTCACGAGGTGATCCATGGACAAGCGGCAAGTCATTTCCCTGCTCGCGTGCATCGCCTCGATGCCGGCGCTGGCCGCGTTGCAGGCCGGCACGAGTGCGCCGGCGTTCACGGCGCAGGCATCGCTCGCCGGCAAACCCTTCACGTTCTCTCTTAAGGAGGCGCTCGCGAAAGGGCCGGTGGTCGTGTACTTCTATCCATCGGCTTACACGGGCGGTTGTGACCTGCAGGCCCACACCTTCGCGGTCAACAAGGACAAGTTCACCGCCGCCGGAGCGACCATCGTCGGCGTCTCCCTCGACAGCATTCAGCGACTGAATGACTTCTCGGCCGATCCGAATTTCTGCGCGGGCAAGTTCCCGACCGCCTCCGATGCCGACGGCAGCATCGCCAAGTCCTACGAGCTGCAGGTTCGCCAGGGGCCGCCGGGACTGAAGGACGTGCGGGGCGTGGAGATCGGACATGACTTCGTCGAGCGCACGACCTTCGTTCTGACTCATGACGGCAAGGTCGCCGAGACCATCACGGGCGTAGCGCCGGACAAGAATGTCGAGCAGGCCCTGGACGCCGTACAGCACCTGACCGCGAAGGCGAAGTAAGCCAAGCCTGCCCTTCGAGTTGATCGGCCACCGGCGAGGTGTCGCACGCGGGGCGTCGCCGACTGCCGACAACGGCGGGGCGTGCGCGCGCCGACCGCGAACATGAGCGCAGCCGTTACGCAGGCGCTGACACTTGTGTGTCACATGTCCGGCCCGTGAGGGCGCGAATCCACTATATTGACGACACAGCCTGCTGTGCGTGAGTGGAACATGAGCGTCGAACCACTCGACTCGATGAGCGACTTCTGGGGGAAGCTGCAGGGACAGACGGTCAACGGCAGGTTCCGGCTCGGACGTTACCTCGGTGGCACCGATCACAGCGGCGTGTTCCTGACGCTGCTCGAGGGTGCCTCGAGCGCCGCGGTCGCTCTCAAGCTGGTTCCCGCGGTCGCCTCTGGCGGCGATGAGCAGCTGACCTCGCTACGCACCGCGGCGACGCTCGCGCATCCGCACCTGTTGCGACTCTTCGACACGGGCCGCTGCACAGTGGACGGTGAGACGTACCTGTACGCCGTCATGGAGTACGCCGACCAGAGCCTGGGTCAGCTCCTCAAACAACGCGCGCTGACGGAAGAGGAGGTGCGCGAGCTCCTCGCGCCGACTCTGCAGGCGCTCGCGTTCCTGCACGCCAGGAATCTGGTCCAGGGACAGCTCAAGCCGGCGAACATGCTCGCCGTCGGGGATAACCTCAAACTCGCCACCGACACCGTCCGCCCCATCAGCGATACCGGCACCGGTCGCACGATCATGTCGGCATACGACCCGCCGGAGTACCGCGACGGAGGCTACTCCACAGCGGGTGACATCTGGGGACTTGGGATGAGCCTGCTCGAGGCGCTCAGCCACCGGCCGGCTGCCGGTCTTGACGACGGCCGGGGAGTCGTCGCACTGCCGCTGGATTTCCCGCCCGCGTTCCGTGACCTCGTCGCGCAGTGCCTGAGTCGCAGGCCCTACGATCGCCCCAAGGTCAGCGAGCTCGAGGCGTGGTTGCGCGGACCGAGTGCGCGGGCTGCGCCGAGCGCCGCCCAGCGGCCGGCCGTAAGTGCGTCGGTTGTTGCGCCGCCTTCGACATCTGGCGCGAAGGAGGTCGCCTTCGAATTCACAGCGCCCGCACCGCTCACCGCGCCCGCCGACGCACGCCGGGGCCGCGACGCCTCGCGGGGCGACACCGCAAAGCGAGGATGGCTCGCTCCCGTCATCCTCGGGGTCGCCGCGGCGGTTGTGCTGAGTTGGGCGGCGATCCGCATGCTCGGCACCCATCGCGCGGCGCCTGCGCCCGCAGCCCCGGTGGCCGCAGCAACCCAGGAGACGCCACCCGCATCGACCGCGCTGCCGGGCGCGCCGTCAGCCGCGGCCCCCGCAGCCCGGACGAGAGCGCCGGACGCGGTCCCGGTGGTGCACGCTGAGATGCCGGACGTTCCGGCCCGGGCGCGTCAGACCATCCGCGGGCGCATCAAAATCTCGGTACGGGCGATCGTGAACAACGATGGCAAGGTGGACGCCACGCTCGCGGAGCAGCCCGGTCCGAGCCGCTACTTCGAGCGGCTCGCAATGGAGTCCGCCAGGAAGTGGACGTTTCCGCCGGTGGCGGCGCCGGCGAGGCGCGTGGCGCTGCTGCGCTTTGAGTTCACGCGCGCCGGCGCGACCGGACACGCCGTTTCGCTACAGTAGCGCTGCTACTGCAGCCCGCTACGGGTCGACGTGATGCGCTGCGTGTTGAAGCCGAGCCAGTGCATGCGGCCGACGTAGCGCGCGTGTTCTACCTTGATGCACCGGTCCATCACGACGGCCAGACCGGCGTCTGCAGCGATGCGCGCACCTTCCTCGCTGATCACCCCGAACTGACACCATAAGCATTGCGCGCCGATCGCAACCGCGTCTGCGGCAATCCCCGGCACGGCGGCCGGTGCACGGAACACATTGACGATGTCCACGGCGAGCGGGACGTCGCGCAGCCCGGCAAAGCTCTGCTCGCCGAGGATCTCGGACTCGCGCGGATTCACGGGAATCACCCGGTAGCCGTGACGCTGCAGATAGAAGCCGACGAAGTAGCTGGCGCGCAGCGGGTTGGCCGACAGGCCGACGATTGCGATGGTCTTGGCGGTCAGCAGTACGCGCTGGATCACCAGTGGATCCTGATAGCGGGTAAGGTCGAAACTGCTCATGGCGCGCCCTCCGAACCGGCCGCCGCGCGCACGCGCGCAAAGGCCTGCTCGAGATCCCAGATCAGATCCGCAGCGTCCTCGATACCGACCGACAGGCGGATCGTTCCCGGACCGATGCCCGCCGCGCGCAGCTCCGCTTCATCGAGCTGCCGGTGCGTGGTGCTTGCCGGATGGATGACGAGACTCTTCGCGTCGCCGACATTCGCGAGATGCGACCAGAGGGTGAGCCCGCGAATGAACTCCTGGCCAGCCTCGCGGCCGCCCCGGATATCGAATGAGAACACCGCGCCGGCGCCACGCGGCAGGTACTTGTCCGCGAGCGCGCGGTAGCGACTGCCGGGCAGACCCGGGTAGGTGACGTTGGAGGCGAGCTCGTGCGAGGCGAGGTGGCGGGCGATCGCGGCGGCGTTCTCCACGTGGCGCGCCATGCGCAGCGACAGCGTCTCGAGTCCCTGCAGGAACAGGAACGCGTTGAAGGGACTCAGGCAGCCACCGAGGTCGCGTAGCGTCTCGGCGCGCAGCTTCATGAGATACCCGTAGACGCCGAAGGTCTCGTGAAACTGCAGACCGTGGTAGGCGGGCGAGGGATCGGCGATCACCGGGAAGCGGCCGTTCGACCAGTTGAATTGCCCCGCATCGACGACCACGCCGCCGATGCTGGTACCGTGGCCGCCGATGAACTTGGTGGCCGAATGCAGCACGATGTCGGCGCCCCACTCGAGAGGGCGACACAGGTAGGGGGTCGCGAACGTGTTGTCGACCAGCAGCGGCACGCCGTGCTCATGGGCCAGGGCGGCGATCCCTGAGATGTCGAGCACGTTGCCGCCCGGGTTGCCGATAGTCTCGCCGAAGAACGCCTTGGTGTTGGGGCGCAGCGCGGCGCGCCAGGCGCCGAGGTCATCCGGGTCCACCCAGGTCAGCTCCACGTTCATCTTGCGCAGCACGTGCTTGAACTGGTTGACCGTACCGCCGTACAGCGCCGCGGACGACACCACGTGGTCGCCCGGAAGCAGCAGGGTGAAGAGTGCCGCGGCCTGCGCGGCCAGGCCGCTGGCGAAGCCGACCGCCCCACAGCCCCCCTCGAGGCTCGCGACGCGTTCCTCGAACGCCGCCACCGTGGGGTTGACGATCCGCGAGTAGGTGTTCCCGTACTCCTGCAGATTGAAATACGCCGCCGCGGCGGTCGGGTCCTCGAAGACGTAGCTGGTCGTCTGGAAGATCGGTACCGCGCGCGCCCCGGTGTTCGGGTCCGGGCGCTGCCCGGCATGGACCTGCCGGGTCTCGAAGCCGAAATGACGCGCTGCTTCCACGGACACGGCTCCTTCAGGCGATGGATGGCGGATCATAGGCCTGTGCTGCGCCGCCACCAATTGCCGGCGGTGAGCGCCTTATAACCGCCAGGTCATAGTGAGGCGCGGGCACCCCTTGTACCCTTGCTCTGCGGGGCGTAGCGTCAATAGAAAAGGAGACACCAACATGGCAAAAGCAGGGGTCAACAATGGCGTCAACGTACAGGCGCTGCTCGATGCGCGCGAGGCGCTGAGGAGCGCGCCGGCAGCCGCCGAGTTCACCTGGCGCGCCTCGTGCAAGTGGAAGAACGGCACCCACGCTCAGTCCACGGTGCGGGGATTTCGCGGGCTCGGAGACGAGCAGTCTCACAAGACCGAGTTTTCCTTCGAGACCGATCATCCGGAGATCTTCGCCTCCGAGGACCACGGCGCGACGCCGGTCGAGCTGGTCCTCGTCGGCCTCGCCAGCTGCCTCACGGCCGGTGTGGCGGCCGTAGCCCAGAACCGTGGCATTCAGCTGCGCTCCGTGGAGGCGAAGCTCGAGGGCAAGATGAACCTCTACGGGATTCTCGGCATCGACAGCAACGTGCGCAACGGCTACGACGACATCAAGGTCACCTTCCACATCGACGCCGATGCGTCGAAGAAGGACATCGAGGCGCTGGTCGCGCAGTCGCAGAAGCGCTCGGCGGTGTACGACATCGTGACCAACCCGACCAACGTGACGGTCGAGGTCGTCTAGCAGCAAGCGCACGGCGACGGGCTCGACATCGAACAGTTCACCACCGTCGTCGTCGGCGCCGGGCACGCCGGACTCGCCGCGAGCCGGGTGCTGACCGAGCACTCGATCGACCATGTGGTGCTCGAGCGGGGTGAGGTGGCGAACTCCTGGCGGCGCGAGCGCTGGGATTCGCTGCGCCTGCTGACGCCTAACTGGCAGAGCCGGCTACCGGGCTATCCGTACCGCGGCTCCGATCCCGACGGCTTCATGACGATGCGCGAAGTCGTCGAGCACGTCGCGGGCTTCGCCGCCTCAAGCGCGGCGCCGGTGCGGACTCATACCGCGGTCACGGCGGTGCGCGGCATCGAGGGCGGCTACGGCGTCGCGACCGAGCGCGGCGAGCTGCGTTGCCGCAGCGTGGTGCTCGCAACCGGTGCCGCGAGCGTCCCGCGAGTGCCGGCGGTGCGCGCCGCGGTGCCCGCCGGCATCACCTGCCTCACGCCCTTCGAGTACGGCAACCCCGGGCGGCTGCCTGCCGGCGGCGTGCTGGTCGTCGGCGCCTCGGCCACCGGCGTACAGCTCGCCGAGGAGATCCAGCGCTCCGGGCGAGCGGTGACACTCTCGGTGGGCGAGCACGTGCGGCTGCCGCGCAACTACCGGGGGCGCGATGTGCTGTGGTGGATGCAGATGTCCGGGGTGTGGGACCAGACCTACCGGGAGATCGACGACCTCGATCGTGCGCGCCGGCTTCCCTCGCCGCAGCTCGTCGGTACTCCCGAGCACAGGAGCCTGGACCTCAACGTGCTGCGGGCCGCGGGGGTCGAGATCGTCGGCCGGCTGGGCACCATCCGTGACGGCCGGGCGTTGTTCTCCGGAGGGCTGGCCAATCAGTTCTCCCTCGCCGACCTCAAGATGGACCGCTTGCTCGATACCTTCGATGCGTGGGAGCGCAGCGGCGCCTGTGAGGCCGCAGTCGGCCCTGCGGAGCGTTTCGAGCCGACCCACGCCCCGGCATCACCCCGGTTGTCACTCGACCTCAGTGGTGGTGAGATCCGCTCGATCGTCTGGGCGACGGGGTTCCGCCCCGACTATCACTGGCTCGAGCTGCCGGTGTTCGATCACCGCGGCGAGCTGCGACACGAGGGCGGAGCGGTGGTGGGCGCGCCTGGCCTGTACGCCATCGGCCTGCCGGTCCTGCGGCGGCGCAAATCGACGTTCATGCTCGGCGCCGAGGATGATGCCCGCGATATCGTCAATCATCTCGCACGCCACCTCGCCCGATGAGTAGAACGTAGCGGGCCGGCGACGTGGCGATTCGGCGCCGCGGATGTCGCCCCGAGGGTGTCGACGCCCTGCGCCGCCTGACGATGCTGTCCTACACGCCAAGCGTCGCCCGTGACGTATCGTTACCCGATGAGACCGCCTCGCCCGCTGCGGATCGCGCAGATCGCACCGCTCTTCGAGGCGGTGCCGCCGAAGCTCTATGGCGGCACCGAGCGCGTCGTGGCGGCGCTCGCAGACGCGCTGGTCGACCTGGGGCACGAGGTGACTGTGTTCGCCTCCGCCGAGTCCCGTACCCGCGCGCGACTGCACGCCACCCGCGAGCGCGCCTTGCGACTCGATGCCTCGCGCCTCAAGGGCGAGACGGCCGCGCATCTGGCGATGCTCGCGGAAGTGCGCCGCCATGCGGCCGAGTTCGACGTGCTGCACTTCCATACCGACCTGCTGCATCTGCCGCTCTTCGAGCAGCACGCCGCGCGATGTGTCACGACACTGCACGGACGGCTCGACCTCACCGACCTCGAGCGCGCGTATCGTCAGTGGCCGCAGTTCGGACTGGTGTCCATCTCCGAGCGGCAGCGTGTACCGATGCCGCGCGCCAACTGGCTGGCCACCGTGCCGCACGGGCTGCCGGCGGAGGCTTATTCGATGGGCTCCGGTGCGGGCGGCTACCTCGCCTTCCTCGGCCGCATTGCCCCGGAGAAGGCCCCGGATGCAGCCATTCGCATTGCGGCCGCCGCGGGCTTGCCGCTCAAGATCGCGGCCAAGGTCGACACCGTCGACCGGGACTATTTCAATACGGCAATCACCCCGCTGCTCGCGAAGCCCGGTGCAGAGTTCATCGGCGAGATTACCGATCGCGAGAAGCCGGCTTTCCTCGGCGATGCCGTGGCGCTGCTGTTTCCAGTCATCTGGCCTGAGCCCTTCGGCCTGGTGATGATCGAGGCGCTGGCGTGTGGCACGCCGGTCATTGCCTACGACGCGGGCGCAGTCCGCGAGGTGATCGAGAACGGCGTCTGCGGTTATATCGTCAACGACGAAGCCCAGGCTCTCGAGGCGCTGCGGAAGATCGGCACGCTGTCGCGCGCCGCCGTGCGTGCGACCTTCGAGCGGCGCTTCACGGCACGGCGCATGGCCGAGGATTACCTGGCCGTGTACGGCGGGTTGATGGGCATGCGGCGCATGTCGCGGGCGCTGGCAGTGTGAGTGCATGCGGACGAAGTTGCCATGAGCGAGGACGAAGTACCGGAACGACGCGGTCTGCTGCCGCGCTTCACCCTCAAGTATGACAATAGCTTCCTCCTCAGCGATGCGCGCGGCGACATCCAGGCGAGTCAGGACGGGTTCTACTGTAACGACACCCGGCTGCTGTCACGCTACGAGCTGTCGGTGGGTCGGCACGGACTGTCGCTGCTCGGTGCAGCGGTCGACAACGAGAACGCGCTCTTCACCTCGCACCTGACCAACCATCCGCTGCCGGCGCTGGGCGATCAGACCATCCCGCAGGGCGTCATCCACATCGAGCGGACGCGTTTCCTGCATGTGGCGGGACTGTACGAACGCATCACCTTCACCAACTTCAGTGTCGAGCCTGCCACGGTACCGCTCAGGTTCGCATTCGATGCGGACTTTGCGGATATCTTCGAGGTGCAGGGCCGCGTTCGGCCCGCACGTGGCGAGACCCTCGAGCCCGTGTTGAGCAGCCACGGCAGCTGCCTGAGCTACCGGGGGCTCGATGGCGTGGTTCGCAGTTGCCGCATCTCATTCTCCGAGCTGCCCTTAGATATCGACGCGCACCATGCCGAGTTCACGCTCAGCCTGGCGCGCGATCAGCGCAAGAGCCTCTACATCGAGGTCAGCCTGCAAGGCGCTGAGCCGCCGGGCGAGCAGCGCTTTCAGACGGCAGCCGCGGCGCTGCGTGCCGAGACCGAGCGGCGTCTGCGGCGCGGCGCGCAGATCCGGACATCCGGCCGTCTGTTCGACGGCTGGATAGAGCGCTCGCGGTCCGATCTGGCGCTTTTGACCACGGAGCTTCGCACCGGCCCCTACCCGTACGCCGGCATTCCGTGGTTCGCGACCGAGTTCGGCCGTGACGCCCTGGTCACCGCTCTGCAGACCCTGTGGATCGAGCCCGAGCTCAGCGCGGGGGTGCTGCGGTTCCTCGGCGCGACCCAGGCGCGCGAGACCTCTGCGTTCCGCGATTCACAGCCGGGCAAGATCCTGCACGAGATGCGTCGCGGCGAGATGGCGGCACTCGATGAGGTGCCGTTCGGGCGCTACTACGGCTCGGTCGACGCCTCGCCGCTATTCGTGATGCTGGCCGGTCGATACGAGGCGCGTACCGGTGAGCGTTCGCTGGTAGACGAGCTCTGGCCGCATCTCGAGCGGGCGTTGGCCTGGATCGAGCGCCGGCTGGCGGGCAGCCGCACCGGCTTTCTCGATTATGAGAGTGCTGCCGCGAGCGGCCTCGTCAATCAGGCGTGGAAGGACAGCAGCGACTCGATGTTTCATGCGGACGGCAGCCTGCCGCGCGGACCCATCGCAGTCGTCGAGGTGCAGGGGTATGTGTGCGCCGCCCTATGCGCCATGGCAGATCTTCTGGCGGCGCGCGATGAGCCGCACGAGGCCGAGCGGCTGCGCACCCGCGCGCGCGAGCTGCGGGCCGCAATCGAGGCGTCATTCTGGGCGCCGGAGCTGGGGTTCTACGGCGCGGCGCTCGATGGGGACGGGCGGCTGTGCCGCATCCGTACCTCAAATGCCGGCCATCTCCTCTACTGCGGCGTGCCGAGCGCGGAACGCGCAGACCTGGTGACGACGGAGCTTCTGTCCCCCCGGTTTGCCAGCGGCTGGGGGATCCGCACGCTCGCATCGGGGCAGGCGCGCTACAACCCGATGTCCTACCACAACGGCTCGGTGTGGCCGCATGACACCGCGATCTGCGCCGCGGGGATGGCGCGCTACGGCAAGCGGCGCGAGGCGGTGCGGATTCTGGGCGAGGTGTTCGAGGCGGCCAGCTATTTCGGCATGCGGGTGCCGGAGCTGTATTGCGGCTTTGCACGGGCCGCCGGCCAGGGCCCCATCCCCTATCCCGTGGCCTGCGTGCCCCAGGCGTGGGCGGCCGGAGCCGTGTTCATGCTGCTCGAAGCGTGTCTTGGCGTGAGCGTCGATGGGGCGCGTGCCGAGGTGCACGTGAGCCGCCCGCAGCTCCCGATCGGCATCGAGTCGCTGACGGTTGCAGATCTCGGGGTCGGTCGTCAGACCGTACAGCTTCGGTTCCAGAGGTTCGCCGACGAGGTCGTGGTAGCGACCGCGGATCTGCCAGGGGCCGAGCCTCGCGTGCTCGTCGCCATGTGAATCATCCGGGTGCTCTCTGCGGGTCGGCCTTCAACCGGGTGAACTCGGCTCCGAGGTAAAAGATCATCGCCGAGTAGTACACCCAGATGATGACCACCACCAGGGAACCCGCTGCGCCATAGGCGGAGCCGACCGCGGTATGGCCGAGGTACAAGCCGATGAGCGACTTGCCGATGGTGAACAGTACGGCGGTCGCGAACGCGCCGCTCCAGACGTGCCGCCAGCCGACGCGCGCGTCGGGCACGTATTTGAGTATGACCGCGATCAGCACGGTCACGAGCGCCAACGACACGAGCACGTTCTCGGCGTGGATCAGCGGCGCTCTCTGCGGCAGAAGGTCATCGTAGTAGCTGGAGAGCGCCGTGGCCGCTGCGCTCACGGTCAGCGACACGAGTGAGATGAACCCCACGGCCAGCACCATGGCGAAGGAGAACAGGCGCGCCTTCACGATGCCGAGGACGCTGCGACGGTAAACTTCAGCGTCCCAGATCTTGTTGAGCGCGGACTGCAGCTCGCCGAATACGCTCGAGGCCCCGAAAATGAGCGTGGCAATGCCGAGCGCCGTGGCCCAGGAGCGTGCGCCCGGCGCCTGACTGTGGGCGATGACGGTCTGCACCGCGGCGGCTCCCTGCGACCCCATGAGGCCCGTAACCTCATAAAGAAGTGCATGCTGTGCTGCGGGCCGGCCGAACACCGCGGCGGCGATCGCGATCGTCAGAATGACGAGCGGGGCGAGTGACAGCAGGGTGTAGAGCGACAGCGCCGCCGCCATCCGCGGGCCCTCATGGAGCAGCCAGTTGGAGAGTGCCTCTTTTAATAACCGCCAGGTCTTCATGCCGTGCTCGCGGCAAGGCGGCGGCGACTGCACAAATGCCGTCGGCGCAGGTACCAGGCCACGCTCCAGACCGTCAGCCAGGCTGCAAGTGCGGCCAGCAGAGTCGCAGGCAGACCATGCCGCGGCGTACTCCACACCAGAATCGCGAAGACGATGCCACCCAGACCGCCGAGCGCGGCGCCGCGGGCATCGAGCGCGGCCGCCAGGCGGCCGCGGACTGTAAAGGGAATGCCGGCCTGGCGCTTCCTTGCCCGCTCGTGCTGATCGAGGAGCGTGGCGCTCGCCGGATAGATGGCCGGGAAAGCGAGGAACAGACCGCCGACGACCGGGCCGAAGCGGCCCGCTAGCCAACCCGCGAGCGCGGTAACCAGGCCGCCGAGCACGAAGCGGGTCAGGTACTCGTGCGCTTGCGTCTGCCGCAGCGCGCGGAAATTCAGCTTGATCAGCACTAGCGCAGCGCCCCGAGATACAGGCTGGCGGCGATGACGCCCCAGGCGAGCGGCACCAGCGCGCTGGTCGGCCCAGTCCTGGTGCGCCGCGCGCCCAGCAGATAGACGCAGCCAACCGCGTATCCGATGAAGGCGATCTCGCCTGCCGCCATCGAGCGCGCCTCGCGGGTTGCGTATGCCCGGCCTTCAGCCACCCCCGCGATCGCCAGTGTGGCGAGTGCTACCGAAGGCGCGGCCGCAAACAGACCCGCAAAGCCCTTGGGCCGCAACAGGTCTCCCAATAGCGCGAACAGGCTGACCGCGGCGCCACCGATTAGAAAGCGGACGAGCGTTTCCAAGGTGTGTCATCACACTCTCGGCGGGATTGGTCACGCAGCCGCCGGGCGGGTGGTCCGCGCGTCAGCGCTTTCCCACAGTCGCTCGAATGCGCGGCTAGCGGCGCGCGAGGGGAGCGAAGCGCGACGACCCGCGTAGCGCCGCGCGAAGGGTAGTGAGGCCTACCACCAGCGGCGCCATTTGAACCACAGGATCGGCACGATCGTACTGAGTGCGATCAGCGCCAGCACGTACTGATAGCCGTAGCGCCAGCCGTACTCGGGCATGTTGTGGAAATTCATGCCGTACATGCTGGCGATCAGGGTCGGCGGAATCCCGACGACGGACACGATCGTCAACACCTTGAAGATGTTGTTCTGGTCGGTGTTGATGAAGCCGAGGATGGCATCCAGCAGGAACTGGATCTTGCCCCACAGGTGGCTTTCGTAGTCACTGAGCGACACCAGATCCCCGCGCGCGGTCGCCAGGCGCGCGCGGATCTCCGGGCGCAGCCACTCTTGCGCCATCTCGCAGGCGAAACCGACGAGGCGCTGCAGGCCGAGCAGGCTCTCGCGAACCTCCGACAGGCTCTCACCCGCGGCGCCGACCGCGGTCAGCATCTCGCGTAAACCGCCGTCGAGGTCTGCGCGGCGCGTCCTCGGCGCGTGCCGGGCAAACACCCGCCTGGAGATGCCGCCGGTGCTGGCGCCGATGCTCTCCAGCAGGTCGGCGCGGTAGTCCACCATGGCTTCGATCAGGGCGGCGAATGCCGCGCTGCTGTCGACCGGTGCATCGCCACCCTTGTCGAGGCGGGCGCGGAGCTCCGCGATGCCGTGCACCTCGGTGAAACGCACGGTCACGAACAGTGTCGGCGACAGGATCAGTCCGAGCGGCGCGGGCACCGGGTCGGTGCGGTCCTCCGGCACAATCAGCGGCATGCTGAGGGTCAGCACCTGGCCCTCGGCCCGCAGGCGGCTCGAGGACTCGATCTCCTGCAGCGCCTCGCGTGCCGGGACGCGCACCCCGAATTCCGCGGCGACACGCTCGCGCTCCTCGGCCGTGGGCAGCAGCAGATCGATCCAGACAGGCCGGGCGGTGGCGCCCGCAGCCCCGGGGGCGGGATAGGCGGTGAGCATCGGCGCGATCATGACATGAATCCGCCGGGCGTTGCCGCCGCGATGTGCGTCACAGATCTGACAACTGCCCGGCGCTTCGCTCGGTGCGCGTCACAGTGTCGGTATCCGTGCATTGCCCTTATGTCCAACGCTGGAGAAAGCTCCATTTCGAGCAAGATCGCTGACTTGGCCGATTCGGCAAAGGGACGCGATGGGACTGTCGACTCACGACTCGCCACTGACTCTAGCAACGCGCGCCGGCATGCGGCCTGCGCGCGGCGTCTGCTGGCTGCTCGTTCTCCTGCTGGCGGCGCATCTGCAGCCGGCCGCTGCGCAGTTCAAACTGCAGCAGACTTTCACGGACACGACGGCGCCCGGATGGACGCTGTCCGGCAACGCGCTGCTCACCGCCCCGTCGATCGATCCGGCCGGGCAGGGGTGGCTGCGGCTCACCGGTGTGGCCACCGACGAGTCGGGCCACGCGCTCGACACGTCGCAGACCGTTCCACCGAACGTTCCGGTGACGCTGCGCTTCAATTACGTGTCCTGGGGCGGGACCGGTGCCGACGGCATCACCGTTTTTCTCTACGACGCGACGCAGAACATGAGTGGCTCGGCGAACGGCGGCGGCCTCGGCTATTGCGGCGGCGCCGGCGGCTACCTGGCGATCGGGCTCGACGAGTACGGCAATTTCTCGAATCCGGGCGATCATTGCGGTGCCGCGGGCGGTGGCCCGGGGCGCGTCCCCGGCTCGCTGGTCATACGCGGACCCCTGAGCGCGCACGATGAGTATGTGACCGGCGCAACCGTCAGCGGCGGCATCGACGCTCCGGGCGTGAGCGCGCGACCGTCGCCCAAGAGCGTCATCGTGACGCTCACACCGGCCGCGGTGGGCTATACGATCACTGCCGAGTTCCAGAGTGCCAGCGGCCAGCCGTTCCAGGTCCTGTTCTCCAACGTGGCCTTTCCCTACGCCCCACCGGCGAGCCTGAGTGTGGGTTTCAGCGGCAGCACGGGCGGCTCGACCAACAATCACGAGCTGCAGGGCCTCGTGACTGCGACGCCGGATGATCTGCAGGTGATGATGAGCGGGCCCGCCACGGTGCTGCAGGGTACGCCGGTCACCTACACGCTGACGGTGACCAACAACGGCGCGTATCCGATCGATGCGGCGGACGCGCCCACGGTCCTTGACACCCTGCCTGCGGCAATCACCGCAGCCACCTGGACCTGCGCGGGCTCGCACGGCGGCACCTGTGTGGCATCCGGCGCCGGCAATATCGACAGCTCCGCCCTCACGCTGCCGTCCAATGCCTCGGTGACCTATACGATCACCGGCATTCTCGATCCGGCCATCGCCTGCGGCGGTACCGTAGTCAACTCGGCCAGCGCCGACTTCAGCAGCTCGTCGACCTTCACCGACCCGGACGAGACCAACAACACTGCAACGGTGAGTTCGACTGTGTCGTGCGCCGTAACACTGGTCGCCGATCCGGGCGCGCTGGCGTTCGGGCCGCAGACGGTAGGCGTACCGAGCGCGACGCGCAGCGTCACGGTCACTGGCACCAACGGCGCCCTCATCAGCAAGATCGCCGCCAGCGGCGATTTCTCGCAGACCAACGACTGCAGCGCGGCCCTCAGCGGGACCAGCTGCACGATCGAGGTGACGTTCGCGCCGGGAAGCGAAGGGAGCCTGAGCGGTACGCTCACCATCACCAGCAGCGCCACCCCATCGCCGACGCTCGTGCAGTTGACTGGCACCGGCACCAACGCCGTCCCGAACCCCTTCAGCTTCATCACGCTGCACAACGTGGCGCCGTCGAGCCTCCAGGGGTCGAACGCGATTACCGTGAGCGGCACCAACGTGCCGACGACCATCAGCGTGAGCAGCGGCGCGCAGTACAGCATCAACGGCGGCCCCTTTACCGCGACACCCGGCATCGTCTCCCCCGGGGCGGAGGTCACCGTGCGGCTGACGGCCTCTGCCGCCTACGACGCTCCCGAGACCGCAACGCTCACTATCGGCGGCGTGGAGGCGACGTTTACCGTCATCACCGACCCGCCGCCGCAGCTTGAGAACGTCACGGTTACCTCCGGCGGTGGCGGTGGGCTGTCACCCCTGGTGGTGCTGGTGCTCGCGATGCTGGTGCTGCTGCGGCTGCGGCGGCTGCGCCTGAGTGCCGTCGCGGTGCTGTTGCTGGCCGGCGGGGTCCTCGAGAGCCGTCCGGCAGCCGCCGACGATTGGCAGTCGGGACCGTCAAATCTGTATTTCAGCGGCGCCCTGGGCGATGTCACGAGCACGCTGACCGCCAGCAAGATCACCAGCCGCCTGCAGGCCGACGGCTATCAGGTGGTGGCCAGCGACCTCGAGCGCGGCAGCCTCAGCAGCAGTCTCGACGTCGGCTACGAGCTGCCGCGGGGCTTTGCTTTCGAGTTCGGCTGGAGCTATCTCGGGCACACGCGCGCCGAGCTCCAGGGTATCGAGCCGGCAAACCTGCCGCAGCTGCTGAGCGATGCGGCGCACACGACGAGCGGCAGCGGCGACGCCTGGACGATCCTCGGTCGCTACCGCTGGGAGCTGCGGCCGAAACTGTCGCTCGACCTGCGGGCCGGGCCGTACCGCTGGATCACCCACTCGGCGCTCTGGTTCGGCTCGGCGAACGAAGCGCAGCGCGATGACCGCGGCTGGGGCTATACGCTTGGGTTCGGGCCGCGCTACGCACTCTCCGCGCACTGGGCAGTGGCGCTCAATGCCAATTACCTCGCCTCGACGACCGACAATCGCTTCGTACAGGTGACGGCCGGCATCGAGTACCGCTTGCGCTAGAGGGCTCGCCTCACTTCGCCCTGGCCGCCAGCCGCGTCTGGTCGGTGATCCAGTTAACTTCCCAGGTACGCCCGCCGTCGGCTGAGAATGCCTGCTCGAAGTGCGGGGAATCCGAGCTGGTCTTCGACCAGATGAAACGGATCAGTATCGGCTTGCCGTTGAGCGTGTCCCAGCCATAGAACTCGCCAACGCCGTCGCGGAACTCACCGATCTGGGCCGGCACCACCGTGCCGTCCTTGCTGTTCGCCCAGTAGAGGCTCCATTGGTGAGTCTGCGGGTTGTAGAGGCGCAGCGTCAGGCCCTCGATGCGACCGCCGGCCCCGTCGGTCTCGAACTCCTCGAGCTGGGCGTGCCCATTCCACACCGGGCGCGTCACCGAGGTGCCATCGAAGCGCACCCAGTCGTTCGATCCGGTGAGTGGCTGCAGGCGCCTGCGCAGGTGGATGCTCCAGGAGCCGAACTCGAAGTCAAAGTCGTGCTGGCCGTCGCGTGCGGTAGCGGCCGACACCGCAGGCTGCGGCGGGTCGGCGAGTGCGGCGGACCCGATCAGACCCGCCAGGCAGGCGGACACCCAGGCGCCGGCGCGGCTCAGGTCCGCCAATGGCCGCCGCGACTCATCAATCCCAGGTACGGTCATCCGTCAGCTGTGCGATTTTGTTCTACTACACGTGTAGTCGGTGCTACCATATAGTGATGGGCAAAGATACCGCAACGCCCGTGGCCTTGTAGTATTCTTTAAGCCGCAGGGGAGCCATGAGCAAGACAGCGCTTTCAAAGGCCGAAACCCGCATCCTCGAGCAGTGCTGGAAGCTCGGCACCTGCTCGGTGCGCGAGATTCTCGACAGCCTGCCCGAGGAGGAGCGCGTCGCCTATACCACGGTGCAGACACTCGTCTATCGGCTCGAGCAGAAGGGTGCGCTGCGCAAGGTCAAGAAGATCGGCAACGCACAGCTGTTCGCGCCGGCGATCGAGCAGCGCGAGTTCCGCCGCCGGCTGCTGCGCGACCTGCTCGAGCGGTTCGACGGATCGCCGCGCGTGCTGGTCTCGAACCTCCTCGAGAGCGGAACGATTTCGCTGCGGGACCTGAAGGCCCTGCAGGCTGCGGCCTCGGGCCAGCGGAGCAGCCGCGGGCGCGGAGGGAAGGGTCATGCATGAGCACCTCGCCGCAACGCTGTACTACCTCGAGATTCATCTGCTGTATGCCTCGATCGTCTGCTGCGCGGCATGGGCGCTGAGTGCTATCCCGCGCGGCAGCGCGACCATCAAGTACTGGATCTGGGTGGCCGCGTCGCTCAATTTTCTCGTTCCGGTTGCGGGTTTCCTCGACGGCTTCGGTGGGGTCTCCGTCTCCTGGGCCAATGAGCTGCGCACATTGGGTGACCTCGGGGTGGCACTGTCGCGCAACGCACCCGCCACGACTTGCCTGCTCGCAGTGTGGGCGCTCGGGGCCGCCCTGATGCTGGCCCGGCTCCTGTGGAGGATCGGGGCCGAGGAACGCGAGGCCGGAGCGCTGGCCGCCGAGCAGGCGTGCGCGCCCGCCAGCGGTTTCCGGCGGCGCGGCATTCCGGTGCGCTTCGCGCGCACGCGCCAGGCGCCCGCGGTGGCCGGGGTCCTGCGCCCACACATCTCGCTGCCTGAGGGAATCGATCAGCTACTGAGCGAGGCAGAGCTCGACGCCGTGCTCCTGCACGAGCTCACCCATGCGCGACGCCGCGACAATCTATTGCGCCTGCTGCACGAGCTGGTGCTTTGCGGGCTGTGGTTTCATCCGCTCGTCTGGCTCACACGCTCGCGCCTCGCGTTGTATCGCGAGCTGTCCTGCGATGAGCCCGTGATTCGCAGCGCTCGCGGCGAGCAGCTGGTCTCGGCGCTCGCCAAGCTCGCCAATCCGCAGGGAGAGTTCGTGCTGCGGGCCTCGGCTGCCTCGTTCCTTAGCGATCGCCTCGACCGGCTTACCGAGGAGGGGCCCTCGAGGCCGTCCCGCGCGGTGAATTCCCTGCTCACCGTGGTTTTCTGTGCAGTGCTGACGGCGAGCCTCATCGAGACGATCGCGCACACTGCCTGCTGCATCGCGGTGCCACGCTAGAAGCCAAGCCGCCAGGGGCAACGCATGCGACATCTCGGCTATCAATGGCAAGTCGCTCTGTGTGGTGTCCTCGCGCTGTCGAATGTCCCGTACAGCGGCGCTGCAGACTCGCAGCTTGGCCTGCCGCCGGGCTTCACCAGCGCGCGCACCGGTGGCTCCCATGACTTCGACTACCTGGTGGGCGCCTGGACGACCCAACAGCGGCGACTGAAGTCACGCGATGTCGGCAGCTCCGAGTGGCTCGAACCGCCCGCCAACCGCCACTGCGCGGTCTCCTATCTCGATGGCAGAGCGATCGTGGAGGAGAGTCGGTTTCCCAGCAAGGAGCCTGCAGGGCTGTTTTTCTATACGTTCAGTCCGCAGACGCGGCAGTGGTCGATCTACTGGCTGAACGGCAAGACCGGGCAGGTGGATCCGCCCCTCGTGGGTGGCTTCGCCGCAGGCCGCGGGGAGTTCTATGCGGAGGATGTGGACAACGGTCGGCCGATAAAAGTCCGTGTCACCTGGACGGTCGCCGACCACAACCACGCGCGCTGGGAGCAGGCGTTCTCATACGACAACCGCACTTGGGAAACCAACTGGATCTCGGACTTTACGCGCGGCGATCCGGCAACGATCTGCTCAGCCCCAGTCCCTGGCGGTTGACAGCGAGTCCTGGTGGGCGGGGTGCCTGTTGAACTTCACTCAAGGCGCTGTTTTCATCAGCCGCTAGGTCGCGTGTCATTGCGCACTCTCCCGCAGAGTCCGCAGTCCAGTCAGGACCGCGGCCTCCGCGCCGCTATCGGTAGTTAGATCTGCGCCCAGTGCGCTCAGGGCGTTGAGCTGGGCGCGCACCGCGACGTAGCGTGAGGGGTCGAACGGCTCAGCCCAGGCGGTCTTCTGCTCCTCACTGAGCCGCTTGAACCATGCATTGAAAGGACCGGGATCGGCGTCCACTCGTCGGGCGAGCGATGCGAGTGCCGCCGCGAGCCGTGCATCCTCACCCCAGACGAACACGATGCCCGCCGTGCGCAGCCGCGCAGCGACCGCCTCGACTATGCGAGTCTGCTGCTCCGCTCGCAGCCAGTGGCTGCGAGCAAGGAACTTGAGCAGATCCGCAGTGTGCGCGGTGGCATGACCCCAGCCCTTGCCCGGTATATAGCCGCGCAGGTCGCGTTCGCCGGCGAGCTCGGCGATCGCCACGTCTAGTAGCTCATCGAACTGCGGTTGATTGAGGAATGGGCGCTTCAGGTCTGTAGCCGCGAGCACCGACAGCGCGAGGGTCGAGAATGAGCGCAGGAAGAGTCCATCGCTCTCCGGCTCGCCAAGGCCGCGCCGCGCGTTACCCACAAGCGTCGTACGCAGCTGCTCGAGCTCGGCCGCGTTGAGGCGCGACTCCTGGTAGACCCAGGCGACCGTCGCCTCATACGCGATCCGGTCGCGCAGCTCGGGGTCCGTCGAACCGAGGAGCGCTGCGGCTTCCAGCGCCAGAGGTGCTACGGCCTCATCAGGTGACAGCCTGAAGTGATCGGCCCGCAGCGCTCGCCAGTAGGCCGTGTCATGCGCAGCCGCCGTGTCGACCGGGGCCATGGGCAGGGCGAGCAGAGCGATCAGCGCCAGGGCGCGCCGCAGCTGTGCGATGGCGGTTGCGATGGTCGGCACGGATCCTCGCCGTAGTCGCATTGGGAGGCGAACTGTTAGACGGAGATTGCCAGACGCTCTGAGCCGTAGACGCGCGCGGTGACGGCGAGGGTAAGTGCAGCGATCAGGAAACCGCATAGCAGGCACGTCGCGACCTCGGCCGCCGTCATCGAGCCGCCCATCAGCAGCTCGGTAATACCGACCTGCTGGCTGAGCAGCGGCACGGCATACATCCACGGCATCGTCTTCACAGGCATCAGGCTGAGCAGGACCGAGGGGAGCACCGGCACGATCATGAGGATGCCGAGATACGTCTGCGCTTCCCGGTAGCTCTTGGAGAATGCGGCCACGAGCGTCTGTAACGCCGCTACGAGCAGCACCAGCGGCAGCATGAGCACGACCACCTCGAGGGCGAAGGCGGGCCCCAGGCCAAGGTCCATGCCGAGCTTTTGGGTGGGAATGAGGTGACCCGCCACCGTGAATGCCGTGACGCAGATCAGCAGGCTGCTCACCGAGAACAGGCAGATCGCTCCGATCTTGCCGAGCAGAATGCGCCAGCGCGGCACGGGATTCGCGAACAGCGGCTCCAGCGATTGCCGTTCGCGCTCCCCGGCCGTGAGGTCGATGGCGAGGTACATGCCGCCTATGAACACGGTCAGCACGAAGAAGTAAGGCAGGATCGAAAACAGCGCGCCGGCCCGCGAGCGCGGCGTTGACTGGTCGCGTTCATCGACCAGGACCGGGTTGGCCAACGCGGGCGAGAGCCCGCGCGCGACCAGGCGCATCGCGCCGTTGAGGCGCGAGTAGCGCTCGAGCATGTTCCTCAGGCGGTTCACGGGCTGCTGCATGTCGCGTCGTGAGGAGTCGTAGTACACCTCGACCTGCGCCGGGTCGCCCTTGATCCAGGACTTGCCGAAGTCGCCCGGAATGCGCAGCACCGCGGGCGCATCCCGGTTGCGCACGGCCGCAATCGGATCCGCGACCGATGGCTGCGGGTCGAAGCCTTGCTGGCGCAGGGCTTCGAGGAGATTCGGAGCGTTACTCGCGCCGATCACCGGCAACTCGAGAGGAGCTTCCGCCTGGTTGAGCTGGCGGGAAATCACGACGTTCGTAATCATGATGAACATCAGAGGGGCGAGCAGCGGACCGGTGACCAGGGCATTGACCAGGGTACGCTTGTCGCGCAGGTTCTCGCGCACCTCCTTGAGAAGAACCACCAGCGAGGCGTTCATGCCGCGAGCCCCTCGCCGCTGCCGATGATCTTCACGAATGCTTCCTCGAGATTGGACTCGCCGGTCTGCAGGCGCAGCGCCTCCGGGGACTCATCGGCCACGACGCGGCCCCTTGCGATGACGACGATTCGGTCGCAGAGCTGCGCGACCTCCTGCATGATGTGGCTCGAGAACAGCACGCAGCGCCCCTCGGCGCGCAAGTCGCGCATGAACTGGCGCATGCGCCGCGTGGCCATGACATCGAGGCCGTTGGTCGGCTCATCGAGCAGCACGTTTTTCGGGTCGTGTATCAGGGCCCGGGCGATCGCCGTCTTCACGCGCTGTCCCTGCGAGTAGCCCTCGGCGTGGCGATCGGCAAAGTCGCGCATCTCGAGCACCTCGATCAGCGCCTCGCGGCGCTGCGCGGCCGCATCGGCCGGCACGCCCTGCAGCTGGGCGAAGTAGTCGATGTTCTCGCGCGCGCTGAGGTGCTTGTACAGCCCACGCGCATCGGGCAGCACGCCGAGCCGTTTGCGAACCGCGAGCGGATCGGCAGCCGAGTCGATGCCGTCGACCAGCACCCGGCCGGCGTCGGGGCGCATCAGGGTATACAGCATGCGCAAGGTCGTCGTCTTCCCGGCGCCGTTCGGGCCGAGGAGACCCGTGATCTCACCATCCCGCGCGGTGAAGCTGACGCCCTCGACCGCGCGGATCTTGCCGAAGGACTTGTGCAGGTTCTCCACCTGGATCATGGCGCGGCTCCATTGAAGTCGACGAATGCCGGTGTCGGGCCGAGGCGGTCCAGACATCCGGCGTCGAGGCCCTTGGGGTCAGGACGGTCCATGAACTGCTCGATGAGCTTCGGCATGCAGCCGCGCCCGAGAGCCGCATGACCCTGGCCGTTGAGCACCAGATGCCGCGCATTGCTCAGCCCCTGCATGATCTGCTCGCCGTACTTCGGCGGTGTGACGGGGTCGCGCGACCCGGAGAGGATCAGAATGGGTTTGGCGCTGCGCAGCGGCGCATGGAAGTCGGCGGGCATCGCCCCGTGCGGCCAGAGCCCGCAGTGTGCTTTGATCTCGGCGACGAGCAGATTGCCCAGAATCGTATCGGCGTCCTGCGGCGGCTCGCGCAGCTCGTCAGCATCCTCGCTGCAGATGACGCTCATGCCCATGCCGCCGGTGATATCGCCGGCGAGATCGGCGTCCAGGAGTCGCTGCTGGCCGAGCAGCGGGGTAAAGTCGCCATGATCGGCGGCGTCGATCGACAGAGGGAGCAGGGCGGCAGTCTCGGGCTCATAGGCAAAGAGGCGGACGACTCCTACCAGCAAACCCGCCGTCACCGGGCGCGAGACGGATTCGAATGTACGCGGATCACGGAACGTCACCTCGCGTGGATTTGCACGCAGTGCGTCGCGGAGCCTGTACAGAGTTCGCATTGGATCGTCGAATGCCTTCTTGCAGGCTGGCGCGGCGGTGCAGTCGGCGAAGTCGCGCTGCAGTGCCGCTTCCAGGCTGGCGGCGAACCCCGCGCCCAGAATCAGCTGATTGGGTGCCGGCGAATCGAGCACCGCGGTGCGCACCGAGTCCGGATGGCGCATGAGAAATTGCTGCGCCACGCGAGTGCCGTAGGAGACGCCGATCAGGTCGAAGAGGGGCGCGCCGAGCGCCCGGCGCACCTTCTCGAGATCTTCGACTGCGATGGTCGTGGTGTAGTAGCGCGGATCGGCGGTCCTCTGCACCTCTGCAAGACAGCCGACAACCCTGTCGCGCATCTCCTCCGGGCTCGGTACCTCGGCCCCGGTCGCTGGCGCTTGCTGGCCCTGCGGGGTTTTCTTGCAGCTCAGCGGGTTCGAGCTGCCCGTGCCGCGCTGGTCGAGGAGCAACACGTTGTGGTGCTTGAGCACGCCTGCGTATACGCCGGTGTCCGCGAAGGCCTGGGTGGCTGCCTCGCCGGGGCCGCCGGCCAGCATAACCACCATGTCGGCGGCGGGCTTGCCCGCGTCGCTGCGGATCACCGCCAGATGCAGGCCGATGTGGCGCCCCTCGGGCCGGGAGGGGTTCTCGGCGACCTCGAAGTCCGCGCACCACGCGGCCGTCGTCGCGCCGCTCAGAAGATGCGGCAGCTCGCACGAGGTGAGGTTCAGTGTGCCGAGCTGCCAATGGCGCGGCGGTGCTGTTCTCTGCGGGGCGGAGGATAGCGCCGCCGCCGGCACTGCCCGGGCGATGCGAGCCCCGCCTGTGTGACTGCGAGGCTCGAAGTACCGCCATAACAGCAGCGCCGCGCAGACCGTCAGAGCAAAAATACGCAGGATCGTTCGACCCTTCATGGCCACCGGTCCTACTGCTTGTGACGGCCCTCGGGAAGCTTACCCCAGGATCACAACGGAGTGCTTTTGATGATAGGGTTGCCCCAGGCACCAGATTCCAAATAAAAAAGATGACGCCATGACGTTACGGCGTGCCACGGACGTTCTGGAAACAGATCGCCTGGTGTTGCGGCGAATGCGGTCCGCCGACTTCGATTTCTTCGCGCACATCCAGGCGGATCCGGAGGTTGCTCAGTATATTGGTCACGGGCGGCCGCGGACGCTGGATGAATCGCTCGCCTGGCTCAACGCGATAGTTCTGAGTTACGAGAGCGGCTTGGGCCAGCTCGCGGTGGAGCGAAAGTCGGACGGTGTGCTCGTGGGACGGTGCGGTCTCAGCGATCTGGCAATCGAAATCGATGCTGGGTCGCACACCGTGCCACGTTGCTGGTGGTCACGAGCCGAGGTACCCCACGATGCGAGCGTGTGCTTTGAGCGGGAGCTCGGCTGGACCTTCGGCCGCGAGTATTGGGGCCTTGGATACGCCAGCGAGGCCGCCCGATCCGTACTGGCATACGCCTGGGAGGTCCTGGCGACCCCGCGGATCGTCTCGATCGTCCAGCAAGAGAATCTCCGATCACATCGGGTTGCAGCCCGTCTCGGGGCCGTGAAGGGGCCGCGTGTGGAGTTGATGGGAAAGATCATGGACGTCTATTCGTGGACGGGCGGCGGTCTAGTCACGAGCGCGGGTGCTCAAGGTTGATTGTTTGAAGATCTGGTCGGAGTCGTGGCCGCCCCAGGTGCCCCCGAAACCACAGGTCTTGCGCAGCTGCCCAGCGCTCATCGCGGCGCGGCTGCCGACTACATCAATGGGTCACGAACTGCGCTATACGGGATCTTCAGGATGGGATTCGATCCGAGGAGGTCACGCGATGAAAGCCATTCAGATGCACGGATACGGGGGCGTCGCTCAACTGCACTACGAGGAGGTGCCGACGCCCGTGCCGGGACCGAACGAGGTGCTGGTCAAGCTCGCGGCCACGAGCGTCAATCCCATCGATTGGAAGATTCGGCGCGGGGATCGGAAAGATAGCGTGAACCTGCAGTTTCCGGTGGTGCCCGGCCGCGACATTGCAGGTGAGATCAGCGCGGCGAGCCGCGGAGCTTCCGATTTCAAGCCCGGCCAAAAGGTGCTGGCGCTCGGCGACCGTGCGTACGCTGAGTTCGTGGTCGTGCCGGTCGCAGCGCTCGCACCGGTACCCGAGGGGCTCGACATCGAGCAGGCCGGCGCACTGCCTCTGGTCGTTTCTACCGGAGCCGAGCTGATGGATCGTATTGGACCGCAGCGCGGGGACACCGTGCTGGTGACCGGCGCGCTAGGCGGCGTCGGACGGACGGCGGTATACGTGGCGCTCGAGCTCGGGGCACGGGTCATCGTTGGAGTGCGTGCGGGGCAAAGAGAGCAAGCCCGAATACTGAGGGCCGCGCAGATCGTCGCACTCGATTCGGATGGCGAGATCGGCGAGCTTCCGGAGCTTGACGCGATCGCAGACACCGTCAACGGTGAAGTCATCGGCAAGCTGCTTCCGAAGTTGAAGCGCGGTGGTGTGCTCGGCTCGGTGCTCGGAAAGCCGAAGGCCGCAGAAGGCAAGGACATTCGTATCGAGGCGTTCATGGTCCAGCCCAATGCGAAGCGACTTGCCCGTATGGCGGAGGCGGTCAGGAGTGGCAAGCTCGCCATTCCGGTCGCCAGGAAGTTCAGGTTGAGCGAGGCGGCCGCTGCGCAGCAACTGGCGGAGGCCGGTCACGTGCACGGCAAGGTGCTGCTCATCCCATAGGGCAGTTGGCGGGCCGGACTTCAGTCCCGTACGTCCACCCACACCGGGGCGTGGTCGCTCGGCCTCTCCCAGCCGCGCACGTTGCGATAGACACCCGCATCGGTCAGGCGATCGGCGACCGCCGGGTTCAACAGCAGGTGGTCGATGCGCAGTCCGGCGTCGCGCTGATACGCATTGCGAAAGAAATCCCAGAAGGTGTAGATGGTCTCGTTGGGATAGCGTTTGCGAATCGCGTCGGTCCAACCCTGGCTCATGAGCCGACCGAACTCCTCGCGCACTTCAGTCCGAAAGAGGGCGTCGTCGACCCAGCGCTCGGGCTTGTAGACGTCGCGCTCGGTCGGGATGACGTTGTAATCGCCGGCGAGTATCACCGCCGAGTCGCGCTTGACAAGCTCAGCAGCGTGCTCGATCAAGCGATCTAGCCACTTCAGCTTGTAGTCGAACTTCGGACCTGGCGCCGGATTGCCGTTCGGCAAGTACAGGCAGCCGATGGTTATATCGTGCACCGTGGCTTCGATGTAACGGCTGTGAAGATCCTGCGGGTCGCCGGGGAGTGTGCGCCGAATCTCTTTCGGCTCGGTGCCACGGGCGAGGATAGCCACACCATTCCAGCTCTTTTGTCCGTGCCAGACGACGCCGTAGCCGGCATCGCGGATCTCTGCTTCGGGAAAATTCTCGTGCGGAGCCTTGAGCTCCTGCAGGCACACCACGTCGGGCGAATGCTCGGCAAGAAAGCGCGTGAGACTGGGGAGGCGCGCACCGATGCCGTTTACATTGTAGGTCACTACTCTCATCGGAGTGTCGAGGCTCCACAAGCTCGGGATGCCGCACTCGCGGCCAGGTAGTTCGGAGTGTAACTGCCGTAACCGCCTGTTAGGCGCTGCCGCTGCCCGTGTACGGGTGCTCACCCCGGGTACTCCAGCGGTACAGGTTCTCGTCTGCGCAGTGCGGGCACTTGAGCGCGGCGAGCTGGTCGTCGGATTCCGTCGCGCCCGGCTTGCTTGCTCCTGGCGTGAGCGCGATGGCAATCACACGTCCGCAGGCTTTGTTCTTACATAGCCAGCCGAGGTAGAGCTCCCCCGCGACCATCTGGTTCGCCGCCCTGATGTCGACGTGCCGCAAGCCCGGTGAAGTCACGGCCCTGCGTACAGGAGTTCCTGGGGACTTGGATGGACGTTTAATTGCCACTGATGTCTCTCCGCTTGAGCAGTTTCGAGAGCCTACCGCGGCTGCTGGCAAGCGCCAATCAGGCGAGCCGCCTGAGCACGGCACGATGTCTTGAGTTCCGCGCGCACGATGATAGATTCAGGTGGACCATGCGGGCTGCCCCGGTGAAGCTTGGGATATGAGTCCATGCGACGTCTAGTCTGGTGGCAACTTTTCGCGTGGCTGTGCGCGGCTGCGGCGGTGACGGCTCAAGTCCAGACCCCGACTCAGGGCGGTCCGGCAGCGGCCGGCCCATCCGCAGAAAGCACCAAGGACCAGGCAGCGCCGGCCCCCGATCAGACGAAGCAGCAGGTCACGGTCACGGCGCCGCGTGGCAACCAGTCATTGCCGGAGCTTCCGGACGATGAATTCAGCCGATGCATGGGCATGGTCGGGTCCGGAGTAATTGACTATACCCAGGCGATGCTGTGCGACATCCAGCTCAGTCGCGAGAAGCGCCTCGTGGTCGAGGCGTGCGTCAATAAGAAAGGGGACGCGGCGCCGGCCAGGGTTATTCAGGCCTGCACGGAATCGCTGGACCACAATATTTATGAAGGCAACGCCCGCTTTTTCCTGTTTGCCAGCCGGGCCGCGGGATATTTCGCCGCGGGCGACAAGCAGCATGCCCTCGAGGATTACAATGAGGCCGTAAAATTGGCCCCCCGCAACGCCTATGTCTATTACAACCGCGGGGTCTTCTACTCGGCGCAATCCGACAACGATGCAGCCCTGCGGGACTTTGACGCCGCCATAGGGCTCAACTCCAACCTGGTCATCGCGCTGCGCCAGCGCGCCCGGATCTATCAGGCTCGCGGCAACTTCATCGACGCACGCGAGGACTACTCGAAGGCTATCGGCGTGGAGCCGAAGACGGCCGCTTTGTGGAGCGAACGGGGCTACGTGTCGCTGCGTCAAAAGGACTACGACAGTGCCGTCAAGGATGAGGCCGAAGCCATCCGACTCGATCCAAAGCTGGCGCGGGCATATTACCTGCGCGGCGCGGCCGCGGCCTTCGGCGGCCTGGGCGACTCGCATCAGGCTATCGATGACATCAAGACGGCCGTGGGGCTCGACCCTTCGCTGGCCACTTACGTGAGGATCACCGACAAGACGGCTTCACTCTTGCTCCCGCCTTTGTGAGTACGTCAGAGGATCGGGCTGAGAACCAGGCGCCCATACGCGGTGAACGCCATGAGAACGCCGAGCACGGCGCTCAGAATCATCGGTGTCGCCTCGTGGTACCGGACATGCACCCAGACGAACACGAGGCTCTCGATCGCCAGCAGTGTGGCCGCCAGAGCGGTTAGCTGCGTCTGCCAATGCAAGGCAGCGGGAACGATGAGCCCGATTGTGCATACCAGTTCCAGGATGCCGAGCGCCAGCCAGGCTCCGCGCGGCAACGCACCGAAGGAGCGGACATCCTGGCTTATTTTCTCGAACATGAAGACCTTCATGACCCCCGAGGAGCCATACAGCAGTGCGGCGAGGATCTGCAGGACCCACAACAGTATGTTCATCATGCTCCCCCTTGCGTGGCAGCCCGACATGCAGGGCTGACCACGGGCGATATCAGTTGCGGCGAGTCGCGATGTTGATCCCGCGTCTCATCACAATAGCGCGCCAGCGGGCGGCTGTTAAGATTCTCAGCGGAACCGAAGCCCCGACGAGGCGCGCATGAATGCCGGCAAAGCACTCTGGCCTGAGCTGACCTGGCAGAACTGGCGGGAAACCGCTGTCACCCTGCAGCTGTGGACCCAGATCGTGGGGAAGATACGGCTGGCTCTTACGCCCTGGGTCAATCACGGCTGGCAGGTGCCACTGTACGTGACCAGCCGCGGACTGGGCACTCTGTCGATTCCGGCAGGCCGGGAAATCTTCGAGCTGGAATTCGACTTCATCGCGCATCGGCTTCGAGTGGGCACGAGTCTCGGCGCGGAGCGCTCCGTGTCGCTGACTCAGCAGTCGGTAGCGGAGTTTTACCGGCAGCTCACGTCACAACTGCGCGACCTCGGCATCGCGGTCTCGATTCACGAGATGCCGAATGAGCTGCCAGATCCGATCCCTTTCTCCACGGACGATCGCCATCGTACCTACGATGGCGCAGCTGCACACCGATTCTGGCGGGTCCTGATCCAGGCCGATCGGCTCTTCAGGCAATTTCGCACCGGATTTCTCGGCAAGGTAAGCCCGGTGCACTTCTTCTGGGGCAGCTTCGATCTCGCCGTGACGCGTTTCTCTGGACGAGGCGCACCGCTACATCCCGGCGGAGTGCCCGGATTGCCGGATGCCGTCACGCGAGAGGCGTATTCGCACGAGGTAAGCAGCGCCGGGTTCTGGCCTGGCAACGACGCTTTTCCTACCGCCGCGTTCTATTCGTACGCATATCCCGAACCGACCGGCTTTCGCGATCGCGCCGCCACCTCCGGCGCATATTTCGACGAGAAACTCGCAGAGTTCATCCTGCCTTACGACACGGTTCGCACGGCGGCGGATCCAGAGGCTCTCGTTCTCGAGTTCCTCACGACGACCTACGAGGCTGCTGCGGATGCGGCCCGTTGGGACCGTGCGCACCTGGATTGCGCCCCGGGCGTTGCGGGGCGAGTGCGGCCGCTGTGACTCAAGTGCGTACCAGGCAGCTTGCGACCCGGTAGCTCAACGGCCACCTTGCAACGCCCGAGCCTTCGGAGGCTACTTGGGGTGCTTCGCTGTATAAGCGCGGAGTTGAACGTTGAATTGATCGACGACCGTTTTTTCCTGATCGATCGCTGCATTGTGCGCCCTGGCACCGAAGAGGCTGAGTGCCTGGAGATCCGGTTCCGAAGCGACGCCGGCATACTGCTTCGTCGTGCGAGCGATCGTTGCATCGACGCACTGCGTGTATGCGTTCGTGGCGGCGTCATACGCCTCAAATGCCGCGTGGGCCGCTTTCATCTCATTGAGTGACGCTCGTTTGCTGTCCGGCACCGGGGGCGCGGTCGCGACGGGACAAGCCTCGAGAGCCGTGGCCGCGGTTCCCACCAGGTCACGCGCGGACACAGTGACCGGAGGTGCGCGCGCAACTGTGCCCGCGGCGGCCGGCTGCGTATGCGCAGGGAGGAAGGACACCAGAGCCCAGAGCATCAAGGCAATTCCGCCCACAGCGACTGCCGCCCGGGTAACTGCCCAGCGCCCGGTACGAACTGCGGCGCGCAAAATCATCCCGGACAGGATCGCGGCGAAGCACAGGGCGGCGCCGAGTATCAGTACCGCGATTCGTAGGTCTGGCGGGATCACGACGCCTCAGAGAGCCAGGTTCGTAAGGATAGGACCGGATGCGCGGCCAAGAATAGCCTATCCCGCAGGCGGAGTTGCAGAGAAGCTCTGCGCCGCTGGCCACAGCGGCGCGCGGAGCGGCGTCGCCGACACGCCTGCATGCCCGGCGAGGGCGGCGCCCGTATGATTGCACCATGATCCTGCCCCAGCCGGCGGTAGCCGGCATATTGCTGCTGATAGTGCACGCTGGCTGTGCTTCGGTCGCTGCCGGCCACGCACTGCTGACCAAGCCCGATCCGCACAGTGCCTTCGGCTGGATCATGGTGTGTTGGCTGTTTCCGCTGGCTGGACCGCTGCTATATGCAGTGTTCGGCATCAATCGCGTCCGCGCGCGCGCCAAACAATTGCGCGGCGGCCTGCCAGCCGTTCGCGACGCGCCCCGTCCTCCCGACGGGAACGAGTTTGCCGCCCAGCTCACCTGCATCGGCGATGCGGTAACGCAGTGGTCTCGCATCGAAGGCAATGCGATCGAGCCACTGGAGAACGGCGAGAACGCGTTTCCCCGCATGCTGAGCGCGATCGCCGCCGCACGCGAATTCGTCTGGCTCGCCACGTACATAGTCGAGACCGATCCGGTGGGCCGCCAGTTCATCGACGCACTCGCGGCTGCCGCTGCGCGTGGCGTGCAGGTGCGGGTGCTGGTCGATGGTGTGGGTGAGTGGTACAGCTGGCCGCACGCGGTGCCGGTGCTGCGTCGTGCCGGAGTGCGTGCCGAGCGTTTCCTCGCGCCGCGGTTGCTGCCCACTCCGCGGTTCGCGGTCAACCTGCGCAATCACCGCAAGCTGCTGATCGCTGACGGCCGGGTGGCGTTTCTCGGCGGCATGAACATCGGTGGTCGTGAGGTCGGGCATGCGGCGCATCGGCGCATGGCCGATCTGCATTTCGAGGTGCGTGGTCCGATCATCGCGCAGCTGGCGCGAGCCTACGCCATTGACTGGCAGTTTGCGGCGCGCGAGGCGCTTCCCGCCGTGCCTCGGACCGCAGAGGCTGGAGGCGCCGTGTGCCGCGTCATCACCGACGGGCCGGACGAGGACAACGACAAGCTGCTGTACGTCATCGTCGGGGCTCTGTCGGTCGCACGGCAGCAGATACTCATCATGACGCCGTACTTCATACCGCAACCGGAGCTCACTTCGGCGCTGCAGGCAGCGGCGCTGCGCGGAGTCGACGTGTGCCTCGTGATCCCCGAGCGCAGCAACCTACGCTATGTCGACTGGGCTTCGAGACGCTGGCTGACGCCCCTGCTCGAGAGGGGCGTGCGGATATTTCTGCAACCCAGCCCGTTCTCTCATACCAAGCTGCTGGTGGTGGATGGCGCCTACGCGCAGATCGGGTCGGCAAACCTTGATCCCCGCAGCCTGCGACTGAACTTCGAGATTGCGGTCGAGATCTTCTGCGCCGACACCTGCCGCCCGCTGGTCGAGTACGTGAGTGTCGCCCGGCAGAAGTCCACGCCGTATACCCTGGAGCAGGCGCGGGGTCAGTCGTGGGCGCGCCGCAGCCGTAACAGCCTGGCGTGGCTGCTATCGCCCTACCTGTAGCTCGCCTCAGGTCTTCTTGAACGCGACGCTGATCACGATGTTGGTTGCGTCACTCACTATGGGAACGTATTTACCGAGGCCGAAGGCGGACCGCTTGACTGAGGCCGTGGCACGAAATCCTATGATGATCTCCTTGGAATCGAAGGGACTCGGTCCACCTCCTATGAAGGTTGCATCGAGCACAACGGGCATGGTGACGTTGTGCATCGATAGCTTGCCGGAGATCGCCATGGTTCGCGGACCGGTGCGCTTGACGGCAGTAGCGAGGAAGCTCAGGTACGGATAGGTCTCACCATCGAAGAATTCGTCGGAAAAGAGCTCCCCATCGAGCTCGCGGTTGGTGGTCTCGACGGTCGCCACCGGTACCTTTATTTCCAGCTGGGTGGCGCCGAGGTTTCTCGGGTCCAGCTTCATCGTGCCGGTGGCGCCCGGGAACGTCCCCCAATAATCACTGGAACCGAAGTGCAGGACCTCATACCTGACGAGAGTTTCCTTGGTGTCTACCGTGTAGGCGCCTGCGGGCACGTCGTCGAACCCTTGCATCATCTCGGCGTCCCCGGGGGTCGCGGCAAGGATTAACAGAGTAGTGGTGAACGGACTAAGCAATGACTTCATGAATCTGCCTCAGAAGGGTTGGTAGCTCGCGGGGCGATCGCTGGAGCTTGACGTCACGAGGGCTCCGCGTCCTGGGGGACTCACTCAAGAGTTATGAATAGTTCTGAAATCGCTTCCGGGCGGCGCTGAGTTGAGGGAAAATGTTTTCACAACGGCACTTGCGACGACCGACTTGCACATCGGCGATTGGCACATTGACCCGGTCGCGGGCCGGATCTCCCGAAACGGCGAAACGGTGCGGGTGGAGGCGCGGACGCTCAAGCTGCTGCTCGTGCTGGCGCAACGCCCAGGCGAGACAGTCAGCATAGACGAGCTGCTCGAGGAGGTTTGGTCCGGTGTCGTGGTTACACCTGACTCGGTATACCAAGCGGTAGCGACACTTCGGCGCCTCCTCGGTGACGACCCAAGGCAACCACGCTATATCGCCACCGTGCCGAGGCTCGGCTATCGGATGGTCGCTGCTGTCAGGGAGTCCTCAGACGAGTCGACGCGGCTGTCGGATGCATCAAGCCCGCTGGAGGCTGGGGCGTCGCGTCCACCCGAGGAGCCGCTCCGGTCTCGTCGTCTAGCCGCGACGATAGGAGTTGTGGTCGCCGCGAGCGCTCTCATCGGGAGTCTGATTTTCCTGCGAGCTTTTGATTCTTTGGGTGCCCCGAGGCACCCTTCACAGCTGAGCGTGGGTGTCGCCCCGTTTGTCGATCTGACGCCCAGCATGGATCAGGACCAACTGGCGGACGACATGACCGTAGGAGTGGCTGACCGGCTCGGACGCAACCCGGCACTGCATACAGCCGGCTTCAGGTCCTCCTACTACCTGATCGGCAAGCAGGTGAGCACGGAGCAGGCCGGCCGGGCACTGGGCGTAGCCTACGTGGTCGATGGCAGCGTGCGCCGCTCTGGGGACATCATCAGGGTTGTGGCCCGCCTGGTGCGTACCGACTCAGGCGTCGTTCTCTGGTCGCAGGTGCGCGAACAACCCCTGCACAATCTGGATGTTGCCCAAGATGACATCGCGCGCGACGTGGCGGCCACCCTGATGCACATCGGTCGCTGAGGGAGCCCATCAGGGTGACGCGGGAGATGCGCCCTGCAGATCGCTGCCGGACAGTTCACTCCTGGCTTGTCCGCAACTCGAAGACTCTCTAGTACCCATCGTCCGCCGTCGCCGCGCTGGTCGTGTTACTCACCTCGTGCGGTGCTGCCTCGCCTGGCAGCGGTTCCGACCTCACTGACCGAGCAGAGCTGGAAACACCGCACTGGCGGGATTCAGATACCCCGGCCGCCCGCCGCCGATTAGAGCGAGCGCGACCTTGTGCTGGGCTGAGTCGATGGGGAGGGTACGGCACCAGCAGGAGGGCTGTGCGGCCGAGAGAATTTCGCGCCGGCGACAGGCTCTGTTGCGGTCGCAAGAACGGGGCGACGCGCGAGCGACGCACCGGGCACCGACAAGGACCAGAGAAAGTGCGCTTGCGATGCCCGATAATCCAAGTGAGGCCATCGCGCAGGATGTGTGTGTCGAGCGCGGCCGGCAGGGTGTCGGATGGAGGATTCACCGTGGCTGACAGTCGTTTTGTTTCGATCCCCGGGAGTGAGCGGCAACCACTGCGGGGCGCCCGGCGCCTTGGACCGGCAAAACCGGACGAACGTCTGGAAGTCACCGTTCGCATTCGCCGAAAGAAACCGCTGCCGGCGCAAGCCATGGAAGCGCAGAAAATGCCGATCCGGCGGAACCATCTCACTCAAGCACAGCTGGAGGCCGCTCATGGCGCCGATCCGGCGGACGTCGCTCAGGTCGAGGCCTTTGCGCGTCAGAGTGGCCTGACCGTTGTTGAGGCCAGCGCGGGCCGGCGCAGCGTGAAGCTTGGAGGAACCGTCGCCCAGTTCAGCAAGGCCTTCAACGTCACTCTCGATCAATGCGAGCATGCAGGTGCGAAATATCGCGGGCGCGTCGGCGCCGTGCAGATCCCTTCGCAGTTAGCGGGGATAGTCTCGGGGGTCTTTGGCCTGGACAACCGACCTTTTGCCAAGCCGCACTTCCGCCGGTTGAAACCGGCCGCGGGCACGCAGTTCAAGGGCTACCCGCCACCGGCGGTCGCAGCTCTACAACTTTCCGACGGACGTTGACGGCACGGGTGAAGTGATCGGCATCATCGAGCTCGGCGGGGGTTATCGCCCCAGCGACCTGGCGGCTTATTTCAAGCAGGTCGGGATTGCAATGCCCAGCGTAACCTCGGTATCCGTCGATGACGGCAGCAATGCGCCTACCACGGCGCAGAGCGCCGACGGCGAGGTGATGCTCGACATCGAAGTCGCGGCGTCCATCGCGCCGGGCGCGAAAATTGTCGTCTATTTTGCCGCCGGCAGCTCGGATCGGGATTTTCTGGATGCCATTAGCGAAGCGGTGCACGACAGCGTCAACAGTCCGTGCGTGATCTCTATCAGTTGGGGCGGACCAGAGGGCTCGGCCAGTGAGAGTTTCCAAACGGAGTTTGACCAGACACTGCAGTCCGCTGCCGCCTTGGGAATCACAGTGACGGTCGCTTCCGGTGATGACGGAGCCGCGGATGAGGGACCCAAGGAATGGGACAACCGCACACACGCGGACTTTCCCGCATCCAGTCCCTACGCGCTGGCTTGTGGCGCCACACACATTGCGGTATCCAGCAACAAGATCGCCGCGGAGTCGGTGTGGAATCAGCAAAGCGCGGATACCGAGGATGACTCCTTCGGCGCGAGTGGCGGCGGCATTAGCGACTTCTTTCCGGTGCCAGCCTACCAGGCCGCCATAAATCTCCCGACGGACATCTCAACCGGCGCGAAGGGGCGGGGCGTCCCCGACGTGAGTGGCAATGGCGATCCTGCCTCGGGATACCTGGTGCGCGTCGACGGGCAGGAGTTTCCGATCGGTGGGACGAGTGCCGTCGCACCCCTATGGGCCGGGCTCATCGCACTGATCAATCAGAAGCTTAAGCGCCGCGTGGGGCTCATCAATCCGCTCTTATACGCCAATGCCGCCGCGTTTCGGGACGTGACCGTCGGCAATAACAAGGTGGGAACTGCCGAGATCGGCTACAGCGCTGCGCCGGGTTGGGACGCCTGTACCGGGCTGGGAAGCCCGGACGGTGCGAAACTCCTGGCTGCTTTAGCCGGTTCGTAGCGCAGCGGCGGCGATCCCGAGGCGCGGGGTGCTACAGTCACGGACGATGCAGCCACGGGCTCAAGGGGCGCAAAGTGCTCGGGACTTGCGCGAGGCGAATCGCCGCTTCTACGACTTACTCTGGTCCCGCGCTCGCTTGGTCGAGCCCGAGCAGTTCAATACGTGGCCGCTGATACGCTCGCTGCTGCCCGAATCCGCTCGTCGACTCGAAGTTGCGCCCGGCCTGAGGCCGCGCCTGCCTCTCGAAGGCACTCAATTTGTGGACATCAGCGCACCGGCGGTGGCGCAGCTTCGCCGGCGCAGCGCGCACGCCGTATTGGGCGAGATCACATCGCTGCCTTTTGCGGACGGTGCATTCGATCTGGTATGCGCAATGGATATCATCGAGCACGTCGATGATGATGATGGCGCCTTCTCGGAGCTATCGCGGGTTGCGAAGCCAGGCGGCACTCTGCTGCTCTCGGTGCCGCTGCACCCCGCTCGTTGGACTCCGTTCGATGACGTGGTCGGTCATAAGCGGCGTTACGAACCACAATGCTTGATGGCAAAGCTGACGCAGCACCAGCTTGCGGTTGTAAGCAGCGCGATGTTTGGAATGCAGCCGCGCTCCTCGCTTCTCGTCAACCTCGGAATGTGGTGGCTGACGCATCATCGTGAACGGGCCATGTGGTGGTACAACCGGGCGCTGATGCCGCTCGGACTGCGGTTTCAGAAGCGGCTGGATCTCTCCCCGGGAATGATCCCGACGGACGACATCGATGAGATACTGCTCGTGTGCCAGAAGCGCGAGCTACCCCATTAGCCCTCATGTAGCAACGAACGCCAGTTACGCGGAACTCGACCCTCTGGTCCGGGTACGGGTTGATCCAGTGGGTGAGAGCGCGGCGGCGCTAACTCAGTGCCCGCGATAGCGGCGTCTTTCTCGTAGTCGTAGAGCCAGTCTTCGCCAGGTTCAAAGCTCGCGATCACCGGATGGCCGCTCAGATGAAAGTGCTTGGTCGCGTGTTGACTGGGGGAACTGTCGCAACAGCCTACGTGCCCGCACTCGGTGCAACGCCGCAGGTGCAGCCACCATCCGCCGCTCGCCAGACACTCGACACAACCGACGCCGCTTGGTTCTACAGCAGGATTGATGCCTCGAACGCGCTCGTGCTGCTTTTTCATGCCGGCCGCCGCAGTGCAAATCCAGTTGCGCCGATTCTACCCTTATCCGCGATCGCCTTGCGGCTTGCCATTAGCGCTGCCGGATCGGATCCTCATTCTGCCGCCTTGAACGCTTTCTCACTCAGTGGCGCGACTTCCTTCGGATGTGGAACCAACTTATGCGCGGGCAAGCGCGATGTCCTGAAACGCACCGGGGTTTCAGACCGCCGGGGAAATCCATGCGGGTGAGGGCCCGCCACCGCGCCCACCGCGATCCACGCAGTCCACGTGCCGGCGATCGGTTCGCGGGCGTCGATCTGTTGCGTGGTCTCGCCATTGCCATGATGGTTTCCTATCACCTCTGTTACGACCTGGCGTATCTCAGACTGGTGCCCTGGACACCGGATGACATGCTGACCGAGCTGGGCTGGATCGGGTGGCGTGATCTGATCGTGATCAGCTTCTTGACGCTGGTCGGTTTCTCACGGGCGCTGAGCACAGTGTTCAAGCCGTCCGCGTCGGACTTCTGGAAGCGCTGGGCACAAATTGCCGGGGCGGCAGCCCTGGTTAGCCTCGCCAGCCGCGGGTTCGCCGGCGAACGCTGGATCTACTTCGGCATTCTGCATTTCATCGCCGTCGCCGTCCTGCTTTGCCGGCTCATACTGTTTCGCGTGAGGTCTGCGCCTTGGATAGCGGCCCTGGGCGTTGCGGCGATCGTCGCAGGATTGCTTTTCGCGAGCGCAGCCCTGGACCCGCCCCCGTTCAACGTCCTCGGCTTCGTCGCACATAAGCCGCGCACCGACGACTACGTGCCACTGTTCCCCTGGATTGGAGTTGTCCTGATCGGTCTGGCGGCGGGTCTTCTCTGGAAGGCTCACGATTTTGAGCCGATCGCACCGCTGAGCCGTTTACGTGCCGCTGCTCCAGCGCCGCTTCGGAAGGGGCTCGCACGGGCAGGACGCTGGAGCCTGACCATCTATCTCGTGCATCAACCGATCCTGATCGGCGTGCTCACCCTTGTCGCGGGCCTGATCCGGCCACGACCCGGCCTATAGTTTCGAGCCCTCGGCCGAAGACCAGGACGCTCGGCTGCAGAGCAGGGCGGCGAGCGCCAGATACCAAATCGCCTGCAGCGCGATACCCGCCAGCAGCACATGCGGCATGAGCGCTGAGGGAACTGCGGGTAGCGCGACGATCAGGGCAAGCCCGGCAAGCAAACCAAAAGCGCCGACGCTGCCCCCCAGTCTCGGATGCTTCACGATGATGACAGACCAGGCAACCATCGCAGCGGACTGAAACAGCATACCGATGGGCATGAGGAAGCGGATCACTGTTCCAGAGAAGATCAGGAGGGCACGGGCCATCGTAAGATTCTCCGCGCTGGCGGTGTCGGCGAACCGCACCGCGAGGGCGGGGGTGACGAAACCGTCGAGAATCATCGACGCGATCAGGAGGCCCGCGCCGATGCAGAAGGCCGTGAGTCCGATAGTCACCGGCAGGCGCGCGGATCCGAGGCGGCGAGACAGGAGCACGAAGCAGACGACCAGTGCGGCCAGGGTGACGATAAAGCCACCATGCACGAGGCCGTCAGTCAGGACGTCATGTGCCTCATCCTTCAGCACGGCCGCGAGGCTCCCTGCGCCGCCTCGGGGATGGGTTGCCAGCAGTGTCGGCATCGCCAGGGCACAGAGCCCGAATGCTCCCGCCAGTCCCCGACGTTCGCGATCACCTGAGATCTCTTCAACCATAGATTCCCTTAAGCGACTCGCGAGCGTTTCTACAGTAATTCCCTCCAGAGTTGCTGGACGTGATAAGCCGGCTGTCCAATACTGAACGCGGCAACCGTCCTGTCTTGCAATTTTGGCGTTTCTCATCAGGCGATCATCCGTGGACAAGAGGAATCCTGATCGGCGCACTCAGAGGACTCGCCAGGCTCTGATGTCGGCGTTCGTCGAACTGGTGCTCACGCGCGGCTATGAGCTCGTGTCAGCTCGCGAGATCGCTCGCAAGGCCAACGTGGGACGCTCGACGTTCTACCTCCACTTTGCGAGCAAGGACGAACTGCTGAAGGAGAGCCTGAAATTCCCATCGCGGGCATTGGCAGGGTGTGTCAGTGGCGAGCTCGGGCCAGAGCAGCTGGCGCGCCTCCTGGATCACTTTCGCGCCCAGCGCGACTTGAATCGCCCGTTTTTTGCAGATCCCATCAGAACTCTCTGGGTGAAGTGCCTCGCGACATTAATCCAGGCCCAGCTGGTCGCTCAGCCAGCGAGCGGCGCGCGGCCGCAGGTTCCACGCGCATTGATCGCGCTGACGATCGCGGAAATGCAGATCGCGCTCATCACGCATTGGGTTACCGGAAGGGCTGCGGTCAAGTCGGATGTCATTGGCGCCACGCTCATGGCTAGCACGCGCGCAATGCTTTCAGGGGTCGCGCCGCTTCAGGCGGAATAAGCCGCCACCCAGCACGGCCGTCAGCTCTTCGCAGATCGTGCGAGCCACTTATCGAGATGGCTCGCGAAGGCATTGCGGTCCGCCTGCGTGAGCGCTGCTGGACCTCCGCCGACGTGGCCGCTCGCGCGCATGGTGTCCATGAAATCGCGCATCGTGAGTACGCCGCGTATGGTGTCAGGCGAGTAACGTTCGCCACGTGGATTGAGCGCTTCGGCGCCTTTCGCGATGATCGCCGCCGCGAGCGGAATATCCGCTGTAATGACCAGATCGCCCGGTGCCGCACGCTTGACGATTTCGTTGTCCGCCACGTCGAAGCCGGCAGCTACCTGCAGCACGCGCAGACTCGGCACACGCGGGATGGCGAGAACCTGGTTGGCGACCAGCGTCACCGTGACACCGGTGCGGCGCGCGGCCCGGAAGAGGATTTCCTTAATGACGTTCGGACAGGCATCCGCGTCGACCCAGATGCTGGCAGTCGCCAAGCTCGCACCCATTTCTCGATCTGATTTTCAGCCCACGATATACGTCGCCGCCCGCTTGCGCTGGGGAAATTCTTTAGGAGACCAAATGGCGGTAGACTATGTTCTCAGGTGACTGGAATCGCAGTGAAACGCTGGGAGTAACGCAGATGAGCAAGGGCATCGAGCGCAAGAAGGAAACCAAGAAGAAGCCTGCCAAGAGCCTCATGGAAAAGCGCGCCGCGAAAGCCGAGAAGCGCAACCAGAAGAAGCAGTGGGGTCCGACCTGACGTGGCCTCGTCGTTAGAACATCCTGGGCGAGGCCGTAGCGGGTAAATCGTCAGGAGCTTGTCGGCCCGGGCGCAGCGTGTTTCCAATGCGCCTGACCAGTCAGCCGACGTCTAGGCAAGCATTCTCCGGTCGAAGGACAACGGATTGCTCGCGTGTTTACTTCTGGCCGCTCACCGCAGAGGGAAAGCTGTTTTGCGCGCCGAAGTAACACTCGATGGCCTGTATCTGTTCACCTCTGAGCCGCAAATACTCAACGTTCCGGAAGGTCTTACCGTTCGTGGTATGACCGACGTACATCACAAACGCTTCGTTGGCCGTTGCAATCAGGTGCTCCAAGTCAAACCGCTCGATGAAAGCATTCTGTGTGCCCCAGCATCGTTCCTTGAAAGCGCTTTTACTGATGTGGTCATCGAGTGGGCTTGAGAACGTGAAGTCATCGGCCAGCAGGAGGTCGAACGGGTGCCAGTCCTTTGCTGTTCCCCATTCCTGATACCATTTCCGGACAGTCGCTTCGCTTTTCGGACTCAGTCCTGCCTCTGCGCGCGCAGCGGCGATCTCCGGAATGATCACCGCTGCAGGCAGGGCGCAGGCAGCCGCCCGGAGGAGTCTCCGGCGCGACATTGATGTCTTTCTCATGAGTCAATTCACCTTTACATTGCCGCCGGCAACAGTTCGTGCAGGCTCTTGGGGTTGACGGGGATCCTACGCTGGGTGCGCACAACGTTGTGGCTATGTCGGACGGCGCTTGCTGCCGCTTCTGCCCTTGAACAGCAATTCGACGTAGCGGCGCAGGTGGTCGATGCTGGAGATAGCGACGTCCGGTTCGCCTTTGGCTTTCGCGAGGATGAAAGCACCCTGGAGGACCGCCTGGGTGTAGAGCGCCAAGCTCTGCGGCGACCAGTTGGCGTCAACGCCGTAAACCGTCATCGCTTCGGTAATGTCGTTCTCCAGCGATGCAGCCTGGCCGCTGAGGCACGAGTCGCACGCCTCGCGTATCCCGTCATGGGTTCTATACACCTCTTGCACCAGTGTGCCGGCGAGACAGCTGAACTGCGCGGCGTCGCCTGTGAGCATCGCCTTGCGGAAGTCCAGATAGCCGAGCAATCGCTCTAAGGGGTCGCGGTGCTTGTGATAGGGCGCTGCCTCGAAGAGGGCCCTTGAGAGCTCCGACCAGCGATCCGCAGCGGCTACGGCGAGCGCGTCTTTGCTCCGAAAGTGATGGAAGAATGCGCCCTTGGTCACTCCGGCCAGCGCGCAGAGCTCATCGACCGGGGTCGCCGCATAACCTTTCTCGCGAATCAGCACGAACGATGCTTGCAGCAGCTTCTCGCGGGCCCCGGGCCGGGCCCCCTGTGGCTGATTACTTTCTCGCATTGCGCTAACGTACCGACTAGTCGGTATAATGTCAATCAGTAGCCGCAAGCCGATTTTCGGCAAGCCGGTTTTTCGGATGCACCCGCTGAGCACGCAATGAGGCTGTTAATCGTTGATGAGGAGCCGCAGACGCGGGCTGTATTGAGCGAGCTGTGCGGACGCAGTGAAGATCTTCATGTGGTTGGAGAGGCCGGTTCGGGATCTGCGGCGATCAAGGCGGTCGATGAGTTGCACCCCGACGTGGTGCTTCTCGATGTCGAGCTGCCGGACATGAGCGGTTTTGATGTGCTGCGCGCGGCTCGCACCGGGAAGGGGCCACTGGGCATCATCGTGACGGCCAATCCCGCGCATGCGGTGACTGCCTTTTCAGCCGGGGCGTTCGACTGTCTGCTCAAGCCCGTGAACGCTTATCGCCTGGCCGAGTCCATCGAGCGTGCCCGGGAACGATGCGCGGACGTGACGCGGGAGCTGCAACCGGAGCCGCATGAGTGGCGACCGAGCCCGATCAGGGACGATTTGGGTGCGACGTTTCTCATTGGGGAGCGCGCCCGGCGTCTCTATCCGCTGCATCCACAGCGGATCGACTACATTGAATCTGACGCAAACTATGTGACGTTCCGGGTGGGGAACGTGGAGTATCTCAGCCGAGATTCGATCAAACGCCTGGCGTCGTTGCTGCACCGGCACGGGTTCGTGCGCATCGAGCGTTCGCTGCTGGTCAACCTACGCGTGGTCATGTACGTCGAGCTGCTGGGACACGGTGCGTTCGCATTCACGCTGACCTCGGGTCGGAAACTTCGTTCGAGCCCGAGGTACCGGGAGCGGATTCTGCAGGTGTTGCCACTCGTCCCTCGCATGAGCTGCGAAGCAAAGCACCAACCGTTTCAGCCGGCGGCAAACCGAGAAATCCCCTCTTGAGCGGCGTTCGTCCCCGACGCAGCGCTACGTTGAGTCGTGCGTAACCTTTCGGGTCCGGGCAGAGCCATACGGCTCGATCAAATCTAAAGTTGGCGCGCCGCGCGCGGCCGGGTGACGCTGAGGAGGAGTCTGCTGTCAGTCCCGCGCGCCGCCCACGACGAACTGCTCGATGCGCTCACGGACCTTGGGACGATATCGCTCGCTGCTCGTCACGGTTGCTCCGCCGCTGAGCACAAATGCGTAGTCGCCGCGGGCGGTGCGGCTCACCCGGCGAACATGATTGACGTTCACGAGACAGGAGCGGTTGATCTGCAGCATCGGCTGTGAGCGCATGGACTCTTCGGCCTGAATGAGTGTGCTGCGCGCGTGGAAGGTCTCGTTGCCAACCGTCAGCACGACGTAGTTGCGATCGGCGGTGACAAGCTCGATCTGAGCGACATCGACCATGTGCAGCCCGCCGTCGTTCTCGGCAAGCAGGCGCGGCCGCGCCTCGAGGCGAGTTTGCGACAGGCGCTGCAACTCTGCCAGCGTAGCCGCCGCGATCTGGTAGCTCGCGGAGTGGCGGGCTGCATGGCGCTCGCGCACCCGCCGCAGCATGCTGCGGAAGCGTTCCCGGTCGAAAGGCTTGAGGAGAAAGTCGGCGGCATTCACCTCGAATGCCTGCAGCGCGTAGCGGTCGAACGCTGTCACGAAGACGATCAGCGGCGCGTAAGTGGGCCCGAGCGCCTGAGCGAGCTGCATTCCCGAGACTCGCCCCATTTTTACGTCGAGGAAGATCACATCCGCCGCCGCGGCACGCAATCCTGCGAGTGCGCTCTCGGCGTCCGCGTATTCTCCAACCACCTCGATGTCCTGCTCGGTTGCGCAGCGCTCGCGCAGCACCTTCCTGGCCGCCGCTTCGTCATCGACGATGATGGCCCTCACTGGCGTCCCAGCGCAGGGGCGGTCATCGGTTCCGCGCGCCACTCGCGCAGCACCGGCAGGCTCAGCGTGGCCACCCAGGTCGAGTGATCGCCGGGGCCTGCGGCGAGGACCGCGCCCCGGCCAAACTGCACCATGAGCCGCTCGCGCACGTTGCGCAGCCCAAGGCCTGTGCTCGACGGGGCGTTGCCTGCGCCGGCCGAGTTCACCACCTTGAGCTGCAGGCGGCCGGGGGATAGCTCCCAGCTCACCTCGATCCGCACCGGACCGCTGTGATCCGCGAGCCCGTGCACGACCGCGTTCTCGACCAGCGGCTGCAGAATGAGGCTCGGCACCCAAACCGCCGGCGCATCGGCGCCATTCTGCACGCTCACCGCCAGGCGATCCGCGAAGCGGCCGACCTGCAGACCCAGGTAGAGCTCGACGAACTTCAGCTCATCGCGCAACAGTGTGAAATCACGCTCGCCGGCCTGCAGCAGGCCGCGCAGCAGGTCGCCCAGCGATGCAATCAGCGTCTGCGCGATCTCCGGCTCGCCGCTGATCCGCGCCTGAATGGTGTTGAGGACGTTGAACAGCGTGTGCGGTGAGAGCTGGCTGCGCAGCGCGGCCAGGCGCGCGCCCGCCCAGTCGCGCCGCAGCTCGGAGTTGCGCAGCTGCAGCCCGTGGTAGCGCCGATAGGTCTGAAGCCCGGTGATCAGCGCAAGCCCAAACCAGTAATCGAAGAATGTGGTCGCGGTGTTTGAAACCCACACCGCCCAGTCACCCCTGGTGAGGTTGCCAGAGAGATCGGCGGGCGTGCCGAAGAGTTCGTACAGGATGACGCCACTGAAGCGCATTACCCAGAACATCAGCAGCGAGAACCCGAGCGCCAGCAGCAGCTGCTGCGGCACGCGCCATCGGGCCGGCTTCCAGCCGATGCGGACCGCCGCTGAATAACATGCCAGCAGCAGCGGGAGCAGCAGCACGTGCTGCAGCAGGCGCTGCTGCCACGGGAGGACGAGCATAACGGTGCTGCTCACCTCGCTCAGCTCGATGCGCATCCCCTCGTGGTATACGAAATCCGTCAGCGTGCAGTAGGTCCAGAAGAGGGTGGCGAGAATGAGCACCCCGCGGCGGGACAGGAATTTCTCCTTGTCCTCGACGACCGGAGCGGCATACGACTGAAAAGCGGTGAGTATCGAGGCCATAGCTGGGATCAGCGCCGCTCAAATCGTACCACTGAGCAGGAGTCCTCTCGCGGCGATGTGGCATAACAAAGGCGCGCCGCGGGTGCTTCCAAGGGACGAGCGCGGCCTTTCGCGGGACGAGTGACCGGGGATGCTCCCGAGTGTGCCGCCACCGGTAGGATGGGCATAACCTGAGGGAGCCTCATGAAGACCAGAAACATCCTTCGACGGACCGAGGTCTTAGCGCGGGCATTGCTGCTGTCTGCGCTGTCGGGCTTCGCGGCGGCCGCCGCGGCCCCGTATGAGCGGATGGCACCTCTGCAGCAATACCTGATGCCGCCCGCGTCCGAGGTCGCGCTCGCGCGCACTGCCGCACCGGCCGCGATCTCCGACAAGGCCACGGTCCTCACCCTCGATTCGCAGGGCTACGAGACCGCAATCCAGGGCACGAACGGATTCACTTGCCTCGTGGAGAGGTCCTGGATGTCGCCGTTCGACAGCCCGGAATTCTGGAATCCAAAGATCAGGGGACCGATCTGCTACAACCCGGCAGCGTCCAGGTCCGTGCTCATGTACACGCGACGGCGGACCAAGCTCGCACTCGCCGGGGATTCGAGGGAAAAGATGCTCGACGAGATCCGCGCCGCGCTCGCGCGCAAGGAGGTCCCCGCGCCTGAGCCGGGCGCGATGTCCTTCATGATGTCCAAGGGCGGATATCTCAGCGATACCGACGGCCATTGGCACGCGCACCTGATGTTCCACGTGGCAAGGGTCGCGGGCGCAAGCTGGGGAGCAAACCTGCCGGGCTCGCCGGTGGTTCTCGACGACCGCGAAGTTCCGGAGCAGACGGTCTTCATGGTGCCGGTGTCCCGCTGGTCAGACGGAACCGCCGCGGCGGGTCACTAACCGCGACTCCCTCGTGCCGACGACGAACTGTGCGATGCGCTCACGGACATTGAGATGAAGCTGTTAATCGTTGATGAGGAGCCGCAGACGCGGGCTGTATTGAGCGAGCTGTGCGGACGCAGTGAAGATCTTCATGTGGTTGGAGAGGCCGGTTCGGGATCTGCGGCGATCAAGGCGGTCGATGAGTTGCACCCCGACGTGGTGCTTCTCGATGTCGAGCTGCCGGACATGAGCGGTTTTGATGTGCTGCGCGCGGCTCGCACCGGGAAGGGGCCACTGGGCATCATCGTGACGGCCAATCCCGCGCATGCGGTGACTGCCTTTTCAGCCGGGGCGTTCGACTGTCTGCTCAAGCCCGTGAACGCTTATCGCCTGGCCGAGTCCATCGAGCGTGCCCGGGAACGATGCGCGGACGTGACGCGGGAGCTGCAACCGGAGCCGCATGAGTGGCGACCGAGCCCGATCAGGGACGATTTGGGTGCGACGTTTCTCATTGGGGAGCGCGCCCGGCGTCTCTATCCGCTGCATCCACAGCGGATCGACTACATTGAATCTGACGCAAACTATGTGACGTTCCGGGTGGGGAACGTGGAGTATCTCAGCCGAGATTCGATCAAACGCCTGGCGTCGTTGCTGCACCGGCACGGGTTCGTGCGCATCGAGCGTTCGCTGCTGGTCAACCTACGCGTGGTCATGTACGTCGAGCTGCTGGGACACGGTGCGTTCGCATTCACGCTGACCTCGGGTCGGAAACTTCGTTCGAGCCCGAGGTACCGGGAGCGGATTCTGCAGGTGTTGCCACTCGTCCCTCGCATGAGCTGCGAAGCAAAGCACCAACCGTTTCAGCCGGCGGCAAACCGAGAAATCCCCTCTTGAGCGGCGTTCGTCCCCGACGCAGC